>Ga0224557_1002387_pt1 | contig 16122 bp, 7 predicted proteins | sample 714S31014metaG_FD_180677 | JGI IMG/M metagenome (GOLD analysis project Ga0224557, IMG submission 180677) | Peat soil microbial communities from Stordalen Mire, Sweden - 717 S3 10-14 | ecosystem: Environmental > Terrestrial > Soil > Wetlands > Peat | place: Sweden: Norrbotten County, Stordalen...
AGCGGGGCGGGGCGGGGCGGGGCGGGGCGGCCTAGGCCCGGCTGAGCGTGGCCGAGATCTTGCGCAGGTGCAGCGCGTGCACCGCGGCCTCGGCCTCGTCCTTCGGGCGCACGGCCGCCACGGCCTTGCCGGTCCGGTGGATCTTCCAGGCCAGCTGGTCGGCGCGCTCGACCGAGTGCCCGAAGATCTCGACGAAGGCGCGGATCACGGTCTGGAAGGTGGTCACGTCGTCGTTCCAGACGATCACGGCCCACAGGTCCTCGACCTCGAAGAAGGCGCTGATGTCCTCGTCGACGACCTCGGGGAGGCTGATGGTCGAGGGATGGTCGAGCGTGGACGTCATGTGGTTCGGGGCCTTCCGGGACCAATTTTTGGCCCAGGGCAGTCTAGTCCCGCGATATAGCGTGCGGGGATGCGAGCCACCGTCCTCGAAGGACCGCGCGACATCCGGGTCGAGAACGTCCCGGACCCCACACTGCCCGGACCCGAGGGCATCATCGTGACCGTCGAGCGGACCGCGATCTGCGGATCGGATCTGCACCTCTACCATGACGCGCCGACGGGCGTCGGCATCCGGCTGGGTCACGAGGTCATCGGGACGGTGGCGGAGTCCGGCCCGCAGGTGCACAGCGTGAGGCCCGGGGATCGGGTGCTGGTCTCGGGCGTGATCGGGTGCGGCCTCTGCCGTCCGTGCCTGGCCGGCCAGCCCAACGTCTGCCGCGCCGGCAAGTCGGCCGCGTTCGGAACGGTACCCGACCTGCCCGGTGGTCAGGCCGAGGCGATGGCGGTCCCCTTCGCCGACCTCTTCGCTCTCCCCATCCCGGAGGGCGTTGCTGACGACGAGGCCGTCCTGCTGACGGACATCCTCCCCACCGGCTACCTCGGCGCGCTGCGAGCCTCCATCCGACCCGGCTCGACGGTGGCCGTCGTCGGACTGGGCCCCGTCGGGATCATGGCGCTCCAGTGCGCCACGCTCTTCGGCCCGGCCAGGATCCTGGCCATCGACATGGTGCCCGAGCGGCTGGCCCGGGCCGAGGCGCTCGGAGCCGAGCCGATCGACGCTCGCGACGCCCCGGGGTCGGCACAGGTGCTCGAGGCCACCGACGGGTGGGGCGCCGACTCGGTGATCGAGGCGGTCGGCGCGGACGCCACCGTGCTGGACGCCCTGTCGTGCGTCGCCACGGGCGGCACGGTCTCCATCGTCGGCGTCAACCTGTCCATGGAGCTCCCCTTCCCCATGGGGCTGGTCTTCTTGAAGAGCCTCACCGTGCGGACCGTCTTTGCGCCGATCCCCGGCACGTGGGCGTCACTGGTCCCGCTGGTCCAGTCGGGCCGCCTGGCGCTGGGCGGCACCTTCACCCACCGGATGGGACTGAGCCAGGCGGCGCAGGCCTACGAGCTCTTCGACTCCCGGGCCGACGGCGTCTTGAAGGTCTTGCTGGACCCGAACGTCTGAGCACCCTGCGGCTCGTCGGGAGTCCGGTTGAGGATGAGCGGCCACTGCGTGGCGCCGATGTCGGGCTGGGCGACGAACCACGGAGCGGGCGGCGGCGCGATCAGTCGCGTGAGGGCGTCGACGATGGGCTCGTAGTTCACCCTCCACCCCTGGAAGTGGCGCCACGACTCCTCCAGGTCACGCTCGAGCGGGAAATGCACCTCCTCGAGCCTTCGGAACCCGCTCTCGAATTCCTGCCTGGTCAAGCGGATGCCCGTCGTCGGCAGCGGATCGGGGTCGTAGGGGATGTGCAGCGCACCCGCCATGGAGCGCAGGCAACGGATGCCCATGGACAGGCAGAGCCTGGCCTGGCGGGGCGTCAGTTGCGGGCTCACCGCGTGGTACAGCGCAGCGGAATCCATCATCGCCACAAGGCCCACCAACCAACTACGCGACGACTCCGGTGAGCGGAACCAGATGAGGCCGGGGTAGTTGGCGTGGCTCTCCGACACGGCAGAGGCCCAGCGCTCCCAGTCGGCGTAGAGCGGGGGGAGCTCGTCCATGATCTGGAGCCAGAAGTGGCGGCCCAGGATCTCGGGGCCCCAGGCCGGGGTGCCCGCACGGGCGCTGAGCAGCGTCACCTCGGTCTCCCGGGTGGCGAATGCGCTGTACAGGGCAGGGAGGTAGGCGATCTCGAGGGCGACCACACCGAGGCCCATACCGGCCGCCAGGATCTCCAGGGTCCGTGCGCCGGCCCCGCCGGACGCGGCGATGCCCAACGTGGTCACCGAGGAGCCGGCGATGCCGAGGGCTTCGAGGAAGTTGACGCCGGTGTCCCACCAGACGATCAGGGAGAAGCCGAGCAGGATGAGGCACAGCCAGATGCCGAACACGGCGACGACGGCTCCCGGGCCGACGAAGGAGAGGAGGCGGTCCCGCACTTCGTAGGTGGGCAACCGCGGGGCGAGGCGGCGCGCCGAACCACCCAGGATGCGGGCCAGGGCACGCGCCATGCGCGAGGACGTCGCCCGCGGGAGCACGAGCGAGGTGAAGACGCTCCACACCGTCAGGATCACGATGACGATGCCTGCGACGAGGGCGATCAGGCGCGCGACCGTCTCCACCGCGCCATCCTGCCAGATGCCCGGGCGCCCGCCCCAGGGCCGGCGTCAGGCCGTGGCGAGGCGCCTCGCCGGCCCGCCCGTCGCCACGAGTGACGCCGGCACGTCGACCAGGCGGGACCGGAGCAATTCGCCCAGCCCCTTCGCCTGGGTGTCGAGCCGCAGGTTGGAGGCGACACCCCAGCCGAGGAGGCCGTGGACGACGAAGTTCACCGCCCACAGGTTCGGGAGGGGGTACCGGCTCACCGGGTGGGGCTCGACCTCAGGCAGCAGCGCCTTGAGCACAGCCGTGCTCAGGTGCTGCCCGAGCCAGGCGGCCACGGCCTGCTCGTCGGCCCAGACCCCCACGTTGGCGTCGCCCCCCTTGTCACCCGAGCGTGCCCCGACGAGCACCCACAACGGCACGCGCACCAGGTCGGGCCCCTGCGGCGCCGCGTCGGGGCCCGGCTCCGTCGGGGTCTCGACTGCCGGGGCGGTCCCGTACGAAGGATGCCCGGTGCCCGCGGGCGTCACCACCACCGCCTCGCCGTCGCACTCGATCCGCGGCTCGACGGCGGCGGCGGCGACCGTCGTGGGCCAGTAACGGGCGACGCCCTGCGCCCCCGACGGCGCCGACGTGAAGAAGGTGCCGGGGTAGCTCGAGAGGCTGGTCTCGACGACGGCCCCGGAGAAGGCGCGACCGACCGCTCGCTCGTCGCTGCCGCGCACCGACAGCCGCAGGTAGGCCATGCCGCCGCCGGTCAGGTCACCCGAGAGGTCCTCGGCCGTCTCGGCGAACGCCTCCCGGCCGCCCGGGATCCCGGCCCACACGGCCGCGGCGGCGAAGCGCGCCTTCTCGGCCACCTGGGCCCCCGTCAGCGCCAGGGTCATGGAGTTGCGCCAGCCGCCATGGAGGTTGGCCGTCACCTTCAGCGTGGGTGGCGGGGGCTCGCCGCGCACCCCTGCGATGCGCACCCGGTCGGGCCCGTCCGGGGAGAGCGCAATGGTGTCGAACCGGGCCACGGCGTCCGGGCTCAGGTAGCGCGGGCTGCCGATTTCGTAGAGGAGCTGTGCGGTCACGGTCCCCACCGTCACCGCACCGCCAGTCCCCGGGTGCTTGGTGATCACCGACGAGCCGTCCGCATGCACCTCGGCCAGCGGGAAGCCGATGCGCTCCCGGTGCGGGACCTCCTCGAAGAAGGCGTAGTTGCCGCCGCAGCACTGGGCGCCGCACTCGATCACGTGACCGGCCACGACCGCGCCGGCGATGGCGTCGTGATCGCCGTCGTCCCACCCGAAGGCGTGCAACGCGGGGCCGACGACGAGAGCGGCGTCGGTGATCCGGCCGGTCACCACCACCTGCGCGCCGGCCGCGAGCGCGTCGGCGATCGGGCGCGCCCGGAGGTAGGCGTTGGCGGTGACGACGGGCGTCCCGACCGGCAGGGGCTCTCCGGTGTCGAGGTTGACGAAGTCCTCACCGGCGGCCCGGAGCTCGTGGAGCCTCGGCGTGATGTCGTCGCCCGAGACGGAGGCCACACGCACGTCGAGACCCTGGCGGCGAGCCAGCTCCCCCACCGCGGCCGCCAATGCCTCCGGCTGCAGGCCGCCGGCATTGGAGACGACGGTGATCCCGCGCTCGAGACAGGTCGGGAGCACCTCTTCCATCTGGCGCAGGAAGGTCCGCGCGTAGCCGCCGCTCCGCTCCCGGGTCTTGTGGAGGATGTACATCGTCAGCTCGGCCAGCCAGTCGCCGGTCAGCACGTCGATCGGGCCGCCCTCGACCATCTCGCGCGCCGCGCTGAGGCGGTCCCCGAAGAAGCCACTGCAGTTCGCCACCCGCAACACGGCCGGTCCCGGCAGGGCGGACGGAGCGCTCACGCGGGCTCCACGGCGACCAGGAGATCGTTCACGTCGACCTGCTGGCCGGGCGCGCACTGGACCTGCGCCACGGTCCCGGCGCCGTTGGCGCGCAGGGTGTGCTCCATCTTCATCGCCTCGAGGACGACGAGCCCGTCGCCCTCGGCCACGGTGTCGCCGACCACGACGAGGACCTTGGTCACGGATCCCGGCAGGGAGGCCCGGCACTCGCCGGCGATGCCGCCGCGCTCGTCGGGGTCGTCCTCGGTGCGCAGCGCAAAGGTCGACTGGCCCTCAGGGCCGTTGACGTCGGCCGCGTGCACGGTGTGGCGCACGCGGTAGCGCCGCCGCAGGCCGTCCTCCGCCGCCAGGTCGACCACGCCGTCCCGGGTGGTGGCCGAGCCGACGGGCCGCCACCTGCCGTCGACGAGCACGTGCGCGGGCTGGTCGGGCACGGCGGCACGCACCACCATGGTGCCGGCCGCATCGGTCAGCTCGTCGGCGTGGAGCGCGGGCCCGACGTTGCGCCACCCCGCCGCGGGCACCGGGACCAGGCTGCGGGCGGCCCGCTCGTCGGTCAGGCAGAACGCCACCGCGGCCCCGTGGCGGCGCCGCACCGCGTCGGGCAGCGCGGCGTCGCGCAGGTCCGGGCGGTGCTCCAGGTAGTGGATGTCCGCCTCGCCGCGCCGGAAGGCATCGTCGTCGAGCACCGCGGCGAGGAGGTCACGATTGGTCTCGAGACCGTCGAGCTCGAGGGTGCGCAGCGCCAGGGACAATTTGGCAACGGCCGCGACGCGATCGCCGCCGTGGGCCATGAGCTTCGCCACCAGCGAGTCGTAGGCGGGGCTGACGGTGCTGCCGGACTCCACGGCGCGGTCGGTGCGCAGGCCCGGACCCTCGGGCCAGGACACGTGCGTGACCGAGCCCGGGGTGGGCCGGTAGTCCTCCCGGGGGCGCTCGGCGCACAGGCGGACCTCCACGGCATGGCCGGTCGCCGTCACGTCGGCCTGGCCGAAGGGCAGTGGGAGGCCGGAGGCCACCGCCAGCTGCAGGCCGACCAGGTCCAGGCCGGTGATCAGCTCGGTCACGCCGTGCTCCACCTGGAGCCGGGTGTTCATCTCGAGGAAGTAGAAGCCGCTGCCGTCGACGAGGTACTCCACGGTGCCCGCCCCCACGTAGCCCACTGTCCGCGCCGCGGCGACGGCGGCGTCCCACATGAGGCGGCGGGTCGCCTCGGGCACGAGGACGGCCGGCGCCTCCTCCACCACCTTCTGGTGACGGCGCTGCACCGAGCACTCCCGGTCGTAGAGGTGCAGCACCGCCCCTCGGGTGTCGCCGAAGACCTGGACCTCGACGTGGCGGGGCGCGGCGAGGTAGCGCTCCAGGAAGACCTCGTCGGAGCCGAAGGCCGCGGCCGACTCGCGCTGTGCGGACGCCACGGCGTCGGCCAGATCGCCCGGACCCGGCACCAGCCGCATGCCCCGTCCCCCGCCGCCGGCGGACGCCTTGACCAGCAGCGGGTAGCCCACGCGGTCGGCGGCGGCGGCGAGCTCACGCGCCGTCGCCCCGGCGGCGATCACGGCGCTCGGCAGCACGGGGACACCCGCCTGCGCCACCACCTCCTTGGCGCGCGCCTTGTGCCCCATCACGCGCATGGCCTCGGGCGGGGGGCCCACCCACACGATGCCGGCCCGTTCGCAGGCCTCGGGCAGGGCCGGGTTCTCGGAGAGGAAGCCGTAGCCGGGGTGCAGCGCGTCGGCCTCCGCAGACCGCGCGGCGCGGACCAGAGCGGCCGGACTGAGGTAGGTCTCGGCCAGTGTCGCACCGGGGAGCAGAACGGCGGCGTCGGCCTCGCCGACGTGCGGGCTGGCGGTGTCGTCGGCCGCGTAGACGGCGACCGCCTCGCAGCCGGCATCGTGGGCGCCCCGAATGAGGCGCCGAGCGATCTCACCACGGTTGGCGACGAGGACGCGTCGGATCGGGTGCGCGACCGGTGCCATCAGTGCCGCACCACCCCGAAGACCGCGGTCCCCTGCACCGGTGCCGAGTGCACCGCGGTGAGCGCGATGGCGAGCACGGTCCGCGTGTCGCGAGGGTCGATGATCCCGTCGTCCCACAGCCGGCCCGTGGCGTACTGCGCCGTCGACTCCTCCTCAATCTGGCGCTCGGTGGCCTGGCGCAGCTCCTCGTCGGCCGCTTCGTCGAACGGCCGGCCCGCCGCCTCGGCGGCATTGCGGCGCACGATGGAGAGGACGCCGGCCAGCTGCTTGGGCCCCATGACGGCGATCCGGTGGTTCGGCCAGGTGAAGACGAAACGGGGGTCGTAGGCCCGGCCCGCCATGGCGTAATTGCCTGCGCCGTAGCTGGCGCCGACCATCAGGGTCAGGTGCGGCACCTTCGAGTTGGACACGGCGTTGATCAGCTTGGCCCCGTCCTTGATGATGCCGCCCTGCTCGTAGCGCGTGCCCACCATGAATCCCGTGATGTTCTGCACGAACAGGATCGGCGTGTCCGTCCGGTTGCACAAAGCGATGAACTGGGCGCCCTTCTGCGCCTCGGGCGAGAACAGGATGCCGTTGTTGGCCACCACGCCGATCGGGTAGCCGCCGATGGAGCCCCACCCGCAGACCAACTGTGCGCCGTAGGACTCCTTGAATTCCTCGAAGCGGGAGCCGTCGAGGACGCGGGCCAGGACTTCGCGCACGTCGAAGGGCACCCGCACGTCGACCGACGCGATGCCGAGCAGTTCCTCCGCCGGGTACAGGGGCTCGTCGGCCGGGCCGGCCGGGCCGGGCCCGAGACGTCGCCAGTGCAGGTGGGCCACGACGCCACGGGCGATGCGGATGGCCTCGGGCTCGTCCCGGGCCAGGTAGTCGCACAGGCCCGACGTGCGGGCGTGCATGAGGGCACCGCCCAGCTCCTCCTCGTCCGCGTCCTCGCCGATGGCCATCTTCACGAGGGGCGGGCCGCCCAGGAACACCCGGGCCCGATCCTCGACCATGACCGTGTAGTCGCTCATGCCCGGCAGGTAGGCGCCGCCGGCGGTGGACGAGCCGAACACCACACACACCGTCGGGATCCCCTGTGCCGACAGCTGGGTCAGGCGGCGGAACTGCTCACCCCCGGGCACGAAGACGTCGGCCTGGCGGGGAAGGTCGGCCCCTCCGGACTCCACGAGGATCAGCAGCGGGAGGCGGTTCTCCTCGGCGACGTCCATGGCGCGCAGGAGCTTGCGGATCGTCGTCGGGCTCGTGGTGCCGCCCCGCACGGTCGGATCGTTCGCGATCACCAGGCACTGGGTATGCGACACCTCGGCCAGCGCGACGACCACACCGCCGCCCACCGGGTCGCCGGTGTGCAGTCCGGCCAGCGGGCACAGCTCGAGCACAGGAGTACCCGGGTCGACCAGGGCCTCGAGCCGCTCGCGCACCATCATCTTGCCGCGGGCCCGGTGGCGCTCGACGTACTGCGGGCCGCCGCCGGCCAGCACCTGGTCGTGCAGCGCCCGCACCTCCTCGGCCAGCGCCCGCATGGCGTTCGCGTCGTCCGTGAACTCCTCACCCGCCGTGGCCAGGTGCGATCGGATGGGTGTGCTCATGGCGTCACGTCCCAGGCCGGCCGGCGCTTCTCGAGGAACGCCGCCATCCCCTCCTCCGCCTCGGTGCCGGCGAAGAGCGCGGCCGAGGTCGTTGCCGCCGACGCCAGCCCGTCGGCCCACCCCTGAGCCGGGAGCGTCCGCAGCAGGGCCTTGGTGGCACGCACGGCGCCGGGCGCTGACCGGAGGACGGACTCCGTCCGCGCCGCGACCCACTCCTCGAGTGCGCCCTCGTCTCCGACGACCGCCGTGAGCAGCCCCGCGGCGGCGGCCTCGTGTGCGGTGAACGACTCGCCAGTGAGCATCGTGGCGGCGAGGAACCGCTGCTCGACCACGCGCAGGGCCGGGACCATGATCATGGCGGGCGCGACACCGACCCGCACCTCGCTGAACGCGAAGGTGCTCCCCTCGACCGCGACGGCCAGGTCGCAGGCTGCGATCAGGCCGAGCCCGCCCGCTCGGGCATGTCCGTTCACCCGCGCGATCACCGGCACCGGGCTCTCGACGAGTGTGGTGAGGATGCCGGGCATGCGGTTGGGCGCCGCCACGCCGCGCTCGGAGAGGTCCGCGCCCGAGCAGAACACCGGGCCCGTCCCGGTGAGCACGATGGCCCTCACGTCGGGGTCGGTCGTTGCGTCACGCAACGCCCGGTCCAGCTCCTCGAGGAGGCGGGTCGACAGCGCGTTGCGGTTGGCGGGCGAATGGAGCGTCAGGGTGCGGATACTGCCGTGCTGCACGTCGACCAACGCATCCGTCACGGGGCGAAGTGTAGGGGGGGCCGGAGAGCGGCGGGAATGGGCCCGAGAGGGCCCCAAAAATGGCCGGTGGTATCGTTCGCCGGTGATCGAGACCGACGAGCATCAGCTGTTCCGAAAGACGCTCCGGGACCTCTTCGCACGGGAGATAGAGCCCCACGTCGACGAGTGGGAGGCGGCCCGCACCTTCCCTGCGCACGACCTGTTCCCCAAATTGGCGGCCGTGGGGCTTCTCGGCCTGGAGTACGACGAGGCCTACGGCGGCATGGGGGCCGACCACAGCTACACCCTCATCGCCGGCGAGGAGATGGGGCGCATCAGCTGCGGCGGGGTCCCGATGGCGATGGCGGTCCAGATGTCGATGGCCACCCCCGCACTCGCCCGCTACGGCTCCGAGGAGCTGAAGGAGCAGTATCTCGCGCCCGCTATCCGCGGCGAGGTGGTGACCTCCATCGCGGTCACCGAGCCCGACGCCGGCAGCGACGTGGCGGGCATCCGCACCCGCGCCGTGCGCGACGGGGACGAATGGGTGATCAACGGGGCCAAGCTCTACATCACCAACGGCACCCAGGCCGACTGGCTGTGCCTGTTGGCCCGGACCTCCGACGACCCCGGGTACCACGGGATGTCGCTCATCGTGGTGCCCACCGCCGTCCCGGGCGTCGTCGTCTCGCGCAAGCTCGAGAAGCTCGGCATGTGGTCCAGCGACACCGCCGAGCTGTCGTTCACCGACGTCCGCGTCCCCGTCTCGAACACCATCGGCGAGGTCGGACGTGGATTTCAACAGCAGATGGCGCAGTTCCAGGCGGAGCGCCTCATCACGTTCTACAAGCAGGTGGGCTCCATTGAGCTGGCTCTGGAACGCACCACGGCCTACCTGCGCGAGCGGAAGGCGTTCGGCGCTCCCCTGCTGGCCAACCAGCACCTCCAGTTCGTGCTGGCCGAGCTCTCGGCCCGGCACGACGTATTGAAGCACTACGCCCGCACCACGGCCGACGCGGTGCTCCGGGGCGAGGACGCCACCCGTTACGCCACAATCGGCAAGCTGCTCGGGTCCCGCCTCCAGCGCGAGGTGGCGGACTGTGCCGTGCAGTTCCATGGCGGCATGGGCTACATGGACGAGAACTGGACCTCGCGCTACTTCCGCGACACCCGGCTCGACTCCATAGGAGCCGGCGCAGACGAGGTCATGCTGCGCATTTTGGCGCGGATGGACGGCTACTCCGTGGAGTGACGGCGGACCGTCGCCATGCCCAGGATGTCGGGATCGTCCCCCCGACATCCTGGCACGGCTGCCGCCAAGTCCCTGGTGGCGGCGGTTTCTCTAGCGCCCGGTCACCTTCGAGCTGACACTGGCGGTGTAGTTGGACGCCGGCGTCCCGACGGGCGTCAGGTTGACCGTGTTCGTCACCGTGGTCCCAGCCCGGGCGGTCACGAGCACCCCCACGCCGATGTACACGACGCCGTGAGCCGGAATGGCGCCCTTGGAGGTGCACGTCAAGGTGTTGGTCCTGGAGCTCGAGCTGCAACTGAAGTCCGGTGGGATCACCAGCGACCCCTCGAGGGTGAGACCGGCCGGCAGCACGTCCGTCAGCGTCAGCGTCCCAGTGGTCGTGGCCGAGGCCTGGTTGGTCACCGAGATCAGGTAGGCGTTCGGGGCGTTCGAGAGGAAGGTCGGGAGCGCCAGCAACTGGACCTTGAGGTTGTTGGTCGATGTCGTCCCCTCCGGCGTGGCCGACTTCTCGTTGCTGGCCACGCTCGGCCCCACCCCGTTGACCGCCTCGACCTCGTAGAAGTAGGTCGTGCCGTTGGCCGCGGTGGAGTCGGTGTAGGTCAGCGTGGTCACGCCGGTGGTGAGAACGGTCTCGCCGCCCGAGGTGGTGCCCCGCAGGATCGTGTAGCTCTGGATCGCCGAGCCGCCGTTGTTGCCCGGGGCCGTCCAGCCCAAGACGACCTGGTTGTTGCCGCCGGTGGCGCTGTTGAGCGTCGGGGCGCCGGGGTTGGTGGCCGGCGTGGCCGACTTCTCGTTGCTGGCCGCTCCGGTGCCCACCCCGTTGACCGCCTCGACCTCGTAGAAGTAGGTCGTGCCGTTGGCCGCGGTGGAGTCGGTGTAGGTCAGCGTGGTCACGCCGGTGGTGAGAACGGTCTCACCGCCCGAGGTGGTGCCCCGCAGGATCGTGTAGCTCTGGATGGCCGAGCCACCGTTGTTGCTCGGCGCCGTGAAGCCCAAGACGACCTGGTTGTTGCCGCCGGTGGCGCTGTTGAGCGTCGGGGCGCCGGGGTCGGTCTCACCCGAGGTCGGCGTGGCCGACTTCTCGTTGCTGGCCGCTCCGGTGCCCACCCCGTTGACCGCCTCGACCTCGTAGAAGTAGGTCGTGCCGTTCACCGCGGTGGAGTCGGTGTAGGTGAGGCCTGTCACGCCGGTGGTGAGAACCGTCTCGCCGCCCGAGGTGGTGCCCCGCAGGATCGTGTAGCTCTGGATGGCCGAGCCACCGTTGCTGCTCGGCGCCGTCCAGTCCAAGACGACCTGGTTGTTGCCGCCGGTGGCGCTGGTCAGTGAGGGCGGGCCGGGGTTGGTGGCCGGCGTGGCCGACTTCTCGTTGCTGGCCGCTCCGGTGCCCACCCCGTTGACCGCCTCGACCTCGTAGAAGTAGGTCGTGCCGTTGGCCGCGGTGGAGTCGGTGTAGGTCAGCGTGGTCACGCCGGTGGTGAGAACGGTCTCACCGCCCGAGGTGGTGCCCCGCAGGATCGTGTAGCTCTGGATGGCCGAGCCACCGTTGTTGCTCGGCGCCGTGAAGCCCAAGACGACCTGGTTGTTGCCGCCGGTGGCGCTGTTGAGCGTCGGGGCGCCGGGGTCGGTCTCACCCGAGGTCGGCGTGGCCGACTTCTCGTTGCTGGCCGCTCCGGTGCCCACCCCGTTGACCGCCTCGACCTCGTAGAAGTAGGTCGTGCCGTTCACCGCGGTGGAGTCGGTGTAGGTGAGGCCTGTCACGCCGGTGGTGAGAACCGTCTCGCCGCCCGAGGTGGTGCCCCGCAGGATCGTGTAGCTCTGGATGGCCGAGCCACCGTTGCTGCTCGGCGCCGTCCAGTCCAAGACGACCTGGTTGTTGCCGCCGGTGGCGCTGGTCAGTGAGGGCGGGCCGGGGTTGGTGGCCGGCGTGGCCGACTTCTCGTTGCTGGCCGCTCCGGTGCCCACCCCGTTGACCGCCTCGACCTCGTAGAAGTAGGTCGTGCCGTTCACCACGGTGGAGTCGGTGTAGGTCAGCGCGGTCACGCCGGTGGCCAGGAGCGTCTCGGTGCCCGACGTCGTGCTGCGCAAGATGTCGTAGCTGATGACGCCCGAGCCGCCGTTGTTGGTCGGCGCCGTCCAGCCCAAGACGACCTGGTTGTTGCCGCCGGTGGCGCTGTTGAGCGTCGGGGCGCCGGGGTTGGTGGCCGGCGTGGCCGACTTCTCGTTGCTGGCCGCTCCGGTGCCCACCCCGTTGACCGCCTCGACCTCGTAGAAGTAGGTCGTGCCGTTGGCCGCGGTGGAGTCGGTGTAGGTCAGCGTGGTCACGCCGGTGGTGAGAACGGTCTCACCGCCCGAGGTGGTGCCCCGCAGGATCGTGTAGCTCTGGATGGCCGAGCCACCGTTGTTGCTCGGCGCCGTGAAGCCCAAGACGACCTGGTTGTTGCCGCCGGTGGCGCTGTTGAGCGTCGGGGCGCCGGGGTCGGTCTCACCCGAGGTCGGCGTGGCCGACTTCTCGTTGCTGGCCGCTCCGGTGCCCACCCCGTTGACCGCCTCGACCTCGTAGAAGTAGGTCGTGCCGTTCACCGCGGTGGAGTCGGTGTAGGTGAGGCCTGTCACGCCGGTGGTGAGAACCGTCTCGCCGCCCGAGGTGGTGCCCCGCAGGATCGTGTAGCTCTGGATGGCCGAGCCACCGTTGCTGCTCGGCGCCGTCCAGTCCAAGACGACCTGGTTGTTGCCGCCGGTGGCGCTGGTCAGTGAGGGCGGGCCGGGGTTGGTGGCCGGCGTGGCCGACTTCTCGTTGCTGGCCGCTCCGGTGCCCACCCCGTTGACCGCCTCGACCTCGTAGAAGTAGGTCGTGCCGTTCACCACGGTGGAGTCGGTGTAGGTCAGCGCGGTCACGCCGGTGGCCAGGAGCGTCTCGGTGCCCGACGTCGTGCTGCGCAAGATGTCGTAGCTGATGACGCCCGAGCCGCCGTTGTTGCTCGGCGCCGTCCAGCCCAAGACGACCTGGTTGTTGCCGCCCGTGGCGGTGTTGAGCGTCGGGGCGCCGGGGTTGGTGGCCGGCGTGGCCGACTTCTCGTTGCTGGCCACGCTCGGCCCCACCCCGTTGACCGCCTCGACCTCGTAGAAGTAGGTCGTGCCGTTGGTGAGCCCGGTGTCGGTGTAGGTGGTCCCGCTCACGCCACTATGGACAACGGTCTCGGTGCCCGAGGTCGTGCTGCGCAAGATGTCGTAGCCGTTGATCGGCGAGCCGTCGGAACAGCCGGGCGCCGTCCAGCCCAAGGCCACCTGGCCGTTGCCGCCCGTGGCCGTGTTGAGCGTCGGGGCGCCGGGCGCCGATGTGATCGCGTAGGTGGCGGACTCGCTGAGGGGATCCGACGTGGTCACCAGGCTGGCCGACTGGGAACCCGTGCAGCTCGTCGTCGAAGGATTGGTGACCCCGTTGATCGTGAGCTGCACGTGGTCCCCGGCGTTGACCTGGATCGGCACGAGATAGGTCACGGTCAGATTGCCGTTGCTCAGCGTCGGCGTCGAGGACGTGCAGGTCTGCGTCGTCGAGGTCGTGAGGTCGTCGATGACGACCCCGTTGCAGTTGCTCGTGAAGCTGAGGCCCGTGCCGGCGGGGAAGGTGACGCTGATCGTCGAGTTCACGCTGGCGTCGGCATTCGGGACCAGCTGGTTCTGCGCGGTGAACGTGGACGTGTAGGTGACGTTGCTGGCGCCCGCCGTGCTCGTGCTGGGCGTCATCGTCAGCGCCGAAACCCCGGTCTCAGAGGTCAGGCTGACCGGAAGGTTGACCGACGCGGGGTCGGCACTGGTGCTCAGTTGGAATGTCTGCGATCCCGTGCCACTGGTTGGGTTGGCGAGTCCGTACCAGGCGACCGACACATTGTCGCCGGGGTTGATCGTCACGCTCGGCGGCACCTGGAACGTGATCGACTGCCCCGAGACGGTCGGCGCCGAGCTCAGGCAGTTCTCCGAGGCCGCCGTGGTGATGTCGAGGATCGTCACCTCGTTGCAGTTCGAGTTGTAGGTCGGCGGCGTGTAGCCGGCCGGGAGCGTCAGGGTGACGGTCGAGTAGCCGCCCACGAGCTCGTTGACCGAGTGGAAGTTGGCGGCGTACAGCACATCGGTGGCGCTGTCCGACGTCGAGCCGGCCGAGAGGAACGGACTGGTGACCGACGTCGGGCTGGTCAGGTCGACGCTCAGGTCGACCGGCGTCGGGTCGGCGCTGGTGGCGAGCGTGAACGTCTGGGGGCCGGTGGACGACGCAGGGTTGGTGATCCCGGACCAGACCACCTTCACCTGGTCACCCGGGTTGATGGCAATCGGGACGCCGTAGGTGACCGACTGGCCCGACGTGCTGGGCGATGCGTTCGTGCAGGTCTCGGAAGTCGAGGTGGTCAGATCGTAGATGACGACCTGGTTGCAGTTGCTGGTGTAGGTGGGCGCCGTGTAGGTCGACGGGAACGTCAGCGTGATGGTGGAGAACGCGTGCCCTCCGCCATCGGCCGTCAGCCCGTTCGTGGCGGTGAAGGTCGTGGTGTAGACCACGTCGGACGCGCCGTCGGACGTGGACGAGGCCGAGATGGCCGCATTGGCGACTGAGGTGGACGGCGTCAGGGTGTAGCCGAGCTGCACCGAGGCGGACCCGTTGCTCACGGTCAGGGAGTCGGATGCCGCCGGTCCTGAGTTGGTCACGTCGAGGATCTGAAGTTGCGCATGGTCCGTCGCCGGGATGGATATGGGCGCGGTGAACGTCAGCGTCGTTCCGCCGCCCGAGGTGGTCGGGATTGCCGCCAGACAGGTATCGCTGGTCGAGGTGGTCACGTCCTCGAAGACCACGGCGTAGCAGTTGCTCGAGTACGTCGGGAACGTCGTCCCGGCGGGCGCCGTGATCGTGAAGGTGGTAGAGCCGGCCGTGATGGCCTGTCCCTGGAGGTCGATGCCATACGTGACGCCCGTGGCTCCAACCGAGGTCGAGCTGAGCGTCAGGCCGGCCAGCCCGTAACCGGAAGACGACGGCGTGAGGGTCACCGCGCTCGACGAGTAGGCGGTGGTGTAGCTAATCCCGTTGTAGTTCAGGGTCCCGAAATACCCGGTCCGCGAGGACGCAGAGGAGATCGGCGAGTAGGTCGCCGGCGTTCCGATGGTCGTCACCTCGAGCGTCCCATCGAGGGTGTCCGTGCCACCGGTGATCTGGCTCTTGGTCCCCGCCGTGGTGTCGCTGGTGACAGCCAGGGTGCCGAACTCGCCCTGGGTGAAGTTGTCGCCGATGGACAAGGTCGTGTTGTCATGCACGGTGATCGTCCCGTTGTTCACGACCGAGACGGCGTTCCAGAACTCACCTGTGCCCGGGCCGGTCACGGTGAGGTTGGCGCCGCTGTCGATGGTCAGGCTCCCCACGTAGCCGACGTAGGCGATGGCGCCAGTGGCCGCGCTCAGGTTGAGTTGCCCGCCCGAGGCGACGGTGAGGCCATCGGTCGCGCCGCCGTTCTGTATGTAGGCGGTTCCACCGTTCGAGGTGATGTTGATGGTGCCGCTGTCGGTGAACGTGGTGACGTCGTTGCCCGCATTTTGGTTGAGGATGTCGAGCGTCTGGCCCGAGGGGACGCCGGGGACCTCGGGCGAGGGCAGGTCCGCGCCGCTCAGCGTGATGCCCCCACCCGTCGTGAAGGTACCGCCACCGGCGCTGAGGGAGTCCTCGAAGGTACCGCCTTGGAGGACGATCCCCGACGCGGTGGAGCCCGACTCGCTTCCCGTCGTGACCAAGAACTTGCCCGGGTCGGCATCGAAGGCGCCATTGTTGACGATGGAGCCGGCGTTGGTGAACTCGGTGCCGTTGGCTTGCAACGTCGCACCCGCGTTCACGGTGAGCGTCCCGTCGTTCACCGTCGTGACGGCGTTCCAGAGCAGGTCTGTGCCCGGGCCCGTCGCGGTGAGGTTGGCGCCGCTGTCGATGGTCAGGCTCCCCACGTAGCCGACGTAGGCGGTCTCGGCCGAGCCCGCGGTCAAGTTGAGCTGCCCGCCCGAGGCGACGGTGAGGCCATCGGTCGCGCCGCCGTTCTGTATGTAGGCGGTTCCACCGTTCGAGGTGATGTTGATGGTGCCGCTGTCGGTGAACGTGGTGACGTCGTTGCCCGCATTTT
>Ga0224557_1002395_pt1 | contig 16093 bp, 16 predicted proteins | sample 714S31014metaG_FD_180677 | JGI IMG/M metagenome (GOLD analysis project Ga0224557, IMG submission 180677) | Peat soil microbial communities from Stordalen Mire, Sweden - 717 S3 10-14 | ecosystem: Environmental > Terrestrial > Soil > Wetlands > Peat | place: Sweden: Norrbotten County, Stordalen...
CAGCCGAGCGCGAACACCGCGCCGAGCACCGGCGCCCCCGCAACCGTCGTCAGCTGCCGCGGGCTGAACCGGGCCTGACGCTGCAGGGCGGGGACCAGGCCGACGAACACCAGGCCCATGACGATGGTGAGGACGCCGCCGACCCGCTGCAGCACCAGCTGGTTGGTGATCAGCGTGCTCGTCATGCCCAGGACCGCGACGGTGCCGAGCACGAACACCGTGGTGAATCCGGCCACGAACAACGCTGCGGATCCCGCGACCCGCCACCGCGTTGCGGGCTGGGTTTGGATCGCGCCCGGGTGCGGCGGGTCTTGCCCCTCCGGGACGCCCACCACAGCGGCCAAATACGACAGATAGCCCGGCACCAACGGCACCACGCACGGCGACGCGAACGACACCAGCCCGGCCAGCAGGCACGCCCCCAGCGCCACCAGGAGCGGCCCGGCGGCGGCGATCTCGGTGAACCCGGTCACTGCCGTCCGGGCTGCGTCTGGCCCGCCCCAGTTTCTTGCGCCAGCCGCTGCACCACGGGTTGCAGATCCTCGGCCAGCAATTGACGCAGGAACACCGCCGCCACCCGGTGCTGACGGTCCAGCACCAGGGTGGACGGGATAACGGTGGTGGGGTACTTGCCGCCGAACGCGATCAGGGTGCGCATCGCCGGGTCGTAGATCGACGGGAATGTCAGGTGGCGATCAATGACGAAGTCCTGGGCCGCCTGTCGGTTGTTGTCGCGAACGTCGATGCCCAGCAAGGACACTCCAGAGGCCCGGGTGGCGTCGTAGACCTGCTGCAGTTGGGTGACCTCGGCCCGGCACGGCCCACACCACTGGCCCCACACGTTGATGACGACGACCTGACCGGCAAAGGGCCCCGCGGGATCGTCCAACGAAAGCGTGCGCGAGGGATCCATCAGGTCGGGCCCGGACAGCGGACCGGGGCGGCCGCGGCTCGCGGGCGGATCATAGGAAATGTCGGTCTTGCCGCCTGGCGAGACAAATTCGAAGGTGCCGCCCTGCGCTACCGCATCGCGTCCCGAACAGCCTGCGAGAAGACCGGGGAGAAGGCTCGCCAGCATTCCGGCGATCGCCAGCCGCCACATGCTCATGGCGCCGCAGGTTCGGAGTACTCCACGTCAACCAAACGGTCGCCGTCGTATACGAGGGTCGTCAACGATGCCAACCCGCACTCCCGCTGGCGTGGGTCGTGCCAGAGTCGCTTACCGGTCAGGTGTAGCCGGAGCGTCCACACCGGCAGCTGGTGGCTGACGTACACCACCTCATGGCCGGCGCCCCGGGCGCGTGCCTTGTCCACCGCGGTCGACATCCGGTGCGCGATCTCGGCGTAGGGCTCGCCCCAAGACGGTCTGAACGGATTGCGCAGCTGCCACCAAAACCGCGGGTCCCGCCAGGCGCCGTCGCCCGGGCCCATGCGCTTGCCCTCGAAGAAGTTGGCCGACTCGATCAGGTCGGGGTCGGTGTCCACCGGCAGGTTGTGCTTCGCGGCGATGGGCGCGGCGGTCTCCTGTGCCCGCTGTAACGGGGAGGCGACGACGGCGACGATGTCGCGACCGGCCAGCGCGTCAGCAACGGCCTCGGCTTGCGCCCTGCCTTTGTCGGAGAGGTAAAATTCGGGGAGCCGACCATAGAGGATGCCATCGGGGTTGTACACCTCGCCGTGCCTCATCACGTGCACCCGGGTTTGCTCGCCCATCAGGACGTCCGCTCCCGTGCAGCCGCCTGGGCGGCAACAGGCAAGGCGTCAGCGACCCGCTCGAACGCGGCGTCGTCGAGGGCGGCCGAGACGAACCACGCCTCGAACGCACTGCACGGCGGGTACACGCCGGCGTCTAGGAGTGCGTGAAAAAACGGCGGGTAGCGCCAGGTCTGGCTGTCGCGCGCGGACGCGAAGTCGGTCACCGGTGTTTCGCTGAAGAACACGCTGAGCATGTTTCCGGCGCGCGGAATCTGGTGCGGCACATCGGCACCGGCCAGCGCCTCGGATAGCAGCCCGGCCAGCCGGTCGGCATTGGCATCCAAAGTGGCGTAGATCGCCTGGTCGGCGGTGCGCAGCGTGGCCAACCCGGCGGCCACCGCCACCGGGTTACCGGACAACGTGCCGGCCTGATAGACGGGCCCCAGTGGCGCCAGCCGTTCCATCACCTCGGTTCGGCCGCCGAATGCGGCGGCCGGCAATCCACCGCTCATCACCTTGCCGAAGGTGAACAGGTCAGCGTCGACCGGATCGATTCCATACCAACCACTTCGGCTGACCCGGAAGCCCGTCATCACCTCGTCGACGATCAGCAACGCACCATGTTCGGCAGTGATCGCTCGCAACGCCGCGTTGTAACCGGTGCCGGGCGGCACGACTCCCATGTTGCCGGGGCTGGCTTCGGTGATCACCGCGGCAATCTGGTCGCCGAACTGGGCGAACGCCTGGGCTACAGCTTCGATATCGTTGTAGGGCAACACGATTGTGTCGGCTGCCGCGGCGCCGGTGACTCCGGGCGAGGACGGCAGGCCCAGCGTCGCCACCCCCGAACCCGCGTCGGCGAGCAACGCGTCCACGTGCCCGTGATAGCAGCCGGAGAACTTGACGATCTTGGGCCGACCGGTGAACCCACGGGCCAGCCGGACCGCGCTCATGGTGGCCTCTGTGCCGGAGTTCACCAGCCGGATCCGTTCCACCGGTGCTACTCGGCCGATGATCTCGGCGGCCAGCTGCGACTCCGACGGCGTGGGCGCCCCGAACGACAGGCCGGAGGCCGCAGCCTTGGTGACGGCCTCGACGACGGCCGGGTGCGCATGTCCGAGGATCATCGGGCCCCACGAGCAGACCAGGTCGACGTAGCGGTTGCCGTCGGCGTCGGTGAGCCTGCAGCCGTGGGCCTCGGTGATGAACCGCGGCGTGCCACCCACTGCCGTAAACGCCCGAACCGGAGAGTTCACCCCGCCCGGAATCACCGCGCAGGCCTCCTCGAACAGCTTGGCCGACGCACTTACCGTGGTCCCGGCGCGCGCGCTCGCCTGGTCAGTGCCGCCCATGCGACCAGTGTCCCAGCCTCCGCGGCCGCTTCAACTACAGGGTGTAAGAGTTTGTAACAGTTGAAGTCGGTGTGGCCCGCGAATTGGATGGTGGCATGGAACTACCGCAACGACTCGCCCGATTCAACCGGCATGTCACCAACCCCGTTCAGCGGCTGTGGGCCGGTTGGGCCCCGACATTCGCCATCATCGAACATGTCGGGCGACGCTTTGGAAAGCCCTATCGCACACCGGTGAATGCCGTCACCACCAGCGTCGATGGCAAACCCGGCGTCGCGATCCTGTTGACTTACGGCCCCGATCGCGACTGGTTGAAGAACCTCACCGCTGCCGGAAGCGGTCGAATCAAGCGTTATGGCAAGACCGTCGGCATCACCGATCCGCGCGTGGTCAGCAAGGCTGAGGCCGCGGCGTACGTCACCCGCGGGCGGGGAGTCTTCACCCGGCTGCCGTTCGAGCAGGCGGTTCTGTTCACTCAGACCGGGTGACCAAGCTCACGCCGCCTCCGTAACCGAACGCTGACGAAGTACACCGCGACCACTACCGCCCAGGACAACAGGCTGAGCCAGAGCTGACCACGCGCCGAGTGGTCGAACGCCATCTGCACGAGGACGGCGGTGATGGCGACCAGAGTCAGGATCGACAACTCCGGGAAGAACCACATCTTGACTCGCAACTTTTCCGCGGGAGTCCGGCGGCGCAGGATGATCTGCGACAGAGCTATCAGCAAGTAGACGAACAAGATGATGGCGCCAGAAGAGTTGAGCAGGAACAGGAACACCGTGCCGGGCGCCAGCCACGCCATTATCACGCAACCGAAACCGACAGCCGACGAGAACAAGATCGCGATGTAAGGGGCTCCGCGGCGGCTGAGTTTGACCAGCCGTACCGGCGCCTGGCCTCGCCCGGCGAGCGCGAACAGCATGCGCGACGAGGTGTAGAGGCCCGAGTTCAAGCAGGACAGCACTGCGGTCAGCACCACCGCATTCATCAACTGGTCGGCACCGGAGAGACCCATGTGCTTGAGTGCGGCGACGTACGGCGATGACCCGAGCTCTACCGAATTCCACGGCATGATCGCGACAAGCAGAAACACCGAACCGACGAAGAAGATCCCGATACGCACGGCTACCGTTCTGGTCGCTCGCTGGACTGCGAGCCCCGGGTCTCGGCTTTCGGCCGCAGCGACGGTGACGACTTCCGCACCAACCATCGAGAAGATCACCACCACAATTGCGGCGAAGACGGCGCCCACGCCATTCGGGAAGAAGCCGCCGTGCGAGTACAGGTTGGACAGACCCTCGTGATGCCCCGGAATAAGCCCGAGAACGAACGCGGTCCCCACGGCAAGAAAGATCACGATTGTCGCGACTTTGATTCCCGCGAACCAGAATTCGAATTCGCCGAACGAAGAGACGGAGAACAAGTTGGTCGCCGTCATCAACAGCATGAGACACAGTGACATCAGCCAGAGCGGTGCCGGAAACCAGTAGTTGAGGACTTTGCCCCCCGCGACCGCTTCGAAGCCGACCACGATCACCCAGAAGTACCAATACAGCCAGCCGACCGAAAATCCCGCCCAACCTCCCAGTGCTTTCCCGGCGTAATCGGCGAACGATCCGGTCGACGGGTTCGCGGCGGCCATCTCGCCGAGCATCCGCATCACCAGAATGATCAGCAGACCGCAGATCGAGTAGGTCAGGAACGCGGCGGGCCCGGTGTCTCGTATCACCACACCCGACCCGACGAACAGTCCGGCGCCGATAACGCCGCCCATCGCTATCATGCTGAGCTGACGCTGCGAAAGTCCCTGGCGCAGTTGCAGATTAGCATCCAGATCAAGCGCCGGGGGCCCGCTTTGGTTCTCGCCCCCGGGGCCGGGACTCGCCTGGCCTTGCGCGCGCGGCATGACCGGACGCTAGCAGTTGTGGGCCGCTAGCGCGGCTCAGCGTCGAGCCTGCGGTGGTGGCGCCGAGCCTGCGTGCAGGGCCGAGGTCGGCCGTGAAAGTCACGCCGCCAGCGCAGTCTCGACGCTCAGAAATACTCGATCAGTGCGCGGTGGCGACAGCGAACGGCGTCGACGGGGCGGGTTGCGCCTGACGGTTGGGATGACTCCACAGCCCCTTGCGCTCGAGCAGCGGCAGGACACCCTCGCCGAACCAGTAGGCCTCTTCAAGGTGCGGGTATCCCGACAGGATGAAGTGATCGATACCCAGCTGTGCGTACTCGATCAGCCTTTCGGCGACCTCGGTATGTGACCCGACCAGTGCGGTCCCCGCACCACCGCGCACCAGACCCACCCCGGCCCATAGGTTGGGCCCGACCAAAAGCCGATTGCTGCTGCCGCCATGCAAGTCCAGCATGCGGCGCTGCCCTTCGGACTCGCTTCGCGCCAGGCTGGACTGCACCCGCTCGACATCTGCCGGGTCGACCGCCGCCAACAGTCGGTCAGCCTCGGCCCACGCTTCCTCGGAGGTGTCCCGGCTGATCACGTGGATCCGCAGGCCGTACTCCAGCTCCCGCCCGTTTTCAATGGCCAGTCCACGAATCCAGTCGAGTTTGTCGCCAACCGCGGCCGGCGGTTCCCCCCAGGTCAGGTAGACGTCAGCGTATTGGGCCGCAATCGGACCGGCGGGTCCCGACGATCCTCCGAAGAAGACCGGTGGCACCGGGTCGGGCCGGTTGTTCAGCGCCGCACCCTCGATACGGATGTGGTCACCCGCGAAGGACACCGGCTCTTCCGACGTCCACAATTGCCGCACGACATCCAAAAACTCGCCGGTACGCGCGTATCGCGCCTGTTTGTCCAGGTAATCCCCGTAGGCCCGCTGCTCATGCGGCTCTCCGCCGGTGACGACATTGAGCAGCAGTCGACCACGCGAATGCCGCTGGTAAGTCCCGGCCATCTGCGCGGCCAGCGTCGGGCTGAGTAGCCCGGGCCGGAATGCAACCAGGAATTTCAGTGTCTCGGTGTCCTCGACCAGCATCGCCGTGGTCAACCAGGCGTCCTCACACCACAAGCCGGCCGGCGTTAGCACCCCCTCGAAGCCGTTGGTTTCGGCCGCCGCGCAAACCTGGCGCAGGTAGAGCAAGGTCGCAGGCCGGTCCCCATGCATCGACGTGCCGTGCCCGCCCGCGACCAGGTTCCGCGAATCCCCGTAAGTCGGCAAGAACCAATGAAATGCCAGGCCCATCCGTTAACTCCTTATAGCCCAAAACAAATATCGTGCCCCAGCACCAGCAAACGCGCGAGGGTTGAAACCGCGCAGATTTAGAACTCCGAAATCAGCGTGGAGTATTACGCCGTCATCACAACTACCTTGCGATACGGCGTGGCAGGGCCGTCAAACCCCGCCCGGCCCGGCATCATTGATGATCATGTCTGACCTGACCCGACGTGCCGTGCTGCGGATGGGCTTCGGCGCCAGCGTTGGAGCCGCGAGCGTGTGGGCGTTGAGCGGCCTGCTGGATCCGATCCAGCCGCAAGCGGCACCCGCTTTGCAGGGGCCCGCCCCGTTCGAGCCTTCGACGGCCGGCAAGGCGCTGCCGACCAAGCTCACTGGCTCGTTCGTCTCGGCAGCCCGCGGCGGGGTCAAAACAAACTGGGTGATCGCCATGCCACCGGGACAGACTGAAATGCCGCGTCCCGTGATCGCACTGCACGGCGTGGATGGCGACGCGAACCAGATGCTGGAAGCCGGCGTCGAGGACGGGCTGGCTCAGCTGGCCCGAAGAGGCAAAGCGGGATTCGCGGTAGTCGGCGTTGACGGCGGAAACACGTACTGGCACAAGCGCGCATCGGGCGACGATGCCGGCGCGATGGTGCTCAACGAGCTGCTGCCGATGCTGTCGTCGATGGGCATGGACACCTCTCGGGTCGGCTTCATGGGATGGTCGATGGGCGGCTACGGCGCGCTGCGCCTGGGAGCCAAGCTGGGACCGGCCCGCACCGCGGGTATCTGCGCGATCAGCCCGGCGCTGTACACGTCGTTCGCCGACAGCGCGCCCGGGGCGTTCGACAGCAACGACGACTACGCGCAAAACAGTGTGCTGAACCTTCCGGCACTGTCACAGATCCCGCTGCGGGTGGACTGCGGCACCTTTGACCGCTTCTATTCCGCCACCCGCCAGTTCGTCGGCCAGCTGACAACGCCGCCGGCCACCAGCTTCACCCTGGGCGGGCATGACATGGGTTGGTGGCGGCTGCAGCTGCCCGGCGAACTGACCTGGATGGCGACCTAGCCAAAGCAGATGACAGCCCAGCGAGAAGACGCTTACCGCCCTCCACGTCGAGTGGAGCGGCGGGTTCGGCAGACCGGATTTCGCCCGGACATCGAGGGCTTACGCGCCGTCGCGGTGATCGCGGTGGTGCTCTACCACGCAGGCATACCTGGCATCGCCGGCGGCTTCATCGGCGTCGACATCTTCTTCGTCATCTCCGGTTTCCTCATCACCGGACTGCTCTGGCGCGAGGTCGCGGCCACGAATACCGTTCGGCTCGGCCGTTTTTACGGCGCGCGGGCCCGCCGCCTACTACCGGCCGCGGCTACCGTCGCCATCGCCACCGCGATCGGCGCGGCCATCGCGCTGCCGCCGTTGCAGGCACGAAGCGTCTTCGTCGACGGCATCGCCAGCATCCTGTACGTCGGCAACTACCGGTTCGCTACGCAGGGCACCGACTACCTGGCCTCCGACGCCCCGCCGTCAGCGTTCCAGCACTACTGGTCGCTGGGCGTCGAGGAGCAGTTCTATCTGGTGTGGCCGGTGCTCATCATCGGCACGGCGTGGCTGCTCCGGCGGGCTCGCTTGCGTGGTCGGGAAGACGCAACGTCACGGGCGAAACCGTTTGTGGTGGTGCTGGCGTTGGTGGCCGCGGCGTCGTTGGCGGTGTCCGTGCAGTGGACCCACACGTCACCGCCCTGGGCGTTCTTCTCACTGCCCACGCGAGCCTGGGAGCTGGCCGCAGGTGGCCTGGTGGCCCTTTCGATCCGGCAGTGGCGCCGACTACCGCTGCGGTCCGCTGCGATCGTCGGATGGGGAGGTCTGGCGCTGATCTTGTTGACCTGCACTCAGCTCGACCTGGGTACCCCGTACCCCGGCACGGCGGCGTTGCTGCCGGTGCTAGGCACCGTGCTGGTGATCGGCGGCGGTTGTGTCACCCGCACGTTGGGAGTCGGTAGCGTGTTGTGCCTGCCGGCGATGCGGGCGGTCGGCCGGATCTCGTATTCGTGGTATCTGTGGCACTGGCCGGTGCTGCTACTGCTGCCGCCGTTGCTGGGCGAACCAGCGGGCCTGCCCACCCGGCTAGCCGCGACCGCGGTCTCCGCCGGGCTGGGCCTGATCACCATGCACCTGGTCGAAAACCCGGGCCGGTTCACCGCCGCCCTGCGCCGGTCGGCGCGGGCCAGCCTGGCTCTGGCCGGCGCCGCCAGCGCGGTCGCGGCGTGCGCGTGCCTGCTGCTGCTCGCGGTGACACCGGTGCCGGTCGGTCACGGTGGGGCCGCCCCGGCGGCGAGTATCGTCGCGCTGCCTTCGTCAGCCTTCCCAACCGGCAAGCCACACGAAGTCGAGCCGCCAGCCATCGATCCACGCGATACCGCCATCGAGAGCGTGTTCGCCCAGATGCGTAATGCGATTGCGGCGGCCGCCGACGTGCGAGCTGTCCCATCCAACCTGAACCCGTCGCTTGAGCAGGCGCCAGGCGACAAGGCCGCCGTCTTCGTTAACGGCTGCGTGCGTTCCTGGCGCGACGTCGGCCAAAGCGAGTGCGCGACGGGCGATACCGCGGAGCCGCCGTCCCCGGAGAGGACCATAGCCCTGATCGGCGACTCGCACGTCGCCATGTGGAACCCGGCGTTCCAGCAGTTCGCCGAGCAGCGGCACTGGCGGCTGGAGACGCTGGCCAAGGTGACCTGCCCGATGCAGGACCTGCCCATCGACAGCCCGTATCTGGGCCGCGAGTACACCGAGTGCGAACAATGGCGTAGCCAGATCATGGCCCGGATGATGGCCGAACACCCGCGCCTGGTGGTGCTGAGCATGAGCCGGCGCTACGGCGCAGACTTCGGTTTCACGTCGTACGACCCGGCGTGGATCGAAACCTTGAACCGCACTGTGGCGCAACTGCGCAGCGTCGGCAGCACCGTCCTGGTCTTGGGACCGGTCGCGGACCCGCACTCATCCGTGCCCACCTGCCTATCCGGGCACCTGGACGACGCCACGGCGTGCGCGCCGGCACGGTCGGTCGCGGTCAACCCCGACGGCGTTGCCGCTGAGCAGGCGGCAACCACTGCCGGCGGCGGCCACTACGCGGACCTGACCGACCTGTTCTGCACCCCCGACCGCTGCCCGATGATCGTCGGCAACACCATGGTGTTCCGGGATGACAACCACGTGACGACCGAGTACGCGCAACTGCTGGCACCCGTTATCGGCGCGCTGGCCGATCGCGCACTGAAGGGCGGCTGACCCGCAATGCAGAGCATGAACTTCTTAGCGCGGATGAACTTCTTTACGCAGATGAACGTGTCAACAGTGAAAGGGTTTTGGAGGTTTTGACATGACGCCGCTGCTGCTGATCTGCTTAGCCGCTACCGCGCCGGTCGCCGGACTTGGCCTGCTGCACTTGCAAGCTCGCCTTGAGCAATGGGATTACGAACGGCACGCAGAGGACTGACGCGGCGCCGCGTTCACGTCGAATGCCCTGCGTTGCAGGTGCCCCTCGCGGTAAACTCGACTCAGCGGGACAGCTGCGTACGAATGAGTGGAACGATCTTGTCGGCCAGATACGCGTGCCCTGCGTCGTTCGGGTGCACACCATCCGGGCCGATCAGGTCGGGCCTGTCGACGAACCAGCGGTCCCCGATCGGATCGACGAATGCCGCTCCCACGCCCCGGGCCGCAGCGTTGAGGACGTCACGAATCTGCAGCACCGAGTCAGGTACATCTGCTGTCGGCCACGGCGGTCCGATCACCAGGAGCCTCGCGGATGGCGCAATGTGGCGCGCCACGTCGAAGTCAGCAAAGGCCCGGTCGGCCAGTAGCCCAAGATCGACGCCCTGGTCGTTGCGCGAACCGAAGAACACCACCAGCGCATCGTCGGGCTTGACCGCCCTGGCCGTCAGATCCCCGAAGACGCTGCCATGATCGCCGGGCACGCCGTAGCCGGCTCCGCCCTCAGCTGCCACATCGGCCGCGATCGGCACGCCATGTTGAGCAAGCGCCCGCCAGGCACGAGCCGTCCATGATTTCGGGCCCCGGCCGCCCAAGTCGGTGCCGTTGGTATATGAGTCGCCGATCACTGCGACGTGGGTCAGCTGCGAATCCGCGATGCGAATGTCGTAAACCCGCACTCGCTCCGGGTGTGTCAGATACCCGGGACAACCGAGTACCACGCCAACCAACAGAGTGAGACCAACGACGAATGTGGTCAGACGACTCACCACCACCTCCACAATGACCGGCATCGTCGTATGCCTCATCCAACCAGACAACAGTCACACCGCGCGGATCGAAACCGCTTCCCGCGCAACGTCGATCTGATGAAGCTTGGTGTTGGCCGGCTCGTCGGAGTCGATTTCGGCTTTCGCGGCTGGCACGTCAACCATCCTGCGCATCCAGCGGCGCGCCGGCTCCTCGACGAGGTGATACAGCAGGATCGAGGCGACCACAGCAATGACGAGTAGTCCGATGACGTTCCATTTCCACGGGTTTTCCTGCGGTGAGAGCTCGAATTGCAGCACGGCCCATCCCCAGACGGTGTGTACCAACTCGTGCACCATGTACAGGCTGAACGAGATCTCCCCGCCGTACACCATCAACCGCGTCGACAGCAGTCGCGGCAGGCTGCCCATGCCGATCGCCAGCGTCATCACCAGCGGCACGAACAGCATGTCCACCACCCCACTGCTGTCGTACAGCCCGGTGATCGGGTGCGCGTCAAACAGGTAGAGGATGCCCACGATCGCGGCGATCAGCAGCACCGAACAGTACCCTGCGACGCGGCGAGCGCGATCGCTGAGCCGCAACCTGCGCACGGCGGCACAAGCCAGCGCGCCGGCGATGAACTGCGTCATGGTGCGCGGCAGCCAGCTCCACGGCGTGTAGAACTGGCCGCTGGCCAACAACAGCACCACCGGCGGCAACGAGGCCGCGAACGCCAACAACGTCAGGCTTCGCGCCCTCGTCACATGCTGCATCCGGAAAATCACCACCACGACCACACCGAACAGCAGGTACGCCAGCCATTCCGCGCTGATCGACCAGGCGGGTCCATCCCAACTGGACCCGTCGAAGAACGGCTGAAACCAAAGCTGCACCAACAGGACTTGACGCAGATAGCTGACCGCGGTGAGGTCTCGCACCTCCGGTAACGGCACATGACCGACGTGCAGGCTGAGGATCACCAACAAGGCCGCAAGATGCAAGGTGACCAGGTACACCGGCCACACTCTGGCCAGCCGCAGCCACAGGAAGTGCAGGGTGGCACGCGTCGACCACGATTGGCCCATCCGGTCGAGGTAGTTCCAGGTCAGCACGAACCCACTGAGGATGAAAAACAAGTCGACGCCCTGAGCGCCGCAGTTGAGCACCGGCGAAAGCGTGTCCGTGAAATCGGGCGACGCATCGTTCAACATCGGCCGGAAGTGAAACAGCACTACCCAGACCGCGGCGATTATGCGGAGGCCTGTCAGGGCCTTGATCTCTCCCTTTAAATCTCCGAAACGCACGACGCTCTTTCCGTCTGAACTCTGCTGCTACAAGGCCATATCGCGAGCCCCCCGACTGGCAACCGGCAGCCATTGGAGCCTAACAGCGCGATCGCCGCGACGAGGTCAGGGACCGTGGCGGGCTAGTGCCGCGATCGCTTGGGTCTGCGCGGGCTCCCCGAAAGCCTTAGCGAAGAGTTAGACGTGGCTTTCGGTCCCCTTAGATTTCGCGGGGAACGTTATAGGCAGGTCGAGTCGACGCCGAGTCGATCGCCACGGTGAATGGGGCTGCTAATGACTAACGTCGCAACTCGACAAGGAAACTGCACCTTTGACTGCGGTGGCGCCCAAATTCGGGCGCACTGTCGGCACCTGGCGACAGTGGTGACCATCCGAGGCGAAATCGACGCCGTCAACGTCGACTGGGTCAGCAAGTACATTCGGCGTTTCATCGTCGGGTCGAACCCCGTGGTAATCGACATGAGCGACATGCGCCAGTTTGCTGTGGCCGGTACCTCGCTGCTGTACGCCATCGATGAGGATTGCCGATCCGCTGGGGTGGAGTGGACATTGATCGCGAGCCCGGCTGTCACCGAGGTGCTGGACGCCGACCGCGACCAGGACGAGAACGGTGCCACGTTCCCGGTTGCGCGCTCGGTACACGAGGCGCTGCACAACCTGGCCGACGCTATTGTCAGCCGCCGTCAGCTGGTGCTGCCACTTATCAAGAAGTCGGCCTAAGTCGGCGCAGCCTGGCCGCCCCGACCACCGCCAGCACAGCGGCGATGGTCGCCAGCACCAGAGTCAACAGCAAAAGCTGAGGGTTATAGACCAGCGACGTGGTGGCCGGCTGACCATCCGCGATGGGTGCGACAGCCACCGTGTACCGCGCGTGCGCCCAGCTCAGCCCGGCGCCCACCAGCGCGGCACCGGCCAGCACGAATTCGACCAGAGTCCGGAATTGGGTGATCACCGCAGCGATCCTGCGTCGTCGTCGCCATCGACGGTGATCGCGGGGGGCTCCACCCGCTCCTGAACCAGCGGCGTCAGCGCTGCCCGAAGGTGACGATGACGTCGCGCCCAGGCCTGGGCGGTGCGTCCCTCGGTGAGTTTCAGTCCGATGCCGGTCCGGCGGCGCGGCACCCCGAACAATTCGCCGAGCGCCCGCGCCGACTGCCACGGCGCCAGCTCCTTGTCGGAAACCACGGAATGTTCAGCTTCGGGATAGATCTTGACGATTTCGCGTAGCAGGATCGTTTCGGTGCCTTCGCGCAGGGCGTCTTGGGTCAGTTCGACCGACACGTGGATCCGCGCGGCCTTCACCTGCAACGCGATGAACGCCGACACCATCACCAGAAAGATCACCGGAGTCACCAGCTGTATCCCGGCACCGCTCCACACTTCGATCAGAATCATCGACGCCGCCGCGGCCGGACCTGCCAGCACCCAGAGCCAGCTGGCACCGGGTTCGTAGAACAACGGCTTTGCATCCTTCGCTGCTGCCATCTCCAGCCTTATCTGGTGGTTGTCGCCCGCCGACGGGCCCGTCACGAAAGCCAACCCGCCGCCGCCGCGGCCCAGTAGGTAAGCACGATATCCGCTCCGGCACGCCGGATGCTGGTCAGCGATTCCAGCGCAGCCGCACGGCCGTCAATCCAGTTGTTCGCGGCCGCAGCGCAGATCATCGAGTACTCCCCCGAGACCTGGTAAGCGGCGACCGGTACCGGCGACACGTCAGCCGCGGCGGCCACCACGTCGAGATAACCCATCGCGGGTTTGACCATCACGATGTCGGCGCCCTCGTCGAGATCCAGTGCGATCTCACGCAGCGCCTCGCGGACGTTGCCCGGCTCCTGCTGATAGGTACGGCGGTCCCCGGAAAGGCTGGAACTCACCGCCTCCCGGAATGGGCCATAGAACGCCGAGGCGAACTTCGCCGCGTAGGCCAGGATCACCACGTCGGTGTGGCCCGCGGCGTCCAGTCCGTCGCGGATCGCGCCGACCTGACCATCCATCATCCCACTCGGCCCTACCACTTGGGCACCCGACTCCGCTTGCGCCACCGCAAGTTTCACGTAGCGCGCCACGGTCGCGTCGTTATCAACCCGACCCCGTTCGTCGAGGACGCCGCAGTGCCCGTGGTCGGTGAACTCGTCCAGGCAGGTGTCGGCCATCAGCACGGTGGCCTCGCCGAGATCCTTGGACAAGTCACGCAGGGCGACATTGAGGATGCCGTCGGGGTCGGTACCCGACGTGCCGGTCGCGTCCTTGTCCTGGTCGCGTGGCACGCCGAACAGCATCAGCCCGCCCACCCCGGCGGCAACGGCATCGGCCGCCGCTCGGCGTACCGAATCGCGGGTGTGCTGCATAACGCCCGGCATCGAAGCAATGGGCCGCGGTTCGTCGATACCGTCGGCGACGAACATCGGCAGCACCAAATTCCTTGGCTCCAAAGACGTTTGCGCCACCAAGCGGCGCAACGCGGGCGTGGAACGTAGCCGACGCGGGCGCTGCCGCGGGTGACCACCCATGCTCATCGCGCGTCGTCGCCGCGAGCGTGCTCAAAATGCCAGCCGTGACGGCGTGTCGGTGTACAGACACGCACGCTCGACTGCCCGGAAGCCACTAGCGCCTGCGGCTCTTCTTGCGTGGTGGTGGCAACGCGCCCTCGGCGCGCAGCCGCGCGGCATGTTCGGCCAATGTGTCGACCAGCGGGCCGACTGCAGCGGTCTCAGGCTGGACATCCACCCGCAAGCCGAATTCGGCGGCGGTCTCGGCAGTTTTGGGGCCGATGCAGGCGATGATGGTCCGCGTGTGCGGCTTGCCGGCGATGCCGACCAGGTTTCGCACCGTGGAGCTGGAGGTGAAGCACACCGCGTCGAAGCCGCCCGTCTTGATCATTTCGCGGGTGGCGGCCGGCGGCGGCGCAGCGCGCACGGTCCGGTAGGCGGTGACGTCCTCGATCTCCCAGCCACGCTCACGAAGTCCCTCGGCAAGCGTTTCGGTGGCGATGTCGGCGCGCGGCAACAGGACACGGTTCACCGGGTCGAAAATGCTGTCATAGGGCGGGAAGTCGTCCAGCAGGCCGAGCGAGGACTGTTCCCCGGCCGGCACCAACTCGGGGCTGATCCCGAAAGCCCGAACGCGGTCGGCGGTCGACTCGCCCACGCAGGCGATCTTCACGCCGGAGAACGCACGCGCGTCCAGACCGAACTCGCCGAACTTCTCCCACACTGCACGCACCGCGTTGGTGGAAGTGAAGACCACCCATTGGAAACGGCCGTCGACCAGGCCCTTGACGGCGCGCTCCATTTGAGCGGGGCTGCGCGGCGGCTCGACAGCGATGGTCGGCACCTCGATCGGATGCGCGCCGTAGGACGTCAGTCGCTCACTCATCTCGCCGGCCTGGTCCTTGGTGCGCGGCACCAATACGGTCCAGCCGTAGAGCGCGCGACTCTCCCACCAGTTGAGCTTCGCCCGGCTGGTCACGGTCTTTCCGATCGTGACCACCAGGGGTCCGGTCAACGGACCCGCCGGGTCTGTGCCGCCCAGGGCGGCCAGGTCGGTCAATCCGTGCAACGTCGTCTCGACCGAACGCTGCTGGCAGGTGGTGCCCTCCGCGGTCACTACGCATGGAGTGGCGTCGGCCAGCTGGTGCTCGATCAAGGTGCGGGCCGCATCGGCCAGATGCGAAGCCGTAGCCTGCAGGATCAGCGGCCCCGGAGCCGCTGCCAGCGCCTCCCAGTCCACGTCGCCGCGAACGTCAGCAACCGTGTACGACGAGCCCAGCGGCAGCCCGGCATAGGTCGGGACAGCGCTGGTAGCGGCGAGGCCGGGGACGATCTCGACGTGCAGGTGGCTGCGTGCGACGGCGTTCACCTCGGTGATCACCGAGTCGACCGTCAGCGGGTCACCGGCCACCAGTCGCACCACGTCGACGCCGGAACGAGCCTCGGCGATCAGCGTCTTGGCGACTTCGGCGGGATCACCCAGCGCCGGGCGGAGGTCGGGACCGCCGGGCATCACCGCCGGCATGGCCTGACTGTGGTCGCCCTCGACAGGCCCGGCTGCGCCGTCGGCGCTCCCGGGAGCGGGACCGGCCGGCGTGGGGCCGGAGACCGGTGGCAGGTCCTTACCGATCAGTGCCAGCACAGGCTCGGGTACGTCGGGGTCGATGAAGACCAGGGGGGCGTTCGCCAGCACCGTGGCCGCCCGCGTGGTCAACAAACCCGGATCCCCTGGACCGGCGCCCACGAAAGTGATGCGGCCCGGTCTCGGCTTGCGCCCTCGCGTCGTCATTGTCGCTCCCACGTGGCTCTCAACTGCTCTCACTCGACA
>Ga0224557_1002397_pt1 | contig 16084 bp, 17 predicted proteins | sample 714S31014metaG_FD_180677 | JGI IMG/M metagenome (GOLD analysis project Ga0224557, IMG submission 180677) | Peat soil microbial communities from Stordalen Mire, Sweden - 717 S3 10-14 | ecosystem: Environmental > Terrestrial > Soil > Wetlands > Peat | place: Sweden: Norrbotten County, Stordalen...
ACCAGAACCAGCACGACACCGGCCTGCACGACCCCGACGACGACCACGCCCATCACAACCGGGACGACAACCAGCCCCGCCTGAGAGAATTCAGGACAGGCGCACGATCGCGATAACCATCCCGATCAGGATGAAGAGCACCAGCAGGGCCTGCGTGTAGATCCAGATCTTCGGCATCGCGGCACGCAGGCTAACGGAAGTCTTCCTCCGTCAGACCGTCTAGCAGTCCGATCGCCCTGGGGATCCCGTCGTCGTCGATCGCGACGGCTCCGCCTGGCCAGTAGGGGTGAGGCGGATGTATGCGATGGCCGATCACCGGCTCAAAGCGCCAGGAGCCGGTGTTGAGCAGCTGCTGGCCGGCGGTAAGGCCGGTCCACGGCGCCGCTGCATCCGGTGGCAGGGGGCCGAGCCGGTGCACGTGCCCGAACACGACCCACGGCGCCTGCACGCCGAGCGCGTACGCCGCGTGGGCAAGTGCCGGCAGGCTGTGGTGACGCACCTGCCGCGCCAGCACGCGGGTCATGAGCGGTGCGAGCACCTTAGGTACCGCGCGGTCGTGCCAGCGTTGCGGTGGCAGGCCGTCCCGCATGTGCGGTTTGGCCGGCGAGTTTGCTGTGTGCTCGTAGTCCGCGGGCAGCCGAGGATCGGCGGGCCGCTGCCGATGGCGCGGATGCAGGAGCCCGACCGATGAGACCGGGCGCAGGTAGTAATTGAGGTAGTGGCCGTGGGTGGCCCAGATCTCATCGCTCAGCCAGATCCCCGGGTAGCGCACCTGCACACGATCGCCTCCGAGCCAGTCGACCACCTGCGTAAGCAGCGGGCTCGCGTCGTGGGGCACGACTGCCTCGCGCTCGAGGCTCTGGCCCTGCGCGCGTGACCAGGCTCGGATCAGTGCGTGGTCGTGGTTACCCGGAACCAGCACGACCTCAGCCTCGGGGGGCAGCGCTCCACCGATGGCGCGCAGGACCGGCTCGGCGATCGGGAAGGAGTGGGAGTCGTGTGCCTCGGCGAGCTCGATCACATCGCCGAGCAGCACCAGACGGTCGTACTGCCGGGCGGTTTCGAGCAGCAGTTCGAGCGGCCGCGGCAGCTCGAGCACGCTGACACCGCCCATCTGGCCCAGGTGCATGTCGGAGATTACGAGTGTGCGCACCCGCTCATTAATGCGCACCCGGCCGTTAAACGAGCGGGGCGCCCCGCTGGGCGCCCCTTATAAACGGTGTTTCCGACGCCCGCGACTCCCGGGCGTCGGCCCTCAGGAGGCGTAGACCTGAGCGCCGAACGACAGCACGGCGTCGCGGCCGACGACCAGCACCGGGGCGGAGGTGCCGATCAGTGCGTTCTCAGCCTGGGCGGAGATCAGCGTCTGACCCTCGTGCGCCTCTGGGCGGGAGCCGACGATCAGCAGGTCGACGTTGTAGTTCTTGTCGGTGACCTCGGCGCCGAAGTGGCTGGCCAGCGCGTGCGCGGTGTCGATCGCGGCGTGATCATCGAGTCCGGCCAGCAGGCCGATCGTCTTGATCTCGCCTCCGGCGTAGCCGGCCGGAGCGATCGCGACCGCGGTGGGGCCGCCGTCCAGCAGGGCCCGCGTCGAGTTCTGCGGGGCGATGCGACCAGCGGCCGTGCGGTAGTCAGAGCCGAACACGATCAGCTGTGCGTCGTCATCGGCGGCGAGCTGCATCAGGCCTTCACTGGTCGAGCGGTTGAGCACCACGCGGGTCTCGACGTGGCCGAGCTTGGTGGCGCCGCGCTCAAGCAGTGCCTGCGCCTGCACCTCGTCGCGGACGTCAGCGCTGTGGCGCACGTAAGCCAGGATCAGGTTGGCGCCAGCCTCGCCCAGCACTCGCGCGAGTGCGAGCGCGTCGTCGTCGTTGGGGGTTCCGTCGTAGGAAACGAGTGCGTTGAGTGACATTTGGGGCCTCTGAATTTCCGTTTCGTTCTGCAAGTGGGGAAACGCTCTGAGGTCATGGTCGTGCCTGAGCAGCATCAGCGCCAGTGAAGCTGGTCATGCATTCGATAAGCTTTGCTTATGCTGAATCTGAATCGGCTGCGCGTCCTGAGCGAGGTCATCAAGCGCGGCTCCTTCTCGGCGGCCGCCGATGCACTCGACTACACGCAGTCAGCCGTATCGCAGGCGGTGGCTCGGCTCGAGGCGGAGATGGGCGCGACCCTGGTGGTACGTGACCGCCGCGGCGTGCGCCCGACCGCGGCGGGAGCGACGCTGCTCAACCACGCCGACGCGATCTTCGCCCAGGTTCAGTCGGCCGAGGATGACCTGGCGGCCGTGCTCGGACTGCGGGGCGGGCGGCTGCGCGTAGCCTCGTTCCCTTCGGCTGGGGCGACACTGCTGCCGCAGGCGGTCGCCAGCTTCCGCCGTGCGCATCCCAACGTCGAGCTCTCGCTGGCCGAGGGCGAGCCGGAGAGCATCGCTCCGCGCCTGCGTGACGGCGAGTTCGATCTTGCCCTGCTGTTCGGCTTCATCGGTGACGAGGACCGTTTCGCGGGACTCTCGGCAACGCTGCTGTTCAACGATCCGCTTTACGCGGTGCTCCCGGTCGATCACATCCTCGCCCGCAAGCGCGCGCTCACCTTGACCGACTTCAGCGGCGAGGACTGGGTCCAGACCAGCGCCAAGGGCGCCTGCGGCCGTTACGTGGTGGAGCAGTGCCTGGCCGCCGGCTTCGAACCGCACGTCAGCTTTGAGAGCGACGACTACGAGACGGTCCAGGGCCTGGTTGCGGCCGGGGTCGGCGTCGCGCTGATCCCGCGGCTGGCGCTCACCAGGGTGCATCCCGGCATCCTCGTGCGGGCGATCGAGCCTGCCAGTCCGGTGCGCAACGTGATCGTCGCGACCCCCGCCGATCCAGCAGTGGCGCCGGCCGCCCGGGCGATGCTGGAGATCCTGCGCAGCCGCGCGCCGGAGTACGCCGAGGGCCGTGTGGGCCGGTACGGCGTTGGGCTCACCTGAGCGCGGCGAGCCCAGAGTCCCGATGAACCGGTGTTTGCCGGCTTCCCGTAGAGGCGACCACGACTACTGGGACTGAGCGACAGCTCGGGCTCGAGCTCGATCGGGCAGACGAAAGGCCGGACCACTACTCTGCCGTTCGTGTCCGACGCTGTTGAGCGCCGTCTTGTTTTTGGCTCGGTAGCCGAGCACTACGATCGCCACCGGCCGAGCTACCCGCCGGAGATGGTCGACTACGTGCTCACCTACGCTGGCGCCGTCGCTGGTGACCGCGCGCTCGAGGTGGGCGCCGGAACCGGCATCGCCACCCGGCAGTTCGCCGCTCGCGGGCTCGCCATCACCGCGGTCGAGCCCGACTCCGCGATGGCGGCGGTGGCAAGCGAGCGCGCTGCCACCGGCGGCGCCACTGTTGATCTGCGGATCACAGACTTTGAGCACGTCGAGTTGGATCCCCACAGCTTCCAGCTGGTCTATTCCGGCACCGCCTGGCATTGGGCCGACCCGGACGTCAGTTACGTGCGGGCCGCGGAGGCGCTCAGCGCAGGCGGTGCCCTGGCGGCGTTCTGGAATCGGCCGATCTGGGACGGCAACCCGGTTCGCCCGGGGCTGGATGCCGCCTATGCGGGCGTCGCCGACGCGTTCAAGGAGGTCTTCCCTGGACCGATGAACCCGATCGCGGGGGGCGTGACCCTGATCACCGGGAACCAGTGGGAGGCGGAGCTGGAGCGCAGTCCAGAGTTAGGCGACCCGCAGGTGCGCACCTTCCGCTGGACACAGCCGTACACGCGCGACGAATATCTCGGCCTGCTCGGCACCCACTCCGATCACATCATGATCGGCGAGGATTACCGCACCCGGCTGTTTGACGGGGTCGCGGCTGCGATCGATGCCAACGGCGGCAGCTTTGAATTGACGTACGAGGCACTGCTTTGTCTGGCCCGCCGCAGCTGACCGGGCGCCTTCTCGAGGCTGTGGCGCTGGCGCAGGAGCTACAGGGGAGCGAGCGGCGATCCGGCACCGGGATGCCCTTTCTCGCCCATCTGTTTGTTGTCACCGGACTCGTGATTGAGGACGGCGGTGACGAGGACGAGGCGATCGCGGCAATGCTGCACGACACCGTGGAGGATGGCGGCGGGTGGCCGGTGCTCGAGCGCATCGAGGCCAGCTTTGGGGTACGCGTGGCGCGGATGGTGAAAGAGCTCTCAGACACGATTGACGGCGACCCGGACACACCCTGGATCGATCTGAAAGCTCGCTACCTGGAGCGGCTTGAGGCCTGCGATGACGAGGGAACGCTGCGCGTGGCGCTCGCGGACAAGGTCCACAACGCTCGCTCAATCGTGCGGGACTATCGGTATGAAGGACACGTGATCTGGGAGCGCTTCACCGAGAAGACCGCCCAACAGCAGCTCTGGTACTCGAGGCAACTCGCAGAGCTCTTCACCCGCAAGCGTCCGGGACCACTCGCCGATGAGCTGCGTGATGCGGTTGAGCAACTCGCGGCCCTGGTCGCGGCCGATCCGCGGGAGACGGACCAGCCCTACGAGCCCGAGTAGGAGCGCGGCGAACTCCTCCTTGGATCAGAGCCTGACCGTCTTGGTCACGCTGCGCGGCTTCCCGCCGCGCGGCGTGTAGGTGATCGAGACCTTAACGGCGAGCTTGCGGTGATGACGCTTGAGCCAGCTCTTCAACTGGTCTGATGGACCGGCCGTGAACTTGAACGTCGCTTTCGCGCCGGCCGTTTCGCTCACGCTGAACGCGGGCAGACCGGCGGGGTGTTCGGTCACCTTCACCGTGCCGGGGCCGACCAGCGAGGCGAGTGAGACGTCGATCGAGCCGCTGGGGTGGCCCTTGAGCTGAGGGACGATGAACCGATTGACCGGCGGGACGGCCACCACGTCGTAGGTGGCGGTCGCGGTCGCGCTGTAGCCATCGGACGAGAGTGCGGTCACGGTGAAGCTGTGCTCCCCCAGGATCTGCGTGTTCAGCGCCGTCCCGGAAGCCACCGGACCTGAGCAGCTGGCGATGCCCGGGCCACCGGAGCCGTCTTCACAGGCGTAGCTCGCAGCGACGACCTGCCCCCGCGTGTATGTCGCGTTTTTCACAGGAGATGCGATCGTGACCGTCGGCACGGACGCAGTGGTCACCGTGTTGGAGGAGGCCGAGCTGCTGCCGATCGGGTTCGTGGCTGTGACCTTGAACGTGAACGGCTGTCCGCCGAGGAGGCCCGTCGCCGTGATCGGCGTGGCGGTGACTGGACCAAAGCTGAGCGCGCCGGAGGTCGCCGTGTAGCTGACCGGATAGCAGTTGGCCGCACCCGGCGTAAAGCCGATGGTCGCGGTCCGGGATGCGAGTGACGCGGTCACATTCGTGGGTGGCGCCGGGGCGCCGGTCGCCGTGCCGCCCTGGTTGGTGACGCCGCCCGTGAGCGTTGCGTCGTCACAGCTGAGGGCGCCGCCCGACTGGATCAATACGGGTGTGCTGATTGTCGCGGTCGACGGTACGTCCACCGTCCCTCCCTGAACGATTATCTGGTTGCCGTACGTTCCGGCGGCCGCGGGGAGCGTGAGCGTTCCCGACCCGGTCTTCGTCAACGGACCGCTGCCGCCGAACCCGTCGGCAAGCGTCACGTCGTTGCCGTTGGTGTCAAGTGTGCCGCCGCCCGCGCCGATCGGTTGCAGCTGCGAGGAGATGTCGTTCGTGTTCGGGTTATACGGCCCCCATAGCAAGGTGCCGCCGTTGAGGGTGATGTTTCCGGTTCCGGTCAGGGCGCCCGCGGCGAAGGACAATGTCGAGCCGCCGGTGACCACCGTGCCGGCGTAAGAGTCGCTGCTGTTGAGCAGGTACATGGTTCCGGCTCCAGACATGGTTAGCTGGTGGGCGCCGGACACGCGGTCGCCGGCGAAGGTGACGCTGCTCCCCGAAGTGAATGTGACGTTCGTCCCCAGTGCCGCCGGGCCATACTCCTGGAAGCCTGTGGTGCTCACGTTTCCGTTGAGATCGGTGGGGATGGATCCCGCCGCCACCACAAGGCTCGCCAGCTGTGTGGTGCCGCCGATGGCACCCTCGAAGTCGAGGGTTCCGCCGGTGCTGACGGTCAGTGCTTGGGCGCCGTCAATGGTCGACTCGAACGTAATGTCACTCGCGCCTGCCACTACGGTGAGGTCGCCCCCCAGCGTCACGGGCGCTGTATAGGACTGCGCTCCTGCGGTGCTGATCGTCACCGCGCCGGAGAGGACCGGACCGTTGAAGGTGAGATTGTTTGCAGTGCCACCGGCGTCCTCGATCGAGGATTGGACCGTGATCTGGCCGCCGTCACCGACGCTTAGGTTTCCGGTCTGGAGCGCGTTTATGAGGTCGTTTACGTCCAGGTTCGCGCCGTCTGCCGTCGGTGTGTAGTTGCCGCCGCTGAGCGCCATGTCGCTGGTCGCATTGGATGAGATCGTCATCGAAAACCCCGCAGCGGAGGCGATCGGCGCAGCCCACAGCATCACGGCCGCCACCAGGCCCAGCGCTGGCAGGACCATTCTGGTTCTCAACTGTTGCGTCACGCCGTCTCCTTCTCCGATAGGTGCCCCGGTCCGCGCGGAACTCTAACTGGGGTGTTTACGGAATCACTGACTGAGCCTCAGCGTTCGAGGGCCCCTACTAGTGGACGCCGTCGGCTGAGAATTCCCCCAACGTCTTGTTGTCGCCTCAGTGATCGTCCGGCGCGACACAACTGGGACGGTCAAAGCGATCGCTGGGTCAAGGTCTCGTCGATCGGCGGCTTGCCGGCTACTTGAAGGAACCAAAGCGGGGCGCTGCCGGTAGTCAACCGTCTGAGCATCTTGGTCGAAAGAGGCAGTTCGTCCACCGCTCAGGGCGGTCGATGTCCTTGCCATGCCAGCCCTGATTTTGTGAACCTTCCGTGATTTTTCGGTCCTAGACAGTCAATATCTACGAATAAATGCCTATATTCGTGGCTAGCTCTCGCTATGGTTGCGAACATGGGAACGACTATGCCATCAGATTCGCCGTCCGTGCTCCTGTCATTCAAGGCAGGCAACGTCCTGTCATTTAGGGACGAGTTCAAGCTCGACCTGCTTGCAACCTCGCTTGCTGAACCGATCGCGCGACGCGCTGTTCCGTGGCGAGAGGGCGGCTCGCCGGTCGAAGTGCTTCCCGCTGCGGGCATTTTTGGGGCGAACGCTTCTGGCAAGACCAACGTCCTTCGAGCGATGGACGACCTGCGGTCGCTTGTGCTCGGCTCCTTCCGATCCGGCCGCCCAAGCGGAGGCGTCGCACGCCGACCGTTTCGTCTTGACGAGGACTCGGCGAGTCAACCTTCCCGGTTTGAAGTGGACCTGGTGCTTCACGGCATCAGGCATCAGTACGGGGTCACAGTCGACAACGAGCGTGTGCTGGACGAGTGGGCTGTGAGCTTCCCCAAAGGGCGTTCGGCCCTGCTATTCAGTCGCGATCGAGATGATCTTGAGTTCGGGGCGATTGAGCGCTCGAAGAGTCGAGCCGTAGCCGAGATTCTCCGTCCCAATGCCCTGTTCCTCTCGACGGCGGCGTCAGCCAACCATCCGGTGTTGCTACCGCTCTACAACTGGTTCGAGCGGAATTTCCTGCTTGCCGAAGCACAGAGCCGCGGGTTGCGCCAACTGATGACTGCACAGATGCTCCAGGATGAGAGAGTTAGTGAGCAAGTACTGACCTTCCTGCAAGAGGCTGACCTCGGGATCACAGGCGCCGCAGTCGAAGAGGTCGATCCAGAGTTTCGAGATCGTATGAAGCGCGCAGTTGCGGTCCTACTCGAAGACGCGCGAGACGAAGTCGACATCGAGAGCGCTATGGAACTCCCCCCAGGTATCAACCTAACGCACCAAGGGAGCAGCGGCCCCGTGCAGTTCAACGCGACAGACGAATCCCTAGGCACGCTCGTTTGGCTCGGCCTCGTCGGTCCTGTCATCCACGCTTTGCGCAGCGGTTCCGTCCTACTTGCCGATGAGCTTGACGCGAGCCTCCACCCTGTGCTCGTCGCGTACCTGGTGGCGCTTTTTCAGGATCCGGAGACGAACCCTCACCGCGCTCAGATCATCTTCAACTCCCACGACACGACGCTCCTTGGTGACTCCGCCGGCGTTGGTCTGAGCGGCGGAAGTACTCGGCTGCTTGGCCGCGACCAGGTCTGGTTCACGGAGAAAGAGAACAACGGCGCAACGCGCCTGTACCCACTCAGCGACCTTTCTCCCCGGAAGGACGAGGCCGTCGAGCGGCGCTACATCTCTGGCCGCTACGGCGCGGTGCCCATCGTCGCGAAAGGACGAGTTCACGCGGCGGTTCAGGACGCGCTCAATGACTACGCGACGCGGTAGCAGCGGGCCCCACGCCGGGCGCCATCCAGCTCGGGCGCCTGGAAGATCATCGAGAGCATCAGACTGGCAGCGGAAACGGACTACTGATATGGAGAGTCTGTTGTCAAGAGGGGCGTCACAAATTTCTCACTTTCGCGGGTCGGGTCAGGGTGGGTTGTGGTCGGCTGGGTGGGTGGCGGTCCGGCTTGCTGTGCGCGACGCGTGTCAGACTGATATACGCGGGTTTGGGTGTGCCGCAGGACCATGGTTCGTCGTGGGGAGCCGCTGTCTAGGATCGAGCGTGGCCAGCCTTTCGGCGGGTTGCTCATAGTAGTTTCGCGGGTTCCCCGCGCGTGCCGGGCCGCCACCGACCCAGCCGACGGGATGTGTTCTGTGATCGGCTCAGTTACTCGACTTGGGTGATCGCCCACACGAACCCGGCGAGTTCGCGGGCGGCGGCGACCGCGATGATCGTGCGGCGTTTGTTGCGGGCTTCGAGACGCGCCCAGGTGCGGTGCAGTCGTTTCTGTGCGGTCCATGCGATCGCGACAGCTTCCGGGGGCTGGTCGGCCTGGCGTTCGGTCAGCGCTTTGCCGAGGTTCGGCCTGGGGCGGTAATGCCATGCCGCTTCGACGAGCAGCCTGCGGGCGTGCGCGCTCCCGGTTTTCGTGATCGACCCGAGCCGGCGCTGCTGACCGGTCGTGTTCTCTGACGGAACCAGGCCGACGTAGCTCATCAACTGCCCGGCGCGGGCGAACCGGGTGAAGTCACCGACCTCGGCGCATAACCCGACCGCCGAGAGCGTGTCAACACCTCGCAGGCAGCGCAGCACACCGACCTGCGCGCGCCACGGTGAGCTGGGGAGCATCGCGACGATCTGCCGCTCCAGTGCGTCACGGCGATGCGTGAGCGCATCGATCGCGCCACGAACATCGAGCAGCGTCGCTTGTGCTGCCGGCCATTGCAGCTCAACGCTCGCAAGCCATTGGCGGTGACGCTCAGTCCACGCGTCACCGTCCTCGAACCGGATCCCATGCCGCAGCAGCAGCTTCGAGAGCCGGTGGCGGCAGCGCATCAGATCAACCCGCACGCTCTCGCGCGCGCGGACGAGGTCCCGCAATGCCTCTTCCTCCGCGCCGGGCACCCTGACCGCGTGCAGCTTCCCCGCGAGCAACAGCCTGACGAGCAGCTCCGCGTCGCGGCGGTCGGTCTTGACCCGGTCCCCCGACGCGCGCGGGATCTTCGACGGTGCCGCCACGACACACTCAACACGACGCTTCGCGAGCTCCCGGGCGAGCCCGTACCCCGTCGGGCCAGCCTCATACGCGACCCTGACCGGCCCCGGCAACGCGGCGCAAAACCCGCCCGCCCGATCGATATCCGCGGTCATCGCGAAAAACGTCAGCTCCCCCGTCTCAGCATCCAGCACCGCCGCGACGATCTTCGTCGCGTGCACATCCAGGCCGACAAGCGATCTAGCCTTCGCCATGGCTGGTTCCTCCAATATGCGGTTGTGGGACCGCCGCGCGGTGCCAGCCGCGCGGCATGAACATCACCCCACAACCAGCATGGGGGGACCGGCCTCTTCTACACCTCAGGCCGGACGGACGCTCAATCCATATTGTCTAGTGCGGCAGCAGCTTGTGCAGCTTGCGCGCGAACTTCCCGACTCCACCGTGGGCGTGACCGACCAGTCCGGTAACGCCCAGGAAGATCGTGAACCCACCGGCGATCAAAGCGACCACGGCGAGCACTAACGGCCAGTGCTTTTGAAGTACCGCTCTGGCGCGTGCGAGATAGAGGTCGGCGCGATCGCCGGCCAACGCGAGGGTCGCGTAGATCCCGAGGATCGGCGCGACGAAGCAGACGTTGTAAAGCACGAGCAGCAGCACCTGGTGGAGGATCGACTGGCCCGAACCGACGACCGCGGCGATCGCGGCGAAGTACGGGAACGCGGTCGGCAGCTCGAATGCCGTGATCGTCGCCCCGAGGATCAGGCCAGGGCGGTTCCTAGAGCTTTCGGCTGTCAACAGCTGCTTCTCCGCCAGGGTCGCGCGGTGGTGCCACAGCAGCCCACCGGCGACCAACAGCACCGCGCCGGCGATTACCTCCAGGATCTGGCCGGTTCTCGGTCCTGGCTTGGGCACGAGGTCCAGGACCAGCTCGCCGGGCCCGAGCGCGATCAGCAGGCCGCCGAGCAGGTAGACGCCGAACACGCCGAGCAGGAAGCGGCCGACCTCGTGGCGCCCGCTGCCGTGTTCGCCCGTGGCCAGGACCAGTGCCGGCGCGAGCGTCGTCGGGTTCAGCGAGTCCGCCAGGCCGATTGAGATGACTATTCCAATGAGGCGCAGCATTTGAGCCTGCAATTGTCGCTGGGCGCGAATGTGGATACTTGGTTGCCATGCGTATTGCAGTTCTCGATGACTACCACCGCGTCGCGCACGCGTTCGCCGACTGGACCTCGCTGAATAGTGAGGTGGCGTTCTTTGATAGGCCGATCGCCGCGGCCGATCTGCCCAGGGCCTTGCATGAATTTGACGTGCTGGTACTCATGCGCGAGCGGACCGCCTTCCCGCGTGAGCTGCTTGAGCAACTCCCGAACCTGAAGCTTCTGGTCACCACAGGCATGCGCAACGCGGCCGTGGACATCGCCTACCTGAACGAGCGCGGCGTCATCGTCTGCGGCACGGCGATCCCTGGATACGGAGAGCCGGGCTGGCGCGGTCTGCCGAGCACCGTGGAGGTGGCCTGGGCGCTGATCTTCGCTGTGTTCAAGCGGGTCGCCGTGGAGGACGCCGCCATGCGGCGCGGCGTCTGGCAGCAAGGGCTGCCGCACAACCTGGGCGGCCGCACGCTCGGGTTGCTCGGGCTCGGTCGCCTCGGCAGCGCGATGGTCGCGCCCGCCAAGGTCTTCGGCATGGACGTGATCGCCTGGAGTGAGAACCTCACGCCAGAGCGTGCGGAGCAGGCCGGTGCCGTCTACGCGACCAAGCCCGAGCTGATGGCCAACGCGGACGTGCTCTCGATCCACCTTATCCTCAGCGATCGCACGCGCGGCCTGATCGGAGCTGCCGAGTTCACGCAGATGAAGCCGACCGCGACGCTGATCAACACCTCACGTGGTCCGATCGTGGATGAGGCTTCGCTGATCGCGGCGCTGCGCGAGGGACAGATCGCCGGCGCCGGCCTCGACGTCTACGACCATGAGCCGCTCGCGGCGGACAGCGAGTTGCCGGGGCTGCCCAACACCGTCCTGCTTCCTCACCTCGGCTACGTGAGCGAGGACACCCTGCGTCCCATGTACCAGCAGTGCGTGGAGGACATCGCGGCCTACATGGCGGGCGAGCCGATCCGCGTGGTCGCTTAGGGTCCCCACCCGGACTGACCCTTAATCGCTACACTCCTTGGAGCGCCGGTTGGCGTGCGCCAGCGCGCCCTAAGCTGGCATTCATCCTTTCCAACACCTTACGGGGACTAAGAAGCCATGGCCCGTGGAGACGTTCGGATCGCTGCAACCCTCGCGTGCGAGGACTGCAAGCGCCGTAATTATCAGACCAATAAGAGCAAGCGCAACAACCCAGAGCGGCTGCAGCTGCGCAAATACTGCCGCTGGTGCAAGACGCACACTGCGCACCGCGAGACGCGGTAAAAGTCGTACCGAGGCTCAGTGGTGTCAATAGATCCGCAGGGAGAGGCCGCCGAGCCATCGGGCGGCCTGCCCGTTGAGCAGCGCCGCGAGTCGGCTCTCGCCAGGCTGGCCGGTTTCGCCCGGGGAAGCTGGCTTGAGCTGCAGCGGGTACATTGGCCCGACCGTCGCCAGGTGATGCAGGCCACCGGTGTGGTCCTGGGTTTCGTGATCATCGCCGGCGTCTTCCTGGGCCTCGCCGACCTGGTCTCCTCAAAGCTCGTTCACTTCGTCCTTTACACCCTTTAAGTAGGCAGATCACGAATGTTCCGCTGGTACGTCGTCAACACATATTCCGGACACGAGAACAAGGTCAAGCACAACCTGGAACACCGGGTCGTCTCGCTTGGCCAGCAGCGCAATGTCCGACAGATCGTGGTCCCGACCGAGACGGTTTCGGAGATCAAGGAAAACCAGAAGGTCACGACCGAGCGGCGCACCATGCCCGGCTACGTGCTGGTCAACATGGACCTCAACGAGGATTCGTGGGCGCTGGTCAAGGGCACTCCCGGGGTCACCGGCTTCGTCGGCGCCTCCAATGAACCGGTGCCGCTGACTCAGGCTGAGGTCGACCGTCTCCTGCACCAGGAGACCGCCGAACGCCCGCGCAGCCGCGCACAGTTCTCGATCGGTGAGTCGGTCAAGGTCGTTTCCGGCCCGCTCTCGGACTTCTCAGGCGAGATCGCCGAAGTCAACGAGGACGGCCAGAGGCTGAAGGTGTTGGTTTCGATCTTCGGGCGCGAGACGCCTGTTGAAGTTGGCTTCGACCAGGTGAAGAAGCTTTAAAAGGCTCGAGAGAGCCTCTAAGCTGACGTTTCCCTCTAGGAGATTGGTACGAGCAGCTGGGTCCTGTACCCGCCGCTCGGAATTTCGTTTGAACTAGGAAAGACAGACATGGCTAAGAAGGTCCTTACACAAATCAAGTTGCAGGCGGTTGGCGGTCAAGCCAGCCCCGCGCCGCCGGTCGGGCCCGCGCTCGGTCAGCATGGCGTCAACATCATGGAGTTCGTCAAGGCGTTCAACGCCCAGACGCAGGCCGACACCGGCACGGTGATCCCCGTTGTGATCACGGTCTATGAAGACCGTTCGTTCACGTTCGTCACCAAACAGCCGCCGGCCGCGATCCTGATCAAGCAGGCACTCGGGCTCGACAAGGGCTCGGCTGAGCCGCACAAGACCAAGGTCGCCAAGATCACCGACGCGCAGCTCTCCGCGATCGCGGAAAAGAAGATGACCGATCTGAACGCCAACGACATCGATGCCGCGAAGAAGATCATCGCCGGCACGGCGCGTTCGATGGGCGTGGAGGTCATCTAGTCATGGCGAGTCATGGAAAGTCATACACCGAGGCGCGTAACCGCTACGACCGTGAGCGCGAGTACGAGCCCGTCGAGGCCGTCGCACTGGTCAAGCAGCTCTCGACCGCAAAGTTCAATGAGTCGATCGAGGTTCACGTCCGCACCGGCCTGAACGTCCGTCACGCGGACGAGCAGCTGCGCGGCACGATCGCCCTCCCCAACGGACTCGGCAAGAACGTCAAGGTCGCGGTCTTCGCCCAGGGCGACAAGGCTCGCGAGGCGCAGGAGGCCGGCGCGGATCACGTCGGCGCTGAGGACCTCGCCGAGAAGATCCTTGAAGGCTTCGATGATTTCGATGTCGTGATCGCGACTCCCGATCTCATGCCGATCGTCGGTCGTCTGGGCCGCGTGCTCGGCCCGTCCGGCAAGATGCCGAACCCGAAGATCGGCACCGTGACGATGGATGTCACCAAGGCCATCGAGGAGTCGAAGGCCGGCAAGATCGAGTACCGCACCGACCGCAACGCGATCGTGCATCTGGTGATCGGCAAGCGTGACTTCGAGGAGCGCAGCCTGCTGGAGAACTACGCCGCTGTAATTGAGGAGCTCGTGCGGGCCAAGCCGGCGGCGGCCAAGGGCCGTTACATCAAGTCCGTGACGGTCGCCTCGACGATGGGTCCTGGCATTCGCGTTGACCCGTCACGGACCCGCGACCTCGTCGAGGAGCCCGCAGCGGCCTAGAGCCGCCTACACTTATTCCTGCAAGAAGAGACAAAGCCCGAGACCTCCGGCCGCGCTTGCGCGTAAGCCCGGAGCAGGTGGAGACTCGACTGTCGGTGGCCTCTCGGTCATCTGCTCTCGACGCCCGCCTGCAGAAGGCGGGCGTTCTTAGTAGAGAGCGAGCAATATGAACCGAGAAGAGAAAGCAGTAGTAATAGATCAGATCGCCGGGGAACTCGGCGCGTCTGAGGCGATCATCGCCATGGATTACCGTGGAATCACGGTCGCCCAGGTGGCGGAGTTGCGGGAGAAGCTGCGTGTCTCTGGCACGAAGCTGCGAGTCACCAAGAACTCGCTGTCGGAGCGCGCGGCCGATCAGGCCGGCGTCGCCGACATCAAGCCGCTGCTGGTCGGCCCGACGGCGCTTGCGCTCGTCAAGGGTGACGTGGCTGTGGCCGCCAAGGTGCTCAGCGATACGTCAAGGGCCCTGCGTGGTCCGCTGATCTTCAAGGGGGGCTTCATGGGCGGTTCGCTGCTCACCTCCATCGAGGTCGAGACGATCGCCAGACTGCCGTCGCGTGACGTCCTAAACGCCCAGCTCGTCGGCACCATTGCGGCGCCGCTGACCGGCCTGGCCCGGACGCTGAACGCCCTGATCCAGGGGGTCGCGAGCCAGCTCGGTCAGATCCGGGATCAGGGTCTTGTCAGCGGCGAGGCTCCGGCTGTGGCCGTTGCCGAGCCGCCAGCCCAAGCCGAGCCCGAGGCCGCCGCTGAGGCTGTGGCCGAACCGGCCGCCGAGCCCGAGGCTGCCGCTGAGCCGGCCGCCGACGCTGAGCCCGAGGCCGCCGCTGAGCCGGCTGCCGAGGCTGTGGCCGAACCGGCCGCCGACGCTGAGCCGGAGGCTGCCGCTGCGCCGGCCGCCGAGGGTGACGCGGGCGAAGCTGAAGTTTCTGAAACAACTGAAGGTTCGTCGGACGACGAGCCGTCCAACGAATAACCAGGAGAACAAACATGAGTACTACCACTGAGTGGATTGAAGAGCTGAAGGCCATCTCCGTGCTCGAGCTGTCGGAGCGCATCAAGGCCCTTGAGGAGGCCTTCGGCGTTTCCGCAGCCGCTGTTGCCGCTGCTGCCCCGGCGGCCGCTGCCGCGCCTGCTGAGGCTGAGGAGGAGTCGACCACGGCCGACGTCATCCTGACCGCCGCCGGCGACAAGAAGATCCAGGTCATCAAGGTCGTCCGCGCGGCGACTGGCCTCGGCCTGAAGGAAGCCAAGGAGCTCGTTGACAGCGCTCCCAAGGCGATCAAGGAAGGCATTGAGAAGGACGAGGCCAACAAGCTCAAGGCTGAGCTTGAGGAGGCCGGCGGAAGCGTCGAGCTCAAGTAGCTCGCAGCTGGTTGCTTGAAGGTTGTGAGGAGGGCGGCCCCGGTGGGGCCGCCCTCCTCACGTCGTACGCCGCTGCGCCTGTGCGTGCTGCTGAGCCATCTGTGCGAGGTTCAAGGCCGCGTTCAGGTCACGGTCCTGAACATGCCGCACTCGGGTTGCTCGCAGGTGAAGACTCGCTCAGCCAGGCGCAGTTTGGGGCCGGCGCCGAATGTACCAACCAATCTGCTAAATCTGCTAATTGGGTATCCCATTAGCAGATTGGAGTCTCGTGTACAGCTCCTCGGACCTTGACCGCACCCTCGGCAGTCAGCCTCGCCGCGTCGGCGTGCTTCTACAGGCAGTTAACCGTGGCCAGGGCCGCCAAGAGCTGTTCGCGGAGCAGGTACCGCAGGTACTCAAGCGGCTCGCGGAGGCTACACGCATCGCGTCGATCCAGGCGTCAACCGCTATCGAGGGCTATGACGTGCCTGACCAGCGAGCTCGCAGCATCGCCGGCGACGCGGACCCCAGCCACTTCCGCAACCGCAACGAGAAGGAGTTCGCCGGCTACCGCGACGCGATGGACCGGATCGGGGCGCCGGGCGTGGACTTGGAGCCGATCACCTACTCGTATCCGTTCACGCTGGCGACCGACTTGAACCGCTACACCACCGGGGAGCCCGGACGAATCAAACTCGACAACAACGAG
>Ga0224557_1002399_pt1 | contig 16072 bp, 11 predicted proteins | sample 714S31014metaG_FD_180677 | JGI IMG/M metagenome (GOLD analysis project Ga0224557, IMG submission 180677) | Peat soil microbial communities from Stordalen Mire, Sweden - 717 S3 10-14 | ecosystem: Environmental > Terrestrial > Soil > Wetlands > Peat | place: Sweden: Norrbotten County, Stordalen...
CTTCACAGTGACACTAGGGTTGCAAGTTGCGGTGGTTGAGAACGGCGTCAGAAAAACTTACAGCGCCAGATACTACAACCCAAACACCGGGCGCTTCATGTCACGCGATCCCTATGACGGCGATGCGAAGATACCGGCGACGTTGCACAAGTACCTGTATGCCGGTGGCGATCCGGTAAACCTCAAAGACCCGACAGGCCGCGATTGGCTTGAGTACAAATTGCTTTTGAAAAGTTTGGTTCCTCCCGCTGCGTTGGGACTCAGGATCGCGGCTGCAGCTATTTGCGCTGAATTTGAGGCTATAGATCGCCTGCTTCTCGAACCGCTTGGGAAGGGCATACCGTGGCCTGCCATGCTTCCTTGCGACTCATATGCCATCGGTGAAGGCATAGTGTTAATAATCGAACTAATGTGAGGAAGCGGCATACGGAACTTGCTTGTGTCGATCGACAACAGGAGGGGAATGGATGATGAAACATGAAGCTGCTGCGATCCAAACTGTTGGTGCGGGTGGATTTCGTGTTGTGATATCCCCAAGAGAAATCGAGGTAATACGCGATAAGAAAACATTTGATTCGTCTACCAGGAAGAAAAGGCTTGCAATACTCCTCTCTGGCGTTATCGTGAGCTGCCTCATGCTTATTGGGCAATTCATTCGCATTGATATTGCACATCCGCTTCCAGTTGCCTGGGCAACGCACACTTTTCCGTGGGTGTCCCCGGGGTGTTTTCTACCCTTGATAATTGCTTTAGGAGTTTTATATTCGGGCGCAGTCAATCTGAGTTGCACACAAGATGAGGTTCAGGCGACGTGGATTCGCTTCGGCAAAGTGAAACGGGTTCTCTCCTTTCCCAAAAATGAAGTCACACGATTTCAGTACGTGGATGGCTTCAATCCGTTCAGCGGTCGCTCTAGTTATCTATGTTTTTCGGTGGGAGAAAGATCGGTCAAGTGCCTGCCTGGATTGAAATGCGTCGAAGCCCAGCTAATACTGAATGAGCTAGAGCGCATGGGGTTCGACGTTGTGAACAATCCAGCGATGTCAGGCATGGTTCAAATGGAGCAATCGCGCCGCCACGGATGAGGGACGACGGCGGTTGAGGTCCATCCAGATCGCCGTTTCGCCCCCGCCATCCTGCCTTCAACCAGCTCGTGAAACCCGTCCATGCTTCGCATGGGAAGTAGGTGGACACATCACCCCAGATTGGATGCTGCACAGTAACCGAAGGTTACTGTGCGGGAACCACTTTACAATCAAGCAGCTAAAAGGAAAACTCTCTAAAAATAAGGTGTTTACAGGTTACTGAGCGCGAACCATAAGAAAACAAGCGACTAAAAGTAAAAGTGGTGTAATCCGATCTATTCTATAAACACGCGCAGGTTGCTGTTGGGTAACGTGATGATTTTCCTGCCCTTAGCTGAAAAGCGCCCTACAGCGTCCATAGAAAGCGAGGAATCCATGGACCAGGCGAAGCCGTTCCCGGCCAGCCAACCGGAGCCAACAAAAGCGCCGCCGCCAGCGTCCAACGAGCGCCCGCGCTTGCGTCGATCGGCAGCGATGCGGGAATACATCACGCGGATGGTTGCGGGGATGAACAACTTGAAGGCGAAGGAGTGACGGCATGGTGAAGGCTTCTCTGCGCACAAAATCTGTAGGAACCAAGGTCAGCGACGCCGAGTACGCGGCGCTTGAGGCGCGGGCGCGGGCGGAGAATCTGACGCTCTCGGAGTGGATGCGGGCGCAGTTGCTTGAGCCGAGCGCGGACGGCGGGACTGGCCGTCCAGGCGGTGGGGCGGCGGACGATCTTTTGGGCGAAGTTTTGCTGGCGGAGGTTCTTGCGTTGCGGGCGTTGTTCTTGAATCTTCGCCCGCTTCCCGATCATGCTCTTCCGGGCGAGGGCGAGGTACGGGCGGAGATCGCGCGGGTGGATGCGACCAAGATGCAGCGCGCGCGGGAGCGGTTGGCGGCGCAGAAAAAGGCGAGCGAGGCGGCGCGATGAGGGACTATTTCGGTCCGCGCCGGTACTGGAAGTGGACGCGCTGGACGCTGATAGCGGCGGGCGTTTTCTTCTGTGTTCTCTACGTTCAGTCTTACCGGAACGAGTGGAGCGCGGCGGAGCGTCTTGACCTGTGGGTTTATCTGGAGAGCGGAGTGTGGGGCAGTCTCTCGGAGCAGTCTGTAACGCGCTATCGGCTGCTCGAAGGGGTGACGGCGAAGAAGCAAACGCTGTTGGTTACGGGCGACGAGATGGAGGCGACGGCGGGTCCGAATGGCGAGCCGGAGTACCGGCTGACGGCGGAGGGCAGCCGCGCGGGGTTTACGCGGCTGGAGTGGCAGAGGCATCAGTACAACGACCGCAAGCTGCATTATTTTTTGCGCCAGTGGATCTTCCACGACGATCTTTATGAGTCGGCCCGGAGGCCGTTTTTCTGTGCGTTGGCGCTGCTGGCGTTGCTGTTGCCGATGGCCGTTCCGAAGGATCGCTGGCCGCAGTTCTCCTACGAAAAGCAGTGGCAAAAGCTGATGGATTTTATCGAGCGCAGGCGGCGCGCGGCGGCTCAGGCAAAGGCCGCTGCGCACCCTGTAAAACCGCCGGTTGCGGCGCCAGTTCCGCCGCCGGTAGTAGCGGCAAAACCGCCGGATGCGCGTCCCGCTGCGGCGAAGAAACCACGTCCCCGATTCGAGTAGACAACCATGATCACGATGTCCAAACCGATCAGCGCGAGCCAGGCGCGAGAGTACCACAAGGAAGAGTTCGCCAACGCGCGGGACAACTATTACACCGAGGGCGACCATGTGCGCGGCGAGTGGCAAGGCCAGCTCGCCCAGCGTTACGGACTACATGGCGAAGTGAATGAAGAGCAGTTCGCGCGGCTTGCCGAGGGCCAGCATCCGGCGACCGGCGAGCAGTTGGTACGGCATCAGACGGCGCGGGAGTATGTGAACGAGCAAGGCCAAACAATGCGCACGATGGAGCACCGGGCCGGGTGGGATGCGACGTTCAGCGCGCCGAAGTCTGTATCGTTGACGGCGCTTGTCGGCGGCGACGACCGCGTGAAAGAGGCGCACCGGGAGAGCGTTCGTGTTGCCCTCAATGAGATGGAGAAGTATGCGCAGGCGCGCATCGGCGGCAACGCACCGGCAGAGACAACCGGCGCATGGGTCGTGGCCAAGTTCGAGCACGACAGCAGCCGCCCGGTCGATGGATACGCCGCGCCGCAGTTGCACACGCACACGGTGATTTTCAATATCGCCGAGACCGCCGACGGGACGACGCGGGCGTTGCAGCCGCAGGAACTTTACAAGACGCAGCAGTACGCGACGGCGGTCTATCGTTCGGAGTTGTCGGTGCGGTTGCAGGCGCTCGGTTACGAGATCGAGCGCGGCGAGCACGGACAGCCGGAGATCAAGGGTTACACGCGGGAATACTTGGAGGCGTCGAGTCCGCGGCGTCAGCAAATCACGGAAAACTTGGCAGAGCAGGGCCGGTCTGGGCCGGAGGCGGCGCAGATCGCGGCGCACAAGACGCGCGAGGCGAAACTCGATTTAACGCCGGAGCAGGTGCAGGCGCAGCATCGGGCAATGGCCGCAGAATACGGCCATCAACCGCAGCGCGTGATCGAGGAGGCGCAGCAGCGGCGCGGTGTTGAGTTGCAGCCGGAAGAATCGCGGCGCGTGGCGCAGGCTTCCGTGAGTTATGCGCGGGAGCGCGGCACGGAGCGCGAGGCCGTGGTCGATGAACGGACGCTGATGCGCGATGCGTTGAAACACAGCATGGGCGCGGCGCGGTTGCCGGAGATCAAGGCCGAGTTCGAGCGGCGAGTCGCCGCGCGTGAGTTGATCGAGGTCGAGCGCAGGCCAGGGCTTGCGGGCCGCGCGTTCACTACCGGCGAGATGCAGGGTTACGAGCGCGAGATCATCGAGCGGATGCGCATGGGTCAGGGCAACCGCGAAGTGTTGGCCGATGGCCAGGTCCGGCAGCAGGTCGAGGCGAACCATCCGCATCTGAGCGTGAGCCAGCGGCGGGCGGTCGAAGACGTGCTTGAAAACCGTGACCGGATGATGGCTCTTGAGGGCGTGGCCGGAGGCGGAAAGACTACTTCTTTAGCCGCCATCCGGGAAGCGGCAGTCAGCGCGGGCTATGAGGTCAAGGGGCTTGCGCCCACGTCCGGCGCGGCGAAAAAGCTGGGCGAGTCGGGCATGGAGGCGGAGACCTTGCAGCGGCATATTACGCGCGGCGACCGCGCCGACGACGGGCAAAAGCGGCTCTATGTGGTCGATGAATCGAGCATGGCGAGTACCAAGCAGATGCACACGTTCGTAGAGCGGCTAAAAGAGAACGATCGTGTGCTGTTCGTCGGCGACGTGCGGCAGCATGAGGCGGTCGAAGCTGGCCGACCTTATGCGCAGTTACAGGAAGCGGGGATGCGCACGGCGCGGCTTGACGAGATCATCCGGCAGAAAGACCCGGCGTTGAAAGAAGCCGTGGAGCAGCTTGCGCGGGGCGAAGTGAAAGAAGCAATCGCCAATCTCAACGGTCAGGGCCGAGTGCATGAGATCGTGAACCGCAGCGAGCGCATCCGCGAGATAGCCCGCGAGTATGTGCGCCAGCCGGAGAATACGCTTGTTGTCTCGCCCGACAATGAATCCCGCCGCGAGATCAACCAGCACATCCATCGAGCGATGCAGGAGTCCGGCCAGGTCAAACCCTATGAGCATCGCGTCGAGCTGCTGTATGCACGGCAGGACATCACAGGGGCCGACCGGCAACACGCGCAGAACTACGAACAGGGCGACGTGATTCGCTACTCGAAAGGGTCGAAGCCGCTGGGGATCGAGGCCGGAGAGTATGCGCGTGTGGCCTGCACCGACCGCGAGAGCAACACCGTAACCGTCACTCGCAAGTCCGGCGAGGAACTGAGCTACGACCCGCGCCGGTTGCAGGGCGTGACTGTCTACCGTGACACCGAGCGCAGCTTCGCCCAGGGCGACCGGGTACAGATGACCGCGCCGTACCATGAGCAGAAGTTAGCGAACCGCGAGCTGGGTACGGTCGAGAAGATCGACGGTGACGGCAATCTGAAACTGAAGATGGACTCAGGCCGCGAGGTCGAGTTCAACGTCAAGCAGCATCCGCATCTGGACTATGGTTACGCGGTAACGAGCCACAGCAGCCAGGGCCAGACCGCCGACCGTGTGCTTGTTCATGTGGACTCGGAGCAGGCGCACAGCCAGCTTCTCAACAGCCGCATGGCTTATGTGTCGGTATCGCGGGCGCAGTTCGATGTGCAGATGTACACCAACGACGCCGGGACGCTGGGCCATGCGTTGAGCCGGGACGTATCGCATACGTCGGCCATCCAGCCAGAGGGGATGCAGCAGCAGATACCTACCCAGCCGGACACGGCGCGGCAGATCGAGCCGGTGCCAGCTCACGCGCATGAGTTCGATCAGGGATACAGTCTTTAGCCGCTCACGCGGCTATATCCTCCGCTCCGGCATCCGTAAAGGCTCTCCGCTTCGCTCCGCCCGCTGCGGCGGCGCTTCGCGGCCTTGACTGATGCCTCCGCTGCGGATGTTTTTCAGCAATGAGAAAAATGTATTTTTCTCATGTTCCACACATGAGAGAGCTAACTACGCGGCCCCAGCAGAGCCAGCGTCGAGTTGCCCTGCCCCATCGTCCAGAAGAAGAAACTCCAGCATCAAAGCCGCCGCCGCGTCTTCCATCGTCTTGTCTCCATCGGGCGCGCTGTCTCGATTAGAAAAGTAGGCTTGTTCGCCGCGTATGGCGATCATGCGCTGAAAAGTAACCGGGCAGGGATCAAAGCTGTATCGCAGAAAGCGCAAATCGAAATCGACGTAGAGCCGAAATACATACTCGCTTGCGCCCACGCGGTAAATGATCTTGTGCTCTGTTGGAGAAGGCTTCTCATAGATCAGCTTGGCATCTTGCGGAAGATAGAACCAGCCGAGGCAACCGCCGCCGTTCAGCGTGTCGCAGATGTCCTTCATGTGGCCAAACAGATCGAGCCACGCCAGCCGCGCCAGCTCGTCTTCGGTGAGCGGCCCATCGTGCAGGTCAAAGTGCAACACGCTCGGTTGCAATGTAAGCAATGGTTCGTTCATCATGTCGCAATCTATCCGGCGGTGCTGCTGAGAAAAGCGTCGATGGTCGTGAGCAAGGCATCTTGCTTGCGGCGGGGCAGGCTCTCGATCTGCTCCAGGCGGCGCAGAACCTTGCGGCTGGGCTTGCGGCCCGGCAGTGCGCCGGGCTGCGAGCGGAGCAGTTCATCGGCGGAGACTTCAAGAACTTCGGTAAAGCGCAGGATCATGTCGGCGTTGAGACGGAGCTTGTCGTTTTCGTAGTCGGAGACGAGCGCCGGAATGAGGCCGATGCGCTCGGCAACTTCCCTCTGGGTATAGCCGCGTTCCTTGCGAATGCGGGCAATACGCTGGCCTATCGACTCCGGGCCGGGGTCGATGGGGGAGAGCTTGAGTCTGGAAATCCTTGGCATACGAAACCAGTCTAAGGGCAAAAAACCTGTACCACTCGCCTGTCAGTATGATACTTATATTTTATGACGGTAATTTTGTTGAAATAGTTCTTGACACGTTTTTTTACGGAAGGCGGTCAAAATGGCAAGAATCCCGGAGGATGAGGTCGAACGGCTGAAACGGGAGGTATCGGTGCAGCGGTTGGCCGAGGCGCGGGGCATCAAGTTGCACCGGCACGGCGCGGACTTGCTGGGCCTCTGCCCGTTCCACGACGACCACAGCCCGTCGCTGGTCATCACTCCGGCGAAGAATCTCTGGCACTGTCTGGGCGCTTGCAACATGGGCGGGACGGCCATCGACTGGGTAATGAAGGCGCAGGGCGTGAGCTTCCGCCATGCGGTCGAACTTCTCAGGGCAGACTATTTTCCTTTAGCCGCCGCTCCAGTGCAGCCGGTGAAGCAGAGCACGGTTCCGAAGTTGCCGCCGCCGGTTGCGCGGGATGCGGACGACCGGGCGCTGCTGTTGCAGACCGTGGACTACTACAGCCGGACGTTGAAGCAATCGCCGGAGGCGTTGAAGTACCTGTCCTCGCGCGGCCTCCAGTCTTCGGAGATCATCGACCGCTTCAAGCTGGGCTTCGCCAACCGGACGCTGGGTTACGGGTTGGAAGACAAGAACCGCGTCGCCGGCGCAGAGATGCGCGGGCGGTTGCAGCGGCTTGGCATCCTGCGCGAGAGCGGACACGAGCACTTCAACGGCTCGGTAGTCGTGCCGGTCTTCAATGCTTCCGGCGAGGTGGTCGAGATGTACGGGCGCAAGATCACGGCGCGGTTGCGGGAGGGAACGCCGTTGCACCTGTATCTTCCCGGCGAGCATCGGGGCGTATGGAACGAAGAAGCCCTCATCGCATCGAAAGAAATCATACTGTGCGAGGCGCTGATCGACGCGCTTACGTTCTGGGTTGCGGGGCACCGCAACGTGACGGCGAGTTATGGCGTGAACGGCTTCACAGCCGACCATCGCGCGGCCTTCGCCCAGCACGGCACAGAGCGGGTTTACATCGCATACGACCATGACGAGGCCGGAAACAAAGCCGCCGCGAAACTGGCCGAGGAACTGATCGAGATGGGCGTCGAGTGCTTCCGCGTGGAGTTCCCGAAAGGCATGGACGCCAACGCCTACGCGCTGAAAGTGATGCCAGCGGCGAAGAGCTTGGGCGTACTTATCAACCGTGCGGCGTGGCTGGGCAAGGGGCAACGGGCAGCAGCGCCGGAGCCGGAGATCGAGCCACTGCCAGCGAAAGCAAAAGCAGCAGCTAAAGAAAAAAAGATCGAGGATGACGCGCCGGAGCCAATCGCGGAATCAATGCCGCCAACAGACGCGCCGACAAAAGAGGTTTTTTCCTTAGCCGCCTCGCCGGAGCTGGTTGCGCCGACCGAGCCGGAGCCAGCCCCGGCAGCGCCCGCGCCGACGATAGATGTTCCAGTCGAGATGCGCGGCGAGGACATCTTCTTGCAGCAGGGCGAGCGGCGTTACCGCATCCGTGGCCTTCACAAGAATCTGAGTTACGAACTGATGAAGGTCAATGTCCTGCTATCAGGCAAGACGCCGCGCGGCGAGTCCGCCTTCCATGTGGACACGCTGGACCTTTACTCAGCGCGGCAGCGCAGCGGCTTTACGAAGCAAGCAGCGGAGGAGCTTGGCATCAAGGAAGAAGTGTTGCGCCGCGACCTGGGCCGAGTGCTGATGAAGCTGGAGGAGATGCAGGACGCGCAGATCAAGCAGGCGCTCGCACCGAAGGACGAGACGGTTGCAATGACCGACCACGACCAGGCCGAGGCGCTCAAGCTGTTGCGCGATCCGCGCCTGTTGGAGCGCATCGTCGAGGACTTCGCCCGTTGCGGCGTTGTCGGAGAAGAAACAAACAAGCTAGTGGGCTATCTGGGCGTAGTCTCGCGGCACTTGGAAGCGCCGCTTGCGGTCATCGTGCAGTCGAGTTCAGCGGCGGGCAAGAGTTCGCTGATGGAAGCCGTACTCGCGTTCCTGCCCGAAGAGCAGCGCGTTCAATACTCCGCCATGACGGGGCAGTCACTCTTCTACATGGGCGAGCAGGACTTGAAGCACAAGGTTCTGGCCATCGTGGAGGAAGAGGGCGCGCACACGGCGGCCTATGCGTTGAAGCTGTTGCAGTCGGAAGGCGTGTTGACCATCGCCAGCACCGGCAAAGACCCGGCGACAGGGCGCTTGCTGACCCATCAATATAGAGTCGAAGGCCCGGTGATGATCTTCTTGACGACCACGGCCATCGACCTCGACGAGGAGATGCTGAACCGTTGCCTTGTTCTCTCCGTCAATGAAGACCGGGCGCAGACACAAGCCATCCATCGAGTGCAGCGCGAGGCGCAGACGCTTGAAGGGCTGCTCCAGCGGCGGGACCGCAGCACCATCCTTGCCGTGCATCGCAACGCGCAACGACTTCTCAAGCCTGTTTTCGTAGCGAATCCCTACGCGCGGGAGTTGACCTTCCACGACTCGCAGACGCGGACCAGGCGCGACCACATGAAGTATCTGACGCTCATCCGCAGTATCGCGCTGTTGCATCAGCATCAGCGGCCACACAAGACGGTCCAGCATCACGGGCGCACGGTCGAGTACATCGAAGTTGCGCTGGCCGACATCGCCGTCGCCAACCGCCTTGCGCATGAAGTTCTGGGCCGTTCGCTGGACGAACTGCCGCCGCAGACCAGGCGCTTGCTCCTTGCCGTGGACACGATGGTTACAGCCGAGTGCGAGCGGCAGAAGATGGCGCGATCCGATTACCGCTTCTCGCGCCGCGACGTGCGCGAGGCGACGGGCTGGGGCGATACGCAGTTGAAAATCCATCTGCATCGGCTGGAGGAGATGGAGTACCTGTTGGCGCATCGCGGCGGGCGCGGCCAGAGCTTCGTTTACGAGCTTGTCTTCGCGCGTCTGGCCGACAGCGGCAAGCCCACGCTGCCAGGTCTGATCGAGATCGACAAGCTAAAGGCATGAGTACGACGAAAAGAAGTCGGGGCTGAAAGGCCAGTTGTCGGGGTCAAGTCGGGGCCAAGTCGGCCCCAAGTCGGCGGGGTGTCGGGGTGCCTGAAACCCACTTGCCGCCAATGTCCATGCGGGTTACAGAGGAAACCGTGAACGGACGCGAGAAAACGCATATACGGGGCGCAGCAAAATCGGCGCTTCGTCGTAACCATAAGAAGGAGGTTGAGAGATGGCCCTTGTAGTCAAACCGCGCAAGCAGCGCATAGCGCCGAGCACACCGTTACAGGCCATGCTCGAAGAGTACATCGAGTCCCTTGCCGTGAGGGGCTTCACCGACGACACGCGCCATGTGCGCCGCGAGCATCTATCGCTCTTCGAGCGTTGGGCGATGGAGCGCGGACTAACCGAGCCGGTCGAGGTCACGCGGCCCGTGCTGGAACGCTATCAGCGGTACTTGTTCCACTACCGCAAGAAGGACGGTCAGCCCTTGAGCTTCGCCAGCCAGCACTCGCGGCTGTCGCCCTTGCGCATGTGGTTCCGTTGGATGACGCGGCAAAACTACTTGCTGCATAACCCGGCATCGGAGATCGAACTGCCCAGGCTTCCCAAGCCGTTGCCGCGTGTGCTGACCGCATCGGAGGCCGAGATGATCTTGCAACTGCCGGAGGTTGGCGATCCCGTGGGGTTGCGCGACCGCGCCATGCTGGAGACGTTTTACTCGACCGGGATGCGGCGCACGGAGCTTGTCAATCTCAAACTCTACGACGTGGACCGCGCGGCGGGCGTCGTGACCATCCGCGAGGGCAAGGGCAGGAAAGACCGCGTGATCCCCATCGGCGAGCGCGCCGTCGCGTGGCTCGACAAGTATCTCGACCAGGCGCGGCCCCGGCTTGCGACCGAGCCGGACGACATGACCCTGTTCCTGACCGTGCAGGGCGAACCGCTGGGGCGCACGACGTTGAGCTACATCATCCGGCAATACGTCGAAGCGGCCGGAATCGGCAAGCATGGCGCTTGCCATCTCTTCCGCCATACGATGGCAACGCTGATGCTCGAAGGCGGCGCGGACATCCGCTTCATACAACAAATGCTCGGTCATGCGCGGCTCGACACGACGCAGATTTACACGCACGTCTCGATACGAATGCTCAAGCAAATCCACTCGGCAACGCATCCGGCGGCGCAACTCAAGCGCAACTCTGAGCCTTCAGCCGATCCAGAGGCCCCGGAGGAGGCCGTCGAAAAGACCGTGCTTGCCCAGGCTGTTCCCGGCCAAATGTGGCCCGGAGTTCCGGCCACAACTGCCGAGCAACTGTTCGCCGCTCTTGACGCCGAATCCGCAGAAGAAGAAACAGACTGATCTTCTTTTTTTAGTAGCTGCTTTTAGCTGCTAAAGAAGGGGCCGCTTCCGTCCCGGAAGCGGCCCCCGATGCGTTACAGAATCCCCGCCGATCCGCGCCGCAAGTAAATCCGCAAACGCGCACAAGCGGCGCTCTTCCGCCGCACAACGTCGCGCACACTGTCGCGCACAAGCCGGGTACAAACGGTGTGCAATGCTGCGCACGGTCCGCAACTCTTCCGTCGCGCAGTCCGTTCGCAATGCCGCGCACTATCCGCTGCCCAACTCGCCCCCTCAAGTCGTACAATCGGATGCAGATGCAACTTGCTTCCATCCCCGTGTTGTCGCAACCGCCACTAGCCGCAATGCCGCAGCTAAGCGAAAAACCGCATCAGGGGTTCGCGACCAAGAAAACAGCATGGAATCCGGGACCGAACGTCTGCAACTTCACAGTGACACTAGGGTTGCAAGTTGCGGTGGTTGAGAACGGCGTCAGAAAAACTTACAGCGCCAGATACTACAATCCTGCCACAGGGAGATTCATGAGTCGAGACCCAGAGAACGGGAAAGCCAAAGACCCGAAGACCTTGCACAAATATCTGTATGCCAGCGGTGATCCGGTGAATCGGATTGATCCAAGCGGACGCGGAGACTTGGTTGAATTATCCCTACAGACGTGGAATGCAATAAAGAATGCACTTGCTGAGGAGGAGGAGTTACATATGGTAAGGAAAGTCTTTCAATGCATTGCAGAAATGCTTAGTATGATTGGGTATGAGCCAGCAGAATTGTCTGATTGGATGATCGAAGGTTGCATCGAAAGCCTTTAGAAACAGGACAAAGGGGTCGTGAACATGGAGATTCAAGCTACTGAGTTTGGAGGAGGTCCGCGATGCTCGTGGTGCGACAAGCCGCAGGAGGAAGTAGCTTTCCTGATCGCGACTCCCACGGGTCGCCCACGGGCCTATATCTGCGACGAATGCGTCGATGTTTGCAACAGTGTCATTGAGGTGCGGAGCACCCAATCTCAAACCGATCAAACTGGCCGGGTGCCGCTCCCTTGAGTCGCGAATAAAGCTGGGTGGCACTTCCTTTTCACAGTCTCATCGTGAAAAGGATGGGTTCCTTCTCAGCTCCGCCGTCTGTTTTTCGTTCCCCCGTCCAGCATCGTAAAGCCCGACCATGCTCCGCATGGGGATTAGGGGGACACATCACCCCAGATTGGATGCTGCACAGTAACCGAAGGTTACTGTGCGGGAACCACTTTACAATCAAGCAGCTAAAAGGAAAACTCTCTAAAAATAAGGTGTTTACAGGTTACTGAGCGCGAACCATAAGAAAACAAGCGACTAAAAGTAAAAGTGGTGTAATCCGATCTATTCTATAAACACGCGCAGGTTGCTGTTGGGTAACGTGATGATTTTCCTGCCCTTAGCTGAAAAGCGCCCTACAGCGTCCATAGAAAGCGAGGAATCCATGGACCAGGCGAAGCCGTTCCCGGCCAGCCAACCGGAGCCAACAAAAGCGCCGCCGCCAGCGTCCAACGAGCGCCCGCGCTTGCGTCGATCGGCAGCGATGCGGGAATACATCACGCGGATGGTTGCGGGGATGAACAACTTGAAGGCGAAGGAGTGACGGCATGGTGAAGGCTTCTCTGCGCACAAAATCTGTAGGAACCAAGGTCAGCGACGCCGAGTACGCGGCGCTTGAGGCGCGGGCGCGGGCGGAGAATCTGACGCTCTCGGAGTGGATGCGGGCGCAGTTGCTTGAGCCGAGCGCGGACGGCGGGACTGGCCGTCCAGGCGGTGGGGCGGCGGACGATCTTTTGGGCGAAGTTTTGCTGGCGGAGGTTCTTGCGTTGCGGGCGTTGTTCTTGAATCTTCGCCCGCTTCCCGATCATGCTCTTCCGGGCGAGGGCGAGGTACGGGCGGAGATCGCGCGGGTGGATGCGACCAAGATGCAGCGCGCGCGGGAGCGGTTGGCGGCGCAGAAAAAGGCGAGCGAGGCGGCGCGATGAGGGACTATTTCGGTCCGCGCCGGTACTGGAAGTGGACGCGCTGGACGCTGATAGCGGCGGGCGTTTTCTTCTGTGTTCTCTACGTTCAGTCTTACCGGAACGAGTGGAGCGCGGCGGAGCGTCTTGACCTGTGGGTTTATCTGGAGAGCGGAGTGTGGGGCAGTCTCTCGGAGCAGTCTGTAACGCGCTATCGGCTGCTCGAAGGGGTGACGGCGAAGAAGCAAACGCTGTTGGTTACGGGCGACGAGATGGAGGCGACGGCGGGTCCGAATGGCGAGCCGGAGTACCGGCTGACGGCGGAGGGCAGCCGCGCGGGGTTTACGCGGCTGGAGTGGCAGAGGCATCAGTACAACGACCGCAAGCTGCATTATTTTTTGCGCCAGTGGATCTTCCACGACGATCTTTATGAGTCGGCCCGGAGGCCGTTTTTCTGTGCGTTGGCGCTGCTGGCGTTGCTGTTGCCGATGGCCGTTCCGAAGGATCGCTGGCCGCAGTTCTCCTACGAAAAGCAGTGGCAAAAGCTGATGGATTTTATCGAGCGCAGGCGGCGCGCGGCGGCTCAGGCAAAGGCCGCTGCGCACCCTGTAAAACCGCCGGTTGCGGCGCCAGTTCCGCCGCCGGTAGTAGCGGCAAAACCGCCGGATGCGCGTCCCGCTGCGGCGAAGAAACCACGTCCCCGATTCGAGTAGACAACCATGATCACGATGTCCAAACCGATCAGCGCGAGCCAGGCGCGAGAGTACCACAAGGAAGAGTTCGCCAACGCGCGGGACAACTATTACACCGAGGGCGACCATGTGCGCGGCGAGTGGCAAGGCCAGCTCGCCCAGCGTTACGGACTACATGGCGAAGTGAATGAAGAGCAGTTCGCGCGGCTTGCCGAGGGCCAGCATCCGGCGACCGGCGAGCAGTTGGTACGGCATCAGACGGCGCGGGAGTATGTGAACGAGCAAGGCCAAACAATGCGCACGATGGAGCACCGGGCCGGGTGGGATGCGACGTTCAGCGCGCCGAAGTCTGTATCGTTGACGGCGCTTGTCGGCGGCGACGACCGCGTGAAAGAGGCGCACCGGGAGAGCGTTCGTGTTGCCCTCAATGAGATGGAGAAGTATGCGCAGGCGCGCATCGGCGGCAACGCACCGGCAGAGACAACCGGCGCATGGGTCGTGGCCAAGTTCGAGCACGACAGCAGCCGCCCGGTCGATGGATACGCCGCGCCGCAGTTGCACACGCACACGGTGATTTTCAATATCGCCGAGACCGCCGACGGGACGACGCGGGCGTTGCAGCCGCAGGAACTTTACAAGACGCAGCAGTACGCGACGGCGGTCTATCGTTCGGAGTTGTCGGTGCGGTTGCAGGCGCTCGGTTACGAGATCGAGCGCGGCGAGCACGGACAGCCGGAGATCAAGGGTTACACGCGGGAATACTTGGAGGCGTCGAGTCCGCGGCGTCAGCAAATCACGGAAAACTTGGCAGAGCAGGGCCGGTCTGGGCCGGAGGCGGCGCAGATCGCGGCGCACAAGACGCGCGAGGCGAAACTCGATTTAACGCCGGAGCAGGTGCAGGCGCAGCATCGGGCAATGGCCGCAGAATACGGCCATCAACCGCAGCGCGTGATCGAGGAGGCGCAGCAGCGGCGCGGTGTTGAGTTGCAGCCGGAAGAATCGCGGCGCGTGGCGCAGGCTTCCGTGAGTTATGCGCGGGAGCGCGGCACGGAGCGCGAGGCCGTGGTCGATGAACGGACGCTGATGCGCGATGCGTTGAAACACAGCATGGGCGCGGCGCGGTTGCCGGAGATCAAGGCCGAGTTCGAGCGGCGAGTCGCCGCGCGTGAGTTGATCGAGGTCGAGCGCAGGCCAGGGCTTGCGGGCCGCGCGTTCACTACCGGCGAGATGCAGGGTTACGAGCGCGAGATCATCGAGCGGATGCGCATGGGTCAGGGCAACCGCGAAGTGTTGGCCGATGGCCAGGTCCGGCAGCAGGTCGAGGCGAACCATCCGCATCTGAGCGTGAGCCAGCGGCGGGCGGTCGAAGACGTGCTTGAAAACCGTGACCGGATGATGGCTCTTGAGGGCGTGGCCGGAGGCGGAAAGACTACTTCTTTAGCCGCCATCCGGGAAGCGGCAGTCAGCGCGGGCTATGAGGTCAAGGGGCTTGCGCCCACGTCCGGCGCGGCGAAAAAGCTGGGCGAGTCGGGCATGGAGGCGGAGACCTTGCAGCGGCATATTACGCGCGGCGACCGCGCCGACGACGGGCAAAAGCGGCTCTATGTGGTCGATGAATCGAGCATGGCGAGTACCAAGCAGATGCACACGTTCGTAGAGCGGCTAAAAGAGAACGATCGTGTGCTGTTCGTCGGCGACGTGCGGCAGCATGAGGCGGTCGAAGCTGGCCGACCTTATGCGCAGTTACAGGAAGCGGGGATGCGCACGGCGCGGCTTGACGAGATCATCCGGCAGAAAGACCCGGCGTTGAAAGAAGCCGTGGAGCAGCTTGCGCGGGGCGAAGTGAAAGAAGCAATCGCCAATCTCAACGGTCAGGGCCGAGTGCATGAGATCGTGAACCGCAGCGAGCGCATCCGCGAGATAGCCCGCGAGTATGTGCGCCAGCCGGAGAATACGCTTGTTGTCTCGCCCGACAATGAATCCCGCCGCGAGATCAACCAGCACATCCATCGAGCGATGCAGGAGTCCGGCCAGGTCAAACCCTATGAGCATCGCGTCGAGCTGCTGTATGCACGGCAGGACATCACAGGGGCCGACCGGCAACACGCGCAGAACTACGAACAGGGCGACGTGATTCGCTACTCGAAAGGGTCGAAGCCGCTGGGGATCGAGGCCGGAGAGTATGCGCGTGTGGCCTGCACCGACCGCGAGAGCAACACCGTAACCGTCACTCGCAAGTCCGGCGAGGAACTGAGCTACGACCCGCGCCGGTTGCAGGGCGTGACTGTCTACCGTGACACCGAGCGCAGCTTCGCCCAGGGCGACCGGGTACAGATGACCGCGCCGTACCATGAGCAGAAGTTAGCGAACCGCGAGCTGGGTACGGTCGAGAAGATCGACGGTGACGGCAATCTGAAACTGAAGATGGACTCAGGCCGCGAGGTCGAGTTCAACGTCAAGCAGCATCCGCATCTGGACTATGGTTACGCGGTAACGAGCCACAGCAGCCAGGGCCAGACCGCCGACCGTG
>Ga0224557_1002400_pt1 | contig 16069 bp, 14 predicted proteins | sample 714S31014metaG_FD_180677 | JGI IMG/M metagenome (GOLD analysis project Ga0224557, IMG submission 180677) | Peat soil microbial communities from Stordalen Mire, Sweden - 717 S3 10-14 | ecosystem: Environmental > Terrestrial > Soil > Wetlands > Peat | place: Sweden: Norrbotten County, Stordalen...
CAGTGGTTCCCCACCAACAAGCTGAAAATCGAACCCTGGTTCATCAACGGATGGCAATCTTACGCCAAGTTCAACGGCCATCCCGGCCTGGGAGGACAGCTTCTCTGGCAGCCAACGGAATGGTTTAAGCTGGTCGCGAACCAGTATGGCTACGGACAGGATAACTTGGGTCTTCCCCACACGGAGCGCATTCACACGGACGATAGCATCGAGGTAAGGTACTATAACAAGCCGGATAAGATGGGTGTCGATAAAATCGCATACACTCTTACGGTGGATGCGGGATGCCAATATGGCGGCGGCATTCAGTGCACCGGCGCGCCCAGCAAGAACAAGGATTCGTTTGTAGGGTGGATGATGTACAACCGGGTGTGGTTCCACAAGGACCTGTTCGCCGTAACGGTTGGCGGCGGAGACATGAGCAACTGGGGCCGCTATTTGACGCTGCTGCCGCCGATCAACGGGGCCGACGCTGTGACGGGCTCACCTTACTTCACGCAGCTTCCCGGCCAAAGGGCGCACATGTGGGACAGCACTGTCACTCTCCAGTACATGCCCAGACAGTACATCACCTGGTGGGGAGAGTTCGGATACCGTCACTCCGATATTCCGTATTTCGCGGGACGAGGCGGGGTCACGCCGCCCGGCTACCAAGTCGGTGGAACTAATGGTGCTCCCGGGCAGTTCGCCTGTATGAGCGGAGCACCGTCCGGAGCTAGCGATCTCCCGACGGCAACCACAAACTGCGCCAGCTCCGGCGGCGTCTGGTTCCCCGACCTGCGCCGTAGCGAAGCGAAGATCTCGGTTGGCGTGATGGTGAAGTTCTAGGGCCGCGTGGAGTCACGAATGCGCAAAGTCTTGCTGCCGCCGCTCAGCCTGATCGTAGCCGCGGCTAGCCTCATGGCAGCGGATCCGGCCTGGAAGAGTAAGCCGGCCGCCCAATGGACCGAAGAGGACGCTAAGCAGATCCTCGCTGCGTCGCCCTGGGCGAAGGAGATTACAGCTACTGTCACGCGCCGGCTGACCGAGGACCAACTTAGGGAAGGCGGACAAATGGGACAACCCCAAGGCGTCGGCAATGAGGGGGTGGACCCGAAGGGCAGCGGCGAGAAGGTTTCATTGAATGTCTTCACGGGCCCCGGTGGCGATGACCGCAGCGCCCGGTCTCTTCCCCGGCCCATTACACTGAAACTGCGGTGGGAGAGCGCTCTCCCGGTTCGGCTCGCCGAGTTGAAATCGCACGAGGTCGAGTCTCCCACGTTGGACGTCGACGGGTATTGCATCGCCGTCTACGGCGTTCCCAACGCCAATTTCAAGGGCGATCCCAAGGATTTGGGGAAACCTCTGAAGGGCTTGGCCGCGTTAAAGCGCGAGGCGAAAAAGGATGTGAGGCCGGTTAGCGCCGAGGTGTTCCGCTTGGAAGACGGCGTGGTGGTGGTCTATTTGTTTCCTTTGTCCGCGGAAATCAGCAAGAAAGACCGGCAAATCCAATTCGAGGCGCAGATCGGCCGGATTGTCGTCAACCACACCTTCGATCTGCGTGAAATGGAGTTTATGGGCAAGCTAGAACTTTGACGTTCGGCGCTGCCGCGCCCAGACTTTGGTTTTTATGCCTTTTTCACTCGCCGCGCCGTATAACTCGGAAGGTACTCTCAGGCCATTGGAGTGGCCGAGGATGGGCGCGGCAAATCTGGCGTGCGGCGGCGCGGCTCAAAAGCTAAAGAGAACGCTTATGCCCACGCTGCCGGGTTGCCTGGCTCTGGGCGGGGTTGCGGTGTGCACCTGGGTTTCGTTTCGCCTCGGGCAGACTTTCGCGTTCACGGGATTTCTCTATCTTGTCTTCGTAGTGTTGGCTGCGCTCTATGGCGGCTTTTGGCAGGCGACCGTGATTTCTGTTGCGGCGGCTGCCTGCCTCAACTATTACTTTGTTCCACCGATATTCAGCTTCGCCAACAGCCCGGCAAACTGGGTGGCGCTGGGTGCGTTTGAGTTCACGGCGCTAGTGATCAGCCGGCTTTCGCAGAGGGTCCAACTGCGGGCCCAGGAGGCCGTCGCGGGCCGGCGCGACATGGAGCGGCTTTACGAAACCTCGCGGCGGATACTGCTGCTGGATAGTTCGGGCGAGCCTGGCAAGCTGATCCCGTCCTTGATTCGCGACATCTTCGATCTGCGCGCGGTTCAACTGTTCGACGCTCAATCGGCCGCGACATATCAGAGCGGCGAGAGCTTGTCGGCGGCCGAGCAGCAAACTCGGGACGCGTACTTTCGAGGCACCGACACTTTCGATCCGGAGACACGAAGCTGGTATTGCGTGGTCCGCCTGGGTGTGCGGCCCGTGGGCGGCCTGGCGTTGATCGATACGGAAATGACGAAGCTGGCGGCTACGGCGCTCGCGTCGCTGGGCGGAATTGCGCTCGAGCGCGCCCGAACGCTGCAGAGAGAGTACCGCGCCCAGGCCGCCCGTCAAACCGAACAACTGCGCACCGCTGTTCTCGACGCACTGGCACACGAATTCAAGACGCCCCTGGCGGTGGCCCGGACCGCCAGCTCCGGCCTGCTCGCTGTCGGTGGCCTCTCGGACCTGCAGACGGAGCTTGTCACGACGATCGACCAACAAGCGAAAAAGCTCGATCACCTCGCCTCGCGCCTGCTAAGGGCCGCGATGCTGGACAACACGGAGTTCAAACCACAGCGGGAACCGCTGCTCTTCTCCAGCCTGGTGGGCGTCGTCCTGCGAAAACTCGAGTCGCCGATGGATCGGGAGCGATTCCGCGTCTCCGGCCCAAGCCAGGAAGTCCCCGTGCTGGCGGACCAGGAATTGATCCTAACCGCGATCGCGCAGCTCGTCGATAACGCGGTCAAGTATTCCGAACCAGGATCGCCGATCGACATCCAGTTTGCGGCCAGGAACTCCGAAGTGATCCTGACAGTGAGAAGCAAAGGAATCGTGGTATCGCCAAGGGATCGCGAACGGGTCTTTGAGCGATTTTATCGGGCGCCGGAGACCCATCACCTCCCCGCCGGTACGGGTCTGGGACTTTCGATTGTAAAGAAGATTGTGGAGGCTCACCGCGGGAGCGTCTGGGCAGAAGGCGAAGCGAGCTATGGGACATCTTTCTCTCTGGCTCTTCCGGCAGCCCACGCGCACTGAGTTACGACTATGCCTGCTCTCAACGGAAACATTCTGGTTACCGACGACGACCCCGATCTGCGCCGGGTGCTGCGGCGGACATTGGACGCGCTCGGCTTCGAAGTTGCCGAGTCTTCCAATGGGGAGCAGGCTCTCAAGCAGGTTGAAACGCATCAGTTCCATGCGATTCTATTAGACGTCAATATGCCGGGTGCCGGCGGAATTGCGACGTGCCGCGAGATGCGGCGCAAAGACCCGCGGCTGCAGATCCTGATGCTGACGGTGCGGGATAGGGAAGCGGACAAGATCGAGGCGCTCGACGCCGGGGCCGATGACTATATTACGAAACCCTTCTCCATCCCGGAACTGGCGGCCCGCCTGCGCTCCGCGGTCCGCCGCTCCACGACGACTGAGCCCGATCCGGGTGCACCCATCACGATCGGTGATATTGAGCTTGACCCCGCACACCGGACCGTGCGCAAAGCCGGTTCGGTTCTCCGCCTGACGCCGAAAGAGTTCGATTTGCTGCAATACCTGATGAACCGCCCAGGGTTGCCTTTGGCCCATGCGAAACTTCTGCAAGCGGTCTGGGGCGCCGAGTACGGGCAGGAATTGGAGTACCTGCGCACATTCGTGCACCAACTCCGCAAAAAGCTGGAAGATGATCCGTCATCTCCCGAGTATCTGCTCACCGAGCCTTACTTTGGTTATCGTTTTCGAGAGCCCTCTTAGTTATGGCCCCCAGAGGACTTCGCGGGTGAGTTGGTTAGGATAACGGCAAGGGCCATGTGGCCAGCTTTGCATACCATCGCGCAGCAGGACCCGGAGCGGCTATCCCATTCAGCAGGGCACAGTTGGTCATGTATAATGGCGGACGGTTCACGACGTAGCTCATCCAAACACTCGACGAGGTTTTCAAACTCGACGCGGGAAATGAGCATCGCTTCGCCTTAGGCTTGCTCTATGTACATTCGCCTTGATCGCGTCCACCGGGCGGTGCCGGTCATCCTCGGGGGCTTCGCCCTTGTGGCCATCGGAGTGCTCTTTGCATGGGATGTCCTCCCGGGGTACTTTCCCGCTAGAGCTCATGATGTTCTCGCCGCGTTTCCGCTGGCGATGATTGCATTTGCCTATTTCGTCTATCAGATTGTACACCGGCCTCCGTTCCGGGAGTTGGTGAAAGCCACCATGCTCGCGGTCGCCTTTGCGTTCTGGGCGGCCAATCAACTCTGGCCGGACCTACGCCAGGCGGTTCTCTTTAATGACATTGCCATCGCCCTATTTGTGCTTGACGTGTTCCTGGTCATGGTCGGCTGGCCGGCGACCTCGCCAGACGAGTCCTTTGCCGAGACCTACGTCGCTCCAAGCTACCCGCCGGTGAGCAAACGGGGGCCTGGAGACGAGACTAGCCAATAACGCAGCCACGCAGACTGCCTCGAACGTGCAACCCAAGGCCCGTATTTCGATGCTCTGACGCAACACTCTCAGCATACTTATAAAACAACGCGCCGTTAGCGAACCCGTGGTTTACCGCAAGTCAAGTCTAAGTGTTGGCGCTGGCTCCCGATGTATGTATCGGTATGCCGCATCTCACCATAAACACCTTGTATAGGACGTATAGGGTTTTTCGTCTCTGTTCCTCATGCCTTCCTTATGTCACCTGTCCTATTCTTTACAGGTGGACTGCACGAGTGTTCGCACGGCTTTGGACCATGGCCAGCCCGGAAAGACGCGCCTCCGGCAGAATGGAGCTTTCTAATGAAACTGAAAACCGTTGAAACTGGTCTTCTGGTGGTCTCGATCCCAGTCTTGCTGCTATTGCAGGCTTGCAGCAGCGTCAAGGGCGACACGGCGGACGGCGCGCCGCCACCCGCCAAAGTTGTTCCGTTCGCGGACGCCGCTCTCTTCACGGTGGATCATCCGGAGCAGTTTCCACTGGCCGCGGCGGCCGAGCATCCCACTGCGTCGGAATTGGTCGTCACGGGAACGGTTACCCCCGACGTTTCCCGCAACGTTCCGGTCGTTTCTCTCGCCTCGGGACGTGTCATGGTTATCCGGACGCGCCTGGGCGACACCGTGCAAAAGGGCCAGTTATTGATGACGATTCGAAGCGACGACGTGTCGGGCGGTTATTCGAATTACAAAATGGCTGTCGCGGATGAAACCCTCGCGCGCGCCCAATTGGAGCGCACCAAGGATCTTTACGAGCACGGTGCTTTCGCGTTGAACGACCTTCAGGTCGCACAAGACACTGAAGACAAGGCCAAGGTAGCCGTGGACACGGCGGCGGAGCACTTGCGGCTGCTCGGTAACGATCCCGACAAGATGAACTTCACGGTGGATATCTTCGCGCCGGTCTCGGGGACAATCACCGATCAGGAAGTTACGGCGGGGTCTCTCGTGCAGGCGTACAGCACGCCGTCCCCGTTCACGATCTCGGATCTTTCGTCAACTTGGATTGTCTGTGACGTGTACGAGAATGACCTGGCCTCTGTCCGGATCGGCGACACGGCCGAGATCAAACTGAATGCATATCCCGATCGCACGTTCAGGGGACGGGTGAGTAACATTCTACCGATTCTCGATCCCAACCTGCGCACAGGCAAGGTTCGAATAGAAGTGCAGAATCCCGGAATCATGCGGCTGGGCATGTTCGTAACGGCTACCTTCCGCGGGCAAACCAGGGAAATGCACACCATTGTGCCGGCATCCGCAATCTTGCACATGCACGATCGGGAGTTCGTCTACGTTCCAGCGCCGGAAAAGAAATTTCGCCGGGTGGAAGTCGTCAGCGGAGACGTCTTGCAGGACCACACGGACTTGCAAGAGATCAAATCGGGGCTGGAGCCAGGCCAACAGGTGGTCACGAACGCATTGGTTCTGGATCACGTGCTCGCTCAGTGATTGTAACTGGGATGCTCGGGCTCCGGGGAGAGTGCCAGCACAGCAGCCATAGAACAGGGAACAGGAAATGATTCGCGCTCTTGTAGACTTCGCGCTCAACAACAAGTTTGTGGTGTTGGCGATTGCCGTCTTGCTGCTCGGATGGGGGGCCATCTCGTTCCACGATCTGCCCGTGGAAGCCTACCCCGATATCGGCGACAACTATGTGACGGTGATTACCCAGTGGGCGGGCCGTTCCGCCGAGGAAGTGGAACAGCAAGTGACGATTCCGATCGAGATCCAAATGGCCGGAATGCCGCACATGACCTTTCTGCGCTCCGAATCCATTTTTGGCCTGTCGTTCGTAATCATGATCTTCGACGACAGTTCCGTCAACGATTGGAACCGTCAGAAGGTGCTGGAAAGACTCACCCAGGTCAATCTTCCTAGCGGCCAGAACCTCCAGCCTCAGATCGGTACGGACTGGGGCCTCACGGGTCAGATCTACTGGTACACGATCAGAAGCACAAATCCTCGCTATGACCTGATGGAATTGAGGTCGCTGGAGGACTGGGTTCTTCTCAAGCAGTTCAAATCCGTCACCAACGTGGTGGACGTTTCCGACTTTGGCGGCACGGTAAAGGAGTACCAGATACGCGTTGACCCGAACAAGCTGGTGTCGTACGGATTGAGCATCGGCCAAGTGGAGCAGCAGCTCGCCAATAACAACATCAATGCCGGCGGCAGCTTCGTAGAAGAGGGCATGCAGCAGATGAACGTTCGCGCGCTCGGCCTGTTTAGCACGGTTCACGACATCGAGGAGACCATGCTCACCACAAAGTCCGGGACTCCTCTGCGGATCAAGGACATCGGCTACGTAACCCAGGGTCCCAAAATCCGGTTGGGTCACATGGCCAGAGCCAACCACATGGAGGACGGCAGGATCATTGACGAGCCCGATGTTATCCAGGGCATGGCGTTGTTACGCAAGGGCGCCGAGGAGCAACCAACGCTCGATGCCATTCACAAGAAAGTCTATGAGCTCAACCACGGCATCCTGCCTCCTGGCGTGACGGTGGTGCCAATGCTGGATCGCAGCGATCTCCTTCATTTCACGCTGCACACCGTGATGCATAACCTGACCGAAGGCATGATTTTGGTCAGCGTCATCCTCTTCCTGTTCTTGCTCAATGCTCGTGCCGCTCTCATCGTCGCCCTCACGATTCCGTTCTCACTGTTGTTTGCATCGATCTGGCTGGATTTGAGCCACATTCCGGCAAACCTTCTTTCGCTGGGCGCACTGGATTTCGGGATGGTGGTGGATGGAACGGTGGTCATGGTGGAGAACATCATCCGGCATCTGAGTCGCAGCCGCAACCAGACTCTCTCCGGGACTCCAAAGACGGCTGGCGACCTCATCCGCGAGGCTTGCCATGAAGTCCAGCGGCCGGTCTTCTACGCCGTCGCTATTATCATCACCGCCTATCTGCCGATCTTCACCCTGCAACGCGTGGAAGGCCGACTGTTCAGGCCGATGGCCTGGACCGTCGCCTTCGCGCTTCTCGGTGCGATGACCTTTTCGATTCTTATCGCTCCTGTGCTGGCAGCTACATTTTTCCGCCACGGAGTTCGCGAGCGGCGCAACCTGGTGATGGACTTCCTGGCGGAGCAGTATCGCAGACGGTTACGGTGGGCCGTTCAGCATCGCTGGTTCGTCGCTTGCATCGCAGTTATTTCCCTGGCGGGCACGGTCTATCTGGGCTTTGGTGGCGTCATCGGCGCGGAATTCCTGCCTCATCTGGATGAAGGCGCTATCTGGGCGCGCGGCAGCCTCGCGAACAGTACCAGCCTCTACGAGGGCGAGAAATTCACGGCTAACTGCCGTTATGTTTTCGCCTCGTTCCCTGAGGTCACGACGGTCGTATCGGAGGTTGGCCGCCCCGACGACGGCACCGACACCGGGGGATTCGGCAACACCGAGTATTTTGTCGACTTGAAGCCGCACGACCAGTGGCGCCCCGTCTTTCACAAGAACAAAGAGGAACTGATCGCCGCCATGAACAAAGCCTTGGAAAAGTACCCGGGGGCGATCTGGAACTTCTCGCAGCCGATCGAAGATAACGTCGGCGAGACGATGACTGGCACCAAGGGCTCGGCGGCGCTCAAGATCTTCGGGGATGACTTGAAGCTACTCGAACAGAAGGGCGAAGAGGTCACTGCCCTGATGGCGACCATACCGGGTATGCATGATGTCAAGCTGTTGCGCGATTTCGGCCAGCCGAACCTCGATCTCACCGTCGATCGCAAGCAGGCGGCCCGTTTTGGAATCAACGTGGCAGACATACAAGACGCCGTCCAGACGGCCGTGGGCGGAAATGCAGTCAGTCAAGTGCTGATTAATGAGCAGCGGTACGACGTGGTGGTGCGCTACCAGGAGCCCTATCGGAATACCCAGCAGGCCATCGAAAAAGTTCGCCTGCTTTCCCCCTCCGGAGAGCGGGTGTCGCTGGCCCAGTTGACTCACGTAGAAGTCAAGGATGGGGCGTATGACATCTACCGGGAAGGCAACAGCCGCTATGTGGCAGTAACTTTCAACGTGAGAGGCCGGGACCTGGGGACCACGGTCGAAGAAGCGATCAAACTTATTAGTCAAAAGGTGAAGATGCCGCCGGGCTATAGCGTAGGCTGGTCGGGCGAATACGAGAGCGAAAAGCGCGCCGAGGCGCGGCTGGCGGTCATAGTCCCGCTTACGATCCTTGTCATCTTCATTATTCTCTACACCATGTTTCGCTCTTACAAATGGGCGCTGCTCATTCTGTTGAACGTCGGCATGGCTCGTATCGGCGGTTTGCTGGCTCTCGTGATTACCGGAACTTACCTCAGCGTGTCGTCGGGCGTCGGCATGTTGGCGCTGTTTGGCGTATCGGTGCAAACGGGCGTCATCATGCTCGAGTACATCAACCAGCTCAGGGCCAGAGGGCACTCGATCGAGGATGCCGCCGTCGATGGTGCGGTCCTCAGGCTTCGTCCCATCATGATGACTATGCTGGTGGCGACTCTTGGGCTCCTGCCGGCGGCGTTGTCGCACGGCATCGGATCCGATTCGCAGCGGCCTTTCGCGATCGTGATCGTAGGCGGCCTGATTTCCGACCTGCTACTGAGCATCATTCTGTTGCCTACATTTTATGTCTGGATCGCGCGGGATGGCGATCAACTTCCCGAACCGGAAGGTTCTTTCGAGGGTCAATGAAAACTGAGCGCGAGATGTTGCCTATGAAGGGCTATCGGAGTGTTGTCGTTGCGGCCGTCGTGCTCGGCTTGGGGTTGAATTTGGCGTTCGCGCAGGCTCCGGTCAAGATTACGCTGGAGCAAGCCATCGATCTGGCGCTGAAGCACAACCACACCTTGCAGGCTGCGCGGACCACCATCCAACAGAGCCAGGCCGCGGAAATCACGGCCTATCTGCGCCCGAACCCGACGATTTTCACCGACTGGGAATACCTGCCGATCTCGAAACTGCCCGGCGAGTCGGTGGCGGAGTATCTCCAAGGCTCGACCGAGGGCGACCTTGGGGTGAGTTACCTGATTGAACGAGGCAAGAAGCGCCAACGCCGCCTGCAGGCCGCCAAGGACGCGACGGCCGTGACCCGCTCGCAGGTGTTCGATAACGAGCGTGGTGTGGCGTTTCAGGTCGGCCAGTTCTTCTACAACGTTCAGCTTGCGAAATCGGTGCTTGACTTGGCGAACGCGGATGTGAAGAGCTTTCAAACTACCGTGGACATAGGCGAACGCCAATACAAGATCGGCGCCATTAGCCAGAACGACTACCTGCAGATCAAGCTCCAATTGGTGCAATTTCAGACTAATGCGGAACAGGCGGTGCTGGCGCGGGATCAAGCGCTGTCGGACCTCCGGCAACAACTAGGTTACGAATCGGTGCCTGCCGATTACGGTGTCGCCGGCGATTTCGAATACCAACCGATGGCGGTCAGTCTCGAAGAATTGCAGGTGAAAGCCCTTCAGAATCGCCCGGATCTGCGCGCGGCCGTGTTGGGCGTCACCGCCGCCAACAGCCAATATGCGCTTGCCAAGGCGAATGGAAAACAGGATCCTACTATCTCGGGCAATTACTCGCACGTCAACGGGATCAGTGCCCTCACCTGGTCGTTCAGCATTCCGCTCGCTATCTTTGACCGAAACCAGGGCAATATAGCGCAGACACGCGTTGCCATCCGGCAAGCGGAGGAGCAGCAGAAGGCGGCTAGCGGACAGGTACTGACCGACGTAAGAGACGCGTATGTTGGGATGGAATCGAACGGCCGCGTGGCGAAGATCTACGTCTCGGGCGTCCGGGCCGACGCGAAGCTAAGCCGCGATATCAGCGAATACTCGTACCGGCGTGGCGCCACGGCGCTGCTCGATTTCCTCGTCGCTCAGCGCAACTATGACGCCATCGAACTGGCCTACCGTCAGTCGGTGGCCGCTTACCTGACTTCGGTCGAGCAACTTCGCCAGGCGGTGGGAAGCAGGAGTTTGCAGTGATGAAAAAAGCAGAAGTTCGCGCCCGCATTGAGGAAATCGGCATCATCCCCGGCATTCGCGTATCTACGCCCGAGCGCGCCCGTTTCGCTGCGGAGATGGTCAACCGTGCCGGCATTCCCATCGCGGAGATCACTATGACTGTTCCTCGCGCACTCGATGTAATTTCCTACCTGGCCAAGACCCTCCCGGAAATGGCAGTAGGGGCGGGAACCGTTCTGGACGCCGAAACGGCCTGGCGCTGCCTGGACGCCGGCGCCACGTTCTTGACGAGCACGGGACTGGTCCCGGAGGTTGTGGAATTCGCGTTAAAGCACGATCTCGTCGTTTTCCCTGGCGCGATGACCCCAACGGATGTGATTGCCGCATGGAGGACCGGCGCCGACTTCGTCAAGATCTTCCCTTGCGGGCCCCTGGGCGGTCCTTCTTACATTCAATCTTTGAAGCTACCGTTTCCCCAAGTGCCGATGATTGCCACTGGCGGCGTGAATCAGCGAACCGCCGCCAATTTCATCCTGGCCGGGGCCACCGCTCTGGGCATCGGGGCCGAGTTGATCAACCCGGAGGCTCTCCCCGTAATGAAGGAAGAACAGATCCAGGAACTCGCGCGCAGATACCTGGGAATGGTGAAGGCCGCCCGCGCGAAAAAGAACGCAAGGTAACCAACATGAGAAAACTGGCGATGGTTTTCGCGCTGAGTGTTCTGGGAGCCGCACTGCCTTTGCTCGCGGCGGACGGACCCGAGACGAAAGGGCCCAAACAGTCTTTTGAAGTCACGAGCACGGAGCGGGTGAACTTCTCGCCGGGCGGCACCATTCGGCTGGTCGATTCGTACGGCTACCTGACCGTGGAAGGGTGGGACGAGCCAGAGGTTGAGGTCACCGTGACCAAGTCGACTGATCGTTTCTACGGCTCCGAGAATAAGCAGGAAGCCGAGCGGCGCTTTGGCCAGGTCCGCGTGGTCACCGAACGGAAATCGGATAAAGAAATAACGATTTCGACGATTCTGCCGGCTCGCAATCCGTTCTTCCGATCCGTCCTTCCTTTGGACCGCATCGTTCTCACCAAGTCATTAGTGCCGAACAACAGGTGCCGCGTAACGGTTGAATACAAGGTCCTGGTGCCGCGTGATTCCCGGCTGGTGGTTCGCCACGACACCGGCTACATATGGGTAAGCGACGTGACCGGAGACATCGACGTCAACAGCCGCACTGGCGACATGATCGTGATGCTGCCGGACACCATCTCATACTCGGTCGACGCGCGAACCAGGCTGGGCAGCGTTTCTTCCGACGCTATGGGTAAGGGGCAATACCGATTCGTGGCGGGCAATCACTTCGCTTACGCAAGCCAGACTCCGTCACGGCGAGTCTCTCTGCGCATGGGTTGCGGAAGCATCACGATCAAGAGAGTCCCGCCCTCCGGACCTTACTGGAAGAACTGAGTCGATCGCCGGTTGCTGCCGGCTTGGACCAGAGCCGCTCCGAGGGACGGAGTTGACGCGGGTTCCTGCGTGAGGCTTCCGGCCGGGGCCCTCGCGAACGCCCCGAGCGGCATAATCCCACCTCGATAACGACTCTGCGCGTCGCATCCCACGGATCTCATTGCTAAACCAGGCACTTGACGGTCCCAGTCGTCCGGCGGCCAGCGTCACATTTATAACTTTTTCACGGTCCATGAAAAACCTTTCACGGTCCATAAAAAACTCGTGTAAACTGGAATTGACGGATTTGAATGACCGTTGAGGAGGCCTATCGTGTCTGCGCGGATGTTTAATTGGATTGGCGTCGTTTTGACGCTGGCGTGTTTTGCCACGGTCGTGGCCGGCAACACCGAACTGGTCTCGCGCTTCGAGCATGCCGGATTCCCGCTGTCGTGGGTGCTCGCCGGAGCCGCGATAATCGCGTTTCTCGCAACTGAGTTTTGCGACTCCGTCGCTTCCCTTCCCAGCGAAGCCGAGGATTCAAGTTCGCAGTTTTCTTCAGAGTGGGAAACGGTCGAACTTCAGAGCTGATCCTGCGAGACCTCGCCTGCTGGCCTTGGCAGTCCCATTAGCATCTTCCGTGCGCATGTGAGGTCGCCCGAACGTAGGCTCTTGGTTCCAAGAGCGTCCGGCGCTCCGCCACGAAGCTCGCCCCCTCCTCCCTGCGAATGCCGTACAAACTGTCACCGCAAACCGCAAGGCCGTCATTGCCTGTCCCAAAACGGCACCCTAACAACTCATTTTGCGCATACCCACTCGTAGAGCGAATTTGCAGCGTCGCAGCGCGATGGTTACAAAAATGGCCTACAGCCTTCCAAAACAAGTCGGGCCACTCAACTGTAGCGGAAAATGTAGCGACTCTACCTCAAGAAAGGTCGCTACAGTGCACAAATGAGTCCCGCTGCTCACGGACATGTTTCTCGTTGGCGAGATTATAAGGACTCAACGCCCGGCGGTGAAGCCGGGAGACTGAACGTGCCAAATATCGCCGTCATCAACCGCACGCGCCGGGGATTGTTGCCATTTCTCGGGCTGGCCAGTGTCGCAACCATTTCAGAACTCCTGATCTCGTCCGGTAATTCCGGGTATGACATGGAAATCAGATTGCCCCCAGATTCCGAGATCCTGCTCCCGCCGAACAATTGTGCCATCGGGTGGTAAAGACAATGGCCTTGCTGGTAGCCCTTGATTCTCAACGCTTGGGGTGAGCGGCGCTGACGAAGCTGCGCATTTGGCAGTTGGTCGGCCCGAAGCGATTCGGTCCGGGCTCGGCATGCCCAGGAGCATGTAAGGAACGGCATCGGGCACCCCGGCGCCTCGGCGACCGCATGGTTGCAGGCCAGCGTGCCAGTTAACCAAATGCGCAGCCTTGTCGGAGAGTCTGAGAGACGGGCGCCAAATGGCCCCGCGCAGCGAACTCCGAGTTGCACACCAGGGGTCCGTTTGGACTGTTTCGCGCGGGAACTTACCGACAGGCACCCACGTACTCTTTGCTATGAGCATCGAGAGCCTTGTGGAAGAAGTTCATGTCTTGGGCCGCGACCTCGTCGATACGATCCGCGACTTGATCCACGAGGGAAACGTCCGGCGCATCGTGGTAAAGGACGAGCATGGCAACACGTTCGTCGAGATTCCCGTGACCATCGCTGCGGTTGGCGCGGTCGTTTCTCCGCTCCTCGCCGCCATCGGCGCTATCTCTGCCTTGGTCGCCAAGTTCACCATCGTGGTCATCCGCAGTGAGCCGAAGGCTCCGGGGAGCACCCCGTCCGTGCCGTGACCCGAGGGAAACTCGCATGCGATGGCGCAACACCGATGAATGTGGCTACATCGCTAGCCTCAATTTGATCCCATCGTTCGGCGCGTTCACGAGGTCCTGCTTGGTGCCGAGGTATCTCTCGGTGGTCTGGACCGAAGCGTGGCCCAGGAGCAACTGGATCTGCTCCAGCTCCCCGCCGGCCGCCCGGCACAATTTCGCGGCGGTCCGGCGACAGTCATGGGGTGCGATACCGGGCACGCCGGCTGCGCTGGCGTATGGCCGGAGCAATTGCCACACAACCTTCCCGGACAGACGCTCGCCCACAGTCTGGTCCCCTCGATTCACAGGCCGAAACACGTATCCAGAGCTCACGTTTACCAGGGCGGTCCACGCGTCAATCGCCACCTTTACCCAGACAGGCATCGGCACGGTCCGCACGCGCCCGTGCTTCCCGAAAAGATCCACGATGCACCAGCGGCCGTCCCTCTGTTGTATGTGCTCCGTCGTAAGTGCCGCCACCTCAGACCGGCGCAGGCCGCAGCCCAGGAGCACCGCGATAATGGCGCGGTCGCGCATGCCCTTCACGGTGGCGATATCCGGCGCGTTCAGGAGCGCCTGCGCCTGCCTGAGCGAAAGCCAGTTCCCCAAGCGGACGCCCTTGGATGCCACGCCCTTCATACGCGTAATGCCGTTGGCCAGCTCCGGCGCCAGCAACCCGTTGTCGGCAGCTTCCACCGCCAGCTTGCGCACCGCGGTGATCCGCACGTTGATCGACACGGCGCCGAGCCCGCGCGCCTCCAACGCCACTCGCCAGGAGCTCACCGTCGCCTTGGTAAATCCGGGCCGCGGTTCCTGCACGGACAGCCAGCCGAAGAACTCGTCGAGACCGAGGTTGTATACGCGCTTGGTGATCGGTGAGGAGACGCTGTCCAGCACCAGCGCCTTGAGCTTCCGCCACTGGTTCGTTTGCGGAACTACAATCAAATCATTCATTTAAGGTCCTCATAATGGGCAATATCGGCAGCCATGTGAACCTTACCTCGCGGTAGGCCAGGACATCAAGCGTAAGAACGAGGCGGCCGGCGGCGGGAGTCGCAGGCAAATTTCGTCTCCCAGGATTTTGCACCAGCCGGTTTAAGCTGGTAAGCTATCTTCGATCATCCGCCGCCGACGCTGTCCTTTTCTCTTAATATCGGGATCATGAATGACTCGACCATCGTCGTGGCGGGGGCCACCGGTAATCTCGGCGGACGCATCGTGAGAGCTCTGCTCGAACGGGGCGCCAGCGTAAAAGCGTTTGTTCGCCACGGCACTGCGCGAGACAAGGTTGAGCGATTGCAGGAGCTCGGCGTAACGATTGCCAGTGTCGACCTGAGCAGCCCTTCCCAAGTGACACCGGCGTGCTCGCGTGTGTCCTGTGTGGTGTCCGCTCTGCAGGGATTGCAGGACGTGATCGTGGAAGCGCAAACGGTTCTGCTCGACGCTGCGATCAAGGCTGGCGTGCCACGTTTCATTCCGTCCGACTACTCGATCGATTTCACCAAGTTTCCACCCGGAGAGAATCGCAATCTCGATCTGCGCCGAGACTTCCACAAGCGCCTCGATAAGACTCCGATTTCAGCGACCACGATCTTCAACGGTGCGTTTGCCGACATGCTGACCGGTCAGATGCCGCTCATTCTCTTCAAGCTGAAGCGGGTCCTCTATTGGGGCGACGCGGACCAGCGCATGGACTTCACGACGATGGACGACACGGCCGCATTCACGGCGAGCGCAGCACTTGCTACGTCCACCCCTCGCTTTCTACGAATTGCCGGCGATCAAATCAGCGCCCGGGAATTGACGGCGGTCGCAAGTGAGGTGACCGGAAAGAAGTTCCGCCTGTTCCGCGCCGGGGGTCTGGGAATGCTCGGCACGCTGATCAAGGTCGTGCGCGCGGTCGCCCCCGGAGAGAAGGAACTTTTCCCGGTATGGCAGGGCATGCAGTACATGCGTAACATGTTCGACGGCCGGGCAAAGCTAGAGCCGCTCGACAATGATCGCTATCCCAGTATTCGTTGGACGATTGCGCGGGATGTGCTCTCAGCGCGTGAAGTCAGCTAGCCTGCGCGCCGGCAAGAGCTCGGTGGGCGCCCCGTAGGCGAGCACAGAATGTCGTTAACAAGTCAAGTTGTCCGGTTTTAATAATTAGTGATCTGTCCGCTTTGTGAAACAAAGCGATGCGGCCTTTAGGCCGCCGCCTTGTGGGTTTTGGGTTTGGCCTTTGCTTTGGTTTTGC
>Ga0224557_1002401_pt1 | contig 16068 bp, 8 predicted proteins | sample 714S31014metaG_FD_180677 | JGI IMG/M metagenome (GOLD analysis project Ga0224557, IMG submission 180677) | Peat soil microbial communities from Stordalen Mire, Sweden - 717 S3 10-14 | ecosystem: Environmental > Terrestrial > Soil > Wetlands > Peat | place: Sweden: Norrbotten County, Stordalen...
TAGTCCAAACAGTGCTCTACGGCCGCCACGGAATTTATCCGAGGCTATACCTAAATATATTTCGGAGAGAACCAGATATCACTGAGCTTGATTAGCCTTTCACTCCGACCCACAGGTCATCCGCCCCGTTTTCAACCGAGGTCGGTTCGGTCCTCCACGAGGTCTTACCCCCGCTTCAACCTGCCCATGGGTAGCTCGCTCAGCTTCGGGTCTACCGCCTACGACTAAATCGCCCTATTCGGACTCGCTTTCGCTACGCCTCCGCTCATCGCTTAAGCTTGCCGCAGACGAGTAACTCGCCGGCTCGTTATGCAAAAAGCACGCGGTCACAGAACAAGTCTGCTCCCACCGCTTGTAGGCACACGGTTTCAGGTACTATTTCACTCCCCTTCCGGGGTACTTTTCACCTTTCCCTCACGGTACTAGTCCGCTATCGGTCACTTAGGAGTACTTAGCCTTGGAGGGTGGTCCCCCCAGATTCAGTCCACGTTTCACGGGTGTGGACTTACTCAGGAACTCTTGACAGGAGTCCAAGCGATTTCGTGTACGGGACGATTGCCCTCTTTGGTGCGCGTTTCCACGCGCTTCCACTATCTCTTGGTTTTGTAACTCCTGCCGGGACGGTCACATCCCGGAACAAAAGCCCTACAACACCCCGTACGCAACGCATGACCGCTTACACGTACAAGGTTTAGGCTGATCCCTTTTCGCTCGCCACTACTCAGGGAGTCTCGGTTGATTTACTTTCCTCGGGGTACTGAGATGTTTCACTTCCCCCGCTTGTCTTTACCATGTCTATGTGTTCAACACGGAATAACACCGCATTACCGGTGCTGGGTTTCCCCATTCGGAGATCCGCGGGTCAATGGCTATTCAGCGCCTCACCGCGGCTTATCGCAGCCGTTCACGTCCTTCATCGACTCTAAGTGCCTAGGCATCCACCGTGTGCCCTTACTATCTTGACGGTGATCGTTGGTGCACTATGTGCACCGATCTGAGTGGTGACCGAAGTCACCTCTCGGTGATACCCGTTTACATTGGCTACTGTGCAGTTTTCAAGGACCGTGAGGAAGCTCGGACGCCCAACCAAGCAGCCCACCGCTTGCGCGGAGTGAGCTGCCGGCGGAGCGCCGGTCTCTCAAAACTCAACAGCATGCAGGCTTCCGCGGACTAGAGCTGGCGCTCTAACGGTTGCCATATTCCAGATTCGGTCGACATCTCTAGTCCGGATGTGCCGCTGGCGCCGACGAACTCTAAGTTCAATCTAAAGCACCAGACTCCGCGAGCAATTATTGCTCGAAGGACATCCGGGCGCCCCATTAAGGGACTCCCTAGAAAGGAGGTGATCCAGCCGCAGCTTCCGCTACGGCTACCTTGTTACGACTTCACCCCAGTCACGAGCCCCACCTTCGGCGGCTCCCTCCCTTGCGGGTTAGGCCACCGACTTCGGGTGTTGCTCACTCCCATGGTGTGACGGGCGGTGTGTACAAGGCCCGGGAACGTATTCACCGCGGCAATGCTGATCCGCGATTACTAGCAACTCCACCTTCATGTAGGCGAGTTTCAGCCTACAATCCGAACCGAGACGCACTTTAAGGGATTCGCTCCACCTCGCGGTCTTGCAGCCCTCTGTATGCGCCAATGTAGCACGTGTGTAGCCCTGGACATAAGGGGCATGATGACTTGACGTCATCCCCACCTTCCTCCGGTTTGTCACCGGCAGTCTCGTATGAGTCCCCAACTAAATGCTGGCAACATACGACGGGGGTTGCGCTCGTTGCGGGACTTAACCCAACATCTCACGACACGAGCTGACGACAGCCATGCACCACCTGTGAATCTGCTCCGAAGAGAAGCCGTGTTTCCACGGCGGTCAGACACATGTCAAGCCCAGGTAAGGTTCTTCGCGTCGCGTCGAATTAAACCACATGCTCCGCTGCTTGTGCGGGCCCCCGTCAATTCCTTTGAGTTTTAGCCTTGCGGCCGTACTCCCCAGGCGGGGTACTTAATGCGTTAGCGTCGGCACAGGGGGAGTCGACACCCCCTACACCTAGTACCCATCGTTTACGGCGTGGACTACCAGGGTATCTAATCCTGTTTGCTCCCCACGCTTTCGCGTCTCAGCGTCAGTACCGTCCCAGCGAGCTGCCTTCGCCATTGGTGTTCCTCCTGATATCTGCGCATTTCACCGCTACACCAGGAATTCCACTCGCCCCTTCCGGACTCTAGCCCAACAGTTTCCACCGGCATTCCAGGGTTGAGCCCTGGACTTTCACAGCAGACTTGTTGAGCCGCCTACACGCGCTTTACGCCCAATGATTCCGGACAACGCTAGCCCCCTACGTATTACCGCGGCTGCTGGCACGTAGTTAGCCGGGGCTTCTTCTGAAGGTACCGTCACTCCAGCCGGCTATTAACCGACGAAGCTTCGTCCCAACTGAAAGGGATTTACAACCCGAAGGCCTTCTTCTCCCACGCGGCGTTGCTGCATCACGCTTTCGCGCATTGTGCAAGATTCCCCACTGCTGCCTCCCGTAGGAGTCTGGGCCGTGTCTCAGTCCCAGTGTGGCTGATCGTCCTCTCAGACCAGCTACCCATCGTCGCCTTGGTGAGCCGTTACCTCACCAACAAGCTAATGGGCCGCGGGCCGATCCCGATGCGGAGGCCGAAGCTTCCTTTCCCCGACAGCCTTATGGCTGGAGGGCACATTTGGTATTAGCCCGAGTTTCCTCGGGTTGTCCCAATCATCGGGGCACGTTACCCACGTGTTACTCACCCGTTCGCGGCTTTGCCCCGGGCCGAAGCCCGGTTCGTCGCTCCACTTGCATGTGTTAGGCACGCCGCCAGCGTTCGTCCTGAGCCAGGATCAAACTCTCCGTGAAGAACTACCACAAAGAGTTGTCAGGAAACCATCCGCGTTGTGTACGCCGGCAACCGAAGTCACCATTGTCTACGGATGGACCTGGGCATCTCCCTGGAGGGATGATGCCCTCTCTCTCACGCGTCGTCAGCCTTGCTGACAGTCGGGCGCCCTAAGTACACGAGTGGGCGCCGGAGAGGAGACGGGTCAATCTTGGCACCGTTGCTCGAATGACTCCCGAAGGAGACGTCCGACAACGGCGTCGAACCTGGACACACTTCGGCCATTGGTAGGCCGAGGTGCGCATGCTGTTGAGTTTTCAAAGACCGTCGCTTCCAGCAAAGGGGGTTTCCCTCTGGAGAATGCTCCCTGAGCCAGTGGTGCGCTCGGGGCAGAAGAGTATAGCCACATTCCGATTGGGAGCACAAGCACATGGTGCTTGCACTTGCTTCCGGAGCGCGTGGCCGCGCTCACTGCCCGAAGGAAAGTAGCAGCCCATCCCCACGGATGCGTTCTGGCCGCCCAAAATTTGCGCGATGGCGCCCAAAACCCCCTGCCCACGGGCGTTTTCGGGATGACGTACGCCGCAACTCCGGGCTCAGCGGAAGCGACCCGCGCAGCTCAGGCGATGCGAACACGGGCAAAGCGGCGCTTGCCCAGCTGCAGAACCCGACCATCGACCGCCGCCGGCGCGACGTCGAGCACGCCCTGCGCGAGCGGTTCGCCGTCGAGCTTGACGCCGCCCTGTCCGAGCGACCTGCGCGCTTCCGAGGTGGATACCCCGAACGCCTGGGCGAGCAACGCCGGCATGTGCACCTTCTCGCTGCCATTCACAGACCACGTCACCTCCGGCACGTCGTCGGGGATCTCACCGTGAATGTGCAAGCTGTCAAACGCAGCTTCGGCCGCCAGCGCCTGCTCCACGCCATGGAAGCGCTCCACGAGCGCGCGAGCGAGCGCGCGCTTGCTATCCCGCGGCACGAGCCCCGGATCCGCCTTGGCGCCGATCAGCAGCGAGTACCAAGTCTCCAGTGAGGAGTCCGGGATGCTCAGCGTCTTGCCGTAGATCTCGTCGGGCGGCTCATTGACGCCTACGTAGTTACCAAAGGACTTGGACATCTTGCGTTTGCCGTCGGTGCCCGTAAGCAGGGGCATCGTCAGGATCACCTGGCCCTCCAAGCCATAGGCGCGCTGAATGTCACGGCCAAGCAGCAGGTTGAACTTCTGGTCGGCGCCGCCGAGCTCGACATCGGCCTTGATCGCGACTGAGTCGTACCCCTGTAGCAACGGGTAGAGCAGCTCGAGCATCGAAACCGGCGTACCGGCCGCCAGGCGTTTGGCGAAGTCGTCGCGCTCGATCACGTTCGCGACGGTCGTTGTCGACAGCAGCCGGAAGAGATCGCCCATCGGCATCTCCAGCCAATCGCCGTTGAAGCGCACCTCAAGCCTCTCAGGATCGAGGATCTTCAGCGCCTGCTGCTCAAAGCTGGTGGCGTTGTGCTGGATCTCCTCGTCGCTCAGCATCGGACGTGTGGCGGAGCGCCCGCTCGGGTCGCCGACGCGCGCGGTTCCGTTGCCGATGATCAGCACAACCGTGTGGCCCGCGTCTTGGAACTCCCGCAGCTTCTGCAGCACAACCGTGAAGCCCAGGTGAATGTCCGGTGCGGTCGGATCGATACCGAGCTTTACGCGCAGCGGCCGGCCGAGCTTGAGCTTGGCCTCGAGCGCGCCATCAGGCAGGCAGTCAACAGCGTTTCTGGACAGCCATGCGGCGGCCGCTTTCGGGTTATCGGGCATCCGAGCCGTGTGGTCTGACATCCGTACCAATGCTAGACTCTCGCGCTCCGGCAGGGGGGCCTGCGAGGTCGCGGCTCCGTCACAGAGCGGCACCGTCGCGGTCGATTCAACCTTTCGCGCGCCTGTCAGACGGCCGGAGCAGTAACGATCGCATGAGCGTCGAAGATCAAACCCTGCCAGAGGTCCCGCGAGGCCCCGCACCAACCGTGTTCGACGGTCGTGAGGGCCGACACTTGTGGTCGTTCCGTCGTTACGGGCGTGGGCACGGCAAGCCGCGCGTGCGCAAGCTCCGGTTCTTCCTTGTGCTGATTGGCTTCCTGGCCCTGGCGGGCGCGTCGACGCTGTTCGGGATGCTGACCGCGATCGCTTCGGACCTCCCGGAGCTGAACCCCACGGTCCCGGCAGCCTCTGTCGACTCATACCTATACGACGCCAACGGCACGCCGATCGGCGTCCTGGCGCCGCCCGACAAGTCTGTCAGCGACAGCTGGGGGCAGATCTCGCAGCACATGGCCCACGCGATCGTCGCAGTGGAGGACAGGCGCTTCTGGTCGGACCCGGGAATCGACGTCAAGGGCCTGCTTCGCGCTCTCGAATCTGATGTCACCGGGGGCCAGCGAGAGGGGGCGTCGACGATCCCTGAGGAGTTCGTCAAGAACGTGCTGGCGGAGGAGGGCAACCGCACCATCTTCGAGAAGCTCCGCGAGGCCGATCTGGCCTTCCAGCTGGTTCACAAGTGGAAGCGTTGGAAGATCCTGACCGACTACCTGAACACGATTTACTTTGGTAACGGTGCCACCGGTGTCGAGTCCGCGGCCCGTGTCTACTTTGGCTGGAATCACGGCTATGACCCCAGCAACCCGGCCGGCGAGTCCAAGAATGGGTGCGGAGACCCTGACAGCCAGGACCCGCAGCGCAAGGAGTGCGCCGAGGTGCTCGACCCATGGGAGGCAGCGCTGCTGGCCGGGATGGTCGCCAACCCGACCGAGTTCGACCCGATCCTGCACCCAGGGGCGGCCGAAGCTCGGCGCAATCAGGTGCTAGGGGACATGTACCAGCAGCGCTACATCAGCCGCAGCACCTACGAATTCAGCAAAGGCCAGCCGCTGCCCAAGGCAGATCAGATCCAGATGCCACAGGAGCCTCCAGCCGCGCCGTATTTCACCAGCTGGGTGCGGCCGCTGATCATCAACGCGCTCAAGCAGGAGGGCGTCAAGGACCCCGCCTACGAGGCCTTCTACGGCCACCTCAAGATCAACCTCACGATCGACCTGAAGATGCAGAAGGCGGCTCAGACGGCGATCGACGACGAGTTCCCGGCTGGTAGTGGGCCCACCGCGTCACTGGTCGCGATCGACAACAGCAACGGTGAAGTCCGCGCGATGGTGAGCGGCAACGGCGATTACAACAAGAGTCAGTTCAACCTGGCGACGCTCGGTTACCGCCAACCGGGCTCCGCGTTCAAGATGTTCACGCTGGCTGCCGCGCTGTCCAGTGGAAAGTACGGACCGGACACGATCATCGACTCCAAGCCGCTGACGATTCACTACGGCCCGGGCAACTCGGAGAAGTTCGTCGTCCACAACTTCGACAACGCCTATGGCGGCGCGACCAGACTGTCCTCGGCCACGGCCACCTCCGATAACAGTGTCTTTGCACAGGTCGGAACGAAGGTCGGGACCAACAACATCGCCCGATACGCCAAGAAGATGGGGATCCGTTCGCCGATCTCCCGTACGCCCGCGATGATTCTAGGTGGCCTCAGCACCGGCGTCTCGGCACTGGACATGGCACACGCGTATGAGACCGCCGCGACCGGCGGTCTCAAGGTCTACAACAAGATCCTGGGCGACTACCGCCAGGGTGCGATCGGCATCAGCTCAATCAGCAACTGCAAGCCGTGCACACAGCACACGATCCAGAACACCACCGCCGACGGCCTGGCGACCCAGCGGGAACTCAGCCCGGAAGTCGCGGCGACGATCGACGAACTGCTGCACGGCCCGGTCGATGACCCGTCGGGTACCGGCACCGCGGCCGCGATCCCGGGCGTCGACGTCGCCGGCAAGACCGGGACGACCTCCAACTACGTGGACGCGTGGTTCGTCGGCTGGACGCCGCAGATGACCGTCGCCGTCTGGGTCGGCTACCCCAACACCGGCAAGCCGATGCTCAAGAACTTCGACGGCGGCCCGGTTGAGGGCGGCACCTACCCGGCGATCATCTGGCACAACTTCATAGTCCAGGCGTTGCAGATCATGGCCGATGACACCGCCGCCAAAAACCACACGACAGCACCGAACCTCGCGCTCCAGAGCGTCACGACGGCGCAGCAACAGAGCACCTCGGTCACGCCGAACACGACCGCCACAACACCGGCCCAAGCCACGAACGGCGTCAACGCCGGAACGACAAAGATCCCGAACACCAATAACCCGAAGCAGCAGGCGGGCACACAGCCGACGGGGACGACGAATAGAACGGGTGGAGTGACGCAGGGCGTTACGACCACGGCCAGCACGCCGTCAACCGGAGCGGGTACGCAGGGTGTCACGACGACGCCTGCAGTGACAACACCCCCCGCCACGGCCACCACCGGCACCAGCACGAGCGGCGGCGCCGGTCTTTAAGACCTAGCGGGACAGGTCCTTAACGCGCCGGCCGCGACAGGAAGCGGCTCCCGGTGACACAGAAGCGCCAGCGCAGATCCACCGCCTTGGTGATACCGATCCGACGGCCGATCGAGATCGCCGGCCGGACCCATCCGACAGGTCGAGCTGAGATGACCACCGGGCCGTGCAGCAGGTCGCAGCGGTTGTCAGCCAAACTGATCCCGAGGGCCTTGGTGAGCTTGCCGGGCCCCGAGCAGAGCAAGCGCTCGCGCTCGACCGGGATGCCCCGCCGAGAAGCCATGAGGTCGATGCCGGTCAACGGCTCGAGCGCTCGGATCAGCACCGCCGCTCCCACGCCCTCGTGCTCGCAGACCGCGTTCAGCAGCGCGTGCACGCCGTACGAGCGGTAAACGTAAGCCAGTCCCGGCGGCCCAAAGAGCGTCACCGTGCGCGGCGTCAGCCCCACGAACGCGTGACAGGCCGGCTCGGAGTCGTGGTAGGCCTCGGTCTCGACGATCACGCCGCTGCACTCCCCGTGAGTGACCACACAGCCGATCAGATCATGTGCCACTTCGAGCACGGGCCGATCGTAGAAAGCCGGCTCCACGGCGTCAGCCCTACACGGCAGCTCAGCGCCGGCCGGAGTCCGCGCGTTGCAGCGCTGCCCGTGCGTGCTCAAGCTGAGCACGCACCGACGCCGAGCTCGTGCCGCCCCGGGAGACCTTCGACTCAAGCCAGGCGCCGTCGCGCAGCAGCGCGTAGAAGCCCTCGGCGTCTAACAGCGGTGAAGCCTCGGTCAGCTCCTGCGGCGTCAGCTTTGAGAGCGTGCGGCCGCTGGAGACAGCGAGTCGGACCAGGCCGGCCACGACGCCATGGCACTGACGAAACGGCAGGCCGCGCTTGACCAGGTAGTCGGCGACATCGGTCGCCGCCAGGAACTCATCGCCGGCGGCGTCGGCCAGCCGCGAGCGCTTGAAGGCGATCGTGCTCAGCATGCCCTGCGCCGCGGCAAGCACAAGCTCAAGCGAATCGACCGCGTCGAAGAGGTGCTCCTTGTCCTCCTGCATGTCCTTGTTGTAGGTCAGCGGCAGGCCGTGCATGACCCCGTACATCGCCGCCAGGTGCGCGGCGATCCGCGGCGCCTTGGCGCGCAGCAGCTCGGCCGCGTCGGGGTTCTTCTTCTGCGGCATGATCGACGAACCCGACGCCCAGGCATCGGAGACCTCGCAGAAGCCGAACTCCTCGCTGGACCAGAGCACGATCTCCGCTCCCAGCCGCGACATGTGGGTGGCGCAGGTGGTGGCGGCGGCAAGGTAATCGAGCACGAAGTCACGGTTTGAGACGGCATCGATCGAGTTCTCGGCCACGCTCGAGAAGCCGAGCTCGCCCGCGACCATCACCCGGTCGGTGTCGAAGTTGACACCCGCGAGCGCCCCGGCGCCGAGCGGTAGCGGCCCGGTGCCCTCAAGCACCGCGACAAAGCGGCGCTGATCGCGCAGCAGCATCCACGCGTAGGCGAGCAGATGGTGCCCGAGGTAGACCGGTTGGGCACGCTGCAGATGCGTATAGCCCGGCATCGGCCAGTCGAGGTGATGCTCAGCCACATCGATCAGCGTTGCCGCGAGCGTCAGGACAGCGGCAGCGCTGTCCAGAGCGGCCTGACGGGTGAACATCGCCATGTCGGTGGCGACCTGGTCGTTGCGGGAGCGCGCCGTATGTAGACGCCCGCCGGCCTCTCCGGCGAGCTCCGTGACCCGTCGCTCGATGGCCATGTGCACGTCCTCGTCGTTCTCCGCGAACGGGAAGGTTCCATCCCGGACCTCCACTGCAACGACGGCCAGCGCGGCATGGAGCGCATCGCGATCCTGCGAGCCGATGATGCCTTTGGCGGCGAGCATCGAGGCGTGCGCGACCGACTGCTGCACGTCGAACGGCGCCAGGCGCCAGTCGAACGCCAGCGAGTCATTGAGACGCCGGAAGGCGTCGGCCTGAGGCAGAGCGAAACGGGACATCAGGCGCGCGATGCTAACGGTCCGCGCTGCAGCGAGCTAGTCACCGCGGAGGCGACGCGGTCAACCTCCCCCTCGGTCATCTGCGGGAAGAACGGCAGCGCGATGGAGCGCTCTGAGACGTCCTCACAGACGGGGAACTCGCCTGACCGGTGTCCGAACTTCTCCTGGTAGTAGCTCATCAGGTGGATCGCCGGGAAGTACGGCTTTGCAGGCACGCCCTGCTCTGCCAGAGCCTTCATCGTCTGTTCCTTGTCGACGCCTGGTGGCAACTGCACGACGAAGACGAACCATCCGCGGCGCGCCAGACCGATGTCCTCGCAGGGCAGCGTCAGCCCCTCGACCTCGGCCAGCGCCTCACGGTAGAGCGCGGCGACGTGCGCGCGATCGGTCAACATAACCTCCAGGCGCTCCAACTGGGCAAGACCGAGCGCGCAGGCAAGATCGGACAGCCGGTAGTTGAAGCCGAGGCGATCGTGATCGAGCCAGTCCATGTTCGGTGCGCGTCCCTGGTTGCGCTCTGAGTCGATCTGCTGCTTGTGTGCCGCGCTAGCGGTCACGACCAGCCCGCCCTCCCCCGTTGTGATCTGCTTGTTCGCGTAGAACGCAAAGACGGACGCGTGGCCACGTCCGCCGATCGGGCCGCCATCCGAATAGACGCCGCCGAGCGCCTCGCAGGCGTCCTCGACGATCGGAAGGTTGAGGCCCTCAAGGGCAACCATGTCTGCTGGATAGCCGAACACGTGCACCGGCAGGATCGCCGCGGTGCGCTCGCTCACGGCCGCCGCGGCGGCGTCCGGGTCGATGTTCAGGGTGACCGGATCGATGTCGGCGAATACCGGCCGTGCGCGCTCATAGATCGCGACGTTGGCGCTGGCGACGAATGAGAAGGGAGTCGTGATCACCTCGTCGCCGTCGCTGACACCCACCGCACGGAGCGCCAGGTGCAGGCCGGCTGTGCCCGACGAGACGGCGCTGCCGTAGCGCGCGCCGACGCGGGCCGCCAAGGCCGCCTCGAACGCCGGCGCCTTGGGCCCGAGCGAGAGCCGCCCGGAGCGCAGAACCTCCAGGACCAGTTCCTCTTCGCGCTTCCCGATCACGGGGCGAGCGAGCGGAATGGTCGGGTCCGGCCCCGCTGGGCCGGACCCCGGGTCCAAGGGTCCCATCACGACGAGGAGCGCGCCCCGTCCGCGCTGGCGCGAAGGCGGCCTGTGACCTGCATCCCGAACTCGAGCGAGTCGACGAGCGCCTCCCACGATGCCTCGATCACGTTCGCGGAGACGCCGATCGTGCCCCACTCGCGCTCGCCGTCGGTGGAATCGAGCAGTACCCGCGTGATCGCCTCCGTGCCCTTGGTCGAGTTGAGGATTCGAACCTTGAAGTTGCTGAGCTCGATGTCCTTGAGCTCCGGATAGATGTCGGCGAGCGCGGCGCGCAGCGCGGCGTCGAGCGCGTTGATCGGTCCGTTGCCCTCGGCGGTGGCAACGTACCGCTCGCCGTCGACCCAGACTTTGATGGTGGCCTCGGTCTCGACGCGCCCATCGGCCCGCTTCTCGACGATCGCGCGCCACGACTCGAGCCGGAACAGCGGCTCGTACTCACCGGTCTCCTTGCGCAGCAGCAGCTCAAACGAGCCGTCGGCGGCCTCAAAGTGGTAGCCCTCGTGCTCGAGGTCCTTGACGCGCTCGAGCACGCGCTCAGCGGCGCCCGCGTCCAGCTCGATGCCGGCTTCGGCTGCGCGAGCGCGAACGGTGCCCTTGCCGGACAGCTCGGAGATCAGCAGCTCGCGGGTGTTGCCGACCACATCCGGATCGATGTGTTCGAACGTCAGCGGGTCGGCCGTCACGCCGGCGACGTGCATCCCACCCTTGTGGGCGAAGGCGTTGCGCCCCACGTAGGGCTGGTCGGGGTTCGGTGTGAAGTTGAGCAACTCGTCGAAGAAGTGCGCGGTCTTGGTGAGCTGGTGCAACTGGTCCGCTGACACGCACTCGCGGCCGAGCTTGAGTTGAAGGTTGGGGATGACCGTGACGAGGTTGGCGTTGCCGCAGCGCTCGCCGTAGCCGTTCATCGTGCCCTGGACGTGGTTTGCGCCTGCGCTTACCCCTGCCAGCGTGTTCGCCACCGCGCAGCCGGCGTCGTCGTGGCAGTGGATCCCGAGCTTGACGTCGGCGCCCGCGAGACCCTGCGCTACCGCACTGACCGCCGCGGCGATCCCTTCCGGCAGGGTGCCGCCGTTGGTGTCGCAGATCGTGATCGTGTCTGCCCCGGCCTGGGCCGCGGCCCGCAGGCAGGCCAGGGCGTACTCGCCGTCGTCGTAGAACCCGTCGAAGAAGTGCTCGGCGTCGTACACGACCCGCTTGCCGTGCGAGACCAGAAACTCGATCGAATCCGAGATCATCCGCAGGTTCTCCTGGCGGTCGACCTTGACGACCTTCTCCAGGTGCAGACCCCAGGTCTTGCCGACCAGCGTGCAGACGGGTGCAAAGCAGTCGGCCAGGATCTGCAGCGCCGGATCCTGATCAGCGCGCAGGTCACGGCGCCGAGTCATGCCGAAGGCGACGATCTGCGCGTGTTTGAAGGTCTCGCGCGCGAGCAGCTCGAAGAGCTCAAGCTCCTTGGGGTTCGAGCTGGGGAACCCGGCTTCGATCAGGTCGATGCCAAGCTCATCCAGCTTGTGCGCGACCCGCACCTTCTCATGCGCGGACAGGGACATGCCCTCCCCCTGCATCCCATCACGCAGGGTGGTGTCGTAGAGCTCGATCTTCGCCATGGTCAGGCCGTTGGGGCAGGCACTTGAACGAAGTCAAGCCACTGCAGGTACCGCTCATCGCGGCCGAAGAGCGCGTCCTCGAAGGTCCGCTGCAGCTCAGTCGTGACCGGGCCGCGCGCGCCCTCGCCGATCGTGTGGTCGTCGACCTCACAGACGGGCACGAGCTCCGCCGCGGTGCCGGTGATGAAGACCTCGTCAGCCAGGTACAGCTCACCGCGATCAAAGTCCCGTTCCACCAGCTCAAGGCCGCGATCGGCCGCGATTTGGATGACGGAGCGACGGTTGATCCCGTCGAGATTGCCGGCTGAAAGCGGTGGCGTGGAGATACGCCCATCGCGCACGATGAAGATGTTCTCGCCGCTGCACTCGGACACAAACCCGCGCTCGTCGAGCAGGACCGCCTCGTGGTAGCCGGCCTTGTGCACCTCGATCTTGGCGAGGATGCTGTTGAGGTACTGGCCGGTGGCCTTGGCCGCCGGGATCAGCGAGTCACCGGAGATCTTTCGCCAGCTCGAGACCTTGGCGCGCACGCCGACCGACTTCGAGTCCTCACCCAGGTAGGCGCCCCATGGCCACGCCGCGATCGAGACGTCGACCGGCAGCTCAAGCGGGAACAGGCCCATGGTGCCGTAGCCGCGAAACGCGATCGGGCGGATGTAGCACTCCCGCAATCCGTTGGCGATCAGCAACTCGTGCGTGGCCGCACGGATCTCCTCCGGTGTGTACGGGATCGGCATGTAGTAGAGCTCAGCCGACCTGAACAGCCGGTCGATGTGGTCCTGATGGCGGAAGATCGCAGTGCCGCGCACGGTCTCGTACGCGCGCACGCCCTCAAACACACCGGTTCCGTAGTGAAGCCCGTGGGTGAGTACGTGAATCTTCGCGTCCTCCCAGGCAACGAGTTCCCCGTTGTGCCAGATGAGGTCCGCTTGCTCCACGTAGTGCTCCTTACAGGTTGGAAAGAACGGCCTGCGTGGCTGCGCGAGTATCGGCGCTGCCCCCCAGGTCCCTTGTGCGCAAGCCCTCTGCGAGCGCACGATCAACTGCGAATTCTATCGCCGACGCCTGAGCCTCCGAATCGAGGCCATAACGCAGCATCATCGCCGCGGACAGGAACATCGCCAGCGGATTTGCAACCCCCTGGCCCGCGATGTCCGGGGCAGAACCGTGGACCGGCTCAAACAGACCGGGCGTGCCGGGCTCGCCGAGTGACGCGCTGGGCAGCATCCCGATCGAGCCGGTCAGCGTCGCCGCCTCATCGCTGAGGATGTCTCCAAACATGTTCTCGGTGACGATCACGTCGAAATCGGCGGGGTTCGAAACCAGCTGCATGGCGGCGTTGTCGACGAGCACGTGCTCCAGCGTCACGTCCGGGAACTCAGCCTGGTGGATCTCACGCACGACCTCCCGCCAGAGCCGGCTGGTCTCGATCACATTCGCCTTGTCGACGCTCGTGACCTTGCGCCGCGCCGCCCGGAAGGCGACGCGCGCGATCCGCTCGATCTCCAGGCGGCTGTAGGCGCAGATGTCAGAGGCGGTGTCCTTGGTCCGCGTCTTCTCACCGAAGTAGATGCCGCCGGTCAGCTCGCGCACGACCAGCAGGTCGGTGCCGTCGATGATCTCGCGCTTCAGCGGACTCGCGTCATAGAGCGCCGGCAGCGGGCGCACGGGACGCAGGTTGGCGTACAGCCCGAGCGCCTTACGCAGCCCAAGCAGACCCTGTTCCGGACGCGGCTTGGACGGGTCGGTCGTGTCCCACTTAGGGCCGCCAACACACGCGAGCAGAACGGCGTCGGCGGACCGACAGGCGGCGACCGTCTCATCGGTGAGCGCAGTGCCGTACTCGTCGATCGAAGCACCGCCGAAGAGGTGCTCCTCATAGTCGAACTCGGTGCCGACGGCGTCCAGCACTTCAAGCGTGGGCGCGATTATTTCAGGGCCGATCCCGTCACCGGGCAGCAGGATGATCTTCGAAGCCATAGTGCTCCGCAAGCTAGCGGGTTGGTCACCGCGCCGCATGCGCGGCGACACTCAGGCGCTGCGGTCAGCCACCTTTTCGAGGTGCTCCTCACGCGAGAGCTGCGAGGGCCACCAGTTCCAACGGCCGAGCAGCGTCACCACCGACGGCACCAGCAGCGTACGCACGAGGAAGGTGTCCATCAGGATCCCGGCAGCGAGACCGAAGCCGATCGCATGCAGGTCACCGTTGCCGGCGCCGGAGCCGCCGACGACCGCGAACACAGCGAAGGTCCCACCCAAGATCAGGCCGGCGGAGGTGACGGTCGAGCCGGTGCGGGAGATCGCCTTGATCACCGCCTCGGTCAGCGGCAGTTCGCGCGCCTCCTCGCGGATCCGCGTCATCACCAGGATGTTGTAGTCCTCCCCCAGCGCCAGCAGGAAGACGAACATCAGGAACGGCAGCACGAAGCTGATGCCGCCATCGCCGCCGATGTCGATGAACACGAGCGTCGCCACCCCGAGCGAGGCCAGGTACGAGAGCCCGACGCTGACGATCAGGTAGAGCGGCGCTACGGCGCTGCGCAGCACCGCTGCCAGCAGCAGCCCGATCGCCACAATCGCGATCGGCACGACGACCGCGAGGTCATGGTTGGCCGTCTGGTTGATGTCGTAGACGGCAGCAGCCTCACCGGCGACGCCCGTCTGGTCGGCGCCCGACGCACGTCCGGCGGCCGCCACCACCTCCCGGATCTGCGGCGTCACGCTCATCGCCGGCGTCGATGACTGATCGCCGGCCTTGAGCGACGCCTCGAACTGGATCACGGAACCGTTGGCGGCGACGAACAGGGCGTCGGCGCGGTAGGCGTTGTAGAGCGCCGGCGCGACCATGGAACCGGCGGGCGCACGCACCGGCAGCTGCTGGGGCGGTCCGAACTTTGCGTAGAGCTGCGTGATCTGTTTGACGCTCAGTGCTATGCCGGTGGGGCTCAGTGGGCCGGCGAGTTGGGTGAACGCGCCTGAGCGCTGCAGCGAAGCTTCCGCCGCGGCGATCCGTGAAGGCGAGTCCCAGACCGATCCGCGATAGGTCAGCACCAGGTTCGCGGGGTTCGAAGCCGTCTGCGGGAAGTGCTTGGCGAGCGCGGCGTTGCCGGTCGCGGCGAACGAGCCCTTCGGCGCCGTCAGCGCGCCGCCGAAGTCGCCGGCCTTGTAACCGAGCGCCCCGACCGCGAGCGCCAGGAACACGATCACGCCGATGCTGAGCGTCGTCTTCGGACGCCTGACCAGCGCGCTCGCGACGGTGCCCCAGATCCCGTCCCGCTGCGACCCGGGCGCGATCTTTGAGGGCCAGAACGCATTGCGACCGAGAATCGCGAGCAGCGCCGGCAGCAGGGTCAAGCCGATCGCGAGCATCACGCACATTCCCACCGCCAGCGGGATGCCAAGGTCGTGGTAGAGCCCGAAGCTCGCGAACAGCAGCGTCAGCAGGGCCAGGATCACGGTCGCGGCTGACGCGGTGATCGACTCGCCCACGCGCACGAGCGCATGCTCCACGGCGGTGTGTGGGTCGGCTCCAGCGCGGAGCTCCTCGCGCACCCGGAAGACGAAGAACAGCCCATAGTCGGTGCCGGCGCCGAGCAGCAGCACGATCAGCAGGATCTGGGTGATCGAGGAGATCTGAAGGCCGCCGGAGCCGAGCGCGCCGATCAGCCGGCCTGAGATCGCGAGCGCCAGGCCACTCGGGAACAGGGTCACCAACGCGGCCGGCAGCGATCGGAAGACGACCAGCAGCAGCAGGATGATGAAGACGAACGAGACCAGCTGTATCTCGCTGTTGTTCTTGTCGGACTGTTCGCCGTTGGCAACGATCGTCGCGATCTGACCGGCGACCTCGAACTTCAAGCCGGCCGGTGGCCGCGCTTTCGGGAACTCGGCCATCAGCGCGTCAACCACTGCTTTGTCCTCATCGGGTGTTGCACTCACCGAGACACGAGCGCGTACACGCAGCTGCACGGCCTGGCCGTCAGCTGAAAGGCTCGCGACCTGGATCGACGCGACCTGCGG
>Ga0224557_1002402_pt1 | contig 16047 bp, 17 predicted proteins | sample 714S31014metaG_FD_180677 | JGI IMG/M metagenome (GOLD analysis project Ga0224557, IMG submission 180677) | Peat soil microbial communities from Stordalen Mire, Sweden - 717 S3 10-14 | ecosystem: Environmental > Terrestrial > Soil > Wetlands > Peat | place: Sweden: Norrbotten County, Stordalen...
CGCCGGGGATAGCGCCGTCGTGTTGATGTGCGTGCTCTGGCGGGCTGTACGGCCAGTCGTCGGCTGCGTTCTCCGACGGTCCGAAATCTGGCTCACTCATCGGTGTTTCCCCTTTCTGCGGCACGCGGACGTGCCTTTCCTTTGCGTGAAGTGCGCGACAGCAGGCCGCGCACGCGGTAGCTATTCGGTTGCTTTGCGGGCACGGTCGAGGACGCCGGCGGTGGTGCCGACGTACATCAGGAGGGTGGTGCGGACGTTGGCGTGCCCGGCCATGGGCGACACGTCGGTGGCGTCGAGTTTCCAGGTGAACAGGGCGGTGGTGCAGAACACGTGCCGCAGGCTGTGCCAGGTCCACCGGCCGTTGCCGTCACCGTCGCGCCACCCGGCTGCTAGGTAGGCGGGTTTGAGAACGGTCCGGTTGAAGTTGGACGACCGCAGGAACTTGCCCTTGGGAGAGGGGAAGATCAGCCCGAGCGGGTTGGTGTGGGCTTCCTGCTCGGCTCGGGCCTGCCCGATGCGGTCCGCCAGCTTGGCGGCCAGCGGATACCCGCCCGGAGTGGTCCGGGGATAGATCGTCTGCCGCAGTTTCCGGTTCTTCGGTGGCTCTATATAGAGGTGCCCGGCGACCTCGACCACCTTGCGCTCCACCGCGATCACCCTGGTGCCGGTGTCAACCTGCGGGATGGTGAGGGCGGTCAGTTCGCCCCACCGCAGCCCGCTGTACGCGGCGGTGTTGGCCATCAGCTCGGCCCGCTCCCCGTGCGGCCCGCTCGCCAGCGCCTGGCCGAGCTTGCTGACGTCGTCATCGGCCGGGATCTCGGCGAGCCTGACCCACAGCACCGATTCCCCGGCGACTGTCACCGGGGGTGCGGGCAGTATGCGGTCCCCGGGCTGCCAGTGCACTTTGGCTAGCCGCGCATTGGCCAGGTAGCCGCCCTCGATACCCGCAGCGACAAGCGCTGTGATCAGCCTCTGGACCCGGTCACCTTCCCCCGCGGTGGGGGCGGCGTTGACGATCTTCTGCGTGTGGCTGGTCTTGATGTCCTGGCAGGCGACCGCCTCGATGACCGGAGCGGCGAACCGCTCGCACAGCCGGCGTTGGGTGTCTGAGTGCCTGCGGGACCACCGCTTGTCGACCGGGAGCCGGTCAGGGTCGAGATAGTGGGCGATCAGGTCGGCGCCGGACCGTTGCATGTTCGGGGCGTCGGCTGCCAGCCGCTCGGTAACCTTTTCCAGCTTGACGGCGAGCGTAGCTTCCTGCACTGATTCGCACTGCTGCCGTTCGCCGTTCTCGTGCCAGACCGCCCGCCACCGGTCGCCGTCGAACCGGGCCGGGTACACCGTGATCCCGAAGTCCAGCTCGATCACCGTCCGGCAGGACCCGGCCTGGCCGGTCACGACGCTTCCTTGCGGGCTCGCGCAGCGCGGACCCTCCCTATGATCTGCGGCTGCGGCGCTACGGGATTGGGCTCGGGCAGCGGAGGCTTCCTCGCCGGCTCCGCGTTAGCCCGGACCGGTTCCCGGCGCAGGGCGGCGGCGAATCCGGCCACCTCACTGGCCCACCACCGGTAGCAGCGCGGGGAGATCGGAACGGGATCGGGGAAATCCGGGCGGTGCGTCAGCTCATACGCGGCGGTACGGCCGAGTCGGAAGATCCTGCGGATCTCCGTGATACCGATCAGGCTGTCGTGGGTCCACCGCGGCGGCTCGGCAGCGGAGCCCGCACCGGAGCTGGCCATCTCTTGCGGGCAGCTCATGACCTGCTCCTGATCGCCGCCTGGCTGGATGGCTCGATGACGGTGCCGTCTGCTGCGTTCCCGGGCGCCGGCTCCCGCAGAGCAGGACCGTGCTCCCGGCCGGCATCGGTGCCGGGCGCGCCGCCGTTGCTGAGGACATCCAGGATGGACGGGATGGTGACGCGGTACCGTTTGCCGATCTTGAGGATGCGGATGCCGGCCTGCTCCCATTCCCCGGTGTGCGCCATCTGGTAGGACCGCCACCGGCCCAGGCCGAAGATGGAGCCGAGGGTGGGCAGGTCGGTGGTGGCGCCGAGGGCTCGGATCGCCTCGGGGGTCCATTGGCTGGTCATCGGCTTTCTCCTTGCGGGGTGTCGTGCTGTTCGCTGGGTGGTCATCAGGTGCGTCGCGGGGAGCGGTGCCCGGGACCGGGGCGCGGCTGTGCCCGTGCCGGGCTGGCCGCGTCCGTGGATGCGGGTGCTCCGGCGTGCGGGGTGGGAAGGTGCTGCGGGGGGAAGTCGCGGGCCGCGACGCGGGCGGGGGAGTCAGCGGCGCACGGGCGCTGCTGGCTGGCCTGCTTGTAGGCGTCGGCGTAGGCGATGACGAGCGATACCCGGTATCCGTGGTTGGCGTCGGTCATCCATTCGGTCTCGCCGAGTGCGCTCAGGAGCGCGGTCGCGTCGCCGTCGATGTCCAGATCGCAGTACGGCTCGACGCCAGCCCGTCCGTGCTCGCGTCCGAGCTGGGCAGCTTCGGCCGGGCCGTGCTCGATCTCAGTGGCCCTGACCGCGATCTTGGGTGTGAGCTGGCTGAGAACATGTGCTTCGGGCAGGCTGCATGCTCTGGCGAGCGCGTCGGTCAGCGTGCGGCGGTCATCAAGATCACGGTCGCTGGCTAGGTAGCTGCGCTGTTCTTTCTGCTCGATGCGCGCCGCGGTGCGGATGAGCAGCCACTCGGCGTCGCCGAGGGCCGCGACCACGCCCTGATGGGTGACGACAGGCTCGAACGGCGGCGCGGTGGCTGACCGGGTCAGGACCACCGCGGGACGCCGGTCGGGGACTAGCCCGGTGTCGATGGGGCCGTACGCGCTCAGGCACTGCTGTGCGTGCGCCCTGAGCCCTGCGGCCATCGCGGAGCCGAAGTCCAGGTCCTGGTGGTCGGCGTACTGCCGGAGGCTGGCGAGAAGCCCGGAGGTGAGCCGGGTGACGGCTGCCTCCCGCGAGATGCCCTGGCTGCTGGCGTAGCTGTCGAACTCCGCTAGCGTGTCCAGAGGCCAGATGGTGCCCGGCCGCCGCATCCGGGCGGGCATGGTGAGTTGGTAGATGTCGATGGCCGCTGCGGCAGCCTCCGCCCCGGCAGATGAGCCCGGCGCGGCGGTCCTGGCCCACGTGTAGAGTTCGTCCGCGGTAGCGCGGATCTGGTGGAAGCGGAGCCCGTAAAACTGGTCGCTGAGATGCCGTACTCCGCACAGCACCCGGGACAGGCGCTCGCGATCCCGTTCCGGGTCGGCTCCGTCGGGGAGAGAGCTGGTTTGCCAAGGGGCCGTCTGGGCGTAGGCGGCGACCGCCTCCAGTGCCGCGATGGCGCGCTGGTTGTTGGCGCGGAAGCTGGCCATCCGGTCTTCCGGCGTCCGGTCCTCGGTCACGAGATCTCCCCGGCATCCGGCCAGCGGCTGCCGGGCAGCGGACGGCTCGTGCTGTCGTCGCGGGCATGGTCAGCGGCGGGCTCCTCGATGGCGGCGGACAGGTCCGCGATGGCCTCGGCGAGGCTGGCGATCGCGGTCTGGAGGCCGATGGCGGAGCGGCGGGACGCGTAGGTGGCCAGGCCGAGCGTCGCGGCGGACACGAGCCCGGTCGCCGTGATGAAAGCCCGGATGGTGGCGTCGCGGTAGTCGCTGCTGCCCGAGGGCTGCCGCCAGGCCGGGATGACGTTGCGCGCGGCGCGGCACAAGGCGGCGCCGGGCTCGTCGGGGTAGGGCAGCGGGCCGCGCCCCTCGAAGGCCAGCATGCCGTCCAGGCAGTTCCACGCGTCGAGGAACCGGCGGGCGCCCGCAGTCACATGCCGGGCGAACTCCCGGGGCACCGGTCCGGCCGGTGTGCCCAGAACCTGCCAGGCGGCAAGGCCGCGGGCGGCGATGCCGAGGTCACGCAGGACGGAGTAGAGCTGGTTGACCGCGCGCCGGTGCCGGGCCAGGTGCAAGGGCTGCGCCCAGGCGCGGGCGGCGGCCCCGGCGGCGTCGGCGAGTGCCCGGGCGGCTGCGGCGGGCGGCTGTGGCTGTGGCAGGGGCGGGAAATGATGCGTGCTGGTCATGGGGTGCCTCCCGGGCTGGGACTGGTGGTCATGGCGTGGTTGCGAGGTCGGCGGGGCGGGTGGCGACGACGACGCTGGCCAGGTCGAGCGGGTCGATCTGAACGTCCTCGCCGGTCTGCGGGGCCTGGATGACCTGGCCGCCGCCGAGGTACATCACGACGTGGCCGGGATTGGCCGGAGTGCCGTCGGAGCCGGCGGAGAACAGCAGGTCGCCGGGCTGGATCTGGGACAGCGGGATGACGGGGCCGTCTTGCTGCCACTGGTAGGTGGTGCGGGCGATGTGGATGCCGGCCGCGGCGTAGGCGGCGTAGACCAGGCCGGAGCAGTCATACGCGTCGGGGCCGGCCGCGCCCAGCTGGTAGGGCTTGCCGAGCTGGGCTTTCGCGAACGCGATGGCGGCGGCGACGACGTTGCTGCCGCCCTGGGCGGCGTCTTTCGCGGCCCAGGACATGACTTCGCTGACGTACCAGTCGGCGTGGTTGTAGGAAAAGACCGCGTTCTCGATGCCCGTGCCGGTGCCGCCGCGGGCGCCGCTGGCGCACAGCATCGCGGCGGCGGTGTAGATGGCGTCGGCCGGGTCGTAGGGGGACAGCGGCTGGTCCGGGCCGGTGGCGTACTCGGCGAAGGTGGCGGGCTCGAACTGCATGGGGCCTTCGGCGCCGGCGAAGTTGGCGCCGCTGCGCACGCCGGGCAGATCGGACTGGCCGTTCTCGGACTCGACGGTGCCGACGCCGGCCAGCACCGACCAGGGCAGCCCGGGGCACGTCTGGGCGGCGTCCATATACCAGATCAGGTAGTCCGGCGGGATGCCGGCCCTGGCCGCTGCCGTGGCGGCGCCGGACAGGCCCGTCGGGGCAGGTGCCTCCGCGGCGGCGGGGCCGGCGGTGACGAGCAAGATGATCAGCAGCGGGAACGCGGCGGCCGCCACGAACGCCGCGGCGATGGCCTTGATCACGGCGGGCTCCCGGCTAGTAGAACAGGACGGCGCTGACCAGCCAGCGCCCGCCGGAGCAGGTCAGCCGGAGGGTGATGCCGTCGCTGCCCGTCGTGCGTCCGGCCGCGGTGACGGTGACCCGGGTGGCGTAGACGCTCAGGTACGCGACGGACGCGGTGGGGGCGGGGGCGCCGTCCGGCCGGGAGACGGCGCGCACCTGCACGAGGCTGACCAGCCGGCTGCGGCGCATCTCCTGCCAGGCGGCTGTCGCGGGCTGGCTGGCGGCCAGCTCCCGTTCCAGCGACGCGGTGGCCAGCGGGGCGCAGCGGGCCGCGTATGCGTCCGGTCCGTCGTCGATCGCGTCCACGCTGGCCCAGGCGATGTAGAAGGCCGAGGCGACGGACGCGGGGTCGGCGTAGTCCGGGTGCGGGACCCGGACCAGCGACGCGGACGGCGCGGATGCCGGTGCCGGTGCTGCCCGGCCGGGCGCGGCAGGCCGGGCAGCGGGATGCCCGCCAGCGCACCCGGCCACGACGACGGCAGCGATCAGGACGCCGCACCGGGCGGCCCGCCGCCTCCCCCGGGACCTGCCGGGCTGGCGCCGGGTGATGGCGCGGGCCGGGGCCCGCAGGCCGCCAGAGGCCAGGCACACCATGGTTTTACTTTTAATCATCACCTGACTCACAATCTTCGTTCTGAGTTGACAATCTGCCTTGTGGTACGCATATGCTGCTGCTGTGGTTCAACTCAGATCGTCAACTAAAGAAAGATTATTATTTTAAATTAATGATCTGGGGTGATGGCAACAGTGGCGGAGCGCCCGCCCGGAGCGCCCGGCCGCGCCGGACCCCCTGAGCAGCGAGGAGGCAGCGTGTACCCGATCACGGACCGGCCGCGGCACCGCAGCGGGCCGCCCCGCCCGGCGCGGCGCCGGCCGCCGGACGGGATCGTCCTGGCCGGGGCGCACGGCGGAGCCGGGACCTCGACGCTGGCCGCGCTGCTCGCGCCGGCCTGGGACATGGGCGTGATCAGCGGACCCGCTGCCGGCGCGCTGCGGCCCGGGGGCCAGCCGGTCGTCCTGGCCGCCCGTAACACGGTGGCGGCGGCAGGCCGCGCGGTCACCGCGACCAGCGTGATCACCAGGGCCGGCGCCTGGGTGGCGGTGCTAGTGGTGGTCAGCGACGGGCTCCCCGAGCCGGCCGAGGCCAGGTACCGGTTCCGGGTCCTGGAGGGCCGCGTCGGCGCCATGGTCCGCATGCCGTTCGTCCCGGCCTTCCGCGTGACCGCCGACCCGTCCCGCGTGGACCTGCCGCGACGGGCACGCCAGGCGCTGGCCGAGATCCGGGCGCTCACCCGCGAGCAGGCGCCATGCCCGGCGCCGGCAACCCGATTCCAAGGGAGATTCTGATGCAAGCGATCCTTCTTCACGCCCTGGCGGTGCACGCCGCCGCTGCCGCCGGGCACCTGAGCGCGACCCGCTCCTGGCATGTCCTCGCCGGAGGCGGCGTCCCCGACCCCGCGCCGGCGGCCCCGCCGGGCCTGGCTGTCGATGCGAATACCATCCTCGGCTGGGGCAAGTGGGGCGTGCTGATCTGCGGCGTCGCGGGCCTGCTCATCTCCGGCGGGAAGATGGCGATCGGTCACCGCAACCGCAGCACCCTGGCGGCCGACGGGGCCACCAATATCCCGTGGGTGATCGGCGGCCTGAGCCTGGTCGCCGCCTCGGCCGCCATCGTGGCGGTGTTCCTGTGACCCCCGCCCGCCGGGCACCTCGCCGCCTGCTCCCGGCCGCGGCCGCCGTGATCGCCGTGACCGGCGTCGGCCTGGCCCTGCTGCTCGCCCGCGGCGGCACGGCAGGCAACAGCGCCAGGCCGGGCGGCCGCCCGGCCGCGTCTGCCAGCGCCCCGGCCGGCGGCTCGCAGCTCCCGCAGGTCAGCCTGGCAGGGCTGCGGTGGAGCGACTACCACGGCGTCGAGCTGCCGTCCTCGCCTGCCGCGGGACCGCGCGACACCAGCGGCGGCCTGGCCTCGGGGTTCAGCGACACGCCGCTGGGCGCGCTGCTCGCCGCGCTGAACATCGCCGTCCGCGCCAACGCCCAGTGGGGACCGGACATCTACGGCCCCACCATCCGCGACCAGGTGACCGGACCCGACGCAGCCGCCCTGCTGTCTGTTTGCCAGGCTGACTACGCCCAGGCCAGCCAGGCCGCGCACATCACCGGGGGCGCCCCGCTCGGCAACGCGTACGTGTCGGAGGAGGCGTTCCGCTGGGTCGCCTGGACTCCCTCGGACGCGACGGTGGACCTGGTCAGCGCCGGGCCGGGCAGCCAGGGAACCACCGTGCAGGCAACCACCCGCGTCGAGGTCGCCTGGTCCGGCGGCGACTGGCAGGTGGTCGCCCCGCCCGGCGGGGACTGGGGCAACGCCGCCGCCGAGCTGTCCTCGCTGTCCGGCTACACCGTCTTTCCCGGTCAGGGGTGAGCGCTGATGTCATGTCCGGTACTGCTCGACCCGGCCTGCGTGGCCGGCAAGGTGATCAGCTCGGTCGCGGGCGCTGCCGCGGGCGGCGCCGCCAACGACGCGCTCAGCGGGATCGCCAGCGCCATCCAGTCCGGTGTCGCCTGGATCACCGCCAACAGCGTGAGCTGGTGGGTGAAGCTCCCGTCCCCGGACCTGGCGAGCGAGCCCGCCGTCGGCAGGCTCCAGCAGTGGATGCTGCCGATCGCCGCCATCGTCGCCGTCTTCGGCGTGATCGTGGCTGGCGGGAAGATGGCGCTGACCCGTAAGCCCAACCCGCTGATCGACACCGGGTCCGGGCTGGTGACCATCGCCGTCACCTCTGCCGTCGGCGTGCTGCTGCCTACGCTCCTGCTGAAGGCGGGCGACGCCTGGAGCAACTGGGTGCTGCAAGCCTCGGCCGGCGGGCAGTTCGGCGCGCGGCTCACCGACCTGCTGTCCATGACCGGGCTCGCGGCCCCGGCCGTGGTCGTCGTCCTCGGCATCGTCGCGATCATTATCAGCGCTCTCCAGGCGCTGCTGATGCTATTCCGCCAGGGCGCTCTGATCGTCCTCGCCGGGACTCTGCCGCTGGCCGCTGCCGGGACGCTGACCCCGGCGACCCGCCCGTGGTTCAAGAAGGTGACCGGCTGGATGCTGGCGCTGATCTTCTACAAGCCGGCCGCCGCCGCAGTCTACGCCGTCGCGTTCATGATGATCGGCACCGGCAAGAACCTGACCACCATCTTGACCGGCTTCGCGATGGTCGCCATGTCCCTGCTGGCCCTGCCCGTCCTCATGCGGTTCTTCACCTGGACGACCGGCCAGGTCACGGACGGATCCGGCGCCGGCGGGTTCATGCAGGCCGCGCTGTCCGGCGCGGTCGCGGTCGGCGCCCTGCGCGGCAATTCCGGCGGGCTCGGCGGGTCCAGCGCCGCCGACCAGGCACGCCAGCAATCACAGGGGCTCGGCCCGGCCGGCGGCGGCCCGTCCGGCGCCCAGGCAGCCGCCGCGGGCACCGGCCCCTCGCAGCCCGGCGCCCGGACACCCGCAGGCGCGGCAACCGCCAGCACCGCCGCCGGAGCCGGGGCAGCCGGGTCGTCCGGCGCTGCGGGCGCCGCTGCGGGCGGTCCCTGGGGCGCAGCGGCCGGGCTGGCCGCCGGGGCCTACGGCGCCGGACGCAACGCCACCGCCAGCGCGATGCAGCCACCCGCAGACCAGGCAGGAGACACGTGATGAGCGCAGACCAGGACCAAGGCCCGCGGGACTACGGCGGCTGGCGGCTGCGCCGCGGGATCGGCCTGTTCGGCCTCGGGCTGGGCGGGACCGCCGCCGTGCTGGGCGCCCTGCTGGTGCTGATCATCACCGCCGCCGCCAACCCGGCTGCCCTGCTGTACGTGGCACCGCCCCTGCTGATCGGCGGCGGCGCCGGCCTGGCCCGGGTCGGCGGCGAGCCGCTGGCCCTGGCCGCGCTGCGGCGGGCACGCTGGCGCCACGCCTCCTCCCGGGACTGGACCCGGTACCGGGTCGCGGTCGTCGCCGAGCATTCCCCCGCCTGGCGGCTGCCCGGGGTGCTGGCCCCGCTGGCGCTGCTGGACGCCGAGGACGGCTACGGCGGCCGGTACGCCCTGGTGCTGGACCGGCGCACCGGGATGATGACCGCGACGCTGCGGATCATTCCCGCCTCGACCTGGCTAGCCGACCGGCAGGACGCGGACACCTGGGTGGCGAACTGGGGCGGCTGGCTTGCCTCCCTCGGCTACCTCCCTGCAGTGCGGCACGTGACGGTCACCATCGACACCGCCCCGGAGCCCGGCTCGACACTGGCCGACTCGGTGGCCGCCGCGCTCGACCCGGCCGCGCCGCTGACCGCCCGGCAGATCATGGGCCAGCTCGTGGATGCTGCCCCGGCCGCCGCCGCCGACGTGGACACCCGGGTCAGCATCACCTTCGACCCGGCCGCCTCACCGTCCGCGCCCGCCGGGCTCCCAGAATCCGCCGCCGAGGTCGGCCGGACGCTGCACGGCCTGGAGTCGGCGCTGGGCACCTGCGGGGTCACCGTGCTCGGCCGGGCCACCCCGGCCGAGATCGCCGGCGTGGTCCGCACCGCCTACGACCCCGCCGCCCGCGGCGAGGTCAACCGGCTGCTCGCCCAGGCCGGCGACGGCCGCCCGGTCCCGGGCCTGAGCTGGTCCGAGGCCGGGCCGGTCGGCGCCGAAGAAGAACCCGGCTGCTACCGGCACGACAGCGGGATCAGCCTGTCCTGGTCCTGGGCCGAGGCACCCCGGCAGAGTGTCACCGCCGACGTGCTCGCCCGGCTGGTGGCGCCCGGCCGCTACCCCAAGCGGGTCAGCCTCCAGTACCGGCCGTTCAGCGCCGCTGAGGCCACCCGGACCCTGGACGCCGAGGTCAACGCCGCCCAGTTCCGCGCCGTCTACAAGCGCCGCACCGGGCGGGACGAAACCGCGCGGGACTCCTACGACCAGGCCCGCGCCCGGCAGGCCGCCGCCGAGGAAGCAGCCGGCGCCGGCGTCTGCCTGGTCTCGATGTACGTCACCGTCACCGTCACCGACCCCGGCGAGCTGCCGCGCGCCGCCGCCGAAACCGAGGCCGCCGCCGAATCCTCCCGCATCCGCTTGCGCCGGATGACCTACAGCCAGGCCGCGGGATGGGCCGCCACCCTCCCGGTCGGCATCTGCCCCGCCGAGCTGGCCCGCCGGATGCCGCACTAACTCGAGGAGCACCGCCACCATGACCACGCTGAACAACGCCCGGCCGCCCCGCGCCGCCCGGCACCGCGCCGGGACGGCCATCCGGCAGCCGCCCGGCCGCGACCCCGCCGCCGCCCGCCCCGCCCTGGCGCCGGCGCAGGTGCCGCCCGCCTGGGGATGGAAGATTTCCCTGGCCGGCCGGGCCGCGCACGTGACGGCGGCACCGGAATACCAGGCCACCACGACCCAGGTCTGCGGCCTGTACCCGTACGTCGCCGGGTCGGGAACCCCCGCCGTCGGCACGCCGGTCGGCCGGCACCAGCTCTGGGGCGAGGTCGTCTGCCTGGACCCGCTGGCCTGGCTGCGTGCCGGGCTGGTCACCAACCCCGGCGAGTTCGTCCTCGGCCAGCCCGGCGTCGGCAAATCCACGCTGGTCAAGCGGCAGATCACCGGGGCCGTGGCGACCGGTACCCGGGTGCTGGTCCTGGGCGACACCAAGCCCGACTACACCATGCTCACCGAGCACCTCGGCGGGCAGGTGATCCGGATCGGCCGCGGGCTGGACAGGATCAACCCGCTGGACGCCGGGCCGCTGGGCGCGGCGCTGCGCCGCATGTCCGGCCCCGACGCCCAGGCGCTGCGCTGGGAAGTCCGGTCCCGGCGGCTGTCGCTGCTGATGGCCCTGTGCACCCTCGTCCGGGGAACCGCCATCACCAACGCCGAAGAAGTCATCCTCGGCCGGGCCATTGACCTGCTGGTCGAACGGTTCCCGGCGGCACAGCCGACCATCACCGGCGTCCTCGACGTCCTGGAGAAAGGCCCGGACACCGTGCGCGCCGCCGCCCGCACCGACACCCCCGCCGCGTTCCAGGACCGCGCCGCCGACCTGACCTTCACCCTCGACTTGCTGTGCACCGGCAGCTTGGCGGGGGTATTCGACGGCCCCACCACCCGGCCGATCGACCTGGACGCCCCGGCAGTGTCCGTTGACATCTCCCGGGTCGGTGCGGCGGGCGACAAGCTGCTGACCGCCGCGATGCTGTGCACCTGGGCGTACGGGTTCGGCGTAGTGGACGCCGCCGCCGCGCTCGCCGACCAGGGCCTCGCCCCCCGCCGCTCCTACATGGGCGTGATGGACGAACTGTGGCGGGCGCTGCGCGGGGCGCCCGGCCTGGTTGAGTATGCCGACAGCCTGACCCGGCTGAACCGGGCCAAGGGCATGTCCAGCGTGATGATCACCCACTCGCTCGCCGACCTGGACGCGCTAGCCACTGAAGAGGACCGCGCCAAGGCGCGCGGGTTCATCGAGCGGTCTGCGATCACCGTCATGGGCGGCCTGCCACCCCGCGAACTCGCCCGGGTGCACGAGATCACGCCATTGACCGGGCCGGAGATGGAACTGGTCACCTCCTGGTCCGCGCCGGACTCCTGGCAGCCCGGCGCCCGCCACCCCGGCCGGGGCAAGTACCTGATCAAGACCGGCGAACGGCTCGGCATTCCGGTCGAGCTGAGCCTCGTCGGCGCCGAGGCCCGGCTGTACGACACCGATCAGGCCATCCGTGGGAACAAGCCGCGGATCTGGGACGACCCGGCAGTCAGCTAACCCGAAGGAGCATCGTCATGCCCGAACAGGATCACCGTCAGACATCGCGGCCCGGACCCGGCGCTTCAGAACAGCACCCGGTGCTGGCGGGCGTGGCCGAGGCCGCCCGCCAGGTGGGCGACGCGGCCGGTTTCCTGAGCCCGACCCGTGAATACGACGAACCCGGTTTCACCGGCTGGCCACGCAACCTGGACGGCCGGGAAACGCTGGCCATGATGCGGCAGCTGGCCGGCATCGTGGACGCCGCCAGCGGCTGCCTCGCCGGTATCACCTGCCAGCATGCCATCGCGGACACGGCGAAACCCGGCCTTGATGAGATCGCCACCCTGCTCAATGCCACCGCCAGGAAGCTCGACGTGCTGAGCGGAACCGCGGGCCGGGACGCAGGAACAGACGGCAGCCCCGTCCGGCAGGCCGGGCAAGACTTCCCGCACGGGCCGGTAACCCGCCTTCCCGCCGACTCGGCGCGGGAAAGCGCATCGCGAACCGCGACCCCGCCCGCAGCCAGGCACCGGAACGCGCCGTGAGCGGGACAACCAGGCTACGGGCGTCTGTTACCGGCCCGTCAGAGAGCAAGACAGCCACTCGCCAACTCCGGGAAGTTCTCGTAACAGACCAGGCCATCCGTGCCGTGCCGCTGCGGAGGCGAGGATGAGCCGCGCCCTCGGGCCCAGGCCCCCGCTCGCCGCCGGCAATGCCGCGCTGGGCTGGGTGCTGATCGCCGCTTTCTGGGGGCTGGTGGGCCTGGCCTGGCTGGCCTGGGCTGCGGCCCGGATCACCGCCGCGCTGGCCGGCGGCCGGGTCCCGCCGTTCAGCGTCCGCTGGCTCTCGGCCCTGCTGCACGGCCGGACCGCCCAGGCGTGGCCCGGCACCCCGACGTCCCTGGTCAGCGTGACCGGCGCCGTCCTGGCCACCGCGCTGGCCGCGGTCGCGGTCACCGCCTGGCGGATCATCGCCCGGCGCATCACCCAGCCCGGCGACCCGGTCGCCGCGCTCAACGCGGACCGGTCCATCCGCCAGCTCACCCAGGCCCAGGCCACCGGGACCGCCATCAGGCTGCGGCCCTCGCTGGCCGGCACCCGGCCCGGCAGCCTGGCTCCCGCCGAGACCGGCCTGCTGCTGGGCCGCCTGCAGCAACCCGGCGGGGGCGGCCCGGACCTGATTGCCTCCTGGGAGGACACGGTCCTCGCGTTCATGGGTCCGCGGTCGGGCAAGACCACCTCGCTCGGCATCCCGTACGTGCTGTCGGCACCCGGCCCCGTGGTGGCCACCAGCGTCCGCGCTGACCTGTGGGCCGCCACCGCCGAGCTGCGCGCCGCCGACGGCTCGGGGATCTGGGTGTTCGACCCGCAGCACACCACCGCCGCCGGGCAGCGGTTCTGGGTGAACCTGCTGACCGAGATGACCAGCGTCGAGGCCGCCCACCGGCTGGCCGGCCATTTCGTCCTGACGGTCGATGACAGCAGCAAGCGGGACATTTGGGGGCCGGCGGCCCAGGAACTGCTCACCAGCTTGCTGCTGGCCGCCGCCTCCTCACGGCGCACGCTGCTGGAGGTGTCCCGGTGGCTGGATGACCCGGGAACGCCGACCCCCGCCGAGCTGCTGGATGACGCCGGGTTCCGGGCGCTGGCCTCCTCGCTGCGCGGCGCCCAGCACGGCGCCCCCGAGACTCGGGACGGGATCTACCAGACCGCCCGCACCGCGGCCAAGTGCCTGCACGACCCGGAGATCATGGCCTGGGTCACCCCGCCCCGCGACGACCGCCTGCCGGCGTTCGACCCGCTCCGGTTCGCGCTGAGCAGCGACGCGCTGTACCTGATCACGGAATCGAAGTCGGCGGCTTCCCCGCTGATCGCCGGGCTGACCGACACCGCCATGCGCGCCGGGCGGCGGCGCGCCGAGCAGGCCGGCGGGCGCCTGGACCCGCCCATGGTCCTGGTGCTGGATGAGGCCGCGAACATCTGCCGCATCGCGGACCTGCCCGACCTGTACTCCCACCTCGGCGGGCGGGGCATGATCCCGGTCACCATCTTGCAGAGCTACGAGCAGGGCATCACCGTGTGGGGCGAGCAGGGCATGGCGGCCCTGTGGGGCTCGGCGACCAAGAAGCTGATCGGCGCGGGCGTCGACTCACCGCGGCTCACCCGCGACGTCGCCACCCTAATCGGCCACCATGACGTGCCCATGCGGTCGGTCAGCACCGGCGACGGCCGCGCCAGCGAGCAGATCTCCTACCAGCGGCGCCCGATCATGGAGGCCGCCGACATCCGGTCCCTCGAACGGGGCACCGCGCTGCTGCTGGCCAGCGGCATCCGCCCCGCCCTGATCGACCTGCGGCCCTGGAACGCCCGGCCAGACGCCCCGCGCATCGACGCCGCGCGGTTGCGGGCCGAGGCCGCCATCCAGCACGCCGCCCAGGCCGTCCCCGGCAGGCCGCCCGCATCCCCTGGCAGATGGGCAGGCCCGGCCGGGCACCCTGACCGGGAAGCGTCATGACAGCCGACCCCGTGCCCGCCGCGGACCAGGACGAGCCACCCGAGCCGGTGTATCCCAGCGTCGAGCACTGGGTCACCTGCCACTTCCTGCCCATGTACCGGCGCCCGCTCGGCGGAGAATTCCGGTGGTGCCCGCAATGGTGGCGGCACGCCGAGGCGATCACCCGGCTCACCGCCCTGTGGCAGTCCTGGGAGGCCATGCGGCTCCAGCCCGGCACCGGGACCGCGAACTGGCTCCGCGACCACCTCGATCACCAGCTCCCGGTGTTGCTCGGCCGCAGCGGGCCGTTCGCCCAGTGCAGCGAGGACGAGCACATCGACCCCCGCATCGCCGCGGCCGACCCGCCGCCCCCGGACTGGTGGGGCATCGGCAGCGACGATCCGGCTGAGCCGGGCGACGGTGCCGTCGGAGAACAGCCATCAGCGGCGTCACGAACGAAAGGACACAGTCAGTGAACGAATACGGGGCAATGGCCCGCGATCATTACCGGCGCTGGCGGCCCGCGAGCTACGCGGAGATCACGGACCCGGAGAGCTACTTCACCGATCTCGGTGACCGGGTCGCCCAGGAGATCTCCGGGTTGTGGGCCGAGATGCGCGCCCGGGCCGGGAACCCGCCGGGCGAGGAGTACATCGCCCGGGTCGGGCGGCTGAACGCGCTTCGCAAGCAGGCCGAAGAGATCGTGCTCGCCGAGCTTGTCCTGCTCCCCCCGGAACCCGGTGCCAGCGGCGATGACCCTGACGCATGAGCGGCCGGTAACTGGCCCGGCTCGGTTCCGGCCGCAGGGCCAGGACGACCTGGCGCCGTCAGGAGCGGCCAGCCGGGTCGCGGCCAACCTCGCCGCGCTCCGCACGCTGCGGGTGCTCCAGGCCCAGGACCGTCCCGCGACGCCGGAGGAGCAGGCGGTGCTGGCCCGCTGGTCAGGCTGGGGAGCCGTCCCGCAGGTCTTCGACGACGACCGGGACGAGTTCGCCGCTGCCCGCGCCGAGCTGCGCCAGCTGCTGCCGGAACCGGAGTACTCGGCGGCGCGGCGGACCACGATCAACGCGCACTACACCGATGTCGCGCTGGCCAAGGTCGTCTGGGACGCCGTCACCGTGCTGGGGTTCGACGGCGGCCAGGTGCTGGAACCGGGCTGCGGCAGCGGGAACTTCATCGGGCTGGCGCCCCCCGGCGCGCAGGTGCTGGGGGTGGAGCTGGACCCGGTGACCGCCGGGGTCGCGGCCAGGCTGTACCCGGATGCGGAGATCCGGTGTGAGTCTTTCGCCGACACCCGGCTGCCGGAGGGCCAGTTCGACCTGGTGATCGGCAACGTCCCGTTCAGCTCCGCGAGGCTGCACGACCGGCGGCACAATCCCGCCGGTCATTCGATGCACAACCACTTCATCATCAAGTCCCTGACGTTCCTCAAGCCTGGCGGCCTGCTCGCGGTGCTGACCAGCAGGTACACGATGGACGCCCAGGACCCCTCCGCCCGGGAGGAGATGGCCGGGCTGGCCGGCCTGGTGACGGCCGTGCGGCTGCCCAGCGGCGCGCACCGCCGCGCGGCCGGCACCGAGGCCGTCACCGACCTGCTGGTCCTGCGCCGCACCGATCCCGGCGCACCAGGTCCCCGGCCGCAGTGGAGGCGCGCGTTCGAGACCAGCCTGGACGGCGGGACCGCGTGGATCAACGAATACTGGCGCGACCACCCCGAGAACGTGCTGGGCAGCTTCACCGTCGGCCGCGGCCAGTACAACGATCATGACCTGAGCGTCCGGCC
>Ga0224557_1002409_pt1 | contig 16015 bp, 11 predicted proteins | sample 714S31014metaG_FD_180677 | JGI IMG/M metagenome (GOLD analysis project Ga0224557, IMG submission 180677) | Peat soil microbial communities from Stordalen Mire, Sweden - 717 S3 10-14 | ecosystem: Environmental > Terrestrial > Soil > Wetlands > Peat | place: Sweden: Norrbotten County, Stordalen...
GGAATCCATTGAACAGCAAAGGTTCCTGTCTACTGTCGACTCCCTTGCCGACCTCAAGGGCGGCGCCCTGGGTGCGCTCAATGTGTTGGTCGACCCACGGGTACTGGATAAGGCGCCAGCGATTCCATCGGGGATTTTCCGGTGAGCGGCCTGATCGGGGCGTCATCCAACGCCGCAGCCAAACGCGCCGCACTGCGCGCCGGCCTGGATTCCGGCCGGCTGCAGCGACTTCCGGGAGCTTTTTCACCGCTGGTCGCCAAGGCGGTCGCGGAGGTCGGCTTCGAGGGAGTTTATGTGTCCGGCGCAGCGCTGTCGGCCGACCTCGGGCTGCCGGACATCGGGCTGACGACACTGACTGAGGTTGCGACGCGCGGCGCCCAGATCGCCGGGGCCACCGATCTGCCCACGTTGATCGACGCCGACACCGGATTCGGTGAGCCGCTGAACGCCGCGCGTACCGTGGCGATGCTGGAGGATGCCGGACTGGCCGGATGCCACCTGGAGGATCAGGTCAACCCGAAGCGGTGCGGCCACCTCGACGGTAAGTGCGTCGTTTCGACCGCGGACATGGTAAAGCGTTTGCGCGCAGCGGTATCCGCGCGGTGTGACCCCAACTTCATCATCTGCGCTCGCACCGACGCGGCGGGTGTCGAGGGTGTGTCAGCCGCGATCGACCGTGCCCACGCCTACGCCGATGCCGGTGCCGACATGATCTTCACCGAGGCGCTCGCCGAGGTGGCCGACTTCGAGCGCTTCCGCGCTGCGGTCGACATCCCACTGCTGGCCAACATGACCGAGTTCGGCAAGTCGGCGTTGCTGACGGCCAGCCAACTGGGCGCCATCGGCTACAACGCCGTCATCTATCCGGTCACGACGCTGCGGCTGGCGATGTTCGCCATTGAAGCGGGACTACGCGAAATTGATTCGGCAGGAACACAATCCGGATTGCTGGATCGAATGCAGCACCGCAGCGGACTCTACCGGCTGCTGCGCTACGCCGACTACAACGATTTCGACACTGAGACCTATAACTTCACGCTGGAGGAGACGAACCATGGCCGCGCCGACCACTGAAAATCGGGCAAAACCCGAGATCAAAAAGGGTCTAGCCGGCGTGGTGGTGGACACCACCGCCATCTCCAAGGTGGTACCGGAAACCAATTCGCTGACCTACCGCGGATACCCGGTACAGGACCTTGCCGCGCGCTGCAGCTTCGAGGAAGTCGCCTTCCTGCTGTGGCGTGGTGAGCTACCCACCGACCAGGAGCTGGCGCTGTTCACCCAGCGGGAGCGCGCCAACCGGCGGCTGGACCGGTCGATGCTGTCGTTGTTGGCCAAGCTGCCCGACAACTGCCATCCGATGGATGTGGTGCGTACGGCTATCAGCTTTCTGGGCGCTGAGGATTCCGAAGAGGACAACCCCGAAGAACAGGCCAACCGGGCCAAGTCGCTGCGCATGCTCGCGGTGTTGCCGACGATCGTCGCGGTGGATATGCGCCGCCGTCGCGGACTGGCTCCGATCGCACCGAACAGTGGGCTGGGGTACAGCGAGAACTTCCTGCGGATGTGCTTCGGCGAGGTGCCCGAACCGGCCATCGTGAAGGCGTTCGAGCAGTCGATGATTCTTTACGCCGAACACGGTTTCAACGCGTCCACGTTTGCGGCGCGGGTGGTGACCTCGACCCAGTCGGACATCTACAGTGCGGTGACCGGAGCGATCGGTGCACTCAAGGGGCAGCTGCACGGCGGCGCCAATGAGGCCGTCATGCACGACATGATCGAAATCGGCGATCCGAAGAACGCGCGGGATTGGTTGGGCGGCAAGCTGGCTCGCAAGGAGAAAATCATGGGATTCGGGCACCGGGTCTACAAGCAGGGCGACTCCCGGGTTCCGACGATGAAGCAGGCGTTGAACAGCGTCGCCGCCGTTCGTGATGGCCAGCGTTGGCTGGACATCTACAACATCCTGGAAGCCGAGATGTTCGAGGCCACCACCATCTTGCCCAATCTCGATTTCCCGACCGGCCCCGTGTATTACCTGATGGGATTCGATATTGCCTGCTTCACACCGATCTTCGTGATGAGCAGGATCACTGGGTGGACCGCCCACGTCATGGAGCAGGCGTCATCCAATTCCTTGATCCGGCCGCTGAGCGCCTACTCGGGTCCCGAGCAAAGGGCGCTGGCCCGTAGATAAGCCGGGGGGCCATAAACGCACCGGCAAAGAATTCGTGGCTGAGCCTGTGGAGGGCCGCAACGGGTCCTAGTCTATGGACCATGGGATTTCTGAAGCCCGACTTGCCACAGATCGACGTCGCCGAGTGGAGCAAGGGCACGCGCAGCGAAAAGATCCGCCCGATGGCCCAACACTGGGCCGAGGTGGGCTTTGGCACGCCGGTGGTGATGCACCTGTTCTACGTGGTGAAAATCCTGCTGTACATCCTGGGCGGGTGGCTATTCGCCGCGCTGGCGACCAGAGGCATCGACGGGTTGGCGTATGCCACGTCCTGGTACGCAGAGCCGATCGTGTTTCAAAAGGTCGTGCTCTACACCATGCTGTTCGAGGTGATCGGTTTGGGCTGTGGCTTCGGGCCGTTGAACAACCGGTTCTACCCGCCGATTGGTTCGGTCCTGTATTGGATGCGGCCCGACACCATCCGGTTGCCACCGTGGCCGAATCGCGTCCCGATGACCAAGGGCACCGGCCGCACCCTGCTGGATGTCGCGTTGTACGCGGCGCTACTGGCGACGATATTCGGCACGCTGTTTGCGGACGGGACTGGCCCGGTGCCGGAGCTGGGCACCCACGTCGGGCTGCTGCCCGAGTGGCGGGTGGTGCTGATCCTGGTACTGCTCGGGGTTTTGGGGTTGCGGGACAAGGTGATCTTTCTGGCCGCCCGCGGCGAGGTCTATGCGACGCTGACGGCGACGTTCCTGTTCGGCGGTGTCGACATGATCGTCGCCGCCAAGTTGGTGTTCGTGGTCATCTGGATGGGTGCGGCGACCTCGAAGCTAAACAAGCACTTCCCGTTCGTGATGTCGACGATGATGTCGAACAGCCCGGTGTTCCGGCCACGCTTCATCAAGCGGTTGTTCTTCGAGAAGTTCCCGGACGACCTGCGGCCCGGAGGTTTATCGCGGCTCTTCGCCCATGTGAGCACATTCGTCGAGATGTGTGTGCCCATTGCGTTGTTCTTCTCGCACGGAGGCTGGCCCACCGCAGTGGCCGCGACGATCATGGTGATCTTCCATCTCGGGATCCTGACTGCCATCCCGATGGGGGCGCCGCTGGAGTGGAACGTCTTCATGATCTTCGGCGTGCTGTCGCTGTTCGTCGGCCATGCCCATCAGGGTCTTGGTGCCTTGAAAAACCCTGTACCGGTGGCGATTTTCATCGCCTTCGTCGCCGGAATTGTGATCGCGGGGAACCTATTCCCGCGCAAGATCTCGTTTTTGCCCGCCATGCGCTATTACGCCGGCAACTGGGACACCACGCTGTGGTGCATCAAGGGATCGGCGGAGAAGAAGATCAAGCACAACATCGTCTCGATCGCCAGCATGCCGGAGGCCCAGCTGGCACGGTATTTCGGCGAGGAGCAGGCGCAGACCGGGATGTACCTCGGATATGCGTTCCGCGCCATGAACACTCACGGCCGAGCGCTGTTTACTTTGGCGCATCGGGCGATGGCCGGCCAGAACGAGGACGACTACGTCCTCACTGACGGAGAGCGGCTCTGCAGCACCGCCATCGGGTGGAATTTCGGCGACGGCCACATGCACAACGAGCAACTGATCGCCGCGATGCAGCGGCGCTGCCGGTTCGAGCCAGGCGAGGTCCGCGTGGTGCTACTCGACGCGCAGCCAATCCACCGGCAGACGCAGGCCTACCGGCTGGTGGATGCCGCTACCGGCGAGTTCGAGCATGGGCTGGTCAAGGTTGCCGACATGGTGACCCGGCAGCCCTGGGCCGACGATGTGCCGGTCGAGGTGTTATCGGACGAGGTGCACCTCCCGCTTGCGGGGGACACGCCAGCGTGACCGTCAGGCCGTGGGCAGTCACGAATCCGGCCATTTCGCGCGCCTAGCTGGCTACACTCACCGTGCATTTCCTGACTCGAGTCATCCCTAGGAGCGTGGGTCTGAATTGCCTATTCGCGGGTTCGGCGGGGCCGACGGTTACCCCGGGGTCGGGCGTATGGGTTGGGCTGTCGTCGGCGACGGAGTCTGGCGAACTGACGGTTTTGAGCGTTCAGGAATGCTGAGGCGGCCTGCCTGCGGGTGGTGCGGGTGGTTCAGCCGACCGCCAGGGCGGCCAGTCCGTTCACGCCGATGAAGCCGTGTAGTTTGCGGAAGCATGCCCAGGCGCCAGCGCACCTTGCGGCTGCGCAAAGAGGCCGGATGTATTGCGGTCGCCTAACTCCATTTTGGCGAACCATGTTACGGTGGGCGCGCTGGAAAATCAGCTGGTCGGGATGGGGTTTCGCCGTTCACTGCCGCGAGATTTCTAGGCGCTCCCGCGTCGCGCCCGACGTGTTCGCCGTCTGAAGCTGGAGAGCGCCATGCCCCGTCGCCTGATTCTGTTGCTTGTCGACCTGACCGCCATCGGGGGCCCCCCGCAAACGAATAGTTCACTCAAATCCCGTTGCCGGGAATGATTGCCGTTCCGCAGGACGCTACGCCCAGAGGCGCCACCGTCCGCGTAACTATCACGAGCTCCGAAAGGGGCAGCTCCCTTTCGGGATGCCGATTGCTCTTCGCGGATCGGTTTTGACGTTGGAACCCCAGCCTCCCGGTTCAGGGCTTTCCCACGATCGTGGATTGATCGGTCAAATACATGCACAACTGGACGATCTGTCGGCCGCCCGCGAGCAGACGGAGCTGCTTGTCCAGGTGATCATCGGGCTCACCTCGGATCTCGACCTTGACGCGACGCTGAATCGGATCGTCACTGCGGCAATGGAATTAACCGGGGCCCGCTATGGTGCGCTGGGTGTCCGGGGTCCCGACGGTAACCTGATCTCGTTCCTGCACGCGGGAATGGACGACGCGACCGTGAGTCAGATCGGTCGCCTTCCGGCCGGCAAAGGCATCCTGGGCGCCATGCTCAACGAACCCGAGTCGCTGCGACTAGACGATCTGGCCGCGCATCCGGCCGCGATCGGATTTCCCGACCACCACCCCCCGATGGGGGCCCTGCTCGGAGTGCCGATCACCATTCGCCAGACCACGTTCGGCAGCCTCTACCTCACCGAACCGACAAAACGACCGGCGTTCAGCGAAGCGGACGAGAACGCGGTGCGCGCATTAGCTTCGGCGGCGGCGGTCGCCATCGACAACGCGCGACTGTTCGACCATGCCCGCTCCGCCGCGGAATGGACCGAAGCCAGCCGGGAGATTACCGCCACCTTGCTCTCCGGGGCGGACCTGCGCCGCCGGCCCCTGCAACTGATCGCCGATCGAGCGTGTGCGCTGGCAGGCGCCGAGCAGGCCATCGTCCTCGTGCCCGTCGACGCCGACCTGCCCGACGACGAAGTGGACACGCTGGTCGTGTCCACCGCGGCGGGCGTGCACGCCGGGCAGGTCTTGGGCCAGCGAGTACCGGTTGACGCGTCCACCAGCGGTGCCGTCTTCCGTTCCGGCGCTCCACTGATCACCGAAACGTTTCACCACCCGATCGAGGCGTTCACGGACGTCGGACAACGGCCCGCGATCGTGATGCCGTTACGCGCTGACAACCGCGTCCTCGGCGTCATCGTCGTCGCCCGCAACAGCGACCATTCCCCGTTTGACGCGGGCCAATTGGATTCGATCAGCGACTTCGCCGACCACGCCGCGGTGGCACTCACCCTGGCCACCGCCCGTGAGCAGGCCCGTGAGCTGACCGTGCTGGCCGATCGCGAACGGATCGCCCACGACCTGCACGACCACGTCATCCAACGGCTGTTCGCCGCGGGCATGGACCTGCAAGGCACCATCGCCCGGTCACGGCCGGGCGTGATCACCGACCGGTTGAACCGCACGGTCACCGACCTGCAGACCACGATCGAGGAAATCCGCACCGCCATCTTCGACTTGCAACCCGGGCAGGGACACGCGGCCGGCTTTCGGCAACGGGTCCAATCCGCGGTCGCCGACCTGACCGATCACCACGACATCGTCACCACAGTGCGGATATCGGGACCGATGAGCGTCATCGGCGACAGCGTGGGCGCACACGCCGAATCGGTCATCCTCGAGGCTGTCAGCAACACCGTCCGGCACTCCGGCGCAACACAGTTAACGGTTCAGGTGACCGTCGCCGACGAGCTGGACATCAGGATCACCGACGACGGCTGCGGCATCAGCGCCGACAATCAGCGCCGCAGCGGCCTGGCCAACATGGCGTCACGGGCCCATCAACTCGGCGGCGACTGCCACCTCGATTCACCATCCTCAGGCGGCACCCAAGTGCACTGGCGGGTGCCGCTACCAGACGTATAACGTCGCCAGATCAACCAGTGCGGGGGTGGGCTTGCGGATTCCTCATGGCGATGCGTCCGCGGCGGTACCAGTGCAACTCGGCTGATCCTTGACGGTGATCAACTCATCGGGCTTGACATCGACAATCACAACTCCGCCGTGCGCCATACGCAGAAAAAAGTCCCGTGTGTCAGCTGGCGCCTATCGCCGGTGGTGTTGAACGTGAACTCGAAAGGCTGTGCCGCGAAACCGACGACTCGGGGTCGAAGGCGATGAGTTGGTCACGCTCACAATGGGACTCAAACGTCATGTGATGCTTCGTGGTCGACATCCGCCAAGACTCCACCACGGAGCCCTGCGCTGCCTCAAACGCCGACTCGCCCGCGTCGTCTTTCAGCGCCTACGCACCGATCACCGAAACCGAATCCAGCCCTGCCAACCGGCAGCGGCTTGACATGGGAGAAGCTCATGAACGACGCGCCCGCACGGATTGGAATGATGGCCACCGAGGCGATCGGCCTGCTCATCGACGCCGTGGACCAGATTCCGCCGAATAGCTGGGACCAGCCGTCCAACCTCGAGGACTGGAGCTTGCGTGACCTGGTGGGTCACGCCACCGGCAGCGCAGCAAAGATCGTGACGCTCGTCGAGGATAGGGAGGTTTGGAGCGGCCCCTCCCGGCCGGCCGACTGGGTATGCGAGGATCCGGCGGCACGGCTTCGCGAGCTGGCCGCCCGGCTGCGGGACGCCCTGCCCAGCGCCGATTTGGATGCGATGCGGGCGTCGCCGGAGGGTGAGGTTGCGCTCCACCGGGCGCTAACCTATCCCGTCTCGGACCTGGCCCTGCACAGCTGGGACGTACATTGTTCGCAAGGCCGGCTGGTGGACCTGCCCGAGGACCTGCTCGCGCTGTGCCGTGGGCTTGTGGAGTCGGTGCCGGAGGACATGCTGCGGCGGCCGGGCGGCTTTGGGGCGGCCCAACCCGTGCCAGAGGACTCGACACCGACTGCCCGGCTTATGGCCTATCTGGGGCGCTCAGTCGACGGCCAGACCTGAGTTGATCTAAACGGCTTCGCGCGTGGCGCGACGTACACGTGCCAAACACCACTGCGTCGCTCGGCAGTGACGCGCAGTTGTTGAGCTACACAGTCATGACACCTGGGTCCATGACACCCGGGTCGCGGGGTGCGGAGTTAGGCAGGTCGCACTCGAGAATGTCCATTGCTGCCTGCAGGCCGGCGTTTCCCTGATTGATATAGGTCACCGCGTGCTCAATGTCGTTACCGTCCTGGTTTTGCGCACCCGCGATGCAGTAGCCCAACCCAACGCGATAGCTGTTCATGGCCCGTTGCAACGCGGCGGACAGTGCAGGATCCGGACTCGGCAGGTGGTGCTGCATGCTCGTGACGGCGCCGTCGGCGGTTTGGCACGCTGCGCCCGCCCCGGCGATGTCATCGTTGGCGGCAGCAGAGGTGATTTCGTGTCGTGCGGTGAGTAGCGCATTAATCGACGGCTCGGCTCGCGTCAGCCAGGTGCGCATCTGCGCGCGCATGGGAGGGGACGTCAGGGGCGTCGCAGCGCTCGCCTGTGTCGTTGCAGCGGTGTTCGCTAAAACCGGCCGCGCAGTTGACAAGCTGTAATGGGCCCATCCCGACAGCGCCCCGATGACCACCAACAACACGGCACCGGCCGCCGCGGCGACCAATTCGTGGCGTTGGTAGCTGGCCGGCTTGTCGGGCGTGCCTTCCTTCGGCCAGGAACGCATCGTTGCGCGGTGGCGACTGGACATGGCCATGACGGGCCTCTCTGGATCAAGCGGACTGGGTAGCTCGCAAGCTGTCTACGATGTTGCGCTTCCGGCACCATTGCCGACGAGGGCCATAAGGTCACAGCGCGCGCACCGTAGGGACCGTGATCAGGAGTCCAAAGACCCTTGAAAAGCTGGCCGCGTTCAGATCGACCGGTCGGATGCACACAACGCGGTTTTATTCGTTTGGTGCCGAGCACCTTTCGGTTCAGGGCGCCCCGGGACCGGGCACAATGATCTCGGTCCCCGCATTGAGGGTTTTGCCGCGGAAGAAGTCCCGGCTACCGAGTGCGCTCAGCGCCGCGACTGGTATGCCGAGCAGCAGTAGGCCCATCCCGAGGACGAACACGCCACCGACCGGGCCAAAGTGCGTCTTGCCGTAGTCCGGCGCATACATGTCGGTGGCGCTCTGCACGAACGCCCACGTCATGGCGACCGCGCCGATGAACGGAAAAGCGCCCCGCAGCCAGAAGTCGCGTGCCGATCGCCGCAGCGTGCGCCGGTAGGTCCACACGCACGCATACGCTGCGGTGGCGTAGTAGAAGGTGACGGCCAGCCCCAGCGACGCCACCATGTCCGCCAATGAGTTTTTGCTGACCAGCGTCATAACAAGATAGATCGTGAACCCACCGACGCCGATCACGAGGACGGCGAACCACGGTGTCTGGTAGCGGGGGTGTACCCGTGCGAAGCGCTGCGGCAGGGCCCGGTAGACCGCCATGGCCAGCATGCCCCGCGCGGTTTTGACCAAACTCGTCATCACCGACGCCAATGAAGACGAACTGATCGCAAGCAGCAGCACAACGGCCAGGCCCGTACCGACCACCGGATCTCCCAGAACGGTGAGGGCGTCGTTGGCGTTCTGGGGATTCTTCAGGCCGATGCCCGTCGTGCCAAACCCGGCGAAGGCTTGAATCGCAAAGCTCACCAGCACATACGTGCCGAGCATGAGGATCGTTGCGAGCACGGCGGCCTTGCCCGGGTTCTTGTACGGCTGCTTGGTTTCCTCAGATATCGCCAGGCATGCATCCCACCCCCAGTACGCGAAGACACACAGGATGGCTCCATGGGCAACGGCCGCCGCCGATAGTCCCGCCGGAGACAGCCAACTCCACTGCGGCATCACCGCCTGCGGACCCGCGTGATGGCCGAACACCTTGACCAACGCGACGATGCTGACCAGCGCGAGCATCGCGAACTGCACTGCTACCAGCACAGCCTGTGTGCGCTCGGTGACGTCGATTCCCCGCAGACACAGCAGCAGCAAGCCGACGACGGCTAACCCGCCCACCGCGACCTGGGCTGCCGTTGAATTTGCCAATGTGCTCAGGTGCAGTGCCTTCATCACGTAGATCGCCGCGATTTGTGCACCGTTGCCAACGGCGACGGTCGCGGCGATTACCGAAGCCCAGCCGGTCAGCCAGCCGACCCACGGGCCGAACGCGCGCGTGGCCCATGTGAAGGCCGATCCGCAGTCCGGCGTCTCACTGGCAAGTTCGCGAAACGCGAAGGCGGTGAGCATCATCGGCAGAAACCCGATGACGAATAGCGCTGGCGTCTTGGTGCCCACCACTGCCACCATGCCGCCTATGACTGCCGCCAGACTGTAGGCGGGTGCGACTGACGAGACCGCGATGACCACGCTCCCGGTCAGGCTGACGGTTCCTGCCCTCAGCCCCTTTCCGGTGGCCATCACCACGGACACCCCCTAGCTCGCTAGTGCGATGATCGCCAGCATGAATAGCACGCCGCCGATCGTGCACACCAGCGTCAGCCGAGTTTGATGCCCGGTATGCGCCGTGGGCAGGATGTCGGCGCTCGCTAAATACATCAGAAAGCCGGCGAAAAACCCCAGGTATAGGCCCAATATGTGGTGAGGGATCGTAATGGCAAGGGTGAGGGCCGCGCCGGCAACTGGCGCTACAGCATCCGCCGCGAGCAGGGTGATTGCCCGTCGGCGATCATTTCCGTACAGCGATGTGACGGTGTAGGTGTTGAACCCGTCCGCGAAATCGTGACCGATGACGGCTACCGCGACCACAGCACCCACATGGCTGCCTGCTTGAAATGCTGCACCGATCGCGAACCCGTCCATCACGCTATGGCCAACCAAGCCCGATGCCGCAAGCAGCCCAACGCTGGGTGCATGGAACTCCTCCGCGTCGCCGGCCGCTGGGCCACGATGGATGCCGACGGTGTGCTCGATGACGTGCAACACCAGGAAACCCAACACAAAAGCCAATAGTGAGGCTGGAATGCCCGCCAGTGCTCGGGGTTCTTGACTTAATGCCTCGGGCAGCAGATCGAAGCCCACTACACCAAGCATCAATCCCGCGGCCAACCCAAGCACCAGGTTGCGATACGGACCGATCCGTACAGCCGCGTACCCGCCCAGCAATGTCGTCAGGAACGAGCCGAAGGCCACGAAGACAGCCACCCGTTGGACCCCTCTACTGCTGATCGGGCCGAAGGGACGACCCTACCCTCCCGCTCGGACCTCCTGCGCCGCCGCGACCATGTTCTTCAGCGACGCGGCAACCTCGTCGGCGTTGCGCGTCTTCAGACCGCAGTCGGGGTTAACCCAGAGTCGTTCGGCGGGAACGGATTTCAGCGCGGCCCGCAGCGACTTTGCCATCTCGTCAGTGCTCGGGACCCGGGGTGAGTGGATGTCGTAGACACCCGGGCCCACGCTGTTGGAGAAGCCGACCGAGTTGAGGTCGTCCAGCACCTCCATATGCGAGCGCGCCGCCTCGATGGAGGTCACGTCGGCATCCAGGTCGGCGATGGCCCCGATGACCTCGCCGAACTCCGAGTAGCACAGGTGGGTGTGGATCTGAGTCGAGTCGGCGACGCCGGAGGTCGCCAACCGGAACGACCCCACGGCCCAGCTCAGGTAGTCGTCCTGGTCGGCGCGCCGCAACGGCAGCAGCTCACGCAACGCCGGTTCGTCAACCTGGATGACCGCGATACCGGCGGACTGCAGATCCACCGTCTCGTCGCGAATGGCCAGCGCCACCTGATTGGCGGTGTCGGCCAGCGGCTGGTCGTCACGGACAAATGACCACGCCAGGATGGTGACCGGACCGGTCAACATGCCCTTCACCGGCTTGTCGGTCAAGGACTGCGCGTAGGTAGCCCAGTCGACCGTCATCGGGTGGGTGCGCACCACGTCGCCGTACAGAACCGGTGGGCGTACGCAGCGGCTGCCGTAGGACTGCACCCAGCCGTTCTGAGTGGCAAAGAAGCCCTCCAGCTGCTCGGCGAAGTACTGCACCATGTCGTTGCGCTCTGGCTCGCCGTGCACCAGCACGTCGATCCCGAGGTCCTCCTGCAACTTGATGACGTCGGCGATCTCCTTCTTCATCCTGTTGTTGTATTCCGCCTCGTCGATCTCGCCGGCCTTCAGCGCGGCGCGCGCCTTGCGTATCGCCGTGGTCTGCGGATAGGAGCCGATGGTCGTGGTCGGCAGTGGCGGCAGATGCAGCCGCGCGTCCTGGCTAACGCGGCGTTCGGCCGCGTCGCCGCGATGCGCACCGGAGGCGACGATCGAGTCGATGCGTGCTCGGACCTGGCCGTTGTGCAGGCGTGGATCGCTCTTGCGGGAGGCCACCGCGGCATTGGACGCCGCGATATCGCCGGCGACCTTCTCGCGTCCCTCGTGAAGTGCACGGGCGAGCGTCACCACCTCGGCGACCTTCTCCTGACCGAACGCCAGCCAGCTACGCAGGGCGTCGTCGAGGTCGGTCTCGGTCTCCAGCGAGTACGGCACGTGCAAAGTGGAACACGACGTCGACACCGCGACCGTGGCCGCCGAACCCAGTAGGGTGGCCAGCTTGGCCAGAGCGGACTCCAGGTCGGTGCGCCAGACGTTGCGTCCGTCGACGACGCCGGCCACCAGGATCTTGTTGGCCAGCTGTGGTGCTCCAACTATCGAGGCTGTCGCCTCGTGAGCGCCGTAGACAAGATCGACGCCGATCGCCTCGACCGGCGTGCGGGCCAGCCCTGCGAGGGAAGCGCCGGGGTCACCGAAATAGGTGGCGACGTAGATGGCGGGCCGGTTCTTCAGCGCGCCCAGCGCGTTGTAGACCGCCTCGGCCAGTGCGGGCGCGTCGGCGGAGATGTCGGTGACCAGCGCGGGCTCGTCCAGCTGTACCCACTGCGCGCCGTTGTCGGCGAGCAGCGACAGCAGCTCGGTGTAGATCGGCAGCAGCTCCTGGAGTCGCTCGATCGGTGCGCCACCGCCGTTGACGGCCTTGCTCAGCAGCAGGAAGGTGACTGGCCCGATGACAACCGGGCGCGCGGGAATGCCCTGTCCGAGTGCTTCTTTCAGCTCGGACAGCACCTTTTTCGGGTTCAGCGCGAATTTGGTCGCGGGCTCGATCTCGGGGACGATGTAGTGGTAGTTGGTGTCGAACCACTTGGTCATTTCCAGCGGCGCGACGTCCTTGTTGCCGCGCGCGGCGGCGAAGTAGCGGTCCAGATCGTCGGAGATGGCCTCGGCAACGGCCATGGCCCGGGCCGGCAGCGCGCCGAGCATGACCGCGGTGTCGAGCATCTGGTCGTAGTAGGAGAAGGTGTTCACCGGAACCGAGTCGAGGCCGGCGGCGGCCAGGCCCGACCACATGTCGTGGCGTAGCTTCGCGGCGACGGATTCCAGCTCCGATCGGCTGGTGCGTCCGGCCCAGTAACCCTCGGTCGCGCGCTTGAGTTCGCGTTTCGGGCCAATGCGTGGGGAGCCGGTAACCGTAGCGGTAAATGCTTGTGGGGTCACTGTATTTCTCGTCCTTCAATCGGCGTAGTGGTCACCGCCGCCGGACGTGTAGCCGTTCCAGTTGCGGTGTGCACCTGGTGCATAACCGCAACGGCTACAGCCAAACGCCCATTCCTCGAGGCGATGAGCCGCCGGACGCGGGCGCGTCCGGCGCAGCTGGCAGGTCTTCGGACTCGCAGGCGCGCACCGGGCGGTGCTCCTAGTGGCCGTCGCTTCCCAGGTGTTGCCGGACCCTTCGAGGGTTCGGCGCCCAGTGCTTAGATATTTCTAAGACGGCGTTCGTTCCTGCATACCGCTGCGGGACAGTCCCGGATTCTCACCGGGTTCCCTCTTACGGAGCTTTACTAACATTGCTCCGCTCGATGCCGCGCCGCGTCTTGCGGCGCAAGCAGACCAGTTGCCTCGTCGACGTTACTCTGCCGCCCTCGTGCGGCGGATATGGTGTGCATCATGTCCAACGACGACTCCGCCGCCGCCGGCGTCGCAGCCCGCTTGACACGCCGTCTGACGCGATCGGCGAGCGCTCTGGCGGTTGCTGCGGTGCAGCGGTGGGCCTGGTCCACCATGGTTGTGCCGGTGGCGGTGGCGATCGTGGCGGCGGTGGCTTACCTGGTGTACCGCCGCGGCCGGCACGCCCGCCTCGGCGCGGCGCTGGACTCCGTGCTGGTGACTACCGAGGCCGTCCTCGACCCCGAGCACCCCGGCACCGCCGCACCGCGCAACCCGTTACGGCGCGGCCGGCACGCGATCATTCAGTTGCTCACCCGCGGAGCCGTCGACCGCCGGCGAGCAGCGGCTTAAAGCTTGACCTTCCCCATGATCAGGTCGATCAGGGGCTTACCGGGCGCGTACGACCCGGTTATGGACGCCATTGTGTGCCCGGCGTCTACGAGCAGGGTGATCCCGCTGACGCCGCAGGCCGCGTCGCTGTTGAGGAAGCACATGACATCGCCCATCTGCTCCGGGGTGTGGACCTTGGAGCCGGTCTCGTCCCGGTAGTCCTGCGCGAAGCTGAGCCACAGGTCCGCATTGGCCTGAGCCAGGGGGGTGTCGGTCGGCCCCGGGCAGATCGCGTTGATGCGAATGCCCTTCTTGAGCAGCGGATAGCCCTGCATGGCCACGTAGGTGTTGATGATCTTCTTGCTGGTGCCGTAGTGGATGATGCCCTCGGACTCGTGCGCCTTGGACCAGGCCTCGGCCGCCGCAAAGTCCGGCGTGGCCAGGAACTCCGTCATCAGGTCCAGGTCGTTCTCCCAGCCCATGCCGGCGACCGAGGAGATGAAGCAGATCGCCGAGCCGTTCGGAAGTTGGTCCTTTTCGAGTAACCGGTCGATGAGGTGGCGGTGGCCGATGAAGTTGATCTTCAACAGGTCGGTGGTTCCGTCGGCCACTCCGGCGGCCGAGAACACGGCGTGGATGGGCCCCTCGACCTGCTTGAGGGCTGCGTCGATCGAGGCGGGGTCGCGCAGGTCGACCTTTACCGACTGGGCGACTTTGAAGTCCACCGGCGCATAGTCCAGCACGATGACTTCGCCGCCGAGTTCGCCGACCGCCTTGGCCGCCGCCGCGCCCATGCCGGTGGCGCCTCCGACAACGAGCGCGCGCTTACCGTCGTAGCGCAACCGATCGACAATAGACATTGGGTTCCTCTCGCGGCGGCCAGTCGGCCGTTACTCGGCTATAACTAACTGCCCTACTGTATGAAGAACAGTTATTTGGTTCAATACCGGGTCCCAGATAACGCTCCGTTACTTGCCGCGAACCGCCACACCACGCAAGACGGTGTCCCTGGCGTGCACCAACGCCGCCCGCTTCCCGACGGAACGCAGAATGTTCTCCGGTATCCACTGCAGGCCGATGACGCACCGTGCCAGCATCGCGGTCGACGGGGTGTCGATCTGTATCTCGGCTGACCGGATGCCCTCGGAGAGCAGTGATTTCATCTGCCGCAGTCGCGTCGTATACGACCATCCCGGGTCGGCCGTCGGCGGAGATTGCCGCATCCAGGCGAGTTGAATCCTGAACTCGTCGGAGAATTGATCCAACGCATTGACGTTGACCCAGCTCAGCGCGTCCAGTTTCTCGATCGGCGTCGCGTCCGAACGCAGGACGCTAACCCAGCCCGCTTCGACTTTCTTCCCAAAAGACTCCATGATCGAGGCGAGAAGTTCCTCCTTGGATCCGATCACCCGATAGACGGTTCCGGTGCCGAGGCCCGCCGCCGATGCGATGTCTCTGATGGTGGTGACTTCATATCCTTTGCGGCCGAACTCCGTTCGTGCCACCGCGCGAACATGCGCTGCTTTGTCACCGGGTTCGGCATCGCGGTCGTCGGCCCACGTCTCGATGACGTCGTTTGCAGCCGCGAAGGCGTTGGACTGATCCAATGCCGAGTCGGCGGGTGATCGGGATGCCAGCCCTTGCAAGATGATCCGGCACAACAGCTTGGCCGCCTGGTCGGCGGAAGAGTTGTGCCGCATGACATTGAGGCCGACTCGGAACATTGCCTGGCAGATACGGTCAGCCAGCGTGGGAAGATCGATGTCGGGTTTGATGTAGCCGCTCCACCTGCCCGCGCGCAGGGTTTGCAGCATCGCCTCCTGAATCGCCGCGGGCTGTTGCCTGGTCAGCTTCATGAGCTCGGGATCTGAGCTTGGACCTTCGTAGAACGACATCTGCAGCGCCGCCCCGTGCCGCACCGCGCAGTTGGCGATCGCCGATGCCAGGCCGATGATCTTTTCCGGCGCCGGTCGCGGGTCAGGTTCATCCAATCTCGCCAGGGCGGTTTGCCCGACGCGATTGAGATCGTCCTGATAACGGCGGATCAGCTCGATGAGGATCGCTTCTTTGGACTCGAAGTGGTGATAGAGGCTGCCGGGGAGAATGCCGGCGGCGTCGGCGATCTCCTGCAGGGATGTTCGCAATCCCGAGGAGGCGATCAACGATGCCGCGGTCTGCAGGATCTCGTCCCGGCAGCC
>Ga0224557_1002411_pt1 | contig 16010 bp, 25 predicted proteins | sample 714S31014metaG_FD_180677 | JGI IMG/M metagenome (GOLD analysis project Ga0224557, IMG submission 180677) | Peat soil microbial communities from Stordalen Mire, Sweden - 717 S3 10-14 | ecosystem: Environmental > Terrestrial > Soil > Wetlands > Peat | place: Sweden: Norrbotten County, Stordalen...
CCCGCAACGGAGGAATCGTTGTGGGTGGGCAACAGAAGCGCAATATGCAGTCCGCAACCATAATTTTCCTCAGTATCGCAGCCGCAATTGTTTACGGCATCGTTCACGATCAGATTACTGCACGAATTTGCGTGGAGTATTTCACCATTGGCCATCCACCAATTTTCGGGACAAATTCACCGACATTACTTGGCATCGGCTGGGGCGTTATCGCAACTTGGTGGGTCGGGATGATCTTGGGGGTGCCTTTGGCCATTGTTTCGGGCTGTGGCAATCGGCCCACACTCTCGGCACGCCGTCTAATTCATCCAATTTTGATCCTGCTCGGCTGCATGGCTTGCGCCGCGTTTGCGGCAGGCCTCGCTGGCTATATGGCAGCTGCTGCTCATGCAGTTTGGCTGACAGAGCCCATGGCGTCGCTCGTGCCACCTGAACGCCATGTGGCTTTTCTCACTGATTTGTGGGCGCACTTGGCCAGTTATGCCTCGGGGCTGCTTGGAGGGACGGTTTTGATTATCTGGTCGTGGAGGAGGCGAGGCACACCCAATCTGCAGGGTTGACCAAATGCGGACTTTTAAGATCATCCTTGGAGCTGCCTGCCTAATCGCCGCAGTTCCGGCTGGTTTCGTTACGCTGGCAGTAATCTCCACATGGGGTGCCGCCGGAGGTGCCGCCTTAATTCTCACACTCTGCGTGATTGGCCTAATTTGGGCCGGCTCGTTCCTGATGTGGAAACGCGATTCGAGGATCTCGTGGTTAGTGGCAACGACACTAATTGTGGTGGTGGGTGTCGGAATCTTTCCCACAGCGTGGATATTGTCGCACCCTGTAGAAAATCGACCTCGATCGGCCGAGGCTAGAGGGCAAATGCAACACTTGGAAAACGCCATCATTCAATACAAGGAAGAATTTGGCCACTTTCCAATCTCCTCGAGCATTTCAAAATTCAACTCCAACGATTTTACTTTTGGAACATGGAATACGAGTGTTTCGAGGCTCGGAATTACCAATGCCACGGGTCTCCAAGCCAACAACTCTGAGATCATCGCCATTTTGATGGCTTGGACCAATTGCCCTGATTTCCTCCACGTCAGTAACGTCAAATATGAATATCCTGGAATAAACGCTAATGGTGTGCTCTGTGATCCCTGGGGTCACCCCTACATCATCACCCTCGACTTGAACGGCGACAACCGGTGCCGCGACGCCTTTTACCGGCTCGCCAGCGTTTCAGAAAAAGATTCTAGCGCGCAAGGCTTCAACGGGCTCATCCGACTGACTTCATCTAATCAATCGCCTGGAGCCTGAGATTCCTTTGAAGCACGAGGCGCCGTTATCGTGTGGTCGCTCGGCCCTGATGGGAAGGCCAACCGTTCAAAGAAGGCCAATGTCGGCGTCAACAAGGACAATATTATAATACTCCTTGAGAGTTGGACCAGCGTGGATCCTTGACGATGCGAAGTTCCAGAATCCACAAGCAAAACAAGGCACAATTTGATGGCAAAGCACCCTAACGAAATCGTCGGAGCGGACGCGCGATGCGGCTCCCAGTTCTGCTTCACGGCTCGCATCATTTGGCGCCGGGTAATCGAGCCTTCCGGATAATCTCGTTTCCGATGCCAAATCCGTATACAACTACTGGTGGAGCACGCGTGGGCTGGACCAATGCCACATGGCCGCTCGCAAAACTTTCGGCCACTTCTGATAGGCTTACTGTCTCCATTTGTCTGTTGGGCACTTACAGTTTTACGCCGGATCAGGTCTCGGTAGTTGAAAAGTATGTCATGATTCCCGTGCTCGGTTGGGGCATCCAAATTCATCATTGCAACCCTGACTGCCCGAAGCGTGTCATCTTCTGGTGTCTGGGCAGCCCGGATGCAATTCTTCGAGGCATCCGGGATTCCGGTTTCTTGCCCACCGCTTCCAGCTCTGCATCTCCTCAGCGTCGTGGCATTGCAATGCGCTGGTCCGCCATCATCACCGCCGTCGCAGTCTGGAACGCGCTTTTCTTCCTCGACTTCGGTCGCTTTGGAGGAGTGCCTTCGCAACCGGGGCCGCTCCTATTGGGCCCGCTGATTTTTGCGTTCGCGTTATCCGTCGGCACTTTCAATTTGCCCATGCTCCAGGGAATCGTTCTCAAGCCGGGTCGGAGCGTTGGCGAGATCAGACCATTTTTGCGATTACTTGCAATTGTTTCCGGCTTTTTGCTGGTGGCCTTTTCTATTCTCTTAGCCACCGGAGCATTCCCAAATCCACCGCCGACCAAAACAGGCAATTGAAGCGATGAGCAACAATCCAAATGCTCCTTGGAAAGAGGTTGAAGCTTTTCCAGAAAAGCCGGCCGCACAGGATTTTGGATATATTCTCCGCGGGAAGCCCGTGGGGTGCTCACGCGAGGAATTGATACGGCGTTGCGGCAGCCAGGATTTGCCAGCCATCCAATTGGTGTGGCATCCGGATGCGCCAAGAGTCGTGCCTGCCACCCATGTCCTCTTTCTGCTTGAACCCTTGAGGAAGCGAACAAAAAGAGGCCTCCAAACTAACCTCTGGATTGGGGTCTTCAATACCTTTCGTGGATTGCGTGCGCTGGAGCGTGCTCCTGTGGAGCCATCTGAACCTCGCGAAGGGGCACACCATTTTGCGGTCTGGGTGGGATCCCGTCGGATCTTGTTTACCTGGATTTTGCTGGGAGCCATCCTCATCGTGGCGGTGTTTCAATTGATTTCCGGGCCGGAGCATTCTATCGAGGCGGCAGGTCTGGACAAGACGGCCGTCCGGCACGGAGATTGGTGGCGACTTTTCACCGCGCCGATGATGCACGCTGGAATTTGGCATCTGCTGTTCAACGCAACAGCCCTGGCAGGATTGGGAAGGTTGATGGAGATGCTGGCCTCCCGTTATCATCTGGCGCTGATTTTCGGCCTTTCGGCTGTAACGGGACGCATCTTCAGTCTGCTTCTGCTTCCGCATGAAACTTCGGTTGGCGCTTCCGGCGGACTGCTGGGATTGATTGGTTTCTTGTGCGTGAAGGGCGTTCGACGAAGAACGGTCCTGCCCGCAGGCCTTGTAAAATCCATTGCCTTGAATATCGCGATCATCGCCGCAATGGGCCTCATTGCCTATGCAATGATTGATAACGCGTGCCACCTGGGCGGATTGCTTGCCGGCATGGTGACCGGCTTGTTGCTCATAAACCGCAATGATCAAACGCTGCCGCTGCCAAGCGGAGCGGGATTGAAGCTCGCCGGAACGCTGGCCCAGGCCACAATGCCGGGCTTCGCTGGCTTTGGCTGTGTGCGAATGTTGACAAGGTGAAAGTTCCGGTTAATTATTCCATGAAATACAGAATTTATCTTGTGTTCAGCCAAGCTTCCAAGTTGGCGTATATCGGCAAGGGGCCAGACGGAAGAATTGAAGGCGAACACAACAAGGAATTTCATCACCTGATGAAAAGATCGGATATGCAGCAATGGGAATCCCTGCCGTTTTCCTCGGAAAAGGACGCGCTCATCGCCGAGGCGTCGGCTATTGGAATCGCGGAACGCCTTGGAAAACAAGTGAAATTAGTAAACATTCAGAAATCCCACAGGCGTCGGTTTTCCCCTCGATATCCATTCCCATTCCGCAAAGGCGAGGTCAAAAAGTCGGATCTGCCGCTAGCGATTATTGTGACGATCTCGCCCGATTTGCTCCAAGATGGCACAAAACGAGTCGCTCCCAATTCGGCTTGGGGTGCTGTTAAACTTGCAGAGCGAGCACGAAAATACTGGCATTTCGACGGTGATCGAGTGGCGTCGTGGAAGAATACCCAAGAAGCCGCGCCAAAATTCCTTGTGGCAGTGGCCAAGGGGAGCGGCATCATTCTGGCCGTATTCGAAATCGACAATCAAAGGTGGACTAAGCGCAAAGGGCTATACGAAGCGGTACCGCTTAAAGATAAAAGCAACGCCAATGCCAACCAGATGCAAGGCAAGGTATATACCGGAAGCCGCCAGGGAGGCTCGGTGTTTTACGGGGACAAAGTTCACTAACGGCCGAAGATCACCCCAGGTCATGTATGCGGTAGATTCGAGAGACACAGTGGTTCAGATTACGGACGTTCCCCAATCGTCGGTTGGCGCACCATGTCCGATGGTTCTTGTAGGAGAGCATCATCTTGATCTCGCCTACTTCCTCGAAGCCCGGCCACCTGGTTGGGACGGCACAACAGTTCGTATCGTCGGAGAGAACAGCTCCGACGAGCCAGTCGCATTGGTGAAATTTGCCCGAGCCTATGCGCACATGTTTGGCCCACCGAATGACGAAGCGTTTAAGGGCCATCCGCTGGCATCGCGCGGACTTCGTCCTTACGGCGTTTACGAAATTCGCGATTCGTCTTGGCTTCGTCGTTTGGAGAGCATGAACGCGGTTCACCCGTATCATCGGCCTGAACTTTTTGCCCGCTATCATCATTTCATTTTCGCGTTCCACGACACCACGTTCGAATGTATCGCCGAATCGTTCCAGGTCACTGTTCACACAGGCAGCGTTACGAGTGTTCTGGAGCGGGCCTTGAAGGAGATGCGTAGATGAGCAACTTGAACGCGTCAGCCAGACCTCTTCAGTTGCTTGAGCCATGGCTCGCTGTCAAAAGCGAGGAGAGAAACGGCTTGGAAGCAGAACTCGCCAGAGAGATGCGATCCGATCACGTCCTTTCGGGATGCCAATGCCGGGCCGTGGCGCGCCGTTGTGACTGCGACGATATTCTATTTGAGACGACTTCCAAGAAGGGATCGTTCGCGGTTGTTCACTTAACGTGGAGCGGAAAGCCCGATCAATTCCCAACATGGCCATCGACATCGTTCTTTGCTTCGTGGGAGGACTTCAAGGAACAGGCGATGATTCCCGATCACCAAGCATACGCGGCATGAAACAGGCGTGGACGCGCATCAAGCAACCTGAAATGCTATGGCGGCACCTCATTTCAACAACGTGGATTTGGATATCAAGTCGAAATTTGACCTCGCAGGGCTGGAGGATGAACTCGGCAGTAACGTGGTCGTTCTCACCAGTGGTCCGGTAAGCCCCAGGTGTTTCTTGTTGCGCTTGGAGATCGTCCCGGAAAACGACAATCCTAATGATGCGATTTGCGCCTTGTGTTCACTGCTTGAACGATTGTCGGCCAAGTGAAGACAGGCCTGGCGCTCCGCCCATAAAGAGGAGTTTGATGTTGGATTTGATGCCGTCCGGCCCCAGCTTGCCTCACAATTCTCCCTGCGCATTGACACGCTCCAACGCATCTCGAATTTGGGCGCAACTCTGGGTGTGACCTTTTACTATCACTCCACCCCGAAATTGAACGCTTCGGCGAAGCCCGCTCAGGCCAAGCGGAGAAGAAAATGAAGTGAACGCGAAATACCCGAGTTGGTAGCCACAAATTGGGATCCGTCAGATTATTCGTTGACTTTGCATGAGTTTCTGCTATTTTCTGTAAATACAGAAATGAATTTGGACCCTGTCATGGAGAAACTGGTTTTGCACTGGGGCGAAATGGGTGCGCGCTGGGGCATCAGCCGTATGGTGGCGCAAATCCATGCCTTGCTCTATTTCTCGCCCAAGCCAATAACCGCGGACGAAATTGTGGAGGCTCTGGGCGTAGCCCGCTCTCATGTGAGCAACAGCCTCAAGGATCTTCAGTCATGGGGGGTCGTCAAAGTGGTTCGTGTCACGGGAGACCGACGTGAACATTTTCAATCCATCACGGATGTTTGGCAATTGTTTGAGATCCTGTTGGACGAACGCAAGCGGCGCGAGATGGATCCGACGCTCAAAATGCTGCGCGAAACGCAGGCGTTGCTCAATGATGGCACCAAGGTGGATGCCCACACCCGAGAGAGGGTGAAGGAGATGCTGGAGTTTTTCGAGTTGATGGACGGTTGGTTTGGCGAAGTCCGGCGGTTGCCACTGGCATCACGGGTTAAGCTCGTCAAATGGGGAACGCAGATTCGGAGCTGGCTAAAATAATTTTTTGGCTGTGTCTTTCACAAAATACAGGAAACACAGAAATATGAATGAGAATCAAATCCACGCGGTTACCGGGGCATTTGGTTATTCCGGCCGTTACATCGCCACTCGATTGCTGGAACAGGGACGGACCGTGATCACGCTGACCAACTCCGTGGACCGCACGAATCCGTTTGGCGGCCGAATCCGTGCGGTTCCGCTCTCCTTTGGCGAGCCGGACAAACTGGCTGCGTCGCTGGCTGGCGTGGACGTCTTGTATAATACCTACTGGGTTCGCTTCAACCACGGAATGTTCACTCATGGGGAGGCGGTGGAAAACACGCTGGTGTTGTTTGAGGCGGCGCGACGCGCGGGTGTCCGGCGAGTGGTGCATGTCAGCATCACCAATCCGTCGGAAGACTCGCCGCTGGAATACTTTGCCGGCAAAGCACGGCTGGAACGCGCGTTACGGGAAAGCGGACTTTCTCATGCGATCCTTCGGCCAACCGTTTTGTTCGGGCGCGAGGACATCCTCATCAACAACATCGCCTGGGCGCTCCGGCGGTTTCCATTTTTTGCGGTCTTCGGCGACGGTTCGTATCGGCTTCAACCGATTCATGTGGATGATCTGGCGGAGTTGGCTGTCGCTGAAGGGATGCGGTCGGAAAATGTCATCGTCAACGCCATCGGCCCGGAAACATTTACTTACCGCGAGTTGGTGAAAGCCGTCGGTGGCGCGATTGGCCGGCCGCGCGCGTTGGTCAATGTGTCGCCTGGAGTGGGGTGTTCGCTTGGAAAACTGCTGGGATGGTTCAAGCACGGTGTATTCATCACGCGCGAGGAAATTCGCGGGCTGATGTCCGAACTGCTCCATGTGAATACCCCGCCCACAGGGAAAACGCCATTGACGGATTGGATGAAGAAGAACGCCACCTTATTGGGGCTGCGATATGCCAGCGAACTGGATCGTCGTCGCGACCGGCGGATGCCATATTTCGTGAATAAAGGGTGACGGTGTATTAGCGATGGTCCCGTATTCCAAAGCCGCCTCCGGTGTTTGATTTTGCTTTGAAACGGCGGCTTAAACACACACCCGCGCCAGCGTCAGACGTAGCGTATCCGGCGATAGCGACGACATCGAGTTTATTCTGCCGCCTGAATTTTGAGCAGAAAGTGCGGGTCTCGTCCTGAGGGCCACAGGATGCTGCCGCTACCTCGGTCCGGATACCTGGTCAACTCGATGCCGGCTTTCCGAGACCGTTTCTTTCGGAAAAGCGCGCGGCCATGTTCAATCACTCTCTCAATCGTTCCTTCCATCTGGGTGAACCTCTCTGGCGCCAGCAGCTGATCAAGTCGAAGTTCCCCTGAGTAGAAGGGAGCTGTGATGTATTTGAGACGCGGAGAGGGACCGGCTATCACCTCACAAGGGCACGCCCAAACTACCGCCTTTTTGCCAATCCACTCGTTCAGGTCGACGTGCTGAATTTCTGCTTGGGCAGCTTGAACCGAGGTTTCAACAGATTTAATCAGTTCCAGGAGATCAAAGCCCCGTGATTGTCCCAAGTTCGCAGCTGCGGGTTCCTCTGGTCGTCTCCACGCAGGGACTATTGCCAGCGGGGCTTCTGGCGGTGTTTGTGCCGCAAGCAACGGCCTCTGCTTTGTGACGAAGTGCTCCAAATCTGAAACGCTTACGGGGTCTGTTTCTGCTTCGATCTCGGCCAACAGTTGAGTAACCTTTTCGATTCCTTCCGGCTCCGAAATAACCACCGCAGCCTCAAGATTGCTGGAAAAGCCGCCTTCGCTCAGATTTGCGGAGGTTACCAAGGCCAGAGAGTGGTCAGCCAAATAAACTTTCGCGTGCAGCACCGGGGAGTCGCGGACGACCGTTGAAATGCCCTCCGTCCCCAACCTTCGGATTAGGTCAAGGAGGCCAGGGCTGTCGGTATTGATATCTGCAACTCGAGCCCAAAGCTGCACGCGGGATGGACGTGTTCCTTTCGCAGCGTTGAGCAAAAGGTTCGACAGGCGCTGAAGGCCCGCAGAAGAAATCCACGGAACGCAGATGACGAGTTCCGCCTTGGCCTCCGCGACAAGCCGGTCGAACAGGTTCCAGGATGGTTTAATTACTTCGAGCATTTTTTGTGAGCGGTTTCGTGCTCCTCGTTGTCTGCGTCGGAGATGCGTTTAAAAAAGAATATCTGGAAAACGTAACTTTTAAGGTCAGCGGTGTCAACCGACGCGCGCACTATATTAGCTGCTTCCCAGAGATGGGATTCCAGTTGATTAAGCCTAATGGCCGCATCCATTTGCCCGGTTTGCAATAATCTGTCATGTCTCCTGCCGTAACTATTCAGGTCTTTTGCGCGCAGGGGCAGCCCGTCAGAACTCGTAACCCTGCCCAACCCAATAGTGCCAATCGCCGACCGCTTGTTGTGTCGCCTTATCCGCTTGGATAGGTTCCAACTGCGCCAAAGGGACGGCAAGAGTTCGCTTTCCCCATGGCACCGTAATGAACATTTCGCTCTCGCATTCCTCTGCGGGAGCCAACCCCACGACTTCCACCTCCTGGCCTTTGCGTAAGGGCGAGATCGCCCGGTGGGCGACACACTTGGCGCGGAAGGGAAAACGCAGATGCTCTTCCAGGTAGTAGTACCATCCCATCGCCTGCTCCTCGGCGGCGTGTGCATCCACGACGATTTCTTGCTGGATGCGCTGCTCCCTTTGTTTGTTTTGCTTGGCCTTGGCCATGTTTGGATTGGAGCACAGGCCGCCACCGAACACGAGGCCAATCTCAGGGACCAGCCGGAGGGCATGAGGGAATGAACGGCCTGCCCACGACGGCCTTTTGGATCACTTCCCAGAGGTTGTGACCTTGTTTACGGCAGGTGCTCAGATAACTGCGAATGCGACAGAACATCTGCGCTCCGCGGAGCGTGCGGAAGCACCCGGAGATTTTCTGGCGCACCTTGATCATGCGGATGTCTTGCTCGCCCTGGTTGTTGGTAAAAGGCACTCGTTCATCCCACAGGAAGGCCAGAATGGACCAATCAAACTCCTCCAACCGATCCTACAGGCTGACCGCCTTGCTCTGCGCATCGCGGCCCTGACCGGCAGGCCGGCGCGGGTGCCGGTAGCGTCCCCGCCGCACCACCGGCATCCAATTCCACAAATGCGGTCAGATCAATGGGTTCATCGGCGGCGAAATCCCGGGTGGTCAGGGTTTCGTAGAGTTTGATGGAATCCAGTATCTCCTTCGCCTGGCGGGCCTGCCCGCCGGCCAGATAAGCCGCTTCTAGTCCGCGGGTGTCGTATTTGCTTTCCGCCTTGCTGCTTTCGTGGGTGGCTTCGGCATGAGACGCCCGGGCGGCCTTTTCCAAAACGCCGAAACTTTCGCGCAGGCTGGCGACGATTTGCCTTATCAGGCGGCAGTCGTAAGCACCCATCTATCGATCGCTCAGGGGCCGCGAGTTCCCATTCTCAGATGAGCATACGGCGGCATGGTCCGCAGCCGCAGATCCTCGACGGGATTCCCAATGGTGAAGTGATATACGCTCTGCCAATTATGCCCCTTCAAACCGAGAGCGCGGTGCAACTCGTCATCAAAATAACAGCCAATCCCCGTCCCTCGGACTCCAGCGGCCTCGGCGGCCAAGTATAGTGAATGGCCGATCATTCCCGCCTCCCAGAACAACTCCCGCCAAGCCGACGCGCCGCGTTCCCGTAAGACCGGTTCGAATCGCGCCAGCATGCCGAGGCTGAATGCGCCATTGGCGGCAATGTCCTGCTGGCATGAAACGGTCCGCGCAAAATCGCGCAGGTCTCCCCGACCTAGACGCCAAAGTGGCATCATGGGCGCCGTATCCCGCAGGATTTCCCAATCGCGAACGGCATGGAAGGCAAGCCGTAAAGCTTCCATGTCGGACGGCGTGCGCAGCCAGAGATACATGCCGGGATCCAGTCCCGTGACCCGGTGAACGAACAAAACCAGATGTATCTGAGGCGAAAACGGCCAAGCATCAAACGGCGGAACGGACGCGCGCGGTAACGTAGTATCCAGAATGGCCAGAAACTTTTCGCGCGTGATGCTGGTGACTCCGTCGAAATCCACCGCACTGCGGCGCCGCCGGATCAGTTGACCGGACGAGTGGGCGCAAGCGGGGGCGGAGGGCGGAGGCCAGGATTCCGGGACAAAGGATTTATCCGTTATTGAGGCTTTTCGCTCCGAGACCGCAATGGCTTCATCAATCACCGGCCACCCGACATGGGAAGAGCTCAACCGGTTGGCGCGACCGAACCATTCAACAGGTGCGTTGGCAACTGGTGACGGCGTCGGCCCCGCCGCTTGGTTCACCATCACCCTGACGAGCAGTTCCGGCGTCTCGCGTTCGGCATTGGTAAAATCTTCCGAGCGATCAAGGCCGAGCAGTCGGGCGAGTTGCGCGTCATTCCATTCCGGCAGAAGTTCCATGCGCCAGCCCAGCACCGCAGCCGCATAACGAAGGGCGGCGAAGGCGTGCCCCACGTCGTGCTGGCAGTAGCGAAAGGCCCGTTCACCGTATTTCCACGCCTCGCGCCAGGCGATGGAAGTCAGTCCCACGCAAAATCTACTCGCGTCCGAATTGGTGCCTTGCGATCGGCGTGCCCGTTGTTCCAGGGCGTGATCCAGCGGTGCGTAGTGATAGACACCTGCGCCGCCCGGCAGCCATGCCAGCGCGGGCAGCACGGCATAGGCTTCGGTCGGATGCAAATTGCCGCTGGAAGGGTTGATCCGCAGATACCAGCTCATGCCCGGAATCTCCTTCCGAGCGGAAAGGCCCATGGACAATTCGAAGAACAGCCCCAACGCAGCGAGGGTGAACGGTCGCCGCGGCGCAACGCTTTCGCCGAACAAGACGGCTGCTGGCGGTGTGTCGTCGCGGTCGGCCAGCGGCAGTTTGAGGACGGGTGAACCATCGAAACGGCGAAACGGATTCGGCTGGGTCGCCCAGTCAAGACCGCCCGGTCCAAGAGCGTAGCGTCGCGGATGATGCTTCGTCCGGTCGTGATAGGCGATGATATCATCCACCGCATCCGGGTCCGAGGGGTTGTTGGCCGTGGTTGGTTTCAAGTTGAGTGTTTAAAATATGCGCCGCATTCGGATCAGCGTGGGTGACGGCGGGGCATTGCGCAAGGCTGGGAGATTTCAACCAACTGGCCAAGAGTTCAAAAAAGTTCCTTCCGCGCAACTGAAAATCTCGCGCGATTCTGGTAGCGGGTTTCTCAGACTGACCGGCAAAACAGAGTCGTTTTGGACGCGTCGGATGGCCCAGGCATGGTAGGGACAGGAGGCAGTTGGGCCGACCACCTCGTGTTCAAGGCTTACACCGTCACGCACCAGGCGGGAAGTCCGTCGAAGCCGCGAGAGCAGTCTGCGCCTCGAAGCTGGCGATCCGCTTGCGCAGTGTCGTCAGTGTGCCTTCCAGCGCCTGTGAGCCGAGCACCATGCGCAGGCGCAGGCTCCACGTCGACGCTCTCAATAATGCGCGCGGCCATTCGCGCCGGGTCACCGGGAGCCAGTCCGTTCTTGGGCAAGAAGCTATGAGCGGGGGTTTGATCGTAGATGGACATGAGCTTGGCGACCTGCGCGCACCGCCAGGCTCGACGATGGTCATGCCAATGCCGAAGGAATCGACTTCCTCCGCGACAGACTCCACAAACCCTTCAATCCCACATCATCGCGGCGGCTCTCGGCAAGTGCATGTCAGAGGCCAAGAAGAAGTCCAACGCGGCAAATGGAAGGAGGGGCGGATACCCCAAGGGGGAGACCGCGGAAAATAGTCGGGCGGGCTTAAGCTCCGCAGGCAGCAGATTGGTTATTTGGCCTCCTTAGCTCTCGTCGAAGATGTTGATTGGATTGTCTCCCGCTTTTAGTACTCCAGCACCGTCGTAGAGTTTCACAATCAGCTCCTTTTCTGCCATGTCAAGCCGGGGCAGGAGATCCTCGCAGAGTGCTTTATATATGGGAATGTTGATCCCCATCCTTCCTGCTTCACCAGGTTTCACGGCGCTCCTTTGTCACCCTTCGGGCCGGGATCGCCCCGATCCCCTTTTGGTCCCGGGTCGCCTTTGGGACCCGATCTGCCTGGGTCACCCTTTGGACCAGCGTCCCCTTTTTCACCGCGTATGCTCTGTACAAAATTGGTGTCGGCCCGCAGCTCTTTTGCGATGGCCTTGGCCTGTGCGTCAGGGGACGTGAGCAAACTGTTCACTCCGACCGTGACCACAAGCAAGGTGAAGGCAGACAAAAAGAAGAATCTCGCCACCTTGTAAACCTCGACCAGATAATCGGTGCGGTTGTCCAGTTCCCTTTGGCACTGAAAATTGGAGTTGACGAGCTGTTTCTTGAGTTCGTCTGGCGGGAGCGCAGCTTCCTTTTGGTTGATATGCACCGTCATGATGATCCTCACACCAAAGAACACAACAAGGAGCATTATCACATTCAGGAACGCCAATGCCGATAAGAAAAAGGGGAAAGCCACCCACGTCGAGTTCGCCAGAGATTTCGGGAGCAAGAACCCTGCGAGAGCCAGAAATACCGAGCTCAGCGTGAGCAAGGTCTTGCATTTGTCGGTGATCCCGCTACGTCGGGCTTCTGCATCCTTGAGGCTATTCCTTGCCTCCACCAGGAGGACATCAAGGTTATCGCTGGATGACAGCGTGAGCGCCTCGTATTTCAGGGCGTCCTTGAACATCTCACCGTTCACCTCGTCCCAAGTGACTTCCGTTGCATAGAGCCGGAACGACAGGTACGTGATGCTCGTCACGACCTTTTTTCGGAAGAAGTGCAACCAGTCGAGGGCCTTTTGCGTCCTCTCCTTCGCGCGCTCCTTGAAGGTCTTTTCCATGGCGATCAGGCGTTAACCGGAACTGCCGGCGGCTGGCGAGAACATCTTGACGAATGAGGCCGCGATGTTCGCCCCAGCGGTCATGTCGAGCCAGGCCCATTGGCCGTTTGGGTTGATCTCGAGGAAATACCAGTCGCCGTTGTTGGCGACCGTCATATCGATGGCACCGAAACGAAGGCCGTAATAAGCCATGAGTTTACGAATCGCTATTGTCGTCTCCTCGGGCAAGGCAATCGGCCGATAAACCACGTCGGACATGTTGTTGCGTCGGATGTCGCACCGTTGCTCGCCCGGTTTGTCACCTGCCTGCAGTTCGACGGAGTGGATATCGGAGTCCACCACCGTGATTCGGACGTCGTTACGCTTCTCGATAAGCTGCTGGAAAAGCGTGGGGCAAGCCGCCAGGTCATCCAGGTTGTCCAGGTGCTTCTCCAGCACCCGATTAGTATAAATCAGGGTGTCGGCCTGCTCCCCGGGCCGCTGGATGTAGCCGGCAGAAAGCGGCTTTACGATGACGCAGCCATTGTGTTTCCCATAAAAAGACCGCATTTCGTCCGGTTCTTGGGTGACCATGGTATCGGGAATTCGCATCCCGAGCTTGGCGGCTACCGTTAGTTGCTCAAGCTTTCGAGAGGCCGCCGCATTTTGTGCTGGGTGGTTCACCCATCTTTCCACGGACACATGAGCAAAAAAGCACTCGATGAACTCGGTCCACTCGGAGCGTGTGTACTTGCTTTCGGGAGAGCTGTCGAACCGGGCATCCTGCAGTTGTTCCGGGCGGCGGTACCAAATGTGGCTAACCTGGTCGGGTCCGTACCATCGGCTATCGACTCTGATCGCAGGTTTACCCGGCTGGTACGACAGCGCAATTCTCCGCAGAAGGCAGTCGGTGTCTAACCGCAGGAAGGGGATCCCAGCTTTCCCCAGCGCAGAAATGAGGAACGAAGCAGTAGCATCCTGTGAGTTCGTTAGGATGAAAAGCATGGAGGGATGGCCCGAAGCAGTCGCGCACCGGGATCCGTATCGCCGCCTTCGGCCTGGACTCTGGTCATGGTGTTGGTTCCGACCGAGGCTGCGGATGCGATCGGAAGCAGGCGCTGAGGCGAAAAGGCACGATCCTCATCTGATGACTGTTCTCCTCCGACTCCCGTCTTCGTCATTGTCCCGGCTCTCACGAACGCGCCTCCAAGCGCTTCGAAGCGGCGGCCACGCTCGTCGTCATCGACATCGCCCCCCTTCACGTTGGTCATGGTCCGAGTGCCTGCGATCACATGCATGCCTTCGTCGCCGGGGCAGGATTCCTGAAACCTAAGAATAAATGGAGTGTTCATAAAACCTTACCGTGGAAATGCAAGAACGGCTTCAGCATGCGGATCTTTGTCCGCTCCCTCGTTTCTGACTTCCGTAAGCGTCTGAGTACCTGTGACCACCTTGGCCGACGCCGACCGGCTTCCGGTGTCAGCGACACGGTTCTGCACTGCTTTCTCTTCAAATCGGAGCAAAAAATTCTTCATAACGCTAATACTGGAACGTGATTGTATGCGCCCCAGCAGTGGCGTCAACGGCGAATCGCCTTCGGATCGCCCGCTCGATCCCATTCTGCGGCCTGCGGATTTGCTCCTGGACCTCCCCAACTCAGGGGGCTTTATCGCGGGCTTCTTCTCCTGTTTTGCTTTCTCCGGCCTTATTTTCGTCCAAGCCCGTACTGTCCGAAAATTCCAGCACGAGCGTTCTCAAGCGGCTTTGCGGTAAACCGATCTAACGATTTGCAAATGGCGCCAATATCGTTACAGATCATTGTTTTCCTCCCGCGCAGTGTGGTCCAGCAGCAGCGGTTAACACGGTCGGGAACGGGAAAAAGGAGCGCGGCGGCGGCGGTCGGCTGCATCACCGAACCCACGCACGCGGACGAGATCATCCGCAATGTCCGCGCGGACATTGTGTTGCTGGCGCGGGAGTTTCTGCGCGAACCGTATTGGCCGCGCCTGGCGGCGCGTGCCTTGGGCCATAAGGACGCGGTTTCCGGGCCGGTTCAATACGGCAGAGCCTGGTGATCGCAATTAATTCATGGCCGTTAGGGTTGGCTCAAATCCCCTGGCCTCATCTCAATTCCTACGCACGGCCTCGATGCGACCCAAAAACTGCCCGACTGAACACGCGTAACAGGTTGTTGAACTATTTCGTGCGCTAGCCAGCGTCGGTTGCTGCTGCTCCGGCGCGGTCAAAATGCCCGCGCTACGGCAGCAACATAATGCCCTTGCGCTGAAATTTTCCTGCAAGTGCCATGATGGCAGCGGCGGCGGCGCAATTCACGCCAACCTCGAAGCCCTGGATGCAGGGATTGAGCTGACTTGGCGCTGCGCGTGGTTGGTGGTCGAGGCCGGTGTCGTTGGCTTGAGTAAACCTCATGAGTATCACCCGCGGAAACCAGGAACGGGATGATCGAATTGCTGAAGAGCTGGTCGGCTCCATCAACGCGGGTTAAGCACCTGCTGTTTGCGATTTATTTGACCAATTGTTCCAAGCGGTGGAGGAACCCGCCCATTCTCGGGCGGCCATTGTAACGGAAGAGGGTTTTCACCAAGCAATGGTGAATGCGTCGGCACTGCGCGGCGTACTGCAGGGCCAGCCACCGATAATAGGTTTCCATGCTCTTCATGTTTTGCGTAAAGACAATGCGCACCAGTTCGTCCAGCAGACCGTCGGCGCGCTCGTCGAACAAGAGGCTCAGGTCCGCAGAGGGGCCGCCCGGCACTGGCTGGTAGCGCTGCATAAAGACGTACGCCCCCGGCAGCGAGCGCAGAAACCGGAGCCGCTTCACGTCCTCGGCCAAGCTGGTGTTGAAGCCGTACATGCAGACGAACTCGACGTTGTCCCGCCGGCTCGTTTGCAATAGCGCGTACCGCTCCCGCACAAAGTCTAGGTGCTGCGCGTCGTTGAGGCTGAAATGGTAGTTGCGACGCGTGAAGCCGGGATTGGAGCAACGGATGCGGCGCAACAGCGCGGCGGAATCGGGGCGCAGCATTCGCACGTCGAGAGTCTGATTGAAATTCACCGCCAGGTCCCGGCGCGCCATTTCCTCCAGCAACCCCAGTGCCGAGGGATGTGCCAGCAGGTTGTCGTCGAGGAGAACCAGCTTTTGCC
>Ga0224557_1002414_pt1 | contig 15984 bp, 9 predicted proteins | sample 714S31014metaG_FD_180677 | JGI IMG/M metagenome (GOLD analysis project Ga0224557, IMG submission 180677) | Peat soil microbial communities from Stordalen Mire, Sweden - 717 S3 10-14 | ecosystem: Environmental > Terrestrial > Soil > Wetlands > Peat | place: Sweden: Norrbotten County, Stordalen...
ATATCCGCGTGGGCCAGCGTGCTTTGCGCAAACCAAATGGGGTACAGCCCGGTAAGAAGCACAGTCCAGAAAGCCACCGCGCCCACGCCCACCAGCCGCATAGCCAGCCGCCAGACCGCCAGCAGCCCCAGCGCCGCAACCATCAGCACAGCCTCCCGCGTCACCTCGGGATAAAAGCCGCAAACCTTCCACCAAAGCGCCAGGTAGATGCTCTCAAGTGGGGGATGGGCGTTGGTCAGCGTCGTGATCGGGATGAGCGACCCTGTGCGAAAAAAATCCCAGGCCGCGGGAATGTAATAGCCCGCCTCGTCCCAGTAGTAGGGCAAACGCAGCAGCGTGAAATGGCTGACGTACAGCGCCGCGAAGACCACCGGAAAGATCCTCCAGAGGGGCAAGGGCTCATCCAGCCGCGACTGCATCAGTCTTCTAAAATGCAAGCGATCACTCCCAAAGCGAAATCCCGGTAAGAGGCGCAGAACTGGTAGATCGGGGTTTCAACCCTGACACTCGGCCTGGTAAAATCAAAGCGGACTTTACAAGCTACGGAAAAAGGCCCGAATTCAACCGAAATACCCGAAAAGCATACCGCAGGGGCTGAAGCCCGTATTGATTCTGCGGCACTTACGGCACGACTAAAGTCGTGCCCTGACGCTTCCTGCGCCCCGGAATGAGTTTTTCCGCAGCCTGTTTAGCCCCTGAGGTGTGCTTTTCGCGAAATTCATCTGCTATGCGCCGCATCTCCGCCCCCTCTTAAGCTTTCAGTTCACCGGCCCTTGCGGAAAGCTGTGCCCGTGCGGCTCCAGGTTCAGCACGCCGAAGGCCTGCTCATACTGGGAGAGATTCTGCCCCAGCACGTTCCAAAGCGCCTTGGCCTGCTGCGGGCTCAAAAAGATGGCTTGGTGGTTGCGGATCGTCACCTGTTCCGGGCTTTCGCTCGAGGCCAGGCCGAACACAAGCTGGAAATCCCACACGCTCACGCGCACCTGCACGCTGTTGGCATAGGACTCGCGGTAGTCGGAAGTTTGGGCAAGGTTCAAGTGGGGTTGTTGCACAGTTGGACTCATGGTGACTCCAGATTACTCCGGCCGGGCCAAGGACGCCGGATCCCAATTGTCGCTGCCCCGCAGAAACACCGACGGCTCAAACTTCCGCGCCTGTTCCGAAAAATGTGTGTCGTGGCTTTAACAGCGCCGCAAATGACGCCAAGATGACTGGGCTTTATAACCCATGAGGGAATTCCTGCTTCACAGCAACACCTGATCAGAGTCTCCTTAGAGGACTGACCACCAGCATCATCAACTCTACCGTAGACCAACTCGCCATCGTCAAGACATCCGCACGATTTCTCTTTTTTTATCTCTTCTCCGGGCACGACTCTTTGCCATTTATTAAATTCTCCACGTCTCGCGAAAGCGCTCTGGCTTCGTTTCATCTCGTCATTTCTCCGGGGCGCGCAGTGGTTGCTGGTCAGACCTCGTGGACGATAGAATCCTCAATATGCTACTTGTTCGGAACAGATTGCACAGGAGCGGAAGTCACGCCATGAAACCAATTTCACAAGCCCTCATCTTGGGCTTTCTATCCATCTGTTGCGTCGGCTACTCTCAGACCCCAGCTAAGACCGTGCCCCCTCCCGCTCCCACAATCAGGATCGCTCTCGTCGGCGACTCAACCCAGACTAAAAATGCCGGCTATGGCCTCGGCTTCTGCGCCAACCTTACCGGCTCCGTCACCTGCATCAACGATGCCAAGGGCGGAGCAAGCACCAAGACCTACTACCAGGAAGGATACTGGACAAAGGCTTTGGCAGATAAGCCGGATTACATGCTCATCCAGTTTGGCCACAACGATGAAGAGTCAAAAGACCATCTCGCGCGCGAAACAAATCTCCAGACCGAGTACCCTGTCAACCTCAAGCGCTATGTCGAGGAAGCACGCGCCCATGGAATCATTCCCATCCTTGTAACTCCCTTGACCCGCCGCTATTACGAGGTCGATGGCAAGATCCACTCTGACTTACTCGCCCACTCCGAAGCCGTGAGGAAGGTGTCAAATGAAGAGCACACTCCCTTGATCGATCTGCAGGCGGACAGCATCGCTTACCTCGACACGCTCACTGAAGCGCAGGGCCAGGCTCTCGGCATAACTAAGAAAGACCCGCAGGGAAACATTATCCCGGACAAGACGCACTTGAACTACGAAGGCTCTTACGTCTTTGGCCGCATCGTCGCCGTAGACATGGCCAAGGCCGTGCCCGCTCTCGCGCCATATGTGAAGAAGGAGCCGACACCGCTGCCTGCGGCCGGAATACGCAGCGTGGCGGTCCTTCATGGCGCACCGGTGCGCATCGTGCTGGTGGGCGACTCCACCGTCAACAACGGCGGAGGATGGGGTCCCGGCTTCTGTGCCTTGATGACTTCCAATGTCGAGTGTGTGAATCTGGCCAGAAACGGCCGCAGTTCAAAGAGCTACTATGACGAGGGAGTTTGGCAAACTGCGCTGGCTCAGCACGGCGACTACATCCTCATTCAGTTCGGACATAATGACATGCCCGGCAAAGGCCCTGAACGCGAGACCGACCCCGACACGACTTATGCCGCTAACATGCGCCGCTACATCGAACAGGCGCGAGCCGCCGGGGCAATCCCGGTGATTGTAACTTCCCTTTCCAGGCGCACTTATAGAGACGGCAAACTGGTTCAGGACTTGACGGCCTACGCCAGCGCCGCAAAACGAGTTGCCAGCGAAGAAGATGTTCCAGTCATCGACCTCAACGCAGCCAGCACAAAGCTGCTTGAAACCATGACACAAGAGCAGGCCGACAAGTTCGACGCGGAAACGCATCCAGATGCCGCCAGCAAAGGTCCCGACCGAACGCATCTGAACCCAACCGGCTCCGCTGTATTTGGGCGCATGGTCGCCGATGGCTTGGCCAGGGTTTGTGTGGAACTCGGACCCGACGTAAAAGGCCAGGCGGAAACGAAGACCACCACACCGTAACACTCGAGCATCCGGGGAACGCTACTCCAAACAAGCCGAACGGGGGAAGCGCCGTCATCGCTTCCTCCCTATTCTTGAGGAACTCAACATGCCGGCCAATCTTTCTTTCACTTACCTCGCCGTTGCCTTGGCTGTTTGCGGAACCGCCGTTGCCCAAGATACACGCCACGTCGTCGAGCCGCATTTCCCAAAGACATGCACGGTTCTGCGCGCCCACCTCTCTGCTCCAGACGGGCAACTCTCTCTTGCCGACGAGCACAATCCGGACACAGTGCGGTTGCAGAGCGCTATCGACGGTTGCCCCGCGGGCAAAGCCGTCGAACTGCGCGCGGATAAGGGCAGGAATGTTTTTCTGAGCGGTCCTTTTCGCCTCAAGGCCGGTGTCACGCTCCTCGTCGACGCCAACGTCGCGCTGTTTGCCTCGCGCGACCCGCACGATTACGATGTGACTCCGGGAAGCTGCGGCGTCCTCTCCGAGAAGGGCCAACACTGCAAGCCGCTGATCGCCGCGGATGACGCGCCCAACAGCGGCATCATGGGCGAAGGCGCGATTGACGGCCGAGGCGGCGCCACGATGCTGGGCCAGAACATCACATGGTGGGATCTCGCGCATCAAGCCAAGGTAACCGACAAACAGCAGAATTGCATGCGCATTCTCAACGTCAACCACTCCAATAACTTCACCCTGTACAAAATCACCTTGCGCAACTCACCCAACACCCACGTCTCCGTATCCCACAGCGATGGCTTTACCGCCTGGGAAGTCAAGATCCTCACGCCGAAGACCGCGCGCAACACGGATGGCATCGACCCCCAGGCCGGAGCAAAGAACGTAACCATTGCCTATTCCACCATCCACACGGGCGATGACAATGTTTCTATCAAATCCGATGCCAGTGGCGCAGCTTCGAACATGTCCATCCTGCATAACCACTTCTACTCGGGACACGGCATGTCTATCGGCAGCCAGACCGCTGGCGGCGTGGACCATGTGCTGGTGAGCGACCTGACTATCGATGGCGCTGACAACGGCCTCCGCATCAAGTCCGACCGCAGCCGCGGCGGGCTCGTGCAGAACGTCACTTTTGAAAATGTATGTATCCGAAATACCCCCAATCCGCTGGTCTTCGTGCCTATGTACACAACCTTTGCCGGAGATAAGCTGCCAGTGTTCCGCGATATTGCGTTGCGCGATGTTCATATACTCACGCCGGGCGCATTCACCTTCAATGGGCTCGACGCGCAGCACAAACTCGGCATCTCGCTGAACAATGTAACTGCCGAGGATCTGCAGAAGTCTGAAGTCTTTGCAAAATACGCTGACATCACGATCGCCGGTACGCGCGGCAATCTCATACCTTCCGGCGCGGACGTCACTGTAACCGGAGCGAATGCAACTGCGGGAGCGCCGCTCGACTGTCAAACTCGATTTGTTGCGCTGGCCACTACAACCTCCACGCCCGAGTCTGCCGAGAAGGTTCTGCCGGAAGACAAGACATTCTATGTAGCCGCCGATGGAACCGGAGATTACTACTCGATCCAGAGGGCCATCGATGTAGCGCCGGCCACGGGCGGCGCGTTGATCCTGGTGGCGCCGGGAACCTATCGCGAAGTGCTGACCATCGATAAGCCGAACATCCAGCTTCGCAGCGCCAATCCCAACGCGAGCAAGACAGTGGTGGTTTTCGACCGCAGCGCATCCCTCAATGGCGGCACTTCTCACACAGCAACGGTCAATGTCTCGGGCGACAATTTCCTTGCCGAGAACATCACCTTCCAGAACGACTTCAAAGCCGCGCATGATCCATATCCTGAAGGCTCGCAAGCCGTGGCGTTGCGTGTCACCGGCGACCGCGCAATCTTCCACAATGTTCGCCTGTTGGGCCACCAGGATACGCTCTACGCAGCCAGCAAAGGTTGCACCGGGACAGGAGAAGCCCGCACCTGCCGCCCCGCGCGCCAGTACTTTTCCAACAGCTATATCGAGGGCAATTTCGACTTCATCTTTGGCGACGGCACGACCGTGTTCGATCGTTGCGAGATCCAAAGCGACCTTCTCGCCGCTGGATTCATCACGGCGCAGAGTAAGGTTTATCCGCAGCAGGACTCCGGTTATGTTATCTACAAATCCAGATTGACGGCCGAGCCCGGAGTAACCAATGTGTATCTTGGGAGGCCATGGCGGCCGTACTCCACAGTTACTTACATTGACACGGAGATGGGCAACCACATTCAACCGGCAGGCTGGCGCGAATGGCTGCCTGGCCAAACGCATTCAATGGAGACGGCCACTTACTCCGAATATGGCTCAACCGGCCCAGGAGCGCATCCCGGCGAGCGCGATCCGCACACCAAATTTCTCACTCCAGATGATGCAGCCCGCTACGCACCGGAGGTCTTCCTCCGTGGAGACGATAACTGGAATCCGACAACGCAGGAGATTCCGCCGCTGCAATAGCCTGCCCGGTAACTCAGGCGGAAGTTCCCCAGCCAAGTCTTAGCGCCCGATCTTCACATAAACTCCAGGTCTCTGACCGGATGAAATGGTGCTATGAGGGGTGAGAGCGCGGGCTGGGAAACCCGCGCTACAGCCGGTCAGGAGACCGGCGCTACACTTTTACTGGTCCATAGCCAGACGGTCAGAGACCTAGCCTCCGCAACCGTCTACCGCGGAACCTGCGCGAGAATCCAGCGCATCAGTTCCTTGCCCGCGGCGAAATTGTCATACGGCTCCGCCAGTTTCCGCCCGTCGGTGTACTCGTTATAGAGCCATGGATCGACCGTCGCGAAAACAGTTCCTTTGCCGTACTTCGCCGTCGCCATCAGAATTCCTTCATCGTCCTGGAACGCCGATACCGCCGGAGACCGCACTGAAATGTTGCACACATCTTTCATGAACAGAGTATGCGGATCATGGAAGATAGGACCGCCGCCGGGAACGATGAGCTTTCCCATCTCGTGCGCGTCCCCGATGACGTGTTTGCGCAGCACGCTGTTGAAGTGAATGCCGAACCGATCGGCGATCAGGTTGAAATGCTCGAGATCGGTATTCGCCGGATCGTTCGCAAGAATGAACAGCACGCCTCCGCCTTTGACCCATTCGGCAATCTGCGCTCCGTCTTCCGGATTCACATAATGCGGATTCGGGTTCTTAGCCAGCGTATCCGGCGAAGCAATGATGTAAACCTGAGCCTGATCGAGCGCCGCGACCGTCGGTTCCGTATAAAGCGTTTTTGTCTGCGCGCCAAAGTTGTGGACGATGTGGCCCAGCAGTGAGTAGCCGTCGTTGCTCTCGTCGTTCCACTTGTAATGAAAGTAGTCCTGCTGGCCAAATGCATCGACCCTCTTCTGGCTGTTGAACCACGCGTCCACCAGAACCGTGTCGCCTCGCCCCAGCTTCGCACTCTTTGCGTTCTCCATCTCCATGCTTGCCAGCAGAAACGCGCCCACTCCCTTGGGATCGTCGGTCACCACCTTCTCGCCGATGTAATAGGCGTAGCTCCCATCCCGGTAAGGATCGCCACCAAGCCCCCCGACCTTCACCGTTCCTGTAAGTGACACCGAGTCGCCTTGGCCGGGCTGCCCGGTTTGGATAAAGTGACCAATAATACCTTTGTATCCGCGCTCGGCGTTTGCCAGATAACTCTGCGGAAGATAACCCAGCCTGACTCCCTTTGCCAGTGCATAAACAAACATGCAGGAGGCCGACGACTCAAGATAGTTTCCCTTTGCCCCTGCTTTGTCCATCACCTGATACCACAGCCCCGTTTCGCCATCCTGATACCGCGCTACCGCGGCGGCATCCCGATCAAGCTCGGCCATCAACACCTTCCGCCCCGCATCCTGTTCGGGATAATACGAAATCGTGTCAACGAGCGCCATCATGGCCCAGCCCATGGCCCTGGCCCATAATTCCGGGGAGTGCCCGGTTTCCTTGTCGGCCCAGCGCTCTTTCTTCGACTCATCCCATCCGTGATAGAGCAAGCCCGTCTTCTCATCGCGCGTGTGCTCGTCAATCAGCACAAACTGGTGGGTGATGTCGCTGAAAGCCTCAGGATGATGAAACGTAGCCGCATATTCGGCGTAGAACGGCTCCGCCATGTAAAGCCCGTCCAGCCACATCTGATTCGGATATCTCTGCTTGTGCCAGAATCCTCCGGACGCAGTGCGTGGCTGATGCATCAGTTGCTGGTAAAGCAGCGTGGCGGCCTTTGCGTAGCGTGGATCCCGCGTCACGCCGTACAACAACAGAAGCTGCCGCCCAAGCAAAATGCTGTCGAGCTGATTCTCTTCCGCGTTGAAGGTAGGAATAGACCCGTCAACCCCCACAAACTGGTCAACCGAACTTTTGATGTACTTGTAATAGCGGGCGTCGGCGGTGTTGAACCACACCGCATCCATGCCGCGCAGCAGCGTTCCGAGCTCGTAGTTCCAGACCCAATGTTGGCCGGCTGGCACAAAGCGCCCATCGGGCCAGCGCTCGATCGCCGCATTCGCCGCGCGTTGTGACCAGGGCCGCTCTTGGCCATGTGCAATCGAAACACTTCCGCCCACCATTCCGGCGAGCAGCATCAACCAAACAAGATTAAGGGCTCTCTTCATTTTGTCTCCGGGTGCTCCGCACTCCAGGTGTCAAAGCGGTCAAGGGCGCGCTTCGATTCGGGGCTGTACCAACTGTAGCCATTCCGCCGCTCTTTGGACAACTCATTGACATTGTCGTGAAGGGATTTGTCGCGGTCCGCAAAGATTGGAATGTCCTTGCCGATCTGATAGTAGCGCGCCCAGATGGGCCCCGCGCCTGGACTGGCCGCAAGTTGGCGTCCGTCCGGTCCACGCTGGTAGCTCTGGCCGTAGATTGCCGTCTTCTTGAACCACGCGGCAGCAGAGCGAATGGCCCGCAGCTCAGCCGCGGTTGGATGCGGCAGATCGTTCATCAGCAGCAACAGCAAGCTGGCGCTCTCGCCTGCGCACTGTGCCGGCGGCTCGTAGTTGCGGCCTGATTCCGGCTTCAGCGTCAATGGATCGTCCTGCTGCGGCCAGACCGTGGCCACTCCGTTTACAACGATTTGCGAGGCTAGAATACAGCGGATTCCGCGCGCGAAGCTGGCGGCGGCGTGCATCCGAACGTTCTTCGGCACAAATGAAAACTCATCCCTGCCATCCGCCGCATGACCCATGAGCTCCACCACCTGGGTCATCGCGTCGTCGTTGTAGGTGATTGCATCGTGATAGCCGCCTTCAAGCGGCCATACCTGCGGCCATCCACCGTTGGGAAACTGCGCCAAGAACAGATAATCCATCCCTCGCAAAAAAGCCGCCACATAAGCCGTTCTGTCCCTGGCTCCGGCTGCCGCGATGACTTTGGCCAGAAAGTTCATTTGCGTCGTTGTGGCATCGTTGTCGATGGTACCCACATAATTCCATTCCGGTTCCAAGGGAGCATCAAAATCGCCGGGAGCAAGAAACCTGGAAAGATTGCCGGGAGTGAATGCCTCGCCTGGGCGACGCGTCTCCTTGCTCATATCCATGTTCTTTCCCCAGCCCCCGGCAGGCGTCTGGAACGAGACAATGACATCCGCGATGTGCCGCGCATCCGCGCTTGCGTACCAGGCAGCGTCGCGATCGAGCGGGATGCTGCGGGCGGAGAATCCATGAGGCGGCTCAGTCGCCTTTTCCATCCCAGCGCTCTTCAACTCCGCCTGAAGCGCGTCCTTGTCCGCCTGCCGCTGCCGCTGGGACCGCTCCAGATACTCAAGCCAGGCGCTCCGCTCTTTGGACGGCAGAAGTGCGATCCGCTCCCGCGTGAGGGGCTCGACTGGAGGATTCGTTCCAATCGTAGTAGCGGCGGAAGCAGCAACCCCCCCAATCAAAACTGCGGCGACAATGTGCAAAGACAATGCGTGGCTCATTTGCTTATCCATGACATAGATTCCTCCGCGGAACGAGAGCAGTTCAGTGCGCCGGACCAGCGGAAGGAGCTGGAATCCATCCATTCAGCCGCAGCCAGTTCTCAAGTAACCCCGGCCATGCGGACAGCGCAGGATAGTTTTGCGCCAGTGCCGTTCCGTGCGGTCCCTGCTCAAAGATGTGAATCTCCGCGGGAACTCCCGCACGAACCAGAGCTGTATAGAACACCACACTGCTGAGCGGCGGAACGGACTGATCCATCGTGGTCGCATAGAGAAAATAAGGAGGCGTATGCGCCGTAACATGCTTGTCAGGAGACATATCGTCCGTCAACTCAGCCGAGGGATGATCGCCGAGCAGCGAGCTCATCGCGCCGGGTTTGGCAACTCCCTCTTGAAGGGTCAGGCCGCCATACGAGCTGATGACAAAATCGGGACGATCGCTTACCCGCTCAATCGGATCGGCGGCTTGCAGGTTTCCTTCGTCAAAGTGCGTTCCCACAATTCCCACCAGGTGCCCACCCGCTGAAAAGCCCCACATACCGATCCGGTCTGGAGCAATTGCGAACGCCTGCGCATGGCTGCGAACCCAGCGCATGGCGCGATAGCCATCCAGTATCGGCGCGGGATAGCGATAGCGGGGCGCCAGGCGATAGGTGAGAACGAAGGCCGTGATCCCGCGCAGATTCAGCCACTCCGCGATGCGCGTCCCTTCCTTGTCATACGCCAGATGTGTGTACCCGCCGCCGGGACACACGATGACCGCTGTGTGCTGGCCGGACCCTGGAGCGCCAAATATCTCCAGATGCGGCTTGTCCTGCTCTTCGGCGCCCACCGCTCCGGGCGCTCCCAAGGGCCACAGGTATTCAATCTGTCCATGCGGCGACGCGACTTCGGACGCCGCGGGTATCGCCGATGCTGAATTCGCTGCGGCAACCTGAGCCGCGGCCTTCGGGTGCGCACACACACAGGCAATGACCAGAAGGGCAAACAGCAACCGCGCTGGGCGCGAGAAGCCGCAAGATGAGAGGGAGACAGGAGAGAGAACTGCGAGCGACTTTGAACCAACCATTGGGGGATCCTGAAGAAAGAATTTATCCAAACTTGAATCGGCACGCGGAAGATCGAGCGTCAAGACTAAACTCTGGAGCCAACCAATTTCAAACGGGGTGAAAGTGGGTCGATTTGGCATGAAGCAGGGCGGATGCCGCAAAGCCGAAAAAGAAGAGGCTGCCGTTTCAAGCCGGCAGCCTCTTCCGCTAAATCGTGGGTTAGGTTAGAACGAGATACGTGCCGAGAACTGTGCAGCCTTGCGTGTGTAGATTGAACTTTGGGTAACCTGTCCAAAGCTCGCGTTGCCTACAGCCGTGCTGGCAACACCGAACTGAGTGTGGTTGGTGATGTTGTACCACTCGGCCCGGAAGTCCAGACTGGACGATTCCGTAATGTGCAGCGGGAAGCTGCGAACCATAGCCAGGTCAAGCTGGTAGTTGCCTGGCCCGAGGAGGTTGTACGGCGCCGTACGCGGCGAGTTGCCAAAGGTGTAAGCAGGCACCGTTGCCGTATTGAGCAGCGACGTCTGTCCAGTTGGAGCTACGGGGTTGATGAACGGACCCGTAGGGGCGGTGGTTGTGCTGCCGATGCTGGGAACGATAAACGTACTGGCGGCAGAAGGGCCCCCATTCGTCGTCGCGTTGTAATTCTGATTGTTTACTCCCTTGCCCCATTTTCCATTCTGGCGCGCCGAGCCCGAGAAGTTCGCGTTGAGCGTGGGCTCGCAGGTGCTATCCGCGGGATTGGTCTGGCATGACGATCCGGTGACTGCCAATGGTGACCCGGAGAAGGCCTGGAAGACCCCGGAGAACTTGAAGCCTCCGATCACTGCCCGCTCCAAGGTATTTGCGTTGAGAATCGACTTGCCGAAAGGCATGTCCCATACGCTGGTCGCGACAAAGTGCTGCGCCTGGTTGGACGTGGACACTGTCCTTTCCATGCGGTCCGCGGGATAGGCCGCTTGCGGGGAACCGGCAATGGTTCCAGCAGGAATGGCGTAGCCGGAACGGAAGGTGCCACCGTCGTCGATGCCGCGCGATAGCGCATAGTTAACGTTGAAAATCAACCCGTGCCAGGAACGCATCGAGACCAAGGCTTGCAGCGCGTTGTAGTTTGCGTTGCCAACGTATCCCCAGGAGTCAGAGACCGACTGGAACGGGTAAGGCTTCAAGAGCGTGCTCAACGGCTGAGACGTAACGAACTGACTCAGTCCCGTGCAGGTCAGGCTGTATGTGGTGCAATCCGCGGTGACCTTCGTGGCAGTGGTGCCGGTGTCGGCCAGCCTCGCTCCCAGATACAGATAACTCGGATTGAGCTGGTTAGCCTGGATTCCGCGAGCATTCATGCTATCCAATTGCAGGAAGTGGCCCTCCGAACCCACATAGGTGGCGGTGACTGCCATCGCGTTGGTCACCTGACGCTGGATACCGACAGTCCAGTTGATGTACTCCGGCGCGCGGCCGCCAAGGTACGGGTCGGGATACGTCATGCCCGAGGGTGCTGCCTGATAGCTGGTCGTGCTCCCGCTCAGGGTATTGGTGGTGTAGCCGGTGCCGAATTGCGGACCCGAAGCAACGCCAGTCGCGCCCGTGTAGGTGGGAACCGCGCCAGTGCCGCTGCCCGCAACCCCACTCGAGGCATTCAGAAGTCCAGACATGGCGGTCACATCGTTAGACGACGAGAAAGACGGCCCGGTCGAGAAGCCCAGCGTTCCGATGGAATAGGCAAGGCCGCCCACAGCATCGCCGTGGGAGAACATGACACCGTAGCTGGAGCGAACCACGGTCTTGCTGCCAAGCTGATAGGCAAGGCCAACGCGAGGGCCAAAGTTTTTGAAGTAGTTCTTGACCGGGGAGGAACAGTTGCAGGTTCCGGCGCCGGTACCCGTGAACTGGAGGGCTCCATTGAGGCCGGTCACCGGGTTGGCAAGATTGGGGTTGAAGAAGCTCGCGAAGTTATGCACTTCGGTTGCGGTCGGGAAGAAATCGTAGCGCAGGCCCAGGTCGAGAGTCAGGTTCGGCGTCACCTTCCAGTTGTCCTGGACATAGGGCGAAACGGGGCGGAAGCGCGCGCCGTACTCCGGATGGATGGAATAGTCCGTGAGGCTGCCCTTGTCGATTTGGCCGAGCATGAAGCTGGCGTAGGACAAACCGGTGCTGGCCAGTGCTGTATAGGAGCCTTTTGCAATGCCCGCGGTCTCCGTTACGGCGGCGGCGAGGGTAATGGGGGTAGTTCCGCCCGTGGCGCTAATCGTGTTGTACTGCATCCATGCAACCTGCCCACCGAAGGTGAACGCGTGCTTGCCTACGGTCCACTGCAGGTTATCGAGAGCCGTGAAGTTTGCCCCCAGGGTCACATTGGCAGTTGTGCCGCCCCAATTCGTTGGAATATCCGTGCCTGCGAAGGTCACGATTGGGAAGGTCTGCTGCGCCTGGCCTACCGGGAGTCCAGTCATGCCCATGGTTGATGCGGCATAATTCGGCGTCTGGTTGGGATTGAATGTTGGACCGTTGTACCGGGCATAGCCCCACTTGACCTGGTTGATAAGGTGCGGCGAGAAGACGTGCGTCTCCTCAATGATGCCCACCGCGGTCTTTGGCGCGTAGGTTTGACCGTAGTTGAAGGGGACTGGTCCGACGTTGCGGCCCGCGGTGGTCTGACCGACGGGATTGGAGCTGGCCTGGCGACCGATGGCCGCAATGAACGTGAGCGTGTCCTTGGAATTGACCAGGTAGTCGATGCGGTGTGTAAAGGACCAATTGACCAGGCCGGTGGCGTTGGGAGAAACGTAGTTGTTTTGCAAAGCCGAGCTGATGCCCGTTGTTGGAAGGAAGGCCTGCATCTTCGTAGCGACTGAGGAGAACTCGCTGGACGGGATCGCATTGACCTTAAGGCCAGTCAACGTCGGATTGCCCGCTGGTCCTGTGGTGGTACCCGGACCGTAGCCGTATTGGTACCGGCAGAAACCGTCGGTGGCGTGCGCGCTGCAGAGGGCCTGCGAGGATGGGTCATAGATATTGATGCCCGTCGCGCTGAAGTCGCCTGCCTGCTGGGCCGCCGTGGGGAAAGTCATCGGCGTCGGGGTCGTGCTGGTGTAGCGGAAGCCGTTGTAGTTGCCGAAGTAGAAGACTTTGTCTTTCCATCCGCCAAACGGGACCAGCGGACCGCTCAGGTTGATGCCGTACTCGTTGCTGTGCTCGATCGGTTTAACCGGTACGCCGATCACTGGATTGACGATCGGTCCGAACCAACCCCAGGTATCCAGCGCCGTGTTGCGGAAGAACTCATAGACCGAAGCGTGGTATTTGGCGCCGCCTTGCTTGACTGAGTAGTTCATGACGCCCTGGCCTTCATAGACGGCCGAGTATCCGTTGGTCTGCACCTGGAACTGGTCGATTGCGTCAACCGAAAGAGCGGTCCACACAAAGCGCGGGTCGCCGTTGCCGCCGGCGCGCACAAACGGAAGGCCGTCGATGTAGACATCGGAAGCGGCTCCTCGGCTGCCGGAGCCGTTGACCACGCCGGTGTTGGTGGTGACGTTGCCGTTGGTCACATTGCCCTGCACGCCAGGCATGAGGTACACAAAGTCTGTCGCTCGCCGCTGGTCGGCATTGCCATAGGCGCCCATTTCGATCGGCAGCTCGGAGTAGGTCTCCTGCTCCATGGTCGCGCCCAGCGTAGCGTTGCTGGTTTCCAACTGCGGCGGCGCCGCGGTCACGGTAATTTCTACGTTCGCGCCACCAACCGTGAGGACAGGGTTATAGGTCTGGGTCTCCAGCGCATTCACATGGACGTTTTCCTGGGCCAGCTTTTCAAAGTTCTTGGCGGTCGTGGTAATGGAATAGATGCCCGGATCCAGGTTGGGGAAGTTATAGTCGCCCGACCCAGTTGACGTTGTCTTGACTGTGATGTTGGTTTCACTGTTGGTGACTGCAATGGTGGCGCCTGGAATCACCGCACCAGTCTTGTCCGTCACCAGACCAGTGATTTGGCCTTTTCCGCTAAGCTGCGCCATCGCGCCGAACGGAGCCATCATGGCAATGACCAGAAGAACCAGCCATCCCAAACCCAGGCCACTCAGGAACGCGCGGCGCGGTCCCTTCGATGACCTATTCACGCACAATTGTCTTTCTACAGCCAACTTCATCATTGAAGCCTCCAAAGTTTTCCTCATTCGCTTCGGTTCCTGGTTCCTTGCATCAGGATTCCAGAAACATTATACGACGGTGGTCCGACCACGATTTAATCTTAAATAGTCTCCCGCACAACATTGGTAATGTCAAACGGAAATCGATGACTCGGCATATTTCAATACGGATATTATTTCAGAGGCCCACTGGAAAACCAACAGCATAGGCGCGTTATGCGCCATGCCGCCAGCGTTACTAGAGATGTACTGGTCCATACTGGTCAGGCCTCACGGGCCGGAAGACCGTTTCCCCGATTGGCAACTGCAAAAACAACTCGCCAGAAACTGCTGCGAGACTCCCCCCATCGTGCAAGAACAAGGCCGGCCTTCGCAGGCCAGCCTGTTCGCATGAGGAGGCTCGGTCACCGCAATGAGACGTTGGCTCCCGGCCCCTTGGTAATTGCCTGCCCCTCGGTGGCCTCAATCACTACCTTCTCGCCTGAGACATCGGCATAGCCGATCGTCAGTCCATGTTGAGCGCCGATCTTCACGTTGCGCAGAACCACGCCGGTGACCGGGGATTCCGGCAGCCCCACAATCGCTCCCGCCGTTGTGCTCCCCGTGGCCGTCACATTTTCCAGCGTGATGTCGTGGAAGCGCGGCGTGAGCCGTGTAATGGGCTGGGCCGCTTCTCCATCCGGCGGCAGGACCTTTGGATAGTACTCGCTGATGATCAGCGCGTTCTTCACATCCTTCATATCGATGTCGCGAAAGACCAGATGCCCCACATCGCTGCCGCGGTCCCGGTTTGCCTTCACCCGAATTCCGTTGTCCGTGCCCTCGAAGTGAATCCGCTCGGCCCGGATGTTCTGCGCGCCGCCGGCAATCTCGCTGCCGATCGACAGGCCGTGGCCGTGCAGGAAGGTGCAATCGGTAATCGTGATGTCGCGGCTCGGATCGTCGGGCCCCGGTGAGTTGATCGGCCCCGACTTGATCGCAACGTCGTCGTCCCCCACGTCGGCAGTCACATGATCGATCACCACATGCGACGACGAGAAGGGGTCGATGGCGTCCGTATTCGGGGAGTGCGCCGGCGCCAGAACCTTGATGTTCCGAATGATCACATCGTCCGAGTAGTAAGGAACCAACTGCCACATGGGAGAGTTCTGGATCGTAACTCCCTCCACCCGCACATGCTTGCAATGGTCGAAGATAATGAGCTTCGGCCGCGGGTGGCCCATTCCCAGCACGCCCGCATCCCGGATGGAACGCGCCATCAGCCACCAGCTTTCTCCATTGCCGTCAATCACGCCTTCTCCGGTGATGGAAACATTGGTGGCGTTGGTCGCGCTGACCAATGGCTGCAGATCGGGAAGATGAAACATGGTCATCGGCGGATAGTCCGCATGATCGGGAGACCCAAGCAGCGTGGCTCCCTTGTCGAGTTGCAACGCGATGTTGCTCTTCAGCACGATTGGGGCGCTCAGATATGTCCCCGCAATCAATCGAACGGTGCCGCCGCCTTGCGCCTCGCACGCATCGATCGCACCCTGAATCGCGGCGGTATCTTTGGCGACGCCATCCCCCTTGGCCCCATGCTTGCTCGGGTTGCAGCGGTCGGATGAATCGAGGGCGTTGGCTGGGGCGGCCGCGAAGCCAACCAGCAGGGCCATTCCCAAAAGCAGATGCACGATCGATTGTCTTTGTTGAATCATTGGAACTCCTCGCAGGCAATTGGCTCACTTTGCAAACTGATCATACGCCTCAAATACTCAGTGGTCATACCACGCAGGACTAGAAAAATGCGCCGCACGCCAAATTCGTGAATTCCGCAGGAGCGGACCGGCTTCCTTAGCAGCCTGTGGCAGAAGTCGCAGTCTGGCGGAAAGCATCCCT
>Ga0224557_1002417_pt1 | contig 15959 bp, 20 predicted proteins | sample 714S31014metaG_FD_180677 | JGI IMG/M metagenome (GOLD analysis project Ga0224557, IMG submission 180677) | Peat soil microbial communities from Stordalen Mire, Sweden - 717 S3 10-14 | ecosystem: Environmental > Terrestrial > Soil > Wetlands > Peat | place: Sweden: Norrbotten County, Stordalen...
GGAGTAGGATTCAGTCCTACTCAACAATGGAGGTCGCTCATGCGAACGACGCGGCAATTGAGCATCACACTCCCAAACGACATGGCTGAAGCGCTCCGCGAGCGGGTGCGCTCAGGGGAATACGCCAGCGAAAGTGAGGTGATCCGCGAGGGCCTGCGGGCATTGTTCGCCCGCGATCAGGCTATTGAAGCCTGGCTTCGTGACGAGGTTGCCGCCGCATACGACGCCGTGGTCGCCGACCCTTCGCGCGCCGTCACTGCGCAGAGGGTGCGGGCGCGGCTGGCCGCCGAGCAGGCCGGGAGCGTGTGAATCCCAGCGTCGTCTTCACGCCCGAGGCGGAAGATCAGCTCGCCGAGCTGTACCGCTATATCGCCGCCGCGGGGTCGGCCGAAGTCGCGGCGCGCTACACGGAGGCGATCGTCGCTTACTGCGAGGAACTGGCCGCGGGTCAAGCTCGTCACCAGTTACTGGTTCGATCACCACCCTGCCGCACACACCGAAAACCAACCGGATACGCTGTGTTCTTGCCGGATGATCTCGGCTAAATCGATTGCCGCATAACCAGACAACGACTTCGAGACCGGTACCGCCGAGAACCGTCTCTCGGTACTTCGTTGGTTAAGGCTGCTAGGGCGGAATCGCCCCGTCGCAGCCACCAGGCGGTGGCGGGCCCGGGAGAGGTTCGTCGCCGCCGACGCAATCGTAGTAAAATTGCGGGCCGGTCATCCAGGTTTTCATCCACTGGTGCCAAAACGACCCGTCTGGGTACTTCTCGCCGTCGCACACGGCCAGTTCGCCCCAACCCCATCGACCACCCGGGCAGTAGCCCTTCGTCATGTCCGGCTTGTGCGGGTCAGGCGGATCAGCGCTGGCAACCGCAGTAGAAAACACAAGCGCCGCAGCACAACCCAATATTGGAGCGCCAAGGCGAGTAACCTTGAACTTCATTGCGACTCCTTCAAAAAGTTGAATCAATACAGCCTATTCCAAGCGATGAACCGCCCCGGGATGTCCGGAGACTTTCTGGTATCGCATCTCAGCCGGCGGCTGGTCTCCCAATTCCTTGCTATCGTCCCTGGTCAGCGCCCTTGCCCGCTGCTGGCAGTGTGGGGTTCAGGGGTTCGAGTCCCCTTAGCTCCACCCTATAACCTCAGATCAGGACGGGTATCTCGAGTTGCGTCGCTTTTTTTGAGATGGTTGCGGACACAACGGCTACTTCGTCGATGCCGAGCTACCCGATCTCTAGTTAACAGATCGAGGACCGGGGACCGGGCGTGCAAACGGTGAGCGCAACGGACCGCGGTCGCTGCGACGACGAGGACAAAGGCTTACGAACGATCGACGCTGAGCTGCGCGCTTGTGCCTGAATGGATTTCGACAGGAGCAGAAGGCTCCCAGGTCACCGGATCTAGTTGAGTCCGAGTTCGGTTAGGCGTTCGCGATTGGCTTTGAACCAGGCCTCTTCCTGACCTGGTGCAGGGAAGATCAGGCCGGCTTCCATGGCATTTTCGGACGGGGTCTCTCGCAGTCCCACGATCAGCTCGGCTTCGGGTTGCCCGGTGATGCCCGTCCACATCGTAGAGAGAGCGCGCAGCAACTCTTGGCGGGTCGCGACGTCGCGCCCATGCCGGATATCGCCGACGATCACCGAGTGTGAAGACGGTCGCCCGGCGTTGAACAGCCGCCCGTCGGGCGCGTCGAGGAAGAGGACGTTGACGAATGCTGCTGGTGCGCCAGTGGTCTCGCTGTGGATGCGGGTGATTTCCCTGGCTACCTCGGCACGCTTGTCGGCGGTCAGGAGCTCCGGTTGGGTGATGCACTGGTAGACGGGCATGGGATTGAACTCTCCTTCTAGTTGGCGGCGACAGCAGTCTGCTGCAGTCGGTCCTCGGTGTTGGTGAAGGTCGCGCGAACGGAGATCGGAGTCGTCTGCAGAGCTCGGAACGTTGCGGCGATGATCCGCCCGAGCAGTGGATTGTTGGAGAACGCTAAGGCGCGGGCGATCACGTCGTCGTCGTGCACCATCACCGCCGTGGCGGTCCGCGGCTGGCAGTCTTGGCGGAGCCGGACCGTGCGGTTCGCCGCGATGTTGGCGCCCCATCCTGATCGGGTGCCGTGCTGGGAGATGAGCCAAGCACCGGTGTCGTCGAACGCAGCAGCCACCGGTACCTGGCGCATGAGACCGGTTTTCCGTCCCGTGGTCTGGATGTCGGTCACCAGTGAGACGTGGATTCCGACGGCGGTAAGGGCCCTCATCGCTGGGTTGGCAAAATACCGGCCGATGGCCCGTTCACGGTGGAATTTGCGGATCGCAGGGCGGACCTCTCTCAGGGGCGCGGGGATGCACTATCGGGCGCCGGTGGGTAGACCATTTGTTCTACATCACGCTAGTAGACCGATCGATCTCAGGCAAGCTCGGCTGGGATGGTTCGACTCCCTGCAGATCAGCGGCCGGTGAATGTTGCTGTGCGCTGTTCGGCGAACGACCGCCCTCAGGGTAGGTCAGACCTCCGGCGGCGAGCACCGGCGCGACGTCGAGTAGGTCCAGTCCGGCGGTGAAGTGGTCGCCATGGGCGTAAAGCACTCCAGCTCGCAGGGCGTCGTCTTGTTCGAGCAGTGCATAGGCCTGGGAGAGTTCCGTGATGAGGGCCGCCGTGAAGGCGTTACGTTTGGCTGGGCGGTTCAAGCCGATCAGCAGGACGTGTCCATCGCGGTCAACGGTGACATTGGGCGCCTAGGTCATTGAGTCTGCTTTGGTTCGACCGTGGCCAGGGCCAATGGCGCCGACAAGTGGAGTTTCAGCGTCGCAGCGAGGTGTTCGTGCGCACCGTCGAGCGGGCTCGTCGAGCGGTAGGCAATGCACTGCACGATGGCCCCCTCGACGGCGGACACGGTGAAGCTGGACAATGAGGCCGCCGACGTCACGGGCAGGCCGCTGCGCCGTAGCTGTTCGGACAGTGTGTCGTTCCAGCTGGAGAACACCGTGGCAGCTTCCCGCGCGAGTTCGGGCGTGTCGAAAGACCCCAGGGCCGCCATCGCGATCGGGCATCCGCTACGGAAGTCGTCGGCCTCCATCATCGACTTCCAGTAGGTGATGAACGCGGAGAGGCTGTCGAGCGGCTCATCCGCTGCGGTGAATTGAGTAATCGCGTTGGTCATGTCCGCGCCCGCAGAACGGGTCGCCTCGACCATCAGCTGCATCTTGCCGTCGGGGAAGTGGTTGTAAAGCGAGCGACGGGCCGCTCCGCTCAGCTTGATGATGTCGGCGACGCCAGTCGCCCCTACCCCACGTCGGCGCAGGAGCGCGATCGTGCAGGTGATCAAGCGCTTCTTCGCACCCTCCACGGCGCCCTCCTGTACTTCACAGGCGTCACTTCACAGGCGTCGTCGACGCCTGAGGAGACCATTCATTCTACAGGCTCCCGCTGGCCACGTAACACCATTCTCGCCAATGAACCGTCGACCGTCTGAGCGGACTTCCATCACGAGACCTGCACTGGGTCCCCGCCAGCCGGGCGGGTTGCCCGGCCTACAAGTTAACAGTAACGTTAACGGTAGTGATCATGGTAGGTATTCTGTGTTTTCCGGACAAGGATTCCCGGTCCATGTGCGGCCTGCGCGGCCACCCGGTCGGCGAGGAGGTTAAGGTCCCTCGACGCAGGTAACAGATCGACAGTTCTGCCATCCGGCTTTCCGCAACATTGAGGTGCTCACCATAGTCGAACGCGGTGCCATCCTTCGCGCGATCGGCGATCCGCTGAGCGTCGAGGACATCACGCTCGCACCGATTGCGCCAGACCAGGTTCGGGTGCGGATCGCTGCCAGCGGCGTTTGCCACTCCGACCTGTCGCAAGCCACCGGCGCGCTACCAGTCGGCACGCCCTGCGTCCTGGGCCACGAAGGCGCGGGTGTGATTGAGGCGGTGGGCTCCGAAGTGCATCACGTAGCAGCGGGAGACCACGTGGTGATTTCCTGGGTGGCGGCGTGCGGGCAGTGCTGGTTCTGTCAGCACGGCGAGGTGCACCTGTGCCGAAATGCTATCCGCGACGTTTATGCGATGCCATATGCCGCGGACGCCGACGGTGCCCCGCTGTTTACGTCGATGGGTGTATCCAGTTTCGCGACGGCCACGAACTGCCTGGCGCGCGCCGTCGTCCCGATCGACCCCGAAATCCCTTTGGAGGTGGCGTCGTTGATCGGCTGCGGTGTCGCCACCGGAGCAGGGGCGGCGCTGAACACCGCGCCGGTCGACCACGGCAGCTCGGTGGCCGTGATCGGGCTCGGTGGCGTCGGCCTGGCTTCCCTGATGGCGGCAAAGGTTCGCGGCGCCGCCGAGATCATCGCCGTCGATCCGGTAGCTTCTCGCCGGGATGCGGCGATCTCGCTGGGTGCCACGCACGGGGTCGATCCGGCCGACGGCGATGTGGTCCAACAGATTCGGTCGATCACCGGCCGCCGCGGCGCGGACTTCATATTTGAGGCCGTCGGTCGTCGCGCCACTATCGAGACCGCGATCAGCGCCACCCGCCGCGGCGGCACAACCTGCATCGTCGGCGCCTCGCCGCCTGAGGAACTGGTCTCTCTTTCGGCCTACGACCTTTATATGCACGGCAAGACTCTGGTGGGCTGTCAATACGGATCAGTGGTTCCCAGCCGGGACTTCCCGCTGCTGCTGAACCTCTGGCGCTCCGGACGGCTTCCGCTGGATCGGCTGATTACCGCGCGGATAAAGCTGGACGACGTGAATATCGCGTTCGACGATCTGGCCCGCGGCACCGGTATCCGGGCCGTGATCGTCAACGAGTAAATAGACATCGAGATTGAGGCAGGTGCGAATGGACGACAGCGACGGGTCGACGCAGGGCGACTGGCGCCGCTACCCCTACCAACTGGTACCGGGTGACTCACAGCTTGATTTCCCGGCCGCCGAAGGCACCCACCCTGGCTACCAGTCGGATACCTGGTACCTCGCTGGGCAGCTGACCGGCGAAGCTTCCGGGCGGCATTACGCGTTCATTGTAATTTTCAACAGAAACCGTCCGGCCGCAGATGTGGTCGCCGACTTCTACACTCTTGCGTTGTTTGATGTCGACCAAGGCACCTATGGAACGTTTACCGACTACGACATGCCGCCGAAGAACATGGAACCCGGCGCGCGCCCCAAGCTAACCAGTGCAGAGGGCTACTTGGATCTCAGGTACGACAGCAGCGCTGGAACAACCACGTGGGCGGCGTGCCGCGACAACGCGGGCGATTTGCTGCCCTACACGTACGACTTCGCCGCTGTCGGCTGCGACCATGGCGGCGCCGCAATGGAACTGCGATTGCGGGTGACGCCCACACGTCCTCCGGTGCCGGTCGGCGGATCAACGCACAACGGCAAGATCGTCGCCTGTCTCCAGGACGACACCTATTCCTACTTTCAGACCGGCATGCGGATGGTGGGAACGCTGCACTGGGGTGACGTCGACGAAGAGGCCGTCGGGGATTCGGGTCACATCGATCGGCAGTGGTTCCCTCGATATGCCGGCGGCGGGGCCACCGGCGGTGACGCCCGGGGGCAGGCCCACGAGTGGCACACCATCAGCCTCGACAACGGTGTCGACCTGAGCGTGTGGCGGCAATTCGACCGCCGGATCGGCAATGCGCAGGTGCCGTTTACCGGTGTCACGACTACTTATGCTGACGGAACCGCACCTGTATGCGTCGAGGACCTCGAAGTGACCACGACCGGATACGTGCGCTGGCCCAACACGATTCGCCCGCTGATGCGACCTCCCTCAAAGGCGCGGTACTTACCGAACCGCCACACCCTCAGTTCCAAGGAGCTCGAACTCGAGTTGACCTGCGAGCCTCTTGTTCACGCTCCCGCACACGCACTGCCGATCGAATACATGGAAGGCCCGTACCGCTACCACGGGATCATGGGCGGAAGGCCCGTCGCCGGTTTCGGAATCGCTGAGGCCACCAACGCGATGTACCGAGATTGGGAGTTGGTTGACGTTCTTGCAACGCAGGTCACCCGTAAGGACTCCGGGTCCCAGAACTGGGAATCGGCGATAGAGGAGCTGCGGGCGTTGATTGCCCGCGGTGACTCGACGGATCTATTGGACTACCTCGATCGCGAGATGCGTCCGCGTCTCAGTGCGCTATCCGACGACGATTCCGGTGAGCTGCTCGAGATACTCGACGATCTCGCCGGCGCTGTGCGTGAAGGCCTGACGTAGCCATTCGCAATACTCTCCAGCGCTAGCGTGCTTGGCGCTTGAGGCGTTGCACCGCTCCGTGGGAGTCGATCGGACTGTGCAGTGCGAGACCGCCGTCGGCGTGCACGATCTGACCGGTAACCCACGGCAGCTCCAGTACGCCCAGCGCCGCCTGCGCGACGTCGTCGGCCTCCCCGAGGCGTCCTAGCGGAGTCCTTTCGGTCAGCCCCTCGACCCAGCCCGGCAGATCTTCGGGCCGCGCCAGCATCGGCGTCCGCGTGACGCCGGGACCGACCGCGTTAACTCGAATCCCGTGCGGGCCCCACTCTGTGGCGGCCACCTTCACCAGCATGTCGACTGCCGCCTTGGATGCGCAGTAGGCGCCCATGTTCCGATCAACGACTGTGCCGCTGATACTCGACACCGCCACCATCGACCCCGGTGTGCCTGTGGCGATCATCGCCCGGGCGGCGGCCCGCAGGGTCAGCCAGGTTCCGGTGAGGTTGATCGCGATCACCCGGTTCCAGTCCTGCACGGTTTCGTCGACCAGCATGCCGGCCCTGCCAACCCCGGCGCACGCGACTACCCGACTGGGTGGCCCGTGTTCGGCGACGGCGGCGGCCATCGCAGCGTCAACAGCGGCCGGATCTGTGATATCACAGCGGATTTCGGCGCCCTGGATATCCCAGCCGACCACCTCGTGTCCGGCTGCCGCAAGAAGTTCGGCGACTCGCTTTCCGATTCCCGAACCCGCACCCGTAACCAGCGCGACGGTCACTGATCTGGCCCGATCAGTTCGATCATGACGTTGTCCGGCGCGCGCAGTGTTGCCATCGCGACCGTGCCCACCGTGCCCGGCATGTCGATCCGACGTGCGTCTTCGGCGAAGCCGAGGCCGCGAAGGGTCTCCAGGGTCGTGTCGACGTCGCGCTCGAACGAGAGAAGAAAGAACCCGTTGTGCGGTCGCTCCGTGCCCGGCGGTGTGGGGTCCACCTCGTCGAACTGAACCAGCTCCACGACGCCGGCGTCGGGTGCCGTTGGATCGCCGAGGAACATCGACCGTAGGTCGCGGCTGGGCGCCTCAAACAATGTCGGCCAGTCACCGGAGAACTTCTGATCGAAGAATCTCGTCAAACCCATTCCGTCACACCAGAATTTAAGAGATCGATCCAGGTCGGCGGTACAGATGGCGACGTGGTGAAGCGCTAGCATGGTGCACCACATTTCCGGTAGTCAATCTTTGCCATGTTAGTACTATCACGGGAGAGGGCCGAAGGATATGAGGATGCCGGGGGAGACTCAAGTTGGACCGGCGGCCAACGACTTCGGGGTGAATGGGACACCAGATGACCATCCTGCACCACGCTGGTATATGCGTCGCTGACATTGATGAGGCGCTGCGCTGGTACCGCGACGGTGTTGGTCTCAATGTCTTGGTCGACAAGGTGATTGAGGCCCGACTTGGAATCCGTGCTCGGTGTGCACACGCGCAGAGTTCGCACCGTGTTCCGCGGCGCGACCGACCAGCCGGATGGCGGGATTGTCGAGCTACTTGATCTAGGGCTGAAGAACCTCGCGGAGGCGCACCTCAAACCGGGTTGCCGAGCCGTGGCGTGTTCCTGCTGTCGTTTCAGGTGGACGTGCCCAGCGTGCTCGCACGATTAGGCGGGGCGCCCAAAACCATGCCGACTCCGCGCAGTGGTCTGGCCGCCACCGTCGTCGACCCCGATGGGGTGAGGGTGGAACTACTGCCTGCGGGCCGCGGGGTGCTGGGCTGAGGAGTACCCACGGGGAAAATTCAAGATCCGCTCACCGATGTCGTCATGCCTTGGGTTGAAACAGTATTGGCAATTTGACCGTTTCCCGCAGCAGCGTCGACGCACCCATCTGACGTCCGTCGAGCACCCGGTAGTTCGGCCAGCGGCGCAAGATTTCAGTGAAAACGATCCTGGCCTCGAGTCGCGCCAACTGTGCCCCCAGGCAGAAATGCTCGCCGATTCCGAACGCCAGGTGCGGGTTTCGCGATCGGGTCACGTCAAATTCGTGTGCATCGGCGCCGAAGACCGTCTCGTCACGGTTGGCGGCGGCATAAAGCATGATCAGATATGAACTTGCGTCGATGTGCTTGCCCCCGATTTCGACCGGGCATGTCGTGGTACGCGCCATGGCGACGATCGGTGTGACCCAGCGCAGCATCTCCTCGACCGCCGCAGGAATGAGCGACTCGTCGGCCGCCAATTTGGCGCGCTGTTCGGGATGATCAGCCAGTGCGGCCAGCCCACCGCTGATGAGACTGCGCGTTGTCTCGTTACCCGCGACTAGGAGGGTCATGCAGAAGCTGAGTTGTTCGGCCCGTGTCAATTCGGCATCGGCGACGACGGCGCTGAGCAGGTCGTCTTTCGGTTCAGCCGTTCGGGCATCGAGCCTTTCGTTGAAGTACGTAAAGAAGTCAACCGCGGCCATGGCCCGCGGATCGGTCGGATCGGTTGCAGCGATAGCGATCGCGTCGGACCAAGTCCGAAAGATCGGCAGGTCCTCTGCCGGCACACCCAGCATGTGCGCGATCACCAGGATCGGCACGGGAGCGCTAATCGCGTCGACCGCCTCGACCGGCGCGGTCGGGTCGATGGCCTCCAAGGCGTCCCTGGTTATCCGCTCTACGACTGGCGCTAACCCGGCCACCCGACGGACGGTGAAGGCCCGGTTGACAATGCGCCGGTGGGTGACGTGCCGGGGCGGATCGATGTAGAGGATCGAGTCGGCCGCACCGACCGCTCGTTTGCGATCGCCGATCAGGACGCCCTTGGCGGAGCTGTACGTTGCGGGGTCCTTGCTGATCCGTGAGATGTCTTCGTGGCCGGCGACGACCCAAAAGTCCTCGTCCTGATGAGCAGCGACCGGGCAGGTGCGTCGGAGATCGCGAAGCTCATCATCGGGTTGACCCTGCCAGAACGATGGATCATGGACATTCGGTGTCTTCACCGGGTCACCTTCCTGGGTTGATTGACCGCTTTCACGGCCGATCAAAATCGCACTTCCCTGCAGTTTCACGCGATCGGCGCATCGACCCTTGTGGTCTTGCGGTATAGGTTACGGTAAAGATATATCGGTGTTGCTTGCCGGGCGCCGCCACCCCGTGACTGGCCGCTACGGTCGGCAGCGGGCGGTCGACCACGCGACGGCGCAGATGTTCTGGCGACGCGCCTCCGTCTCGTCGGAATCGGGAAAACCGCGGGGGTCAAAGGAGTTTGCGTGGCGTGCTGGTGTGATTTCTCCGGCGCTGTGCGCCACGCTCGGCTGCCGTCGTTGACAATCGTCGCAACCACGTGTGACAGTGCTTACGCGCAGAGCCGAAAATATTGTTTTCGGATAACGGGGCTCCCGGAGCAGCGAAGGCGGAGGAATTGTGGCTGATCGCGACAAGCCAATGGCGTGGCTGCCGTTCTCGATTGCCGAGGCGGCGATGTCAGACAGCGCCGACGGGGACCAGCTGGACCTGCCGCAGGCGTGGACCTACTTGATGGAGCGGCTGACGAGCTCGGCGGCGCTCGTCGAATCCGACCCGGTCAGCCGTAACCGGATTGACTTAGCTGCGGGCATGCGGCACTTGTTGGTGCTGCTGGCAGCCGGGATCGACACAGCATTGCGGGTGGACCCCGACCCGATCCTCGGCGTCCAAGCCACCAGCATGGATGACGCCATCACCTGGGGGATGGAGTGCCCGGACGGCTTGTACACCGGATCGGCTCTGCGCGGTGGGGAGAGCTATCGGTTGCACGGCAACCGCGGCACGGCCCGCTATGTCGGACTGCAGACGATGAATGGCATCGCCTCGACGTGCAATGCGCTGGTCGACGAACTTGAGGTCGACGAAGACGGAAACTTCGAGGTCATCCTGTCCGCCGATGAGCAAAGCGGCAACTGGATGCGTATCGAAGGCGAGCATCCCACGCTGACGGTGCGTCACTTCTTTTACGACTGGGACATTGAGGTGCCTTCCTCGTTGCAGATCGAGCGGATCGGCGGTTCGGCGCGTTCGCAAGACCGCTCTCTCGATCAGGGCGCAGCCGTTTCGCGGCAACTGGTCGCGCTGGGGGATTTCGTTCACGCCAACCTGAAGTTCTTCCTGGACTTCGGCGAGGCGCCGCCAGTCAACGGTTTCCTGCCGGGTATCGACCGCAGCGCCATGGGCGCAGCCGCTGAAAACAGACCGGTAATCGGTCGCTGGGCACTCGATGCCGCCGAGGCGCTGATCCTCGAGGTCGAACCGCCCGAAGGCGTCTACTGGAGTTATTCGCTGGGCAATCCGTGGTGGGAGACCATCAACTACGGGCGTCACCAGTCCAGCTTGAACGCTCAGCAGGCGGCGGTGGATTCCGATGGGCTGGTGCGGGTGGTGCTCAGCGCCCGTGATCCCGGGGTCGCGAACTGGCTCGACACCGCCGGTCACAGCAACGGCGCGATGATCCTGCGTTGCGTGCGCACCGAGACGGCACCGACGCCGACGGCACGAGTGGTGAAGTTCGACGACATCGCGTCGGCGCTCCCGGCCGACACCAAATTAGTCAAACCCCAAGAGCGGCAAACAATCCTCGCGGCGCGACGACGCGCCGTACACGAAAGGTTCGCGCGATGACACTCTCAGCTGACGATCTTGAAGACGGCGCCCGCGCGGCTACCGGACTCGACGATTTCGGTTCGTCCTACTACCGGGAGGGACTCGAGCGCACCGTGGACGCTTTGAACTCCGAAGCCGGCCTGAACGACATGGGTGGCGTGATCCAACACGCCACCATCAGCAACGCCCTGATCCAGCGTCTCAAGATCGAGGACGCCTACAAACAGCACCCTGAGATGGCAGACGAGGTCATCGACGGCCCGGTCTTTGTGATCGGTCTGCCTCGCACCGGCACAACAGCATTGAGCCAGTTGGTGGCCGCCGATCCCCAGTTCCGGTCGCTGCGCATGTGGGAATCACAGCAGCCGACGCCTCCACCGGAGGCGGAAACCCAGCACACCGATCCTCGGATCGCACAGGCTGAAGCAGGCATTGAGATGCTTTATGACATGTTCCCGCTGATGAAGTCGCTGCACAATTCGGAGGCCACTGCAGCCACCGAATGCCAGGATTTAATGGGAATGAGCTTCCGTACCTTTCATTTTGACGGTGTTGTTCGCGTTCCGAGTTATCTGTCATGGGTGATGGACTGCGACATGCGCGAGACATACACCTACCATCGGCGGGTGCTCAAGCTTTTGCAATGGCACTGCAAGCCGAGCCTGTGGCATCTCAAGACGCCTGTCCATATTTTCGCTCTCGACGCGCTCGTCGATGCATATCCGAACGCGAAATTCATGTGGAGCCATCGCGATCCAGCCAAGGTGATGGCGTCGGTATGCAGCCTCATCAAATATGTGCGCAGCTGGAGCAGCGACCGCGACGACGCCGAGGAACTCGGCGCCGAGCAGCTGGCGAGCTGGGCTGAGGGAGTACGGCGCGCGATGGACTTCCGTAAGCGGGTAGGCGACGACCGTTTCGCCGACGTTTCCTTCGCTGAGCTGCAAGTGAACCCGGTCGGCGCGCTGGAGGGCGCTTACAAGCAGCTGGGCCTGGGGTTCACAGATGCGACTCTGCGCTCGGTTGAGCAGTGGGCCGATGGGCACAAACCGGGCGCTCGTGGTGCGCACGACCCTGACCTGTCCGACTTCGGCCTGACGCCCGACCGCGTCCGGGCCAGTTTTGCCGAATATCTCGCCACGTACGACGCGACAGCTTGACCCGACCGATGACAGAGACCCTTCGGCAGGCTGCCAGCCGTGCAACGCGGCGGCGCGACAAACTCAGTCCCGACCCCGATGTGCGCCGTGCGATTGTGGCGGCCGCATCGAAAATTGTTCGCGAGCAAGGCGTGCGATGTCTCAACATCGCCGAGGTGCTGGAGCGGTGTCAGTTAGGCACCCGTGCCTTCTACCGGCACTTCGAATCCAAAGATCAACTCGTGGCGGCGGTTTTCACGGCAGCTGCTACCACCGAGACGCGCCGGCTGCGACGCAAAATGAGAGCAAGTGCGACCCCGATAGACGCCGTGGCCGCCTGGATCGACGCCCGACTCGACGTGGCCTCCGACAACCGCGTCAGCTCAGGTCTGCGCCAAGTGTCGCTAGAGGCGCAAACATTGATGTTCAACTCACCCGAACTCGTTCAAGGGGCATTCGGCACAATTCTCAAACCGCTCGTCGAGCAGCTCGAGCGTGGTCTGCGCGAGGGCGTGTTTCACGATATCGATCCGGTGACTGACGCCGAGATTGTGCAAGGCGCGGTCTGGGCGTGCACCCAACGGCAATGGGCGACGCGAAATACCGTGCGCGCTGACATTCGTAGGCAGGCAATTCGCGCGTGTCTGCGCGCATTGGGTGCCACTCCCGAAGCGGTTGCCGAAGTCCTGGCCGCTCGAGACGATCCGGAAGCCCGCACATGACTAGCTGCGTCATGATCAACAACAGCACCGAGCAGAAAGAGGCACGATGGACCTGGGGTTAGCTGGATCGAAAGCCGTTGTCACCGGGGGTAGCAAGGGGATGGGACTAGCCATTGCCCAGACGCTGGCAGCTGAGGGTGCCAGCGTCGCGGTAATGGCCCGAGAAAAGGCGGCGCTGGACAGCGCGGTCGAGTCTTTGCGGTCGGCGGGCGCTCCCGAGGCCATCGGAATCAGCGTCGACATGTCCGACGCTGACTCCATCGCGGCCGGCTTCGCGCAAGTCTCGCAGCGTTGGGGACAGCTCAATACCCTGGTGCACACCATCGGCCCGGGTGACGGCTATTTCGAGGAGATGAGCGACGCAGACTGGGACGCGGCTTTCGCACTCGGCACGATGTCGGGTGTGCGGTCGATCCGCGCGTCCCTACCGATGCTGCGTGCCGCCGAGTGGGCGCGCATCGTGACGCTGTCGGCTCACTCTATTCAGCGGCAGAGCCCACGTATCGTCGCCTACACGGCAGCCAAGGCGGCTCTGACCAGCGTCACCAAGAACCTATCGAAAAGCCTTGCCAAGGACGGCATTCTGGTCAACTGCGTGTGCCCGGGAACTATCGTCACGGCCAGCTTCACGGAAAACCTCAAAGACATCCTTGCTGCCGACGGCCTAGACGCCAGCAATCCCGTTCACGTCATGAAGTGGATCGAGGACAACTTCCATCACCCCTGCGATCTTGGCCGCGCCGGCCTACCCGAGGAGATCGCCTCCATCACCACATATCTGGCATCCCGGCGCAACGGCTACGTCACCGGCGCAACCGTGAACGTCGACGGCGGCTCCGACTTCGTCTGATACGGGCCGGGCTATTACCTCGCCCCACGCGTGGTCCGCCTCGCGGCCGATGCGAGTACGTGCTCGGCACGCGCGATGATCGCGTCGAGGGTGAACTCGAACTCACCGTCGTCGATTGTGTGTCCCTTGGTCTCCAGTTTGTTGAGCAAGGGGTGCGCGGTGGTCACTCCGGTGACGCGCCGCCGGCCGGCGTGCTGCTGCGAGGCGTTGAGGCGTTCGATCATCGCGGTGCCCCGGCTGTGAGCGGACAGGGCGAGGTAAACGGTCAGCGCGTCGTCGGGCTTGAATCCCGCGTCATCGACCATCGTCTTGACTACCTTCTCCAGATTGTCAACGGAGGCGTGGGTCGCCTCCGGACTCAATTCACCGGAGCGCATCAAGATGAGCTCGCACAGCACGGGGTTTTCTTGAAACACCTGGCGCATCTTCCGAAAGTGATTGCGCAGCCCGTCCTGCCAGGGTCCGCCCCCTTCGAATGGCGTCGTGAAATGGTACTGCTTGATTGCGCGATCCGTCATCGCGTCCAACAAGTCTTCCTTCTTACGGAAGTGCCAATAGATGCTGGTCAGCGGTACCCCGAGCTGCCTGGCGACAACAGGCATGCTCAGCCCGCTAATGGACACGTCCTCGGCCAGCTCGAACGCACCGGTGATGATTTCCTCGACGTCGAGCGACCCGCGTGGGCGCCGCTTAGGCTTCACGCCCCGGCCGCCGGTCGCCGCGACGGCGCTCGAATCGGCCATCTATTCGCTCCTCAACTGAAGACCATCGGCGCCGGGGCGCGGCCCGTTCGGCTGACTCTCCCCGGCGGGCGCCCTGAGGCAACGATACCGTATTCGATTCGGTATCCCGCGCGGTATCTGGACCTCGGCAGCGTGTCGGCGCGCTCGCGCTGTGCCGATCTCGACGGCATCAGAATGTTTGGACGCCAGCCAGATTCAACGCTGACCAGCGCCATATCGCTCACTCTCATGGGCCACACCTTCGCGCTTTAGTGAAGACCGTGGAGCCCCTCGACCCGATGGATCTACATCGCATAAGATCATCATTACCGTAACGATCACCATAACAGCTTCGGTCATAGCCCGCAGCAAGGAATCTTCGGAGGAGTCGACGCTGGCGTCCGGGTGGTGCCCGCGTCCGGCCGAGTGAAAGGCAGCGCATTGAGGATTCCGTCGTACGACAAGCTCTTCATCGGCGGCCGATGGGAGACTCCGTCGACCGCGGAACGCATCTCGGTGATATCGCCGTATACCGAGCAACCCATTGCCGAGGCGCCGAGCGCCTCCGCCGCCGACGTCGACAAAGCGGTCGCCGCCGCGCGCCGGGCGTTCGACCATGGCCCCTGGCCGAAGATGTCGCCCCTGGAGCGGATGGAGAAGGTCGAGAAACTCGCCGCCGTGTATGGCGGCCATGTCGACGATATGGCCGATCTCATCACCGCCGAGATGGGCTCGCCGACCAGCTTTTCCAGGCTCGGCCAGGCGACGGGGCCGCTGTCGATGATGCAGTTCGCGCTCGAGGTGGGGCGGGCGTTTCCCTGGCAGGAACGGCGCCAGGGCTGGCTCGGCGAGGTCCACCTGCGCAGGGCGCCGATCGGTGTGGTGGCGGCGATCGTGCCGTGGAACGTGCCCCAGTGCCTGCTCATCCCCAAGCTCATTCCCGCCTTGATTGCGGGCTGTTCGGTCATCGTCAAACCCGCGCCCGAAACCCCACTGGACTCGCTGTGGCTTGCCGAAATGATCGAAGAAGCCGGGTTACCCGAGGGTGTGGTGTCGGTTTTGCCGGGCGCAGGTGAGGTGGGTGAGGCGCTGGTGCGCCACCCCGGCGTCGACAAGGTCGCGTTCACAGGCTCGTCGGCCGTTGGCCGGCACATCGCGGGGATCTGCGGTCTGCAACTCAAGAGGGTCAGTCTCGAACTCGGCGGCAAATCGGCGGCGATCATCCTCGACGACGCCGATATCCCCCGGACCGTCGCCGCGCTGAAGATGGCCAGCCTGATGAACAACGGGCAGGCATGCGTCGCGCAAACCCGGATACTGGTCAGCGAAAAACGCCACGACGACATGGTCGATGCGCTAGCCGAGATGATGTCGGGCCTGGTGGTCGGTGATCCAGCCGACGACGCGACCGACATCGGACCGCTTGTGACACAACGGCAACAGCAGCGGGTGCAGGGCTATATCCGCAGCGGTGTCGAGGAGGGTGCGCGACTGGTTATCGGCGGCCCCGACAATCCGACTGATTGCGGCTGGTTTGTCCGTCCGACACTTTTCGCCGATGCCTCCAACGACATGCGCATCGCCCGCGAGGAGATCTTCGGGCCCGTGCTGACCGTCATCAAATATGCCGACGAGGCGGACGCGGTGCGCATTGCCAATGACAGCGATTACGGCCTGGCCGGATCGGTTTTCACGCGTAATG
>Ga0224557_1002421_pt1 | contig 15910 bp, 9 predicted proteins | sample 714S31014metaG_FD_180677 | JGI IMG/M metagenome (GOLD analysis project Ga0224557, IMG submission 180677) | Peat soil microbial communities from Stordalen Mire, Sweden - 717 S3 10-14 | ecosystem: Environmental > Terrestrial > Soil > Wetlands > Peat | place: Sweden: Norrbotten County, Stordalen...
CACTGTATCTGTCCATACGATGATGGACGCACGTAGCCAAAGACTGGCGGGTCGATTCCAACAGGCATTCAGCAAGGCTGGAATAAAGTTTGATGGTTCCAGCACTGATATGGGTCCAAACTATGTGGGCATCATGATTCTTGTAAAGAATCCCACGCCGAATCCCCACCCTCCCATTGCGGATGTGCTGCATTATGCCATCCAGTCCGTCGGCATACAACCGCATGGAGCAGCCGACGCATCTCTGAAGGAAGATGAGGTTCGACTCTGTATCGGCCCTGAATGAGTGTTCTATTTGCAAGTCTCCTCCTTTCCCGCGTAATTATCTGCAACCCTTCTCGGATTATTTTGATTGTGTGTCAAGTATGTAGTTGCCCTCATGAGTACTGGGTTTTCAGGGAATTCCTTCGCGCTTCAATACCAACCCCGGAAAACGGTTCCAATCACCGGTACCCGAGGCGGGGTACAAAGCAATTGGCGGTTAAATTGACCGTTTCCGCGATCGCTTCCTGTTCCGAGACTCAGGGCCTAGTCCCGCATTTCAACCGAGAGCCGTGTACAAAGTCTGTCGCGACACGCGATACTCAGCGGCAAGCCTCGTCTTCGTCTCCCCCGCCCTGACGCGCTTCCGAATCTCTGCGACTTGTACTGGTGTCAGCGATGGTTTCCGTCCCTTGTAGACTCCGGCCTTCTTTGCAAGTTCGATCCCTTCCCGTTGCCGTTCGCGGATCATGGACCGCTCAAACTCAGCCACAGCACCTAGCAATGACAGAAGGAGGTTTGACATTGGCGAGTCCTCACCGGTGAAGGTCAGGTTCTCTTTGACGAACTGGACGTGGACGCCTCTCTTGGTGAGGTCCAGAACAATCTTCCGGAGGTCATCCAGATTGCGGGCGAGGCGATCCATGCTGTGGACCAGGAAAAGATCACCCTCACGGAGGAATTCGAGGGCGGCCTGCAACTGTGGCCGTGCGGTGTCTTTGCCCGAAGCCTTGTCTGTGAAAACCTTATCGAGCTGAACGCCCTCAAGCTGGCGTTCCGTGGACTGATCAAGGGCGCTTACTCTCCGGTAACCCACCCTCTTGTCGTGCCTTTTTGCTGCCATCATCTCGGTTTCCCTCAAAATGTCTAGTTAGACTCTAGACCTTTTGCGGAATATGTCAAGAAAATAGTAAAGAAACCCTAGATGGACGTAAATGATGTCAAGCTGGGGCGCCCAGTTGGCGTATACCCCATCCGGACAACCGACTACCACTGAATGGACGGCAAACTCCCACTAGCCTTGAAAAATGCGAACGGTCTCCACTGGCCGAGGTAGAAGTCATGTTCGGAAAACGCTCGGGACACGATATGAAGGACTCAACAGCTCTCACTGAGCGCATTGGGCTGAAGTCGCCATTCGAGAATCCAACTCCCCATCGCATTCGAGAACACTGGCCGACTTTCCGCTACTTATCGGATTGTGATCCCAAAAAATCGACAGCGGCGCCGGCCAGCCCGCTGTCTCGAAAGGCATCTGCCGGAATACCGATGCCACAGTCTTAATGTCGGCTAACACTTTTCTGATTGTCCTGTGTCTGTTCTGCACTTCGATTCTCGGCCCCAGATTTGGTCAACCGTCTGAACTTCTTAAGCAGATCTGACAGACTTTCGTGATCGCCAAAGAACAAAGGATCAAGTTGAATAGCAATTCGGACTTGTGATTCTGCTGCTCTTAGATTGTTCTGAAGGACTTTAACAACTGCAAGTCCAGCGTGCGGATCTGCTGCCTTGGGGTCAAGTTTGATGGCCAGAAGAAATTCTCCCTCCGCCGGCCCTAATTTCCCCTCGTTATAAAGCGCATAGCCCAGGCCGTTGTACGGCGACCAAAATCCCGGATTAAGCTCGATGGCTTTGCGAAACTCTACTTCAGCGTCATGGAACCGATTCTGATTGAATCTGACCCAGCCAATGCCGTCATGCGGGTCCGAGTAAGACGGTTCACGTCTTAACGCCTCGTTGAACTCGGTGATTGCGACATCATAAGTATTGCGATTCCCAGCCGAGATTCGTCCTAGACAATCCCATGGTTCGCTCCAAAGAGGATCGAGCCTAAGCGCCTCATTACACTCTGAAGTGGCTTCGGCGAACCGCTTTTTGGATAACAAAGCTCCGCCTAAGCCAGAATGCAGCCATGCCATCGAACTATCAATTTTGATGGCTCTTTGAAAAGTGGCAAGAGCTTGATCATACTTACGTTCTCGAAGCTGAAGGACTCCGAGTGCGTCCAAAGAGCTGGGTGAAGACGGATCAAGCTGAATCGCAATGTTCACTTCTTTGGTGGCAGCCGCGACTTCGTTCATTGTAAGGAGCAGTTCCCCGAGTTCAGCGTGCGCGAGAGAATAAGAAGAGTCGATTTTGATCGCGGTATTGAACTCGGCAATGGCGCTCGTAAACTCCTTCCGATAGTTGAGAACCTCCCCAAAGGAAGTGTGTGCCATTGCGGAAGCAGGACCGATATGAACAGCTCTTTTTGCCTCGGACTCGGCATCATCAAACTCACGCTCCTGGAGAAGTATCTCTGAAAGCTCAACGTGCGGATATAAAGGCCTGGGTTCGAGGAGAATTGCGGCTGTCAATTCAGACCTTGCTCGTGCAGGTTGAGATTCCTTCATCAATACAGCGCCCAAGGCCGCTCGCGCACGGGCGTATTTTGGGTCCTTTTTGAGGCATTTCGTGAGCTGAACGTAGGCCTCACTTACGTTGAGCTGCTCCAGGAGCGCTACCCCAAGGTTGGTGCAGATCGGAACGTTTTCTCCGTCCATTGACTCAGCACGTCTTACTTCTGCGATTGCATCTGGTAAGTTATGCAGTCTTTGAAAAATCGCTCCTAAACCGTTATGAGACTCGGCGAAATCGGGAGCTAGTCGCACCGCTTCTCGGCCCTCCCAGATCGCTTTCTCAGCATTCCCTTGATCGGCTGAGACTAACCCTAAGAGAATATGAGCATTTGAATCCAATGGTTCTGAAGCAGCTCGCTCATACAAGATGCGTTCCGCAACTGCCGACGCCTCAGCGAGCCTTTTGTTCTGTTCAAGGTACAAGCCCAGGAGATATGGATCTACAAGCTCAGTCATTTGGATCGCCAGTGCCTCGGTAATTCGGTCCCGATCAGTAGCATCGATCTGAACCCGCAATTCAGCTGATTCCCTTATGTCCCGTCGGACAAGTCGGGATCTGATTTCCAGCTTGGTAGATCGTTCTTCGCCAACAAGTTCTCCTGATAAGCGCTGCTTCTCCTTGCCAAATATTCTTCTTAACAGATCAACAACGAGCTGGGGCGAAACCTTTGTTTCTGGAATTTCGACTTCGGGATATTCCTCTTCCGAAAGGCTTGAAAGTTGAGCCTGCGACGATACCCAATCACTAACATCCTGAATTTCTTGCATCTTCTCCCTGACATCTCTTGTCAAAACTTCGGATGTCAGTCCCAATTCAGTGAAGTGCGTCGGTACCGCAATAGGCTCAAGCACAACGACTCTTCGCTTGGCGTTTGGCCATGCGTACACAAACAGAATCACTAAGAATAAGAGCGCCGTAGGAATTAAGATCATCCGCTGCAAAAGTTCGAGAATTTCGGATAGTCTTTCCCACCAAGTCCAGCGGAACACTCTGGACCTTGAGACCGTTCCCGCTGTGTTTGCAATGCCACGGGTCAACGGCATTAGCCTGTTGGCCAAGATCGTCCAAACAACCTTAATCCGCTCATTCATTTGGCCGTTCCTTTCCTGGTGGTCCGGAGTCTGCCCAAGCGTGGAGTGAATCGTTTCACGGCTTCCTTGAGCTTGGGAACTTAACTAGATGTTAGCGGAAGGCTTAACCAAAGATGGTATGAAAGGCGATGCTTCGTCGATTCCCCCATCGGTGGAAAACGCTAGCCATGGGGACCTCCATGCCGGCCGAGTGCCTAGGGCGCGGAAACAGAGTAAACTCCCAATCGAGATCGCTGCTCGATGAGAGGTCGTCACCAAACATCTGCACGCAACCCCGGACCCACGCTTATCGACGGGCCGGGTGCCCCACCCTTGACCCAGACACAGAAGCGGGCCCCATCCTTCGCCTTTTTTCTGGCGAAGGGTGGGACGCTACGCCGCAAATGGGCATGGACCAATCGGCGGCCGTTCGGAAACCGTCTAGAATCGATCCCGAAATACGCCCTGGTCGCCCGGAGTGTTTCTCGATTTACGCCAAATCGCCAAGTCGCTCAACGAACGTCACAGAGGACATTGTGGACGGTAGCTCGCTGGTGGGGTCGGGTTAGTACCCCCACTCCTCATGGCGCACTGGCAGTCGGTTCAACTGGTCCCGACGCAGCCGCCAGTTCGGAATGAACCCATCCATCAGCGCGATGAAGCGGGCGTTGTGCGTTGGCTCCAAAACGTGTGCCATCTCATGGACCACAATGTATTCGAGGCACTCCTTCGGCTTCTTCGCCAGCTCGGTGTTCAGGCGAATCGTGCCGGCGCGGGGTTTGCAGCTTCCCCACTTGGTCTTCATCTGTTGAACATAAAACCCTTGAACTGTGACGCCAATGACCGGCGTCCACTTATCAATCAAGGAGGGTATCGCAACCCTCATCTGGTTCCGGTACCACTGGGCGACGACCTCCTGTTTCTTCTCCTCGGTAGTCTTCTGGCGCACATGCAGCAATAACCGGCTATGCTGAATCTCGACCGACGGCGTCTGGTCGCCCTCGATCACGCGCAGCAGGTACCGCCTACCCCATAGGTAGTGACTCTCCCGGTTCAGGTACTCCCGCGGCGTTTCGCGCTCCTGCTCCCGAAGCTTCCGCTGCTGCTGCTTGATCCAGTCGAGCTTTGAGATCGCAAATATCCGCACAGTGTCCAGGTTCATCCGCACCGGCGCGGAGATGCGCACGCGCCCGGTCGGTGGGTACACGCTCAGGTGGACGTTCTTGATGTCCTTGAACGTTACCTCAACCGGGATTCCACCTAGATCAATCCGCTCTGCCATCAGTACTCGCCCTGCGCCTTGATGATGAGGAAGAGGCGTTCAACCTCGGTCTTATCCTTCACAACCCCATAGATTGCGTTCTTGATCACCTGCTCGCGAGCCTGAACTCCCCGCCAGCCATCGGGACGCACATGCCGCACACTCGCATCGATCTTCAACGCCATCTCCTCATTCTGCCCGAGGTTGTTCCAGAGTGCCCGCTTGCCAGGTGTGTCGAGCTTCTCCGGTGTCTCCGCGGCAAGCCCAGCCTGCACCTTCGCGGCTAGGTCGGCGATCCGTTTCAGGTACTCTTCGTATTCAATCGCCTTTGCCTTCCGGGCGGCAATGATCTCGTCGAGCAGTGCCGACATCTTCGCGTAGAAGGCCGGGTCGTTCAGGTGCTCCTTGATGATCTTGCTGCGGACGTTGTTCTCGATCGTTTCGGAGATGGCGTTGGTGTTGCCCTTCATGCCGGCAAGCTGCGCGGCGATGGCATCGGCGATGCCGGTCTTCTGGATCAGCTCCAGCAACCCCATGTCGCCAAAGGCTGAGACCTTCCTCGACGCATCGGCCTCGATGTATGTGTCGATGAGGTGCCGCATGTCGGCTTCATACGGCTTCAGGTCGAGCGTCTCGCCGCTGGCCTTGCGCACGATCTCCCGGACGTTCAGGTAGTAGTCGAGCAGCTTCTTGATGCGGATGATATCGGCGGCGGTGTACCCGGCCCGGTCCAGATCGTCCGCGATGTTCGCATAGGCCCGTACCAGTGCGACGGCCGCCTTGTAGAGGGCTGCCCGCTGCGGTTCCCTCTCCTCAAGATCGGTGGGTACCTCGCTATTCCCGCAGAAATAGCGGATATGTTCCCACTCGCCCTTGGGCTCCTCCACCGGCTCGCAGAGCAGGACCAGCGCCTCGATGGCGTTGTCGAGCCGCTCCTTGCCCATCTTCAACCGGTCCTGAAGCAGAACCTCCGGGTCAACCCCGCCGGCGCTGTGGTCCAGTTCCGACGTGTACACGGCAATCGCATTCTCGACCTTTTTGAAGAGGTCCTTGTAGTCCACGATGTAGCCGAAGTCCTTGTCGTCGCCATCCAGCCGGTTGGTGCGGCAGATGGCCTGGAACAGCCCGTGGTCCTGCATCGACTTGTCGATGTAAAGGTACGTGCACGGCGGAACATCAAAGCCGGTGAGCAGCTTGTCCACCACCACCAGGAGCTTCATGTTGGCCGGCTCCTTTAGGAACCGCGTCTTCGCCGTCTCCTCATAAGTCTCGGTCTTGTTCATGCCCGGCGCGGCTTCCACGCCCTCCAGCAGTTCGGTATAGGTGTTGTAGATGAACTGCTTGTCGGTCTCCGTGTTGGCGCCGGTCTCTTCCAGCGTGATGTCTCTGGTCTGCGGGTTGTAGGAAGTCACGACCGCGCACTTGCCCTTCAGCGGCGTCTTCTGGAACAGGGTGAAGTATTTGCACGCCTCGTAGATGCTCGACGCCACCAGGATCGCATTCCCGCGTTCACTGGACAGCCGCGGCTTCACGCCGAAGTCAAAAACGATGTCGTCCACCAACCGGTCCATGCGGGAGCGGGAGCTGAGAACGTGCTGCATCGTACCCACTGCTTCTTCAGCTCCTCCTTCTGCCAGTCGTTCAGTCCCTTGGTCTTCGCTTCGAACCAAGCGTCGATCTTGTCCTGGGAGCCGAGGTGCTGGTCGATGTCCCGCGCTTCGTAGATCAGGTCAAGAATAACCTTGTCCGCCACGCCCTCGCTGAACTTGTAGGTGTGGATGTAGCCGCCGAAGACCTCCAGACTGGTGGCCTTGTCCTTCTTCAGCAAAGGTGTACCCGTGAAGCCGATGAACACCGCGTTGGGCATCATTGCCTTCATCACGCGGTGCAGCTTGCCGCTCTGGGTACGGTGGCATTCATCCACGAAAACGAATACCTCGCCCACGGTGGTACTGGGCTTGGCTTCCAGGTCCTGGATGAAGGCGTCAAAGTCGTTCACATTCTTGCTTCCGAACTTGTGGACAAGTGAGCAGAGAAGGCGCGGCGTGGCTTGGCCAAGCTGGGTCATCAGGTCACGGCCGCTGGTGGAGCGTTCGATCTTTTCACCAGTTTCGTGAAAGACCCGCTCGATCTGTTTGTCCAGTTCATCGCGGTCGGTGATCAGGGCCACGCGGGCATTGGGGTTGTTCTCCAAAATCCACTTCGCCAGCAGCACCATCACAATGCTCTTACCGCTGCCCTGGGTGTGCCAGATGATGCCGCCCTTCTTCTGGCGCACATGCTCCTGCGCGGCCTTGATGCCGAAGTACTGGTGCACGCGGGGCAGTTTCTTGATGCCGCTGTCGAAGAGCACGAAGTCGTGCATCAGCTCGATCAGCCGGTCCTTGCGGCACATCTTCAGCAGGTACTTGTCCAGCTTGAAGCGGCTGTTGTCCTCTTCCTCTTCCTTCCAGCGCAGGAAGTACTTCTCCGGCGTACCGATGGTGCCATACAGCAACCCCTCGGAGTCGTTACCGGCAAAGACGAACTGCACCGTCGAGAAGAACCAGGCATTGAACTCCGGCTTCTGGTTCGACAGGCTCTGGCGGATGCCGTCCCCAATGCTGACTCGGCTGTTCTTCAACTCGATCACGCCGACGGCGATGCCGTTCACATAGAGCACCAGGTCCGGCCGCCGCTCGCGGTTGCCCTTGAGCGTCACCTCCTCGGCGATGGCGAAGTCGTTCTTCTCCGGCTCGTTCCAGTCGATCAGGCCCACGGTCACGGTGGGCTCGCTCGCCTCGGTCTTCACCTGCACGCCGTAGCGCAGCAGGCTGTAAACTCCCCTGTTATTGCCGTAGAGGTCGCGGCTGTGGTTGTCCGCTTCGGTACGCAGCTTGTAGAGCGCCATGCCGATCTGGGCCGGGGTAAAACCGCGCTTCGCCAGCCAGGCCGACAGCAACCCCTCCCCGACGTTGCTGTTGCCGTCGCCGTCGGTCCAGTCGCCCAGGTACCGGTACTTCAGTTCGTCCACGAAGAGCTTGATCACGCGGTTTTGCGTGATCCACTCTGACTTACCGATGGCGTTCATTCCGCATCACCTTCCGGCGGGAACAGTTGCTGGCACTGTTCAATCGCAGTATTGATCTTGTCATCGGAAAATAAGGGCCGATCCAGTTTGGCCTTCCACTCAGCATTGTCCTGAAGAACCCGCTTCACAGTTGAGAGGCTGACAGCCTTCCCTTCACGGCGCAGATCAACGCACGCCATATCGATCGTCGCAAGCAACTCCAACTCTTCCGTGCGCTTGTGGCGGAACTGTTCCACCCACTCCAACGCGGGAGAGTCGTACCACTTCTCGAAGTACCCCTCAGCCTGCGCGATGTTGTCTCCGGGTATAAAGCCTTCGTATGTGCCATTGTGGTGTGAGCGAACGTAGCGGTTCTTCAGGGCGATCTTCTCCGGCCCCGCGTACCTAACTTTGGGATCGTAGGGACCAGCAGCCTTCTTCAAGAACCCCGTGGCCTCATGGTCCGCATGGCGATGGAACAGGTACATCAGCTTCGTCCTGCGGACACGGGCAAGGGGATACTGTTCAGTACCAAACTTGCTTGCCAGCATTGCGAGAACGACCGCCTCATTGATCTGAGGGTTGTGTGCTTTGCCAGCACTGATGCCCGTTTGTTGTGCGGTCACGAACGGTACAACCGCAGGAGATGAACGGACAAGGCGAATCCTCCCGGTCAGCAGTTCCTGCATCATGCCCTGCTTGAGCTGGCGGGCTTTGGTGAGTTTGGCATCCAACGTGTTGATCTCGTTGTCCATATCGGAGAGGACGGCGGCGATGGCTGCCTGTTCGTCGGTGGATGGCGGCAAGACCATTGGGAGCAACTTGACCAGCCTTGCAGTGTAGCTTTGCTGCTTCGTCCCTTGACAGTATTCGAGCGCCAATTCGTTCCCGCGATGAACGTAGTAATGGTACAGGTACTCCGTTCTAAGTTCGGTCGTCGGATAGACCGCCATGCATGACTGATTGGTTGTTGCAGGGCTTCCGACGATTCCGCACGCACCCCGTGTCCCGGCGGCTTCCAGTCCCGTTATAGCCATCAGGAACGTTCCAGTCGGGTGGGTCTTGAGGTTCGTCATCTGAACCGCATCCTGCGAGATGTGCTCGATTGTTTCCTCAATGAAGTTGAAGTTGAGTTCTCCGCTCGTTATCCACTTCACTGTACCCTTATAAAAGTCCGGGCGTCCACGATACGGCGTTGCGCCACTCGAACACGACTCAATCACTTCGCCTAACTGACGTGTTCTCCACTTGCCCGTGAACCCCGGCAAGCGCCTTTTGCCAGTGAGCAGTTCCTGCATAGCGCCTTGTTTGAGGTGACGCTTCTTGGCGAGGAGTTGCTCCAGGGATTCGATCAGGGCATCCGCATCGCTCAACGCCTCTGCAATAGCTTCCTGCTCGGTTGCCTTGGGGAGTGGAACAAGGAGTTCCCGAAAATAAGGTAAGCCAATGGTTTTGATCGTATTGCCCATGGCGATTCGCTCAAACTCAGACTTGTTCGCCTGGAGCCAAAAATAAAGGAGGTGGTTAATGAGCAGTGGCCCACATTTCCAAGCGATAAAATGCTGACTCACGGCCATGTCGTCCGCCATGATCGAACTTTTTCCGACTCCCGCATCCCGCGAAAGGACGACTGTACCTTTGGAGTGCATCTTCGCGGATGAGTTTGCAATTCCCGCAGGAGTTATTGTTACAGCAGTGTCGTGAATGTAGTGCCTGTCGAGTCGGTCTGAGTCTTGAAGGGATATCCACTTTATTTGTCCCCCCCAATACTCGGGGTGAGATTTGCTCGGTGTGTGGCCAGTGCCGCGCATCGTTACTGAGTCCAGCAACACAACATCCCAGTCTTCCGGAATCACCCCCACTTCGGTCTGCTTGTATCCCGGCTTTAGGCCCATGAGAACCCCATCCTCTCCAGATGCTGGTTCACTTTGGTTTCCAACTCGGCCACGCGGCTTACCATCTGCGGCATCGGGGTCTCGTAGCGTTCGGCCAGTTCTTTTATGCGCTGGGTGAGTTGCTGGCTGACGCGGTCCATCTCGCCGTGAATGGCAGCATCGAGCGTGGCCAGCCACTTGTCATCCACCACCAGCGTCTTCACCTCGGCCTCGGTGAGCTTGGGGTACTTGGCGTACGCCGTGGCATCGAGCGCGGCTTCAGCTTCCTTGATCAGCTTCTTGAGGTCTGTCTCGTCCTCGTTCAACGCGAGCCATGCCTTGAGCACCAGCGCCTCGTCCTTGGCTTCCTTGTCGCCCTTGATCTCCCTGAGCCGGGCTGTCACCGTGGCCCGCGTGACCTTGCCTTCCTTGCCCTCTTCCGCATCGGTCCGCGCCTCGGAGAAGGCGTTTTCGTCGCCAAGCTGCTCCTCTTCCAACTCCGCCAGCTTGGCTGTGACGCTTTCCAGATCGGCGGAGAGTTTGTCGAGGTCGGCCTGCTCCTTGGCATAGTAACGGGCAACCAGCAGCGCCTTGGGTACCAGGTCGCAGGTCCATCCCTTGTCAATCTGCTTGGTGGTCTTGCCGTCCTTGCTCTTTTTCGTCTCGATGATGCGCGAGGTCTCAGCCTTCCACCCGTCGGCGGCGATCAGGTAGCAGTCGTCCTGCATGGTCTCAGCCCAGTAGTCCATCAGGTGCTGGTAGACGTCGTAGGGTTCAACGAGAGAATTGGTGAGCGCCTTGTTCGCGTAGTGAGCCAGCAGGTCTTCACTCAGCGAGACGATGACCTGCTTGGGGTGGCAACCGGCCGTGAGCGCTTTGAGCGTGGCGGCGCTGGTGGTGCGCCAGGCGGCGAAGTGCGCGTTCATGCCGGCGATGAAGGCAGTGAACTCCGGGTGGTCGTAGATGGTGGTCTTGATGGCCGTCTTCTCAACCGCGAGATCGACGTACCCGGCGCGGTTGGGCCTGAAGAGACTCTGCCGAAGCTGCGGGCACACCTTCCAGTACCGCTCCAGCGCATCCACATCGGTAACCGGGATGCCGCCCTTGAGGTGCCCCTCGATGTCTTGTAGGTCCTCGGGCGTCTGGCTATCGATGTAGCGCGGCAGGTTGAGGTTGTAGTCGTTCTTCTCGATCTCCGTCACAGCGACCATGCGCGAGTAGCGGGGTACCTCAAGCTGCCGGTTGAAGACGTCCACGATCCGGTGGATGTCCTGGGCGCGGAGACGGTTCTTGGGGCCATCCTTCATGTACCCCTGGCTGGCGTCGATCAGGAAGATGCCCTTGCGGGCGTGCGCGTGCTCCTTGTCGATAACGACGATGCAGGCGGGGATGCCCGTGCCATAGAAGAGGTTGGCGGGCAGCCCGATGATGCCCTTGATGTACCCCTTGCGGACGAGGGCCTTGCGGATATCTGCTTCGGCGTTGCCGCGGAAGAGTACACCGTGGGGCAGAATGCAGGCGCCCTTGCCGGTGCTGCGCAGCGACCGAACGATGTGCAGCAGGTACGCGTAGTCGCCCTGCTTGCCGGGGGGTGTACCGAAAGGCTTGAAGCGGTCGTATGGGTCATGAAGCGGGTCGAGGCCCGTGCTCCATCGTTTGTCGGAGAATGGCGGATTGGCCACCACGTAGTCGAAGGTCTTGAGGGTGCCTTTATCGGAGAACTTGGGTGCGGCAAGCGTGCTGTATCCACCCTCGATCCAAGCGGTTGGGCAATTGTGCAGGATCATATTCATCCGGGCGAGTCCTGCGGTTGCTACATCCTTTTCTTGCCCGTAGAGGGTAACCGTAGTACGGGCCTCTTCGCCCACCTTCAACAGCAGCGACCCGGAGCCGCAGGTTGGGTCATAGACGGTAGTGCTGGAGGTGGTGAGGGCTTCATGAATGCCAATGATCTTGGCCATGATGCGGCTGACCTCGGCAGGAGTATAGAACTGGCCCTTGCTCTTGCCGCTCTCGGTGGCAAAGTTCCGCATCAGGTACTCGTAGGCATCCCCCAAGAGGTCGTCGCCGTCGGCTCGGTTTCTGGAGAAGTCGAGAGCTTTGTTCTCGAAAATGGCGATGAGGTTGGTCAGCCGCTCGACCATCTCCTTGCCGCTGCCCATCTTACCTACATCGTTGAAGTCCGGCATGTCGGAAAGCTTGTTGGCATCGGCCAGCGGACCGATGATCTTCTTCATGATCTGGTCGCCGATGTCGCTCTTGCCCTTAAGAGCCACCATGTCTTTGAAGCTGGCGCCGGGCGGGACGGTGATGGGCGCATAGGGCTGACCGACGTATTTGTCGCTGACGTACTTGATGAACAGCAGGACCAGAATGTAGTCCTTGTACTGGCTGGCGTCCATGCCGCCGCGCAGTTCGTCACAGCTCGACCAGAGGGATGAATAAAGTTCAGATTTCTTAAGAGCCACGTTCAGTACGTCCTGTCTTGTTCTTATATGAATGTGGGTACACAGCGGTCTGACAACTTCAGCGCCTCGAATTTCTGAGGCACTACGCCCAAGCCAGCCCTGTACCCCTGCTGTAGACGATCAAGAACAGACGAAATCGATCAACCGTCCGAAACCAAACATGGTCCGGTACATCGCTGCGTGTTGATCTCGGCTATCACTTGACCACGGATCAGTTTCGGCTAATCCAGCCGATCGCGCAAGCATGCGAAAAAAACGGGATTGCCACCACGAGAGCCACATACTGGATCGCCGGGGTACCGTAACAGACACATGGTCGGCAATCGCGGCCCAGGACTCTTTGCGGCGTGCTTTTGAGGGCTCTAGCACGAAATCGGGCTTGGTTTCTGAAATTGGTGGTTTTCAGCTCTCAGGGGAAATTTACCCCGTAGCTGGACCAAAACCGCACAAAACGTCGCACGCTAAGGGGGGCAGGCGGGCTTGCTGAGGGGTGGCGCATGGGTGGTCAGTACCCTCTGAAAATCGCGGACGTTCACAGGGTGGCGACGTTTCGCGTGACGCTCAAGTACGGACCGCAAAAGGAGAGAAACGACCACTGCGTGGTCCGAACAGCAGTTGGACTACCTCAAGCCATCCGAGTTGGCGATACGTTCGTTTCAGGCCATCCCGGTGATGGACTTGATGGCCGCCGCATCCGTCCTGGTTCCCTTCCAATGGGAACTGACACCGCTGGAAAGGGCCATAGTTTTGGGTACCCCGCGGATTCCACGGAGGCGAATCTATGGTTGGCTGCGGGCAGGAGTCTCAAGTTGCCACGCGCCGCGCATGAAGGTCAGTTCCGTGCCCGATCCTACTGATCGTCACCAATGTGATGTGCTTGCGAAGTGCTCCCCGCAAGCCTAAAATGCCATCAGCAGGGTTGCGCTGCTGTACCGCTGGAAGGCGGAAGCCAAACCCACCACCCCGCCTGTAAGGCGGTAATCTCAACGGTGATATCCGTCTGTCTGGCGGTGAACCCCAACCTGTCTGGCTTGGAGAAAAAATATGCCTAGCAATGAAACGACCCTCCCCGCGAGGGTTGCTGAGTTCTATTCTCAACTTTCCACAGCCGCCAAAGACCTCAATGACATCTCCGATGAACTTGGGAAGTGCATCGCCGAGATTGACGTTGCCCTGAGGAAATTGAATCTCGGCGTTGTGGTGTGGGTCCCGATCCGCGAAGACAGCGGAGTCCCGGAAGCATCATGGTACTGGAGCGAGGACATTGGTTACGCCAAGGTCGGCGCCAACTGGGGCATCTGTTTGCGGAAAGTTACGGGTGATTACCAGGGTGGTGATGAGGCCGAGGAAGTAGAGTCCTGGCTGTTCAATGACGCTCCTCGATCTTTGCGCATCTCGGCAATCGGCAAGATTCCAACGCTTCTTGAAAAGCTCAGCAAGGAGGCGGTGAAGACCACGAATGACATTCGTGCGAGACTGACCGACGCCAAAGCCGTTGCTGATGCAGTCAAAACCGCGGCGAATCAAACGCGAGTTCCGATTGCTCGATTCCCGCTTCGGGTCCCGCCTCCTTCGGGAGGAGGGACGGGCCAATCGTCCGGTGATCCAAGTCTGGACTCGGTACGTACCGAGGTCAGCGCCGCACTGGCAAACGCCGGGCACGAATCGGCCTCACAGTTGCTCAGATCGGCCACGTGGGTCAAGGAGGGCGACTGCCTCCGCATTGAAGCCTGTATAGGCAAGAAGATGCTTGCCTTAACAGTGAATGCCAGCGCGGAGAAGATCATCCGTCAAGAACTGCAGAAGCTGGGTGGGCCGACTCGCTTTCTGTTGGTCCCTGGCGGAAATGTTGAGGTGGGGAAATGAACGCCTCCTTAGTTTCCGGACTTCCAGCTTTGGCATTGGTGGTGCTCACAATCGTGATAGTCTTCGGCATCCTCATCTTTTACGCCTTGCGCGTCAAGGGCGATGTGTTCGCGGAGCTGTCGCATGGAAAGACGACATTGAGAATTGATGCGAGGGATAGACAGCGTAGAAAGAGATTGTGACCAAAGACCCCTAAAAGCAACCGACATCGAAGGTTCGCGCCTTCGAGGCCGATCTCTGCCACCGTAGTAGGGAGAACCGAGTGCGTCAGCAAGTTCAACCTGTTCGTCCTTGAGGTCGTCAAGGCTTGGATCGATCCAGCGAAGAAGCATCCGAAGACCATCCACCATCACGGCTACGACAGGTTCACTGTGGATGGCGAGATGATCAAGCTGAAGTCGAGAATGCCGTAAGGGGTACCCGTCAAAATATCTTCAAGAATCAAGGTACCCCCACTCCGCAGGTTGCCCGTTGCGCTCGATTGGTAGGAGTGCGTGCGCGGCCACCGGTACGAGTGCGCTGCAGCAAAAGCAAGGTACTGGAGGCTCACCAGCCTCCCAGCGACGCGTCCTTGCGCCTTGTAGAGGTCACTCTTTGAAGAAAATGCCTCCGGAGAGCCGTTTTCAGGGGCTTTGGAACTAACTGCCGATTGTCGCAACAGCGACAGCGAAGGTATCGAACGTTCATAAGTCCGAGGTTTATGAAAGCCAAAAGCGAGGGGTACTGATGAATATGTCCGAATTTGTGGAGGCCACCTTCTCCTGGGAGTCCAGTACGAGCTACATCATTGATGTGTGGTGCAAACGCACGCGGCGAATGACTTGGCGGTGTAATTGTCCAATGCGCAAACATACTGCGGCCAAAACGGACTGAGTTCTGGGGAGCGATCGCCCACGAAGTAGTGGCGAATATATGCCTCGCTTTTCCCCGTCTCGGCAACATGATCGGTCCGGAACTCTTCGATCAGTGTTTTCACAGTAGAGGGCGAGAACAGCGCTTCATGGAAAGTCTGAGCATATTCGTACTCGGTCTTCCAGGTTGCCGCGATACCTGTCTGGTTGGAAGCCTCAATTACCTCGTAGTTCTGCAGCACTGCGGAGAATGGAATAACTCGGGCTACGGTGAAAGTCGGGTTATTGCCGTCAACCGGCGAGATAGAGGGAACTATCTTGATCGCGACGCGATGTTCGCCTTCGACAAGCAGTGCGTTGCTCTCAGGCCCGAGCAGGCGCATTTCATCCATATGCGTGTGCGCGAATATCCCTAGCCGGATCACATCGGCGTACTCGACCATCAGGTCGGCCAGCTTATCCGACGATAGGAACACCACGGGCGCCTCGCCCCCGCATACATTTCTGAATCTTGCAACGGTCGAAAATGGGTCGATGCCCGGCGGAATGTGGCCCATCACCCAGGCCCTATCGCCTGATTTCCGCACCTCCACTAGTTGATGCTCCAACCATGACATTTCCTCGGTCGCCGCAGCGGAGTCAGGTTTGCCGGCGCAGGTGCTGTATTCAGGTGAAAGAAACAGGTCGTTAACGACAATAAGGCGCGTGCGGTGCATGGGCTCAGCCATCGTAACGCTGTAGTAGCCACCTTTCCCAAACTCCTTGAGCGCCTGTTGCTGTTGGGATAGCGGCAGACCCTCAGCCACGATC
>Ga0224557_1002423_pt1 | contig 15903 bp, 10 predicted proteins | sample 714S31014metaG_FD_180677 | JGI IMG/M metagenome (GOLD analysis project Ga0224557, IMG submission 180677) | Peat soil microbial communities from Stordalen Mire, Sweden - 717 S3 10-14 | ecosystem: Environmental > Terrestrial > Soil > Wetlands > Peat | place: Sweden: Norrbotten County, Stordalen...
GGCATTGCGTTGCCAACCTGCCCCACAAGAATCGCCGCGGCGCGCGAAGAAACGGGTGGACAGTAGGACATCACAGGCCTGTTACGATGATGGGCATGGTGCGGTTGTTTCTGCTGTGCGGTCTCGTGCCCCTGACGGCCGCGGCGAGCGAGCACTGGATCCGGTTCACCTCCGGTCCCATCGAGGTATTCAGCAGCGCCGGCACGAAGGATGGCCGCGAAGCCCTGGTCCAGTTCGAAGAGTTCCGGCACGCGCTGGGGCAGGTGCTGGGCGACAACGATCTGCAACTGCCGCTGCCGATCCGCGTCCTGCTTTTCAAAACCGGGGCGCCGCAGATTCCCGAGCCGGTGGTGCGGGGCCGCGACCAGTATAACGTCGTACTGACCGCTGGCCAGGCGATCCCCAACGAGGTGTTCGCGCGTCTGACCCAGTTGTTTCTGGACGCCAATACGGCGCGCATGCCGGAACGGTTGGAGCGCGGCCTGGTGGCGCTGTTCTCGACCATTCAGGTGAACGGCATCCGCATCACTCTGGGCGAGCCGCCTTTGCATCCCGATATGGACTGGGCGCGCGTGCATCTGCTGGCGGTCGATCCGGAATACTACGGCAAGCTGCGCGTGCTCACCTACAATTTGCGCAAAGGCGTGGACGAGGACGCGGCCTTTCAGAACGCGCTGGGCAAGTCTCCGGAGCAGATTGAACTGCAGGCGCAGTTGCACCTGGCGGAGGGCCGCTTCCAGGCCACCTCGATTTCGCCGCTGCCGATGAGTCCGCTAGATTTTCCGGAGAGGAGCGTGGAGCCGGCGGCGGCGCAGTTGGCCATCGCCGACCTGTTGCTGGGCGACCGGTCGCGCGCGATTTATCGCGAGTTGATCGCGCAAAAGACGCGCGTGCCGGAAGCTTGGGAAGGCCTTGGCATGCTGGCGCTGGGCGACCGGCAGACGGATGAAGCGCGCAAGGATTTCGCCGCCGCCATGGAAGCCGGCGCGAAGAGCGCGGCGTGCTACATGGAATATGCGCGTCTGGAGACGGACAAGGCGAAGGCTGTGGCCGCGCTGGAGCATGCCGCCAAGATCAATCCCAAACTGGCGGAGCCGCATTTCCTGATGGCGCAGCGCGAAACCGAACTGCCCAAGCGCATCCAGGAGCTCAAGCTGGCGGCCAAGCTGGATGCGCGCAACCTGGCCTACTGGCAGGCGCTGGCCGAAGCGTATCTGGAGGCGCACAATTATCCGCAGGCCGCGCAGGCCTGGACATCGGCGGAGCAGGCCGCCACGACGCCCGGGGATCGCGCCCGCATGCACCGCCTGCGGCTGGAGGTGGAGGCGCAACGGCTGGATTGGGAAGACGCCGAAAAGAGACGCAAGGCCGGCGAAGAGGCGCGCGAGCTCAATCGACTGAAGCAGCAGGCGCGCGCCGATCTGCACGCGGCGGAGGCTCGCGCCAATCAGGGGCAAGCTCCGCGGTCGCCAAACGAAAAGGTGGTTCCCTGGTGGGACGGTCCGCAGCCGTCGGGCGTGACCACGGGCGTACTGAAGCAGGTAGACTGTCTGGGCAAACGGCTCCGCTTGGTGGTGCAGGACGACGGCCACAAGACGGTGAAGCTGCTGGTGGCCGATCCCGCGCAGGTCGCGATTGTGGGCGGCGGGGGAGAACTGAAGCTGAGCTGCGGCGCGCAAGGATCGCGCCGGGTGAAGGTGGAATACTTCCCCAAAGCGAACGCCGCGCTGGCGACCAAGGGCGAAGTGGCCACCATCGAGTTCCAGTGAAAGCCAGCCCGTACCCCAGCAGGTACCGATGGCTGGTGCTGAGCGCGTTCGTGCTCTCGACGGCGATCAACTACCTGGACCGGCAGACGCTGGCCACCCTCGCGCCGCTGGTGCGCGCGGAGTTCCACCTTTCCAACGCCGAGTACGGGCTGATTCTGGCGGTGTTCTCGATCGCCTACGCGGCGTGCGCGCCGTTTGCCGGCATGCTGATCGATCGCATCGGCCTGGATCGCGCGATCGGGATGGCGGTGGGCGTGTGGTCGTGCGCCGGCATTGCGACGGGTTTCACGCGCGGGCTGGGCGGATTGCTGGGGTGCCGCGGCGTGCTGGGCATGTCGGAGGCGGCGGGCATTCCGGCCGCAGGCAAGGCGATCCATGGCTACCTGCTGCCCGCGGAGCGCGCCTTGGGCAACGCGTGGAACCAGGCGGGCGTCAGCCTGGGACTGATTCTGGCGCCGCCGGTGGCTACCTGGATCGCCATGCGCTATGGATGGCGGCAGGCCTTCGTGATTTCCGGCAGCCTGGGATTGATCTGGATTCCGCTGTGGAATCTTGCGGCCCGTAAAGCCGAGCCGCGACCGTCAGGGAGCGGTTCCGCCAGCACCGTCGGGGATCTCCTCCGGTCGCGGCGCCTGTGGGGTTTGCTCGCGGCGAACGCGCTCAACATGAGTGTCTACTCGCTCTGGACGAATTGGACGACGCTGTATCTGGTGGAGAGGCATCGTCTCCCGCTGGCCGAGGCGAACTGGTATGCGGTGGTCCCTCCTCTGATTGGCGCGCTGGGCGGATTCGGCGGCGGCTGGCTGTCGCTCAAGTGGATGCGGACGGGCGTACCGGCGGTGGCGGCGCGGACGCGCGTATGTTTAGCCGGCGCGCTACTGGCCATGCCGACCGCCCTGATCCCGCTGCTGCCCACCGCGGGTTGGACGGCAGCCGGAATTTCGTTGAGCATCCTGGCCGTGTCGGCGGTGAGCGTCAACGTGTACACGATTCCACTGGACATTTTCGGCGGGGCGCGCGCGGCGTTTGCCGTTTCCATGCTGGTGGCGTCCTACGGCGCGGCGCAGGCGCTGATATCGCCGGCGATCGGCGCGGTGGTGGATGCGCATGGTTATGGGCCGGTATGCGTGGTGGCCGCGGGGTTGCCGATGGCTGCGTATGCGGTGCTGCGGCGGACGGGTGAGGCGGATTAGCGGGAGACAAGCCTGCTGTTACCATGGACTTCATGCGCACGATTGGATTAGCAATTTCCGTTGCCGGCCTCTGTTCCATGATGTGGGCGGCCGAAGAGACGAAAACTAACGAACGCCTGGACGACGCTGCGGCCATGTTCAGCGAGATCATGGCCACCCCCGACAAGTCCATCCCCCAGGATTTGCTGAATAAGAGCCATTGCATCATCCTGGCGCCGGGCTTGAAGAAGGGCGGCTTTGTGGTTGCGGCCAAGTACGGGCGGGGCTTTGTGACTTGCCGCGGCGCTTCCGGCCAGGGATGGGGTCCTCCGGGAGCGGTGCGCATTGAAGGGGGCAGTGTGGGCTTGCAGATCGGCATCTCTTCCACGGACCTGATTCTGCTGGTGATGAACGAACGCGGCATGAAGCGGCTGCTCACCACCAAGTTCACGCTGGGCGGCGACGCTTCGGTGGCCGCGGGTCCGGTGGGCCGCGATGCGAGTGCGCAAACCGACGCCCTGATGACGGCCGAGATTCTCTCGTGGTCGCGTTCGCGTGGCGCGTTCGCCGGCGTGTCGCTGGACGGTTCCACGCTGCGCAACGACATCGACGTGAACGCCGAACTTTATGGCCAGCGCTGGGAGAACAAGCAAGTCTTGAAGAGCGGCCTGGCGGCTCCGGCGGGCGCCGCTAAACTGCTCGCGGCGCTGAATAAGTACTCGCCGCGGGAGACTCGTTAGCAACATGCTGTTCACTTAATGATGTTTCGGTGGGGCAGACGATCGTTTTATGTCGTCTGCCAGCGCTCCCCGAAGGCGGCAGACCACGAAGTACGATGGTCTGCCCCACAGCTTTCGCGGAACGGCCGATTCGCTTCGTACATCGCAATTCTGAGTCTGATTTCATCAGCCAGTGCGGGCCGGCTTTCTTGCGCGGCCTGTGCCAGGGCCCTGCGCGCCGTCAACACGGCGTCGGCGAATTGCCCCTGCTCGGCATACGCGGCGGCCAGCGTGTCCAGCAGGCGCGCGTCCTTTTCGCCGGCCAGTTCAACCGCCCGCACCGCGAACGCCAGGGCGGCGCCGCCGTTGCGGATGGCTGCATCGGGCGAGGTAGCCAGTACCCAGGCCGCCCGCCGCAGCGCCGGCGCGTGGTTCGGTTGCAACCGGATGGTGTCGCGCCAGTGCGCCAGGGCCTCCGCCGTTTGCCCTTGCGCACACAACGCATCTCCCAAACTGGCGTGGGTCTCCGCGTTTTTCGGGTCGAGATCCAGCGCGATCCGCCATTCCCGGATGGCCCCCAACGCATCCCCGCGCCGGCTCAAAACCAGCCCCAGACTATAGTGCGCGGGCGCATACCCGGCGTTCGATTCCAGCGCCTGGCGCAGTTGCACGAGCGCCTCGTCCAGCCTTCCCAGCCTGACCAGCGCGCCGCCCAGGTTGGCACGCGCCGCGGCGAAATCCGGCTTGAGCGCGGCCGCTTTCTCGAATTGCGCCACGGCTTCCTCTTCGCGCCCCATCCCGGCCAGCAGCACGCCGAGGTCGTTGAATCCGCGCGCGGACGAGGGGTCGGCCTCCAGCGCCGCGCGGAGCCGGCTCTCGGACGCTTTCCGGAGCAGCGCCGCGGATTCCTCCGGGTGGTCCGTCATGAGCAGCACGGTCCCCAGGTTGCGCTGGGCGACTGCGTCGCCGGGGCTGAGTTCCAGCACTTTCCGCCACTCGGCGGCGGATGCCTCGTATGATTTGGTCCTCTGCAAATATGCCGCGCTGTTGACCAGCCGGTAATAGTCGATGACCGGCCCGCCGATTTGGCGCAAGCCATCCGGGGGGACGTTCACAAACTCCGGAATGTTCACCGCGCGGTTGGCCGCGGTGGCGTTGTCGATCAGAATGGGCGGGCTGTCGCGGCCATCCGGGTCGATGTGCGTGAGATACATCTGGGTGTAGGGCGAGCGGGCCTTGGATGAGAACACCAGCCAGCGGCCGTTGGGCGAAAAGCTGTGCCACGAATTCATGTGGGGCGTGTTGCAGCGCATGCGCCGCGCCGGCCCGCCCGCCGCGGGAACCATGTACAACTGGCTGTCGGGACGCATGAGCTGCCCGTTGCGGGATTCCACGAACACGATCCATCGGCCATCGGGCGATACCTTCGGAAAGGTATTGCTCATCCCGTTCCGCGATGCGCCGGCGATGGGCTCCGGCACGCCTCCTTCGCCGTTGTGGAACGGCACGCGGTAGAGGTCATACCGGAGTTGCAACTCGTTCGGGTCGTTGGCGAATTTCGCGAGCGGGACACCCGGCGGATTGGGGTCCGTGGCTGAGGCGCGCGCGAACACCACGGACTGGCCGTCGGGACTCCAGACGGCGCCCATCTGCACAAAGCGCGGGTCGTCGGCGCCGGGCAGGGGCCGCAGCACGCCGGTCCCGCGGCTGTACCAGCTCAGGATTCCGCGCGTCGGATAGAACACCTGGAGGAACCGGTAATCCTTGAAATTGGCGACGTAATAGTTGCTTGGAGGCTCTTCGGGAGCGGCCGCCATGGAGGCCGGGTTGACGGTGGTGACCACGTACTGCCCGTCCGGGGAAACCTGAGACATGAAGCCGATGCGGACGTTCCCCTTGAGCTTGCCTGCCGCCGAACTCCACTGAATCACGTCCTGCTTGCGGATCGCCATCGTGGGCGCAACCGGCGCCAGGATGTACATCCCGCGGTTGCCCTGCAGGCCGTCCAAATCCATGCCCATGGTCTTGCCGTCCGCGGAGAACGAGTGGCAGTTGGCGCACACCGGCAGGTTCTCCATCACCACCCGGCTGCGGGCTTCCCCGACGTTGCGAAGCCTCCAGGCGACCAGCGGCACCGCTTCCGCGGCCAGAGGCTTGATCACACCTTTTTCCAGCTCGGATGGCATCAGCGGCACGTCGCGATAGAAGATCGGTGCGCCCACCGGGTCGGTTGAAGTGCGAATGTGGACCTGCCCACGGGAGATGACGTGGTCGGCGGCGTCACCGCGAAAGCCGGTGATGGTTACCGTCGCGGCGCTCGCCACGGAATGGCGCTTGATGGCCTGCCACGTGGCAGAGTCGGGCGTCCAGGAATGCGCCTCGGACAGGCGGGGAGTCAGTTTGGGCGGTTCGTTGGTGGCGGCTACGCAATCCGGATCGATCCTGCCGATGCGCAGGCGCTGGCCGGTGGAGGTGGCGTGAATCGCCGGCGGGCCCGCGCCGAACGAGACGTCGATGCGCCATAGGGTGACGCCCTGCCCGCTATCGTGCCAGAGGAAAGCCGGGGGCGTGATCTCGGGCGGAAAGATCGATCCTTCTTCCGGGTAATCGATGGCGATCGCCGCCGCTGGGGGGCCATGGGAGGCGCCCGCGGCCAGCGCCATCAGAAAGCCAGGCAGAAGGATCGCTCTGGGCGATAGACCGGCGATCATGGACATCCCGCCATAAGACCAGCTTACAGCCTCGACGCCGCATAGTTTGTCCGGGGAGACCCGCGCACGGTCGAAAACGGGGCGGGTCTTGAGACCCGCCGCACGGTCGAAAACCCACCGTAAGTTATTGGAAATTGGAGCGCTGCCAAGAGCCGGCTGAAAGCCGGCTGCGGGCAGGATTGCCCGCCCTCCAATTGGTTTTCATCACTTTCGTGGGCCGCAGGCCCATCCTGACAGGCGTGGACGCCCGCCCCACACGCCCGCCCCACATCAATGTTGATGCATGTCTTGACTGGCTTACGGACAGCCGTCAATCCAGATGTCGAAGGCATCCAGCGTGACCGATTGCCCGGATTGAGGCGTGGCGGAAACGGTGAAGGTGTGCGGCGCGCAGGGCAGTCCCTGAGTCTGCCAGACCGTCTGCTGGTACTGGTTTGTGGCAGCGGTAAGACTTACAGTACCTTGTGACACGCCGTCCAGTAGAATCGTGGCGCTACCCTGGAGCGGCCCCATCAGGCTCACCCAACGGACCCCAGTGCCCGTGAAGTTGAGGAGCGCCGTGTTCTGGGACGTGGTCGTGGTCATATAGGCGCTGGTGCTGGCGCTCGCCGACGAGGTGGAAGACCAACTCCCCTGGTAGGCGATGGTCGGCGGCGGCTGGCCGGTGGTATTGCTGTCTACCGTACGAGACTCCTCGATACGCGCCGGCGGCGTCGTATCCGTCCACGTGGAGCCGCCATTCGTAGACTTGTAGATACTATGATAGGCCGCCGCGAATACTGTCCGATCGTTGGTGTAGTTCGGAGAAATCGCCACGGCCGTGACAAACTCGTCCGGGAATGCGCTCTGCGGAATCATCGTCGTTCCATCATTGGTGGATTTCATCACGCCCGACTGGATGGTGGCGGCAAAGAAGGTTTGGTCGGAGGCATAGTTCGGGGACAATTGAATATCCAGGACCAGCAGATTGGCGGTCCTGGGAAGCGCGGTCCAGGTTGCCCCGCCATTTGTGGATTTCAGGAGACTGCCGGTTATGGGAGCGACATACACGGTCTGGTCGGTTGGGAAGGCTGGAGAAACCACCACCACGCCGATTTGCACTAAGGAACCCGGCAGAGAGACGGACGCCCAAGTCAGGCCGCCGTCCGTGGATTTGTAAAGACCTTTGCTGGCACTGGCGGCAAAGGCCGTCCGGTCGGAGGCAAATCCCGGCGAGATCGCAACCGAGTTTACCGGGGGCCCGCTTAAGCCGGTGGGAATCCAGTTGTTGCCCTGATTGGTAGAGAGGAACACTCCCTCATTAGGATACTGTTTGCCCTGATAGGTAACATATGGGGGATTTACCGAGCCTTCCCCGCCGTTGTTAACCCCGATAAGGACTGTTCCATCCTGGGCGAAGGCGGGAGAGACAGCCAGACCTCTGACGTGTGCCGTCGCCCCCAGCATGGCCATCTTCTGGTAGGTGGTTCCGCCGTTAGTGGTTCTCTCCAGGTTCCCGGCAGTCCCGCTGAATGCGGTTTTATCGGCCGCGAAATTGGGGGAGATAGCCGCAGCGTCGGTATACGGGAGCAACATTCCGCTATTCTGGAAAAACCACGACGCCGCGCCGGTCGCGGTCCACAAGTTGCCGCCGCCGTAGGTGTTAGCGAACAAGGTCTGATCGTTGACGTAGTTGGGCGACATCGACATGTGCCGGACGAGGCGCGTAGGAATGATGTCGATGTATTGCCAGGATATCGGGTTGCCGGGCGAAGTCCACATACCTTCATAGGTCGCCAGAAGCAGCGTTATGCCGGTCGCGCCGTTGGCCGCACGCAGCCACGTTATGATAATGCGATGTCGTCAGGTTCGACAGTTCCCGATTTATCAGCGGAGTAACTGTCCATGAGGTCCCCTGGTTAGTGGACTCAAAAACCCCGCCGACCGCCGTCGCCGCCCACAGCGTGCCATCCTGCAAGTAGTTGGGGGATAACGTGACGGAATTTACGTTGGTATCCGAAAGACCCGCATTGGAGGCCGACCAGGAAGCTCCTCCGTTGGTGGAGATCAGTACGCCCCCATAGGTACCCGCAAAGGCCGTCTGGTCCGAGCTGAAACCCGGCGAGAAAGTCAGCGAGTTCACCGCGGGAGATGGCTGAGTGGCGGTGACCGAGACCCAACTGGAGCCTCCGTCAGTCGACTCGAAAATCCCATTGGTTGCGGAACCTAGCAGGAGGGTGCCATCGACGGCGTAATTCGGAGAGACGGCAATCGCGTTCAACGCCGAGGCGATCGAACCCGGCAGCGTAAGCTCGGTGAACGTCTGCCCGCGATTGGTGGATTTGAAAACCGTCGTGTTGAAGGTGACGATAAACAGCGTGTTATCGGCGGCGAAATTCGGGGACAAGGCCACGTTCTGCAGCGCCAGACTCGACGCGAGGGTCCAGGCCGCGCCCTGATTGGTAGTCTTGAAAAGGCCGCCGGGGCCAGCCACAAAAACCGTCTGATCCTGGCTGTACGCCGGCGAGAAGACCACCGCCAGCATCTTGCGCACTTTCGGCAAGCCTGCCACCGCCGACCAGGTAACACCCCCATTAGTCGACTTCAGGAGCGCATAGACGCCTAGTTTGATGGAAAGATAGTCGGTTGCGGCGAACGCGGTGGAGTCTTGTGCGAAGTTAGGGGAAAGCGCTACGGTGACGATCGGATCGTGGGGATCGTGAGCTAGGAGAGACTCGCATCCCACGGCTAGGCAGACTGCAACACTGAACAGAAGTGAGTTGGACATTTACCTCCCCTTGGGGGCATTATACACCAAGCCACATGGGGGCAATTGAGGTTACAGGAAAAGGCCGTAGCCAAAAGAGGCGGCCTGAGAGGCCCGGCCCAGAGGGCACCGCAGGCCGAGGGCCTGCCCCACGGTTACGCGTAGGGCAGCAATTCGGATTCTTGCTCCGGGTGGGGCTGCCCTGGGCCTGGGCCGAGCAGGTGCTTGATGCCTACCGCGCTTAACACCGAAGTTGCCAGCGCCATGATGACCAGCGCCACGAAGATGCGCTGATCGATGAGTCCGTATTCCAGGGCGACAGTAGTCAGGACGATTCCCATGGCGCCGCGGGCATTCATCCCCAAGGCCACCATCAGCGCGTCGTGCGGCTTCTTCCCGCCGAGTCTGGCGCCCACGAAGACGCCGCCGATCTTGCCGGCGCAGGCCACCACCAGAACGAAGGCGACCAGCCGCAGATCGAAGTTAGCCACGAAATTAGCCTTCAACCCGATGGAGACGAAATACAATGTCGCAAAAATGCCGGCGGTGGTCCGGTAGAAGCTTTGGTGCGCAAGCCGGCGCGCGTCCGGGATGCGTCCCAATGCCACGCCGGCCAGAAAGGCGCCCAGCGTCGCGTGCGTGCCTACGACCTCCGAAAGGATGGCGGCTGTGATCAACACCAGGAAGGTCAGTTTCAGTTGCAGCGTTTCTTTCGGCAGATTCAACCAGCCCACGGCGCGCTGTATTTTGTTGTTGGAGAGATTCAGAATCAGTCCAAAAACCAGCAGCACCGTCACCAGGCTGGCCCACCAGTTTCGGCCGGAGTGGCCTTCGCCTCCGAAGCTGCTCAGGATGACCGCAAAAAGCCCCCAGCCGGCCAAATCGTCGAGCATCGCGGCGGACATCACAATCACGCCCAAGTCCGTCTTCATGAGATTCAGATCCATCAGGATGCGCGCAATCACGGGCAGCGCGGAGATGGACAGAATGGTCCCGACAAAGAGCGCCAGGAGGGGCACATTGCTCTGCGCCTTGTTACGCCAGAACTCCGGCCACAACAGCACCGATCCTACGCCCAGCGCGAGCGGCGCCAGGATGCCCAGGAAGCTGGACCAGACGATGGGCGGCCCCAGGGACCGTAGACGCTTGGGCTGCAGCTCCAGACCGGTCATGAATACAAAAAGCAGCAGTCCCAGTTCGGTGATTGCTTCGCGGCCCTGGGTGGCGCGGCCTAGGTCGGGGAAGACCCGCGCGAAAAGTTTCGGGGCGATCATGCCGAAAACGGTGGGGCCCAGCATGACTCCGCACAACAATTCCACCACCAGCGGCGACAATGCCAGCCGCTCGAGCAGTTTGGCCATGCACAGCGGTACCGCCAGAATCAGACCGATCTGCACCAGGAGCAACGTGAGGGTGGGGCCGTCCATGAGGAGGTTCAATTATAACAACGGGAACGAGAGGCTTTTCGGGAAGCGCGGACCTCAAGTTGCAGCCTGCCCCACAGAGCAGCATAGCCGCAACCAAAGAGGCGGCCTGGGAGGCCGCCGCAGGCCGAGGGCCTGCCCCACACAGGAAGCCGGGAGGTAGGTTACGCACTTAGGTATGCAGCTTCTGCACTGTTTGCGGGCCATTCCCGCTATATCAATGCCGCTGGACCATTCAGAGGACTCGATTAGAATGTTTGGCGCTCCGATTGCATGATCGCCCGCCAGGACGGCAAGCCTGCCGGGAGGGAAGCTACAATGACGAGCACAACTGCGACGAAAACGGGAATTCCGGTTAACAAGCTTTCAGCGCGACCTTTGGGCTGGGATGGTGTTCAAGCTCGTATGAGATACCTTTGCTTCTGTACGGTACTGATCACGCTGAGCGTCGCCAACCGTGGCGCGGCCCAGTGTCTGTCGGTTCCCCCAGCCTACTCCGCGACATGCACGGAGATGCAGGGCTACATTAGTACGTTCAATACCACCCTCAGTTCCCAGTGGAGCAACGTAAAGGGTACGACGGCGTTCGGCACCGAACTGCTCTTCGCCAACAGCAATATCAGCCTGGCGGGCATCCTGGCGCCGGAAGCTTTGAGTAAGGTGCAGTTGGAGTTGGACGGCTTGCAGAAGGTGGGTGTGCAATTCGTCACAATCGGCGTGTCGTTTCCTATTCTCTACCAGCCGTTCTATGACAACCAGAATGCACCGTCGCAAGACTATGCCTTGGTGCTGAGCTTCTATCAAGGTGTGATGGCGGCGGTCCGCCAGCACGGCATGAAGGTGCTGATCGAGACAACCGTAGTGTTTCCCGACTATGCCCCGGATCTGCCGCTGCTGCCGGCCTATTACGCCACGCTTTCGTCGTCGCAGTTCAACGCCGCGCGCGCGCAGACGGCGCAGAATGTCGCGCAGTTACTCCAGCCCGATTGGATGAATCTGGGCTCCGAGCCGGATACTATATCCGAGCTAATAGGCCTGTCGTCCGAATATGCGCCGCAGGAGTGGGCCACGCAGATTTCCACCATCGTCACCCAGTTGCGCGGCGCCGGAATCAACGGCAAGCCGCTCATTGGCGCAGGCTGCGGCTCCTGGCAGCAGAACGGGTCCGACTATGTGCAAGCCCTGATGCCTACCGGTATAGACTACTTCGACCTGCACACCTTTTCCGTCAATCTTCCCGCCGCCGGCACGGTGCCCTTTCTGAACGATGCCGTGACGTTCGTGAATATGGCCATCGCGGCAGGCAAAGGCGCGGCCATTTCGGAGACGTGGGATCACAAGCTGACCGATGCCCAACTGCAGGGGAAAACCGAATTCGGCATTATCAATTTGTTGGCCGACACCGAAGCCTACAACGCTTACAGCTTCTGGGCGCCGCAGGATGCCGAATACCTTGGAGCGGTGATCGATTTGGCCTATTGGAAGCAGCTCCTATACGTGTCACCCTTCGAGAGCGAACTCTTCTTCGCCAACATGAACTACAACCTGACCTCCAGCTTAACCACGGCCCAGTTGACCGTTCAAGAGACGCAAGCGGAGTCCGCCGCACTGAACGCCGGCACGCTGAGCCCCCTTGGGCAATGGTACGCCGCCGCCATCAAGCCGGTTAATGCGGTTACGATTTCAGCCGCGTGGAACACGGGCGCCGGCGGGCTGGCGCCGGGCTCCCTGGTGAGCATCTACGGCGACAAGCTGGCGGCCACGTCGGCGACGGCCGCCTCACTGCCGCTGCCCACTACTTTGGCCGGGATCGGCGCTAGCATCACCGATGCCAGCGGCGTACAGACGCCGCTGCCGTTGTTCTACGCAGGCCCTTCGCAGATCAATGCGGAGATCCCGGAGAGCGCCAGTCTGGGCCCGGCGGTGATTACCATCAACACGCCCTCCGGTCCTGTCGGCAGTCCCGTGGTACTGAACCCGGTGGCGCCCGCCGTGTTCGTGGCGAACCAGAGCGGCACGGGAGTGGCCGCGGCTATACTGGTGACGAACCAATCGGATGGTTCGCAGACGGCGGCCGAGATCTTCAACTCGCCCTGCGCGGCCGGAAGCTGCGTGGGCATTCCGCTGGATGTAAGCGCCGGCGAATCCGCGCTGGAACTTTTCGGCACGGGCATCCAGAATCGCGCCTCGCTTTCCGACGTGACGGTGATGATCGGAGGCCAGACACTGGCGGCGGCCTACGCCGGCCCGGCGCCCGGATTTACCGGACTGGACCAGGTGAACGTGCTGCTGCCGCCGAGCCTGGCCGGCAGCGGGACGGTCAATATCACGGTCTTGGTCGCCGGAGCGGCATCGAATGTGGTAACGGCGACGTTCAAATAGGCACGAACGTCCGCACGCCCCGATGCGGGCGGGACTGGGAGTCCCGCGCAGGCCGCCCCACCCATGGTGGTACGAAAATGGGGTGATGACCGGTGTGCGAATGGACAAGTGGCTTTGGGCCGCCCGATTCTTCAAGACGCGCGCGCTGGCCCGGCGGGCATGTGAGCTGGGCAAGATCGAGTCCAATGGCCAAGGAGCCAAAGCGGCGCGCGAAGTCCGGGCCGGCGACCTGCTGCAAGTGAAGAACGACAGCGGCGACTTTCAGGTGGAGGTGCTGGCTCTCAGTGAGATGCGCGGCCCGGCGGCGGTGGCGCAGACGCTTTACCGTGAGACGGAGGCCAGCCGGAAGATGCGGCTGAAGCTGGCGGAAGAGCGCAAGGCGACGCCGCATTTCGAAGGGTTGCGGGGAGGCAAGCCATCGAAACGCAATCGCCGCGAAATCGACCGGCTTCGGGGCAGAGTGTAAGACCGCGCTTACGCGCGGGCGGCCTGAGAGGCCGCTGCGGGCCGAGGGCCTGCCCCGCAGAATCCGCGCAGGCTGCGAAGATTCCGACCAGTTGTAATACACCGGAAGCCGGGCGGTACGTTGCGCACTTAGGTATGCAACTTCTGCACTCTTTGCGAGTCATTGCCGCTGGACCATTCGGAGGACGCGATTAGAATGGTTGGCGCTCCGATTGCATTGTCGCCCGCCAGGACGGCAAGCCATGCCGGGAGGAGAGCCACAATGACGATCATCGATGCAACCGTAGCGGAAGTTCCGGTTAACGAACTTCCAGCGCGACCTTCGGGCCGGGATGGTGTTCAATCTCGCATGAGACACCTTTGCTTATGTGCGGTATTGATCTCGCTGTGCGCCGCCAACCGTGCCGCGGCCCAGTGTTCGTCGGTTCCCTCCGTCTACTCCGCGACATGCACGGAGATGCAGGGCTACATTAGCGCTTTCAATAACACCGTCAGTTCCCAGTGGAACGACACGAAAGGGCCGACGCAGTTCGGCACCGAACTGTTCTTCGCCAACAACAATATCGGCCTGGCGGGCATCCTGGCGCCGAACACTCTGACTAAAGTGCAGACGGAGTTGGACGGCATGGCCAAGTTGGGTGTGCAATTCGTCAATGTCGCCGTGTCGTTTCCTATCCTTTACCAGCCGTTCTATGCATATAACAACGACCCGCAAGACTACGCCCTGGTGCTGAGCTTCTATCAGAATGTGATGGCGGCGATCCGCCAGCGCGGCATGAAGGTGCTGATCGAGTCAAACCTAGTGTTCCCCAATTACGCCACGGATCTGCCGCTGGCGGCCTATTACGCGACGCTTTCGACGGCGCAGTTAAACACCGGGCTTGCGCAGGTGGCGCAGATCGTGGCGCAGCAACTGCAGCCCGATTGGCTGAATCTGGGATCTGAGCCGGATACATATTCCGAACTGATAAACCTGCCGGCCGAATACACTCCGCAGGAGTGGGCCACCAGAATTTCAACCATCGTTACCCAGTTGCGCAGCGCCGGAATCAACGGCAAGCCGCTCATCGGCGCCGGTTGCGGCGCCTGGCAGCAGAACGGGTCCGACTATGTCCAAGCCCTGATGTCTACCGGTATAGACTACTTCGACATACACACCTTTTCCGTCAATCCTCCCGGCACCGGCATGGCGCCCTTTCTGGACGATGCCGTGACGTACTTGGATATAGCCATTGCGGCAGGCAAAGGCACGGCCATCTCCGAGACGTGGGATCACAAGCTGATCGATTCCCAACTGCAGGGAAGAACCGAATACGGCATTATCAATGTAATGGCCAGCGCCGAAGCCTACAACGCTTACAGCTTCTGGGCGCCGCAGGATGCCGAGTACCTTGGGGAGATTATCGATTTGGCGCATTGGAAACAGCTCCTATACGTGGCTCCCTTCGAGAGCGAACTCTTCTTCGCGAACCTGGACTACAATCTGACCTCTAGCTTAACCACGGCGCAGTTGAATGCTCAAGAGATAGCCGCGGAGTCCGCCGCACTGAACGCCGGCACGCTTACCCCCCTTGGGCAATGGTTTGCGGCCGCCATCAATCCGGCTAGTGCGGTTACGATTTCAGCGGCGTGGAACACGGGCGCCGGAGGGCTGGCGCCTGGTTCCCTGGTGAGCATCTACGGCGACAAACTGGCGGCGACGTCGGCGGTGGCCACTCCGGGCTTGCCGCTGCCCACTACTTTGGCCGGGATCGGCGCTAGCATCACCGATGCCAGCGGCGTTCAGACCCCGCTACCCTTGTTCTACGCAGGCTCTTCGCAGATCAATGCGGAGATCCCGGAGAGCGCCAGTCTGGGCCCGGCGGTGATTACCATCAACACGCCTACCGGTCCTGTTGGCAGTCCCGTGGTACTGAACCCGGTGGCGCCCGCCGTGTTCGTGGCGAACCAGGGCGGCACGGGAGTGGCCGCGGCCATGCTGGTGACGAACCAATCGGATGGTTCGCAGACGGTGGTGGATATCTTCAACTCGCCTTGCTCGGCCGGAAGCTGTGTGGGCATTCCGCTGGATGTAAGCGCCGGTGAATCCGCGCTGGAACTTTTCGGCACGGGCATTCAGAATCGCGGCTCGCTTTCCGACGTGACGGTGACGATCGGAGGCCAGATACTGGCGGCATTCTACGCCGGCCCGGCGCCCGGCTTTACCGGACTGGACCAGGTGAACGTGCTGCTGCCGCCGAGCCTGGCCGGCAGCGGGACGGTCAATATCACGGTCTCGGTCGCCGGCGCGGCATCGAATGTGGTAACGGCGACGTTCCAGTAGGCACGAACATTCGCACGCCCCGATGCGGGAGTCCCGCGCAGGCTGAGAGCCCGCCCCACCCATGATGGTACGAAAATGGGGTGATGACCGGTGTGCGAATGGACAAGTGGCTTTGGGCCGCCCGATTCTTCAAGACGCGCGCGCTGGCCCGGCGGGCATGTGAGCTGGGCAAGATCGAGTCCAATGGCCAAG
>Ga0224557_1002425_pt1 | contig 15894 bp, 13 predicted proteins | sample 714S31014metaG_FD_180677 | JGI IMG/M metagenome (GOLD analysis project Ga0224557, IMG submission 180677) | Peat soil microbial communities from Stordalen Mire, Sweden - 717 S3 10-14 | ecosystem: Environmental > Terrestrial > Soil > Wetlands > Peat | place: Sweden: Norrbotten County, Stordalen...
GCCCAGGATACCTTCCATGCCTCATCCCGCCTGACCATCAACATCGGCCTGCGCTGGGAGCCTTCGGTACCGTCCTATGACAAGCAAGGACGCGGCAACCAGTTTAGCTGGCCGCTATTCCTCGCCGGTACGCACAGTACGGTCTTCCCCAATGCGCCGGCTGGCTTGATTTTTACTGGCGATTCCGAGAACAAATACGGAGACGCCTTGACGGCCTCGCATTGGGCCACTTTCTCGCCCCGGTTCGGTCTGGTGTGGGATCCCACCGGAGAGGGCAAGCAGACCATCCGCGCGTCCTTCAACATGCTACACGAAACCACCGAGCTCTTCTATCCGGAACGGTGGACTACTAATCCGCCCTACGCATCTTCACTGACGCTCAGCAGCGGACAGTTCTCCAGCCCCTTTTCAACTTATGTGGCGCCCAGCGGCGCGACGGGCGACCCCTTCCCGGGCAGTGCGCTCTTCCCGGTGGGCGGCACTTACATCAGCATTCCGCCCAATCTGCCGCCTACTTATGTCATGCAATGGAATGTCAACTACCAGCGCCAGATAGCCAAAGACTGGCTCTTCTCCATCAACTATCTGGGAAATGCCACCAGGCATATCTGGGGCTCGTTTGACGTCAATCCTTCCGTCTATACCGGAACCGGCGCGAGTACATCCAATACCTCCCAACGCCGCCTCACTTACCTGGCAAACTCCGCGCAGGGGCAATACTACGGCAACATCGAACAGACCGACCCCGGCGTCAACGCCGAGTATCAGGGATTGCTTGTTACCGCACAGCACCGCCTCTCTCACCACTTCACGGTAGGCAGTAACTTCACTTGGAGCCACTGCATCAGCGAGTACGATTTCGGGGGCGAATTGACCAGTCCGCTCTATCAGAACCCCAACAACCGCGCCGAGGGCGAGCGCGGCGCCTGCAGCTTCGACCACCGGTTTATCTTCAATACCTCCCTGGTTGCAACCAGCCCAGGGTTGGGAAGCGGAGTGGTCATGGTGGCGACCAAGGACTGGCAGTTCTCCACCATCGGCAACCTGACCAGCGGCCAGCCGCTCACCCTCACCGACGGCGGCAAGGACATCTCCTTGACCGCCCAACTGCAAGACCGGCCCAACGTGATTAACCCAACCGCGGTCTATCCGTTGCAGAAAACCGTTCTGGACTACTTTAACGCCTCCTCATTCGCGGTGCAGCCGACGGGAACTTTCGGAGACCTCGGACGCTTCGCTATTTATGGTCCGGGCAGCATTCAATTCGATGTGGCCCTGAGCCGCGGATTCAAGTTGAAGGAGCGGACCAGACTCGATTTCCGCGCGGACATGTTTAACATCATGAATCACGGAAACTGGAGTAATCCCACCACCAGCATCGCCAGTTCGACGTTCGGCCAAATCACTTCGTTCGGCTCGCCACGCTACATCCAGATGGCGCTTAAGTTGTTCTTCTAGGCAGACAAGGGCTACACCTCGATATCGGCCATACCGGTCACGGGGTTCGGCGGAGGCCGCATTGGAGATGCTCCCGGGCGCGAACCCCCGGATCGCGTGGAATTTATAGTGAGCCCGCAGGTGGGGCAGGCGGTGCTCGCCTTCGCTCGATCCTATTCGAGCAGCGGCCCCAAATTCAGCGCGGGCGGGCAGGCGGCGCCGCCTGCCCCACCTGCGAAGCTCTGGCCATCGAAAGGAATGGCTCAGCCCATTTTCCCCGCCTGGCGGAAATGCGGGGCGACATCAGGAGTTCTAACGCCGTTTGCTACAATCGAAGATCCCGCAATGGTGAAAACGGAACGCGAGTATCGCGAGGACATCTGCCAGATCGGCCGGCTGGTGTTTCAAAAGGGATGGGTAGCGGCCAACGATGGCAACATCACCATCCGCATGGATGCGGAACGCATTCTGGCCACGCCTACGGGCGTGTCCAAGGGGATGATGCATGTCGACGACCTGATTATCGTGGACATGAAGGGTAACAAGATTTCAGGGCGCGCCGAACGCACCACCGAAATCGCCATGCACCTGACGGTGTATGAGTTGCGACCCGATATCAAGGCTGTGGTGCATGCCCACCCCCCGGTGATCACGGGTTTCGCCACCGCCGGCCGGCCGCTCAATCTGGCGCTGCTGCCGGAAGTGGTCGTCGGGCTGGGCTGCGTGCCGCTGGCCGATTACGGGCTGCCGGGCACCTCGGCGCTGACCGAGCCCATGTTGCCTCTGATTCCTAAGTACGATGCCCTCATGATGGCGAATCACGGCGCCGTCTGCTACGGCGAGGACGTTTTCAAGGCCTACTTCCGCATGGAGACGGTGGAGCATTCTGCGCTGATCCAGTTAGTGGCGGAACTGCTGGGCGGTCCCAAAGTGCTGCCCCGGCAGGAAGTGGACAAATTGCTGGATTCGCGGACCCGCTACGGCGTCAAGGCCAAAAGCAGCGGGGAGCCCGGCTGCCCGGTGGCGGCGGAAGAAGCGAGCGGCGGAGAACGGTTTTATGTGACGCGCGCGGAGTTGATCGGGCTGGTGGACGAAGCCATCAAAGCGCGCCGATAACACGGGTTGGGAGAGCACAAGATGGGTGAAGCGCTGGGAATGATCGAAACGAAGGGTCTGGTGGCCATGATCGAGGCCGCCGACGCCATGGTGAAAGCCGCCAAAGTGAACCTGGTGGGCTGGGAAAAGATCGGGTCGGGCTACGTGACCGCCATGGTGCGCGGGGATGTAGCGGCGGTTCGTGCGGCCACCGATGCCGGTGCGGCCGCGGCGCGCCGGGTGGGGGAACTCATCGCGGTGCACGTGATCCCTCGCCCGCATCAGAGCCTGGAAGACATTCTGCCCATCGGCAAGTCTCAGGCACAGAGCGCCGGCAAGTAGAGGAGCCGGGGCCGTCATGATTCTCGCCCGCGTTGTAGGCACGGTTGTCGCTACCCGGAAAGATCCTCGCCTGGAAGGCAAAACGCTGCTCATTCTCAAGCCCGTCTCCCCGGACGGCAAGGACGAAGCCGGGTATATCGTCTCTGTAGATACGGTGAGCGCGGGATATCGCGAGCGGGTGATCGCCGTGGCCGGAAGTTCCGCGCGTATGGCCGAGGGCTGCAAGGATACGCCCGTGGACAGCGCCATCGTCGGCATCGTCGACGAAGTGCACCTGGACTAAGCCATGTACCTGGCACGCGTGGTCGGCTGTGTTTGGGCGACCGTCAAGAATGCTTCCATGGTGGGACAACGCATGCTGGTGGTCCAACCGGTGACACCCGAATTGCAACCCACCGGCAAGCGCCTGGTCTGCCTGGACGCGACCAGCGCCGGGGCGGGAGAAATCGTTTATTATGTGCGCGGCAAGGAAGCCAGCTTCCCGTTTCTTCCGGACGAGCCGCCGGCCGATGCCACGGTGGTGGGGATTGTGGATTCCATCCATTTGAAACGCCCGCCAAAGGCGTCGGCCGCGCGCACGGCTACTCCGAAGAAGGCGCGGCGATGCTGATTGCCCGGGTGATTGGCGAACTGGTGGCTACCCGGAAGCATGCCAGCCACGAAGGCCGCAAGCTGCTGCTGGTGCAGCCGCTCAATCTGGACGGCAGTGACCGCGGCGATGCCGTGGTAGCGCTCGACGCGGTAGATGCCGGGGTGGGAGACCGGGTGCTGCTGGTGACCGAAGGATTCAGCGCCATGACCGCGGTGGGCCGCCCGCAATCACCGATCGATATGGCGGTGATCGGTTTTATCGACCATGTCGACCTGATGCCGGGAGTCGAGTGATCGCCGGGTCTGCTGCCAGAGCAGGAAGACCGCCATCACCGCCCCCATCGCGAACTTGGCCCACTCGGCCATGCTGAACCCATAGCTCAGCGCGTCGCGCGCGAACCTGGCGCGGTGGGACGGGTCCAGGTTGAACTCCGTGGCGCGCCCCACCATCTCCATTCCGGGAATCAGCGCCATCCGCTCCCCCACCGCGATGAGCAGCATGAGAAGCGCCAATGCCAAGGGGAACTTACCCAGCCTGGTGCCGAACAGAAGGAAAAAGAAAAAGGCCCCGCCCAAGGCAATCTGCACCACGCCCCAGACCTCGAAAAGCGATCGATTCCGCTCCGCTGCCAGGTATTGGGCCAGCGGTCGCAACGGAACATGGCCCAGGCTCTTCAGGTATGCCGAGGCGGCCTCGCTGGGAGACAGCAGCAGCCTGTCGGCGGAAGCGGCGCTGTCCGCGGCCACCCACAGCATCCACAGTCCGGCGCCCATCCACAGTCCGAGCAGAAGGCACGCGATTCTCCGGGAACGCATGAACAACTGATTCTAGCGCAAGGAGGAAGCTGTTGGCGGTTAGCTGTTAGCTATTGGGGTGCGAAACTGATCTGGGGAAGGTCCGTCACCGGTGAACGCTCTCTAACGGGGTGCCCTCTGGGCCCGGCTCGGCACCTGATTGCAAACACGCAGGCACTCGTTACAGAGCCGGGCCCGGAGGGTGCCCCGTGAGGGAGCGTATTCCGCGCCTGTGCCACGAAATCCCCAGATCGGTTACGCACCTGTTCGCCGGTTTCTGCCGCGAAACTCGAGAAACCGATAGCATCGCAGGCGCACCAAGGGCAGACCTCCTGGTCTCGCCCCGCAATTTCTGCCTGGCGGGGAAAATGGGCTGAGCCATTTCCTTCGATGGCCAGAGCTTCGCAGGTGGGGCAGGCGAGCACCGCCTGCCCCACCCGCGCTGAATTAGGCCCACTGTTCGAATAGGATCGAGCGAAGGCGAGCACCGCCTGCCCCACCCGCGGGCTCACTGCAAATTCCACGACATCAGGAGTTCTGAAGGGAGCCAAGAGCCAACAGCTTCCCCCTAAAGTTCGCCGGCGCGCCGCCGATTATTGGAACGAGCGAGTCGCCATGCCACTAGCCGAAACCACCAACTTTGGAACCATCTTTTTCTCCCCGGAATCGGTGTTTGAATTCCCCCACGGGCTGCCCGGCTTTGAGGATCGCCGCAGATTTCTGCCGGTTCAAAATCCGCGAACCGCTCCCATCCTGTTTCTGCAGAGTCTGGAGGAGCCATCGCTCTGCTTTACGACCCTTCCCATCCTGGTGGTAGATCCGCAGTACCAACTGCGCATCGTGGAGCAGGATCTGGAAGCCTTGGAGTTTCCCGTGGATCTCCAGCCGCGCATTGGCGAGGATGTTCTGTGCCTGGCTGTGCTGTCCCTCCGGAAAACCGGAACGACGGCCAATCTGCTGGCGCCGGTAGTGGTCAACCTGAAGAATTACAAGGCGGTGCAGGCGGTGTCGCAGGAATCGGGCTACTCCCACCAGCACTTCCTGTTCCCGCAAGAGGAGCCGGTATGTTGATGATGTCGCGGCGCCAGGGAGAAACGATCCTGATCGGGGACGACATCGAGATTGTGATCGCGCACATTGGGCGTTCCCGTGTGAAGGTGGGCATTCGCGCGCCCCGGCGCGTGCAGGTGGTGGCACAGGAAGTGAAACTGGTGGGTGACGAAAACCGCGCGGCCGCGCAGGCGCCCTCGGCGGAGGTGTTGCAACTAATTCTGGCGCAATTGCGCCCGGGCCCTCATACTTTGCGTCCGCGGCCCGATGAGGAAAGTGTCCGGCAAGATGCCGGGACAAAAAACTGAAAGGATTTCAAAATGCTTTCCATCCAAACTAACGTAAACTCTCTTATCGCTCAGCAAAACCTGAACGTCAACAATCAATTCCAGGCCAACACCATCGAGCAGTTGACCTCCGGCTATCGCATCAATTCGTCCGGCAACGATGCCGCCGGTCTGGCGGTTGCCAACCAGTTCCGCAACAACATTGCGGAAGTGACCCAGGGCGTGGCCAACGGCAACGATGCCGAGGCGCAGCTCCAGATCATGGACGGTGGGATGAACAACATCTCGCAGATTCTGGACCGGCTGCAAACCCTGGCGACGCAATCGGCCTCGGCCTCTTTTACGGGCGACCGCACGGTTTTGAACAACGAGTTCCAGACGGATATTTCGGAAATCAACCGTCAGGCCCAGGCCATTGGCCTGAACACCGGCGGGAGCAACGCCAAGAACCTCGCCATCTACCTTGGCGGCGGCCAGGGCGCCTCGTCTTCCGCGACCCTTTCGAACGGCACAGTGAGCGTCAACCTGGGCGCCTCGACCGTGGATGCCCAGAGCTTAGGGCTGAATGGCGTGCAAACCAAGAATAGCACGGCCTACGATCTGGGTGCGTCCAGCGCGTCCAGCGTGTCCAACATCATTGCCGATACAACCGACAACGGAGCCACCGGAACCACGGCGACCTTCAGCTTCTCGGGCGCCGGTTACGGCGATACCAACGCCATCGGCATCAACGTCAATTTGAGTGGAGTGGCCTCCACCTCCGATCTGGTCACCAATATCAACGCCGCGATTCAGACGGCCGCCCAGGGAACCAGCGGCTATGCGTCCGCCTTCAAAGCCGCCAACATCACGGCGTCTATTGTCACGAATTCAGCGGGCCAACAGCAACTTGCGTTCAGTTCGAGCAACAGTTCGTTCTCGGTAGCATCGGGCAACACCATGGCCAGCGCCCTGATGGGCAGCTTCAACGCGGCCGCCGCTACGCCGGCGACCGCGGGCGCCGCGGCTGGGGTCATCCAGGTTGCGAGCGGCTCGTCCGAATTGGGTTCTCCGGCCACCAACTCCGCCCCGGCCACCGCCAACGACCTGAGCTTACTGGCTGCCATCACGGCGGGCTCGCAGTCGGTCTCGATTAACGCTGTCGACACCAGTGGCAATCAGCACAGCCTCACGGTGAACCTGTCCGCCGCCAACACTACCAGTCTGAGCACGGCGCTCGACGCGATCAATACTGCGCTGCAGAAATCCGACGATTCCACGCTCCAGCAGATCACCGCGGTGCAGACCGGCACTTCAGCCTCTACCACGTTCAACTTCGTAAGCACGCTGCCCACCTTCACGGTGAACGTGGGGGCGGACGCCACGGCTAACACGGAGGGCGTCAACACCGTCACCAACCCCGCCGCCACGGGCGTCGGCATGACTATGCAGGCAGTGCAGGTAGGAACCGGCAGTACCGCCGATATCAGCACTTTGGCCGGTGCTACCACAGCCGTGTCCGCCGTCTCGGCCGCGGTGGCGGCGCTGGGAAGCGCTCAGGCCGCCATCGGCAAGGGCGAGAATCAGTTGAACTACGCCATCAACCTGGCGACCTCGCAAATCACCAACTTCTCCGCGGCGGAATCGCAGATCCGCGATGCCGATGTGGCGCAGCAAGCGGCCAACCTGACCAAGGCCCAGACCCTACAGCAAGCCTCCATCGCTGCCATGGCCCAGGCCAATTCCGCTCCTCAGGCAGTGCTTTCCCTCCTGAAGGGTTAACCCTAATCACTAACGTGGCGGAGCGCTCCGGCAGATCGGGCGGATCTTAGGTTCCGATAAAGAGCTAATTTCGACGGTAACCTATTGACTGGATAGGAGTTATCGAAACGAAGAGCGAAAATCCGTCTGACTACAATCTACTTGCAAGGAAGCGAGACTTTGAGCGCGTCGAGAATGCGTTTCTGCTGTTGATCGGGCATGGGTAACTTTGTGACCGCTATCTTGTCGTCCACTTTGTAGTGCAGCAGGGTGAGTCGACTCAACGAGGCCAACGCATCGGGGACAGTGACGGCATAGCAGTCCGCGTCGGTGGTACCGAAGACTGCCGCCAGCCTGCGCTCCACTTCGCGTTGGAGTTTCAAGGCAAGCATAGAACAGAAGACATGTCCGCGCGTGCGTGATTCTTTGCGAACAAACACGGGGCGTATTTCGAGTAACCCCGTTTTCATCGTGCGAAAGTCCCGCTCGACTTTCTGCAGCGCCATATAGCTGTCGTGAATCTGTTCGGTAGAAAGTTTTTCTGGGCCGACATCGGAGACCAGTACGTAACATCCGGCGAGTTCCAAGGACTTGCGTTTTGCTTCTTCGTCGACGCTTTGGACAATCTGGCGTTCTTGTAATTTCAGTTCGACAATAGAAGCAAGCTTGTGCTGAGACGTCCACCGTTTCAGCATCGCCAAGCCCGCCTCCGGCTTGCAGCGGGAAGATTTCTCCACGCGCTCGTTGCGCTTGGCTATCGTCGAGCGCAGTTTGGCCAGTTTGTCTTCCAGTCGGTGTTCGATGCGCCGGGTCTCGTCGGGATTGTTGCGCAGGACATAGCGCACGCCCTCAGCCTCGACCTCACAAACTTGCTCTGCGAACAACTCCAATTGCAAGATTCCGTTCGTCAGTCGATTCCGGATTTGTGGATCTGTAAGTGCTGTAATATACCGGAACCCTGCTTCGCCCAGCGCCTCCTTACCGGCCTTCTTCACCATCCCGCGGTCGCCGACGAAGATCACTTCTTTGATGGCGAACTGCTTCGTCAGGGCATCGATCTGTTCGGCCACGGTGGAAGGATCGCCGGTGTTGCCGCTGAACACGCGCACCGCCAGCGGTTCCCCCGCAGGATCGGCGAGCAACCCAATGACGATTTGCAGTTTGCCTTTTTTTCCGTCCCGGTTATAGCCAAACTCGCCCAGCGCGTTGTGTTCGCCTTCCAGATAGGAACTGGTGACATCGTAGAGAAACAAGGAGGGAGGCGCGCCGTTGCGCTCCAAATACCGGCGAAAGAGAGTTTTCTCGATTTTCTCCTGGCGGGCGCAGAGATCGTCCAGAGCGTTGTAAAGATCTTTTTCGTCGAACTCGTCCAGACCGAGCACTTCGGCGACGGCGTGATCGCGAGCCCAACGAACGGCCGACAAGCGCGAACCTTGATGGCCGATGCGGGCCAGGACCAGGAACAAGGCAAGTTTGCCAAGTTCGGATTTGCCAAGAGCGGAGGAAAGACCGATGTCGTCTGCCACTTGTTTCAGGGCGTGAAGGAGACCGAAGACCGGCCCGGAGGTAGGTTCGGACAAGGCAACGGTATCGAGTTCACCACGGAGGAGGCGACGCAAAGCCTCAATGCGTGGGCGAGGCCAGGAAGTGATGTTGGTAATGGTGCGGTTTTTGACCTTGCCGTTTTCACGGTAAGACTCACGAAGGAGGACGGCTGGAGGTGAGGTGCGGTTGGGGATTTCCGCGACATACATGTGTTAACAATACGATATTATACAGCTAAATACAAGGTTAATCTGAATTTCTACATGACTACAATATCGGTCGCAATGAACGCCAACCCATTCCACGGCAAAGATTTACTCGAAAAAGGTAGGCTAAGATCCGTCTGTGGGGCAAGGCAATCCTGCCCACCCCCCAATTTTGGCTATCGGCCCGCCGACCCGCTTTCCAGCGGGACCCGCCGCCCGGATAAACGGCACCAGGCAGGACCTGTCCCCCAGGCCTTGGCGATAGCCGAATACTGGCCAGTCGCCGGAGAAGAAAGCCGAGCCGTACATGTGGCGATCCCGCCCGCTCACCTCCGGCTCGTGGTCCGTCCGTCACTTTCTTTTACGCGTTTTTGTTCAATTGGGCATAAACCTGGTGAGAGAAAGGTGACGGGGCGGCATGAAAACACTGATCGTGGATGACGAGCCCATTGCCCGGCGTATACTCCGGGAGGATCTCGAATCGCTTCCCGGCGTGGAGGTGGTCGGAGAGGCCGACAACGGCAGAACGGCGTTGCAGCAGATTGAGAAACTCCGGCCGGAACTGGTCTTTCTCGATCTGCAGATGCCCGTCATGAGCGGATTCGAGGTGGTGCGCCAACTGGCCGGGCAGACAATGCCCATCATCGTCATCGTTACCGCCTTCGATCAACATGCCGTGCAGGCGTTTGAGGCTGGCGCGGTGGATTATCTGCTGAAGCCAGTGCAGGATGCGCGCTTGCGAAAGGCGGTGGAACGCGCCCGCGGCCTCCGTCACCAACCCTTGGAGATCGCCAACCAGGCTGCTAAGATTGCAGCGGCTGCGGAACCTTCCAGGCCGGCCATGGGCCGCAAGATTGTAGCCCGCAGCGGCGCTGACTACGTGCTCCTCGACACCGAAGAGGTCCTTGCCTTTCAGGCGGAGCGCGAATTAGTGTGGATCGTCACTGCCAAACAACGTCTTCTGGCCACTCAGCCGTTGTGTGGAATCGAGGAGCGGTTGCCAGCCAACCTCTTTCAACGGGTTCACCGCAATGCGTTGGTCAACGTCAGCCACATCCGCAAGATGAGCGCGCTCAGCAGCCAGCGCTGGCTCATCACCCTCAGTAACGCTCTGCAAATAGTGGTCAGCAAACGTCAGGCACACAACGTGCGGCAGATTCTGCGTTGGTAGCGTAAGGCCGTTCATGGAGGCTTCCCGCCCGTTCCTTGGAAAGGAACATCCGCTGGTTAGAATTAGCTGGTTGCGGCGGATATGCTTCCGGATACTGAATCCTATGAAAAGAATTCTCGCTGTGTGTGGTCTGAGTCTTCTCTGTTCCGGTATTCCGAGTTTCGGCCAATCGAGCAGTGGCAGTTCCGGGACCGTGCGAGGTTCTGTCCTCGATCCGTCCGGCGCCGCTATCGCAGGCGCTACAGTGGACATTCGAAACCCGGTGTCGGGCTACGTTCGCGGTACCATCACCGACAATCAGGGGAAGTTCCAATTCGACAACCTTCCGTTCAATCCGTATCATGTGAGTAGTGCGGCCCCCAGGTTTCAGTCGGCCGAACAGGATGTCGACGTAAAGTCGCCTATACCGCTTGACATCAAGTTCAGCCTGAAGATCGGAACAGCATCGACTACCGTGGAAGTCACCGCCGATGCTAAAGACCTCATCGAAGTCGACCCGGTGAGCCACACCGACATCGATCGCGGGTTGTTCGATAAGTTGCCGCTGGAGAGCCAATCGTCGTCCCTTAGTTCGCTGGTGACGCTGTCGGCTCCGGGAGCGACGGCCGATTCCGACGGCCTGTTTCACGGCATGGGCGACCACGCTCAAAACTCGTTCTCGGTGGACGGGCAGAAGATCACCGATCAACAGAGCAAGGTTTTCTCCAATCAGATTCCAGTGGACTCGGTGCAGTCCATGGAGGTGATTCAGGGCGCTCCTCCCGCGGAGTACGGTGATAAGACCAGTCTGGTGATCGTAGTGACCACGAGGTCCGGCTTGGCCGTGGACCCAGCTCATGGCGAGTTGACCGGTTCCTACGGAACCTTCGGCACCGGCGGCGGCGGTTTCAACCTGGCGTACGGCGAAAAGTCCTGGGGCAATTTTGTGTCCGTTAGCGGCATGGACACCGGACGGTTTCTCGACGGCCCGGAGTTCACGGTGATGCACGACCATGGCAACCAGGGCAATGTTTTCGACCGCGTAGACATCAAGCCGTCCCAGGCGGACACGATCAACATCAACTTCGGCTATACGCGCTCCTGGTTTCAGACGCCCAATTCGTTCGACGGACAAGATGCCACCGCCTGGTCCGGAGTGGTGGTCGACAACGGTGGGCTGGGCCCCAATGGCAAGGTCGTGGGTCCGCAGGATCAGCGCTCCAAGATCAATACCCTGAACGTCGCGCCGACTTGGACGCACCTGTTCGGCGCGCATACCCTATTCACGCTTGGCGGCTTTGTCCGGCGGGACGGATTTAACTACTACCCGAGCGCCAATCCCTTTTCCGACCTCACCGGAGACCTCCAAAGCGAAACCTTCGGCCAGAACCGGACGCTTACCAACGTCGGCGGACACGCGGATCTCTCTTATGTGAACGGCATCCACAACATCAAGACCGGCATTCAGTACGACCACACGTTTCTGACCGAGAAAGACGCTTTCGGGATCGTAGACCCCACACTCAACCCGGTCTGCCTGAACGCCGACGGCAGCCCCTTTACAGGTCCGTCTTTGATGTATCCTTCGCTGTGCACCGGCCAGCTTCAGGCGAATCCCAATTTTGTACCGCTTTTGGGCTGCATCGACCTGACGCGTACGGGAAAGCTGCCGGCCGGCGATGGATGCCCCACGTCTAACGCTGCCCTGTACAACTATTACGGACATGCCGACATCAAGGAACTCGCCCTGTATTTCCAGGACAGCATCTCGATTCGCAACTGGTCTTTTAACCTGGGCCTGCGCGGCGACTTTTACAACGGTCTGGCCAGTGCCAGGCAGATCGAACCGCGGCTCGGCATCGCTTACAACATCAAGCCCACCAATACGGTGTTGCGGGTCTCCTATGCGCGCACCCTGGAAACGCCGTTCAATGAAAACCTGGTGATCTCCAGTCTGGGCTGCAACGATGCCGTCGTCAACGCGGTGATGTCGACCATCGGTAACTGTAACCCGTCGCCTTTGGGCCCCGGATGGCGCAACGAATTCCACGCCGGCCTGCAGCAGGCCTTTGGACGCTTCCTGGTGGTGGACGGCGAGTACATCTGGAAGTATACCCACCGGGCGTACGACTTCAGCGTATTCGGCAGCACGCCCCTCACGTTTCCCATCGAATGGGCCAGTTCGAAGATTCCAGGCTATGCCGTTCGCGCCAGCATGCCGACCTTCCACGGATTGTCGGCGTTTGTGGTCTTCTCCAGCGTGGCGGCGCGATTCTTCACTCCGCAGATTAGTGGGATTGGCTCCGCGCCGGGCGGGAGCCAGGTGTTCCGCATCGACCATGACGAGAACTTCAACCAGACTACCCACCTGCAATACCAATTCCGAAAGACCGGCCCCTGGCTAGGCTTTAACTGGCGGTACGATAGCGGCCTGGTGGCTGGCCCGATCCCGTGCGCGGGCGGTAATTGCAACAACGGGCCGAACGGCACCGATTCTGTCGTGGACTTCTCCGGCCTGACGCCGGATCAGCAGTTCCAAGCGGGACTCTTCTGTGGCTCAGCGCACGCCACGCCGACCACGTCGATCAACGATTCCGGGTTGTGCCCGGGATCGCAGTTCGGTTCTACTCTTATCAAAATACCGGCACCCGGAACGGAAGATGACGACCACAACCCGCCGCGTATCGCTCCTCGGAATCTGTTCGACCTCGCAGTGGGACACGACAACATTTTCCACGGCGAGAAGCACAAGTGGAGCGTCCGGGTTGCAGTGGTGAACCTGACCAATAGTGTGGCGCTCTATAACTTTCTTTCCACTTTCAGCGGGACGCACTACGTCACTCCGCGCACGATCACGGCCACCATAGGGTTCCATTTCTAGAAAGTGGCGCAGGCACATCTGCCTGCTGGGGGAGCCTACGCCCCCCTGGGCCCGGAGGTGGGGCAGGGCGTTGCTCGCCTGCCCCACCTTCTGAAGCTCTCACCAGGGAGCAGTTCGCCCCGCCCCTAAAATACGATCCCCGTCGTCACGCTGAACGTCCGCGGAGTGATGAAGTGCGTGCCGCTGAAAGTGGAAAGGAAATTATAGAGCGCTACCGTGTTAGCCACGTTCAACACGGCGAATTTCAGCGTCATCTTCACCTTCTCGGCATGAAACAGGTTGTCCGTGCCCACGCCGATGTCGAATATCTGGTGCGGCGCGATGCGCGGCGGGTTGGTGTCGTCATTCTCGGTTCCAGCCGGGGGAATTATCAGCCGGGTGGCGCCATAAGTGGGACCGGTGCACGTGGAAATACGGCTGGCGATGGTCGCGTACTGGCTGCCGCAGTAAAAACCGATGGCCGCCTGCTGATCGGCCGTCAGCGCCAGGGCCGAGGCCAGATCCGGAACGCTGCCGGCCACCAGTCCGCTGTCGTAGCGCCAGGTAAAGTCGATCCACGGGCCGTTGCGAGGGCGCTGATAGCGCAGATTCAGGGTCTGTTCGTACTTCTGGTCGTGGTCGATGCGGAATACGCCGACGTCCACCGGCGAGTTGAAAATCAGGCCGCCGGTCTCCGGTCCGAAGAAGCGCGCGCGCGTGTGCCCCATGTTGAGGAAAGCCTGAAAGCCTTTAAAGCTGGTAGTGGAAACGCGGGCGCCCACACCATCCAGTTTGGACTTTCGCCAGGAAATCGGAAACGTGATGGGCGTGTTAAACAGCACGTCGAAATCGTAAGCTCCGTTGGTGAATTTCCAGAAATAGTCGGCGTCCACCATGATGTAGCGGCCGATGCTCTGTTGAAAACCGGTATTGACTTGGTTCCGCGTCCCGGGCTGCAGCGCCGCGGAACTGTATGCGCCAAAAACGTTGGTCGCGAGTCCGCCCACTCCCGAGGCGCTGGAGAGCAGCAGGTTCTCGTTATAGGGCGTTTCCAAAGTATGCGCGTAGGCCCCGCGCAGCACCGTCCCGGTCTTTTTGATCATGTAGGAAGCGCCGAAGCGAGGTTCCACGCCGGTCGCTTCGCTCAGTCCGTTGTACTGGTCAATGCGCAATCCGCCGTTGATCGTCAGGTGCCCCAAGGTGATGGAATCCTGAGCATAAAAGGCGTACTCGTTGATCTTGCCGGTATCGCGGAAATGGAACAGGCTGCCGCCGCGCGTCAGGTCGTACGGCACCAAGCCGGGCGACAGGCTGGGATTGGCGGTCAACCCCAGACCCGCACAAGCGCCAGGATTCACAACCGTCAGCGGTCCGGCGGAGTCGCCGTTGGCGTCGACGCAGACCGGATTGAAGGTGGGGTCGGTAATCCCCAGCGAAAAATCTTCGAACAGCCGGGTCTGCTTGATTTCCGTGCCGACCTTGATGTTGTTCCTGCCGATCACCGAGGAGATGTCGGCGCGCACGCCGTAGTTCAGCAGGTGCCGGTCCTGCGACAGGGTCGCCGGGGAGTCGTTGAAGGGATTGCCGCTGGGATAGTAGTTCATGAAATCCCGCCGCACCCACGGGTTCACCGTCAGCAGCGTGGTGCTGCCGAAAGTGTGCTGGTACCCCGGGGCGATATTGAAACTGGTCACTTTCTGCCGCTGGTCCTGCTGGGGCTGATCGTAACTGTTGGGAATCTGGAACCAGTTGCGGGCGACGAAGAGATTGAGGTGGAGCGCGTCGTGCTCGCCGGGCTGAAAATCGAGGCGGTCGAAGATCGTCTGGTCGTTGCCGATATCGTGCATGGGATCGAATTCGGGGCTGTCCAGGAAGCGCCCGGAGCGGTCCGAATCGATCACCGTGAAATTGCCGAATTTGGCGGTTCCGAAGCCGAACGACGCCTTTTCGCCCACGGTCCCGAAAGAACCGTAGGTGGTGTCAATCTCTCCGAACGGCTTCTTCCCCAGTCCGGACCGCGTCACCGCTTCCACCACCAGGCTGGTCTTATCGCCGTATTGAGCGGTTGCCGACCCGGTGATCATATCCATATTCTGAAACGCGTTCTCCGGCATCTGGGTAGAGAAAGCCTTGCTCTGCTGGTCGCTGATGGGCTGTCCGTCCACCACATAGCTGGTCTGGGCGTGGTCGCCCTGCGGATGGAAGAAGCCATTGGAATCGGCCACCACTCCGGGAGTGTTCAGCGTAATGGCGTCGGCCAACCCCGAACCCGTGGTCGGCAGGGAATTGAGGAGGCTTTGGTCAACGTCGTTGTGGGCCGCCGGGTTGAGGTCCAGGATCGTGTTCGAACCAGCCTGAACTTCAATGGTGGTGGTTTGCGTGCCGGCGATCTGCAACTCGACATCCTGTGTAATGGGCACGGTGGCCCGCACGGATACGTCTTGCTCGAACTTCGCAAAGCCGGCGGCAACCGCCGATAAGCGGTAGGAATTCAAAGGCACGTTATTGAAGCGATAGGTGCCGTTGTCATCGCTCCTCATCGACTGACGATAGTTAGTCGACGGATTCTGGATGGTGACCACCGCTCCCACGACCACCGCCCCCGATGGGTCTACCACCTTACCGCCAACCGTTCCCGACCCGATAGACTGCGCCAGTGCCGCGCAGGCACACAACAACACGATCGCGATCATCCGCATGACTCCAGTTTGCGTAGGATAAAGAGAGGAGCCTAAGAGTACGTGACAGACGGGCTGGAAATTTCCATGAGCGGGCTGCTTTTGCCCATTAGCGGAT
>Ga0224557_1002428_pt1 | contig 15878 bp, 11 predicted proteins | sample 714S31014metaG_FD_180677 | JGI IMG/M metagenome (GOLD analysis project Ga0224557, IMG submission 180677) | Peat soil microbial communities from Stordalen Mire, Sweden - 717 S3 10-14 | ecosystem: Environmental > Terrestrial > Soil > Wetlands > Peat | place: Sweden: Norrbotten County, Stordalen...
CCCGGATGACGTCGGCCAGGTGCTCGACCTCGAGCCGGTACGGGTCGACGAAGGGGAAGGTCTCGGTGGTGGGCTCGACGCCGTCCGTGTAGACCTCGTCACCGCCCTCGTGAAGGATGAGCTTGGTGAAGGGCTCCCGCCGGAAGCCGGTCCCGGGCAGCAGCAGCCACCCATCGCTCCCCATCACCTCCACCTGGGCAAACGGGTTGGGGAAGTCGAAGCTGACCCAGAAGGGTGCCGTGGTCTGGTGGGGGAAGCGCATCACCCCGGTGACCGTCGTCTCCGTCGGCTGCCCCTCGCGGACCTCGGGGAACCCGAAGACCTCGGTGGGCTCCCGGCCGAGCATGCCGCGGGCCATGTTGGTCGCGTAGCAGCCCATGTCCCAGATGATCCCGCCCCCCACCTCGGGGATGAACCGGATGTTGGCGAGGTCGGTGGGTTGCGCGAAGGCGAAGCCGATCCGGACCACGCGCGGCCGCCCGATCGCGCCGCTCGCGACCAGCTCGACGGCGTGCCGCCAGCGCGGCGCATGGCGGTACATGAAGGCCTCGAGGACATGGCGGCCGGTGCGCTGCGCCGCCGCGGCGATGATGTCGACGTCGCCCACCGAGAGCCCCAGCGGCTTTTCACAGAGGACGTGCTTGCCCGCCTCGAGGGCCCTCACCGTCCACTCCGCGTGGAGGTGGTTGGGGAGGGGGATGTAGACGGCGTCGATGGAGGGGTCATCGAGCACCGCCTCGTAGGAGGGGTACGCGGGGCAGCCCCACCGAGCACCCGCGGCCTCGGCGCGGTCGCGCGACCGCGAGGCGATCCCGGCCAGCTCGCACCCGTCGGCGGCGAGCAGCCCCGGGATCAGGGAGTCACTGATGGACGCCGTGGAGAGGACCCCCCAGCGGATGGTGTCGTCGCTCATCTGATTCCTCCGCGCTTCCCCGGGCTCCCTCCGGATGCCCGCGCTGTCCGGGCGACGGCCGGAGAATCCGGCCGGACCGTTCGAGCCCATGGTAACGAGCCGCTCCGCCTCAGGCGGGGGGTGCCGTTCTATCGCATGATGAGATTGGTTCGATACTGGGCGATCCCCTTGTGGCAATCGACGCCAGATCTGCGCTAGACTCGGTCCCGCATCAGGAGCGGTCCGGCGCCCGGCCGGACCCGGCAACCTGGATGGACATCCAAGGTGCCACTCCGTTTCGGGGATGTGGCCTCGCGAGAGGCAACCAAATGTCCGGAGGCCACCGCGATGGTTATCGAATCGGAATGCTCCCGGGTGGTGGGGGCCGGGGTCGAGGTGCCGCTGGTCGGCGGTGGCAGCGCTCGCTACATCAATCTCGATTACGCGGCGAGCGCACCGGCGCTGGTCGAGGTCTGGGATGAGATCCAGGCGCTGATCCCCTGGTACAGCAGCGTCCATCGGGGCGCGGGCTTCCGGTCGCAGGTCTCGACGGCGGCCTACGAGGGCGCGCGCGACGCTGTGCGCTCCTTCCTCGGGGGCCGGCCCGACGACACCGTGATCTTCACCCGCAACACGACCGACGCCATCAACCTGCTGGCTCGATGCCTGCCCCGCAGGACGACCGTGATCACCACCCTGACCGAGCACCACGCCAACCTCCTCCCCTGGCGGCGATATCACTCAGCGGTCGAATTGCCCGTCCCGGCGAGCCCGGCGGAGCTCCTCGCTGACGTCGATGAGACGCTGGCCCGGGCCCCGGAGGAGCAGCCCGTGCTGCTGGCGGTGACCGGCGCCTCCAACGTGACCGGGGAGGTCTGGCCGATCGCCGAGCTGGCCGAGCTCGCCCACCACTACGGCGCGCGCATCCTGGTCGACTGCGCCCAGCTGGCGCCCAACCGCGCCGTGGATGTCGCCGGGCTGGACCTGGACTGGGTTGCCCTCTCCGGGCACAAGATGTACGCCCCCTTCGGCAGCGGCGCCCTGGTCGGCCGCACCGACTGGCTGGCCACCAGCGACCCCTATCTCGCCGGGGGCGGTTCGGTCGCCTGGGTGAGCGCCCAGGGGGCCGCATGGACCGATCTCCCCGACCGCCACGAGGGTGGCTCGCCCAACGTGGTCGGAGCGTTTGCACTGGCGGCCGCCTGCAGGGCGCTGGCGCGGATCGGCATGGGAGCCGTCAGTGCGGAGGAGGCCCGCCTGGGCGACCTGCTCCGCGAGCGGCTGGCCCGCATCCCGGGGGTGGTGACCTACCAGACCTGGCCGGGGCATCCCGAGCGGGTCGGGATCGCCGCCTTCAGTGTGGATGGCCGCGATCACGCCGAGGTCGCGACCATCCTGAGCGCCGAGTACGGGATCGGGGTGCGCAATGGCTCGTTCTGCGCTCACCCCCTGCTCTCCCATCTCGCCGGTGGGGTGGAGGGATGGCGGCCGGGCTGCGGCAAGGACGTCCCCGGAGCCATCCGCGCCAGCCTCGGCCTGGGCAGCCGGGACGAGGACGTCGATCGGCTCGGCGAGGCGCTTCTCGAGATCACGACCCGGGGGCCACGCTGGAAGTACCGCAGGCTCGTCGATGGCGGGGTGGTGCCCGATCCCGACGACCGGCGGCTGCCCGCCTTTCTCACGCCGGCGGCTCCGGCGTCTGAGCACGAGGGGGCGGAGCGGCTGGTCAGCGCCGCCGCGGGGGCCGGGTGAGCGCTCTTCGCGGGGGCTCCTCCGCGGGTCGGCCGGCTCCCCTGCCGGGTGGGGGCGTCACCGGACACGTGTATCATCAGTGGACGATGAGCGCGCAGCCCGGACGCCGATACCTGCCCACGCGGCGGCTGTACCTCGATTTCGGTGCGCGCAACACCTGCTCCTGTATCTGAGCCTGGACCGGCCCCGGTGGGGCCATTCCAGGCTTGATGAACCCTGGTCCCGATGCCACGCCGATGACGGCGTGCATCCCACCGTTCAGCAGGAGCAGAGATGGACTCGTTGACGATCACCGACGGCGGCAGTGTGGGCGCGGCAGCTCACGATCCTGCCGGTGGGCCGCGGCGTGCGCGCCGTGACCTGGGGGTCGCGGTCAGCGAGCGGCCGGACGTGACCGACTCGACCGACCGCGATCGCGAGCTGGTCCGCGACCTGCTCGAGCATCGCCGGACGCAGGGGGCGCGGCTGCCCTCGCGGCGGCGGGTCGAGACCTTCGTCGACTCCGCGGTGGGTCTGCTCTTCCCGCAGCACTCCGCCGACGGGAGCGCGACCGAGGAGCAGCTCCTCGCCAGGATCTCTCTCCTCCGCGCCGAGCTCGGCAGCATGCTGCACGCGGTGCTGCCCCGGCAGCGCTCCGCAGAGGTCGCCGGCCTGCTCATCCACGCACTTCCGGTCATCTCTGAGCGGCTGCGCGGCGACGCGGCGGCCATCGTCGCCGGCGATCCCGCCGCGGAGTCGCTCGACGAGGTGGTGGCCGCCTACCCGGGATTCCTCGCCATCGCGGTGCACCGCATCGCTCACGAGCTGCACCGGCTCGGCGTGCCCACCCTGCCCCGCCTGCTGGCTGAGGCGGCCCATGCCCGCACCGGCATCGACATCCATCCCGGGGCCACCATCGGCCGGTCCTTCTGCATCGACCACGGGACCGGCATCGTCATCGGCGAGACCGCGATCATCGGCGACGAGGTCAAGCTCTACCAGGGCGTGACCCTCGGCGCGCTGAGTGTCAGCAAGTCCGCCGCCGGCTCCAAGCGCCACCCCACCATCGAGGACAGCGTGGTCCTCTACGCCAATGCCACCGTCCTCGGTGGCGACACCGTCGTCGGCCACGACAGCGTGATCGGCGGCAACGTCTGGCTCACCACCAGTGTGCCACCTCGCTCCTTCGTGTACCACACCAGCCAGATCCGGGTGCGGAGCGTCCTGGACGCTCTCGGCAACTCGGACTACTCGATCTGAAAAGAGGAATCTTCACCATGCCGTACGACAGCATTCTCGAGACCATCGGCAAGACGCCGCACGTGCGGATCAACAAGCTCTTTGACCCCCGGGTCACGGTCTGGGCCAAGCAGGAGAGGGTCAACCCGGGCGGCAGCATCAAGGACCGCATCGCTCTCGGGATGATCGAGGACGCCGAGAAGGCGGGCACCATCGGCCCCGGCTCGGTGCTGATCGAGCCCACCTCCGGGAACACCGGCATCGGCCTCGCCCTGGTCGCCGCGGTCAAGGGATACCGCCTGATCCTCGTGATGCCCGAATCCTTCTCCATCGAGCGCCGCCGCCTGATGAAGGCGTATGGGGCCGAGCTCGACCTGACGCCTCGTGAGCTGGGGATGAAGGGTGCCATCGCGCGCGCCAACGAGCTGCAGAAGGAGACTCCGAAGTCCTGGATCCCGATGCAGTTCGAGAACCCGTCCAACGTCGAGGCCCACCGGCGGACCACCGCCGAGGAGATCTTCGCCGACTTCCCCGACGGGCTCGACTACATCATCACCGGGGTCGGCACCGGCGGCCACATCACCGCCGTCGCCGACGTGCTCAAGAAGCGCTGGCCGCAGCTCAAGGTCTACGCGGTCGAGCCGACCCTCTCCCCGGTGCTCTCGGGTGGCACCCACTCGCCGCACACCATCCAGGGCATCGGCGCCGGCTTCATCCCCGGGGTGATGCGTCTGGACCTCATCGACGGCGTGATCCAGGTCGACCCCAAGGACGCCGCCGAGTACGCCCGCCGCGCGGCCCGGGAGGAGGGCATCCTCCTCGGGGTCTCGTCGGGTGCCTCGCTGGCGGCCGTCGCCCAGAAGCTTCCCGAGTTCAAGGATGGGGCGAAGGTGCTCACCTTCACCTACGACACCGGCGAGCGCTACCTCTCCGTCGAGGGGCTCTTCCCGGCCTGATCCGGCCGCTGTGGGTCGATCCCCCGCTGCGGGGGGTCGGCCCATGCGCCGGGCGCGCTCGGCTCAGGCCTCCGCCGGCTGCAGCCGTTCGCGGCAACCGGTCTCGTCCATGATCGCCCGCAGCTCGCCCATCGCCCTCTCCGAGGGGTAGAGGCTGCCCACGCCCAGCTCGTCGCGCATCTCGTCGAGGTGCTCGACCAGGTTCCACCAACGATCACCCCAGGCGTCGGCGATGGCGTCGAGAAGCTGGTGCGGCCACCCGCCCAGACCGGTCGCGTAGAACTGCTCCGTCCACGCGGTGAACAGCGCCACGTGCCTGAGCCCGTACCCCGACTCGACCTGCATGCCGCGGATGATCTGGTTGATGACCGCCACCGAGTTTCCCCGCGGACAGCGGCTCTGGCAGGTGTAGCAATAGCAGCAGAGCCACACCGAGTCGTCCTCGAGCAGGGTGGGATCTCCGAGCAGGGCGCGGCGCGAGATCTCGCGTGGCGAGAAGTCGCCGAAGCGGGCGGCGGGGCACCCCGAGGTGCAGATGCCGCACTGCAGGCAGGAGAGCAGCCCGGCGGCGTGATGCTGCATGCGCGGGTCGCTCAGGATGCGGGCGAGCAGCCCGGAGTCGTCGCCCGCCGGCGAGGCGAAGGCGTTGGCCGCCAGCGCCGCGTACGGGTTCGCGAGCTGGTCGAGCTCCGCCCGCTCGGGAAGCCCGATCACACCGGCACGCTCGGAGCTGCCGCCACCGCGCTCCCGCCCACCGCCGCCACGCTGACCCGCTCGCGGGCGCCGATGCGCTCCAGGAGCGGCTCCAGATCCTGCGAGTGCGCCTCGACGCCACAGACCCTGTCGGGGTCCGCCCCGAGCGCCAGCGCCAGCAGCTGCTGCACGTGGAGGTGGACAAACGGATAGTCCTCGCCGGCCGTCTGAGAGATCACGTCGTGGAAGCGGTCGAATTGGATGTGGCAGTTGGGACACATGTGGACGCAGACGTCCACGCCCCGCTCGGCGAGGCGCCGGAGCTTCTCCCGGGTCACCGCCATCGACATCCCCGGGTTGACGAACCGCTGGCGGAATCCGGCCCCGCAGTGGGTCCCCTTCTCCGGGTAGTACCCCGTCTTCTCGACACCCGTCGGTTCGAGGAGATCCTCGGGCAGCATCAGGTCCTCGCCGTCGCCGAGGACCTCGTCGGGGAACACCTTGCAGTAATGGCAGGCCGGGTGGGTGGCCACCTTGAGCCCCGAGAGGCGCCGCTTGACCAGCCCACGGATGGAGGGGTGGCGGCTCCAGAGAATCTCGAGCACGTGGTGGTGCCGGACCTCCGAGGCGACCGCGTCGTCGTACTCGCGACCAACCTTCCTGAGGACGTCATTGGTCCGGCGGCGCTGGGCGGGCTCCTCCAGGACGTCGCGGGCCTTCTTGTTGATGGCGTAGCACGTCGAGCAGAGGTAGGCCTGGATCGGGTGGCCCGCCTCCACCGCCACGCAGGCGTTGCGCGCCGCCACCGCGACGGTGGTGGGGAAGGAGACGACGTCCGTGTAGTAGCCGAGGCCGGTGCAGCAGGTCTGGTCCGGGTTGACGATGTACTCGACCCCCAGCTGCTCGAAGAGCCACTTGGTGGCGGCTTCGACCCCGGGGTACTGGGTCGAGACGAGGCAGCTCCGGAAGAGCTCCACGCGGCCGGTGATGGGGGCGATGTCAGGTGTGGTGGTCGGCACGGTCCGATCACTTTAGGGGAACGGAAACGTGGGTGGCAACTCGCTGGGCCGAAGGTCACAGGCGGGAGCGGGGACGGCGACCCCAGCGGTCTACCCACCGGGCAAAGGGAAGCGGCGGAGCGCCGGACCAGCCCGGCGCCCCGCCGCATGAGCGAAGGCCTCTACAACGAAGCTCTTCCTAGAACTTGGACAGGCTCGCGATGAATGTCGGACCGACCGAGCCGAGGCCGGTCATGCTGTCGTAGCCGGCGCCGGTCGAGAGGGTGACGTCCCGCGAGGCGCAGTTGCCGGTGCCGTCGCAGTAGGTCTCGAGACCCTCGTACTGGATGACACGGAGGCTGACGATGTAGCCGGTCGAGGCGTCCACGGTGTTGGCGTAGTCGACCCGGGCCACCGCGGCTGAGTCCGGGCTGGATGGCGCCACGATGTCCTTGAAGGCGGTCGGGTACTCGGTGTACGCCTTGTACAGCACCGGGTTGAGGAATCCGAGCGACACGTGCGCAGCCTGGTCGGCGTCGGCGACGACCCCGGCGAGGAGCGGCGACGCGAGGCTGGTGCCGCCCTCCTTGAACTGCGCGTAGTAGGTGCCGTTGGGGAAGACCTGGGTCAGCCCGATCAGCATCCCGGTCTGGGCGTCGGCGTCCATCGAGATGTCGGGCACCACGCGGAGCGGAGTCGGTCCGAAGAGCGACTCGTTCTTCAGGGCGAGCGCCGAGGGCACCACCGCGGCCTGGTAGGAGGGCTCGAGGTAGTAGTAGCTCGTCCCGCCGCCGCCGCCGGAGTTGAAGGCCAGCGTGCCCAACGGGGATGTGGCCGACCCGCAGTTGGTGGCACTCGCCGGCTCGCAGAGGATCTGCTTGCCCGCGGACCAGCCGTACTCGGCCGTCCGGGCGCCCGTGCTCCCGACTTCCAACGTCGTGCCGCCGACGGCGGTGACGAAGGGGCTGGACGGCGGGTAGTCCGGAGCGGTCAGGCCGAAGTCGTTGAAGTTGTCACCGGCGTCGCCCGACGAGAAGAGGACGCTGACGCCGGTCCCGCCCGCGAGCAGGAAGGTGTCGTCGTATGCGGTCTTGGTGGCCGCGTCGTCGAGCAGGTCGCCGACGTCATCACCCCACGAGTCGGTGACCACGGATGCCCCGCTGGTGATGGCGGTGTTGACCGCGCTCAGCAGGCTGTTGTCGAAGCAGTCCTGAGCGCCGACGAAGACGATGTCCGCCTTCGGCGCCATGCTGTGAACCGCCTCGACGTCCAGGGCCTGCTCTGCATACCAGCCGCTCCCGTCGCATTCCGTCTGGTCGTCGACCGTCGCGGGTGCGTCGTTGATGAACTGGGACGAGGAGAGCGGAATGCTCGGGTCGTTCAGCGCGAAGTAATGGTGGGCGTCGCTGAACAGGGTGGGCGAATCGTAGGAGTCGACGACGGCGACCGCGACCCCGGCCCCGGTGGCGCCTCCGGACAGCCCGTAGGCGCTGCGCAGCTGCGACGGCGTGTAGCCGCAGATGTCGTACGCGAGTGGGCTGGTGTACGGCGCATAGAGGGACGACTTGTCAGCGGTGTCGGTCTTCTGACCGAAGGACGAGGAGCACGGCTGCGGGTTGCGGAAACCCGCCGGGGGCGCCGGCTCCTGGGCGGTGGTGGCGATCGACTGGTTGACGCCCTCGACCGCTGCCACCACGCCGCTCAGAGACGAGGGGATGGACAGCGTGCTGCTGGCGAGCTGCACCTGCTGCCCGTTGACCTGGTAGTAGCCGAGGGTGGTGCCGAAGGCGCTCTCCACCTGGCCGACGCTGCCCGAGGCGGGGATGAAGAGGTGGTCGGCCGGGACGGCGCCGACACTGAAGCCCTGGCTGGACAGCCAGGACTGGGCCGCGGCGACCGCTGACGCGCTCGGGGAGTATTGAGCCTCCCACTGGGCGTCGGTCAGATACTGGTGAAACTGGGCGGATCCGGGTGTGGAGACCGCCGCCTCCAGCGCCTGCGCCCCCGCCGCGTCCTGGAGCGTGAGGACGAGGTCAAAGCTGACCCGGCTCGCTGCCGGGACCGCGCCCTCGGGCGTTGAATGCTGTATGGCGGGTGACAGCGACCCCGCCAGATCGGCGCGTCCCGATGATCCGGACGCCAGGGCGGTCGCGCTGGTGCCGACCGCGAGGGCCGACACCCCGAGGCTCACGGCCGCCAGTCCTGCCCACTTGGGAGCAAACCTCATGATCCTCCTCCAAGGCGCGCGGACGCGCCAAAACTTCCGCGTGCGACGCGTGGTTGCATGCGTGTTCCCCCTGGGAATGACGATTTGGGCTCTCTGCCGACAATGATGGCGCGCCGTACCCCGCGGGTAAAGGACTCACGACCCCCAGGAGTCACGACTCCGCCGCCTTGAATGGAGGTTTGGTACAAGTGCTGCAATTGACCCCAGGGTCGTTCCCTTCCCGCGAGCCGCTTGCCTCGCCATCTCCGGTTCGCTGAACGTCACCATTGGGGCCCAGGCCCCGTATCAGTACGTGATGGCCTTCGCAGCGGCGCTTGGGAGGACCGCGGACCAGTCCGTGGACGAGACCGCCGACTTCGAGGCGCGGCTCCAGCCCCTCTACCAGGAGGCGGTCCGATTGGCCTACGGCATGCTGCGCAACAGTGCCCTGGCCGAGGACGCCGCCCAGGAGGCGGCGCTGCGCGCCTGGAGGAGCCGTCGCAACCTGCGCGAGGGCAGCGACCTCCGGCCGTGGTTCCTCGCCATCGTCGCCAACTGCTGCCGGGACGTCTGGCGCAGCTCCTGGTGGCGGCTGGGCGGTACCCCCGCCGCCGACGCTCCCGAAGCTGCCGCACCCGCCGCCGGCGAGCAGCGCGAGGCCATCTATGACCTGCGCGACGCCCTCCGCCGGCTGGGCCATCGCGACCGGCTGATCATCGTGCTCCGCTACTACCTCGACCTCTCCCATGAGGACGTCGCCGCGATCACCGGGATGCAGGTGACGGCCGTCCGGGCGCGGGCCTCGCGGGCCCTGCATCGCCTCCGGCTCGACCTCGCCACGGAGGAGGACCTCTGATGGACCGGCTGACCCCTGACGCCCTCCGGGCCCGGGTGCGGGCCGCGATCGGCGAACCCGAGCTCACCGGCCAGGGCTTTGACCTCGCCGCGGGACGAGCCCGGCGCCAGCGCTGGTGGGCTCTCGGGCTCGGGACCGCGCCCGCCCCGGTGCGGGCCGCCTCGATGGTGGCCCTGGCCGTGGGCGTGGCGGCCGTCCTCACCATCGGGACGGTGATCCACCTGGAAGGTCTCCCCAAACCGGCGGGGCCGTCGAATGGCCCCGCCGGCCTCTCCCAGACCCACTCGCCCTCGGCCTCCGCGGTGACGGTCCCCCCCGGACCGGCGGTGGACGGGTTCATCCCCGAGGACGTGACCGCGGTCAGCGCCGGCCAGTGGTGGGTCCTCGGCTCGGACAGCGCCGGGTGCTCGGGCGCGGACTGCACCCGGATCCTGCACACGCAGGACGCCGGCCAGACCTTCACCTCCATCCCCACCCCGCCCGCGGTCGTGACCGGCCTGCGCTTCGTCAACTCCGAGGACGGCTGGGCGATCGGCGGCACCACGGTGTGGTCGACTCACGACGGGGGCGCGAGGTGGAACGGCACCGCCATCGGCGGGACCGTTGCGGAGCTGGAGACCTCCGGGGACTATGTCTACGCGATCGTCGACGACCCCGACGCGATGGTGACCTGGTCGTTGGACCGCAGCCCCATCACCGCCGACAGCTGGCAGGTGGTCACGAGCTCCGGGGTTGAGCTCGCGAACCTCAATGTGCATGGCGGTGACGTCTGGCTGTCCCTGGGCCAGGGGCCGAATGCCAACCTGCTGTGGGCCTCCACGGATGGTGGGGAGCATCCCACCGAGACGACGTTCTGCAGCGGAGCGGCGGGCGTCCCCAGCCTCGCGGCGAGCCCTGGGCACATCTGGGCCCTCTGCTCGACGGGGTCGTCCGAGGACGTGTGGCTCTCCACCGACGGCGGCCAGACGTTCACCGAGGCGCAGTCGCCCATCCAGCTGGGGTCCGGCTGGAGCAGCATCGCCGGGGTGTCGGCCTCCACCGCGGTCGTGGCCGGTACCAGCCTCCAGCTCACCGTCGACGGGGGGCGGAGCTTCCGAACCGTCCTCGCCAACGGGGACGACTGGAGCGTGGTCGGGTTCACCACAGCCGAGGCCGGGTTTGCCCTCAGCTACCCGAACAGCTCGTATGCGCAGCCCAATGGCCTCTGGCGGACCGACGACGCCGGGGCGCAGTGGCACCAGGTCCAATTCCCCTGAGGCGACGCGGCTGACCCGCCGCGGCTCAGTCCGGCGGGGGCACGTACCTCGCCGTGGCCACCCGGCCGTCCTGCACATCGAGGACCCAGGTCGAGCCCTTCTGCATCCGGGGGCTGGATCCCAGGGCGATCCCTCGCTCGGCGAGCTCGAAGAGGATGCCGCTCACCACGTCGCCGTGGCTGCACGCCGCCACCGAGCCGCTCGCCAGCAGCGCGGTCAGCGCCTTCTCGGGATCCGCCCCCTCCTCGAGCCAACCGGCCGTCTCGGTGAGCAGGCCGAGCCTGGCCCCCAGCGGGACAAACGTCTCGACGCAGCGCACGTACCCGCTGCTGACCAGGTGCTCCACGGGGTTGCGGGCGAGGAGGGCGGCGAGCAGCTCGGACTGGGCCCGGCCCCGGACGCTGAGCGGCCGGTCACGGTCCGGGCCGGTCCACTCCGCCCGCTCGCCGGCGTCGGCGTGGCGGACCAGCAGGATCCGCCCCAGCCGGGAGCGCGCCCCGCGGGCGTTCGCCGCCGATCGCCGGCCGGCCGGCGCCCTGCCACTCACATCCGATCCCCCTTTGCGGTCACGTCCATTCCCCGGTTGCGGTCACATCCAGCCCCAGCCCTTCTTGCGGGCGAGCGCGGCCCATGGCTCGCGCCAGGCCTCCCGACCGGCCTCGGCTCGCTCCCGTTCGACCGCGTAGAGGACGCCGGCGGCGAATGCGATGTCCGGGTCGGCGGCCCGTCCCACCGCCTCCTGCAGCCAGTTGCCCGCCACCACCGCGTCGTGCTGGTCGCCGAGCGTGTCCTGAAGGGTGCCCAGCCGGGCTCCGATGCGCGCCGGCCCGTCCCCGAGCAGCGGGACCAGGGCGAGGACCGCATAGCGGCACTTCTTGGCGGCGATGCGCAGCTGGTGGAGATCAACGTCGCTCGGGTGGGCGTCGAGCCGGCGGGCGCGCCGCTCCAGCTTGCGCCAGCTCGCCCCCATCAGGGGTAGGAGCACGGCGGGCGCCGGTTGGTCGGCCATCTCCGGGAGCAGGGCCGGCTGGGAGGCCGCGGCGAGCAGGTGCTCCAGCAGCTCGCCGTGCTCGTGGGATTCGACGACGGAGATCAGCACGTCGCGAGCCAGCATCCGCTCGCCGACCAGGCGGCTCAGCAGCCGCTCGGTCGCCTCGCCCTCGACACCTCGTGCCGCCGCGCTGGCGCGCAGCCGCATCAGCAGGACCTCGGTGTCGCGCACGGCGCCCAGGTCCGTCCCCAGCGTCCCCAGCTCGGCACGGAGCTCGGCCGTCCACCTGGCCTCCAGCACCGGGGCGAAGGTCTGCAGCGCGGAGCGGTAGCGGCGGCAGGCGACCCGGGCCTGGTGCACCCCCTCGGGATCGCTCCCCTCCAGGACGATGGCCTCATTGCGGACCAATCTGGCCACGTTGTCCCGCAGCGCGGCGCTCACCGCCTGGGCGACGCTGCTGTCGGGGTCGAGCGGCGCCTCCCGCCACCCCGGAGCGGCCTCGGGTCCGAGCAGCTCGGCGAGGAGCGGGAGGGTGGTGGTGTCCACGAACCCGGCCTTGCGGAGCCCTGCCAGCGCCGGGCGGGTGCCGGTGAGCGGGCCGTGGCTGCGCAGGCTGACCCGCCGGGCGTGCACCACCGCGTGGCGCTCGACCAGCAGGCTGACCACCTGGTGGATGGCCCAGAGCTCGCCGACCCGGCGCCCGGTCTCCAGGTGACGGAGGCGAGCGACCTGGCCGACCTCTGCGCCCCGAAGGTACGGGCTGAGCAGGCGGAGCGCCTGGGGCGGGGGCGACGACGGGCTCCCCTCGAGGTCGACGAAGATGCGGCGGGAGCCGGGTCCCTCGGGCCAGCCGGCGAGGGTCACCCGCCAGCCGCGGCCGCGCCGGTAGCGGAGGCCCGCCTCCCAGCCGGCGAGCCGGAAGTCCGGCGTGTCCCAGTGGATGGTCTCGAAGCGCTCGATGCGCGTCGCGGCCGTCTTTCCCCACCTCAGCTGGCGGAGCCGGAACGCGGTGCCCACCGGGAGGTCGATCTGGCACCGCTCGACCGGCAGGGCCGAGCTCAGCTCTTCCCCTCGGCTCGGCGCAACGCGACCTCCTGGAGCCGGAGCTGGGTGTCGACGCCGGGGCCCTTCGACGCCCTCCGCCAGTCGCCGTCGGAGCCCAGCTCCCAGGCGAGGGTGTCGTCACTCAGGTTGATGTCCAGGACCTCGTCGAGGCGGGCCCGCAGCTCGGGAGCGCGGATGGGGACCGCGGCCTCCACGCGCCGGTCCAGGTTGCGCGGCATCAGGTCGGCCGAGCTGATGTAGTAGTCGCTGTCCTTGCCGTCGCGGCCGAAGCGAAGGATGCGGGAGTGCTCCAGGTAGCGGCCGACCAGCGACCGGACCCGGATGTTCTCGGTGAGCCCGGGCACCCCCGGGCGCAGGCAGCAGATGCTGCGCACGATGAGATCGATCTGCACCCCCGCCTGTGAGGCGAGACAGAGCGCCCCGATCATCTCCGGATCGACCAGATTGTTGACCTTGATGACGATCCGGCCCGCCTCGCCGCGCTCCGTCTCGCGCCGGATCAGACGCAGCACTGCGGGGCGCATCGAGTCGGGAGCGACCAGGAGCTTGCGGTACCGCGCCTGCCGGCTGTAGCCGGTCAGGCTGTTGAAGAGCTCGCCCACGTCGGCGCCCAGGGCGGGGTCGGAGGTGAGCAGGCCCAGGTCCTCGTAGACGCGCGCGGTGTCGCGGTTGTAGTTGCCGGTGCCGATGTGGCAGTAGCGGCGGATGCCGCCGGACTCCTCGCGGACCACCAGCGTGACCTTGGCGTGGGTCTTGAGACCGACCGTGCCGTAGACCACGTGGACGCCGGCGTCCTCCAGGACCTCGGCCCAGTTGATGTTGTTCTGCTCGTCGAAGCGGGCGGTGAGCTCGACCATCGCCACCACCTGCTTGCCGGCCTCGGCCGCGCGCGTGAGCGAACGGATGATGGGGCTCACCGGTCCCGAGGTCCGGTAGAGGGTCTGCTTGATGGCGAGCACCGCGGGGTCCTCGGCGGCCTGCGCGATGAAAGCCTCGACGGTGTGCTCGAAGCTGTCGTAGGGGTGATGGACCAGGATCTGGCCCTCGCGCAGGACCCGGAAGAGGTCGCCGTCGCCTCCCAGGTCGTGGGCGAAGCGTGGCGGCGTCACCGGCACCCAGGAGCGGTACTTGAGGTCGGGACGGTCCAGCTTGCAGACGTCGAAGAGCCCGCCGAGGTCGAGCGGTGCGGAGACCGTGTAGACGTCCTGGTGCTGGATCTCCAGCTCGCGCGCCAGCAGGTCGACCACCTCGGGGGGCATGTCGCTGCCCACCTCGAGGCGGACGACGAGCGGTGAGCGGCGCCGCTCCTTGAGGATGGCCCTCACCGCCTCGACCAGGTCGTCGGCCTCGTCGCTGTCGATCGTGTAGTCGGCGTTGCGGGTGAGCCGGAAGACGTGGTGTGCGACCACCCTCATCCCCTCGAAGAGGGGGTGGAGGTGGGCTGCGATGACCTGCTCGATGGGCACGAATCGCTCCCCGTCGGGGAGCACCACGAACCGGCTGAGCAGCGGGGGCACCTTGATCCGGGCGATCCGCTGCTCGTGGCTCGCCGGGTCGACCACCACCACCATCAGGTTGAGGGACAGGCTCGAGATGTAGGGGAAGGGGTGACCGGGGTCGACGGCGAGGGGGGTCAGCACCGGGAAGATCCGCTCCTCGAAGACCTTGTCCAGGTACGCCCTGTCGTCCTCGTCCAGGCTCGACCAGTCGCTGAAGCGGATACCGTGGCTGTCGAGGTGGGGCACCAGCCCGTGGAGGAAGGCGCGCCCCTGGCGGGCGTACAGCTCGACCACCTTGAGCCGGATCGCCCGGATCTGCGCCTGCGGTCCCTGGGGGTCGGAGGCGGCGCTCTCGAGCCCCGCCGCCAGCTGCTTGAGGCCGCCGACCCGGACCTGGAAGAACTCGTCCAGCGCTCGGCTCGCGATGGCCAGGAAGCGCGCCCGCTCCAGCAGCGGGAGGCTCTCGTCCTCGGCCTGGGCCAGCACCCGCGCGTTGAAGTCGAGCCAGGAGAGCTCGCGGTTGATCAGGACCTCGGTGACGTCGAACGGGGCAAGGGAGGCGTGGGGCAGGTGGGGAGTGGGGGAGGCCGGGAGCGGGGCGGGAGCGGGAGAGGGAGAGCCGGGAAGCCCGGCGTGCGCGGGCGTGCCATCACGGACCACGACATCCAAGGTGGGCTGGTCCGGGTCACCCCCATCGGCACTCGCCACCCCGGATCTCGTGGTCACCGGGCTGTGAGCTCTCGCGCGTTCAGCTGGCACCTGATCAATTGTGCCTCACCCCGGTCGCATGCGCGATGAAGGTTTCACGGCACAATGAGGTCGTGACACAGCCAGCAGGCGTCAGGGCGCCGGTCGCGCCGTGACGGGCGCGCGGAGTGCGACCGAGCTCGCCGTCCAGGCCGGCGGATGGCGCCTGTCCGGGGCCGGGGCCACCGACTGCGGCCCCGTGCGCCGCGAGAACCAGGACGCCTTCCGGCTCGTACCCCTGGACGGAGCCGGCCTCGGCCTGATCCTGGCCGACGGGATGGGCGGCCAGAGCGGGGGCCGGGAGGCCGCCGAGGCGGCGGTCGCCGGCGCGGCCGGTCGGCTCGGAGCGCCGGGTGGCGGTGACGATCGGCTGCGCGAGGCGATCGCCGTGGCCAACGCCGCCGTCGCCCGGGTGCGCCTCCAGCTGGGGGGCAACCCGGGCACCACCATGGTGGCCGCCGTCATCGAGGGGGGACGGCTGACCCTGGCCCACGCCGGCGACAGCCGGGCCTACCTGCTCCGGGACGGGGAGGCGACCCAGCTCACCGCCGACCACAGCCTCACCGGCGAGCGGGTGCGCGCCGGCACGTTGGACGCGGAGACGGCCCGCCACGATCCCCGGCGCAACTACGTGACCCGGGCCCTGCTCGGCGACCCGGTGGAGCCCGACCTCGCCGCGCTGGCCCTGATCTCCGGGGACGTGGTGGTGCTCTGCACCGACGGGCTCTGGGAGCCGCTCACCGACGGTC
>Ga0224557_1002431_pt1 | contig 15865 bp, 12 predicted proteins | sample 714S31014metaG_FD_180677 | JGI IMG/M metagenome (GOLD analysis project Ga0224557, IMG submission 180677) | Peat soil microbial communities from Stordalen Mire, Sweden - 717 S3 10-14 | ecosystem: Environmental > Terrestrial > Soil > Wetlands > Peat | place: Sweden: Norrbotten County, Stordalen...
TTCCGTCACATACAGGTTGCGATCCCCAAGGATCACACTCTGCCGTTTCCGCTCGCCCCGGGAGTCCGTCTCGTAGTAGCGAAACTCCCACACATCAGGACCGCGCTCGCGCTTCCTCAGCCGTAAACTTCCGTATTGATACCGTGTCCGAACAAACAAGGGTTACCTCCTCCTTTGTTGCGGGCACGAGTGGTTAAGAACAGAGTACCGCTGTTCGAGTTGATAGTCGATAGCGGTGTGCTCTGCGCTCTGTAACCGGCAATCGAAACCCGATGTTCGGAATCGCCAGAACTTGCCGCCGCGCACACCGGCAACGAGGTCGGTGAGCGCGTGACGCGGTCGGGATTTGGAATGTACCTCCGCGCGGGCCGAAGCCTGTTCGCTATTCAGTAAGAGTTGGAAAGCATGGCGGTAATCGAACATCGTTCGTACACTCCTATTTACTACGATGCATTCGATTGTCGGGTGTGTCTACATTGCACAGAGGAGCAATTTGCACCGTATCGACAATCGCCAAGGCACTGTTGGAAACAGAGGTTGCGCCAGGTCGCAGGAGGGAACTGAAGGCTCTTTGAGGAACCATTGGAGCAAGCAGTTTTTGATTTTATGAAATCGAAATAACATCCCCGTCTAGGGAAAAATCTCAACGCCAGCCGTAGTGCCAAAGACTATTCTGTGACTATGATCCCAAGGAACGCTTCGTTTTCTTGAGCGACCATCGGACCCGCTCGGCAATGAAACTTGCAAAGGGTCTTGCGTCCACGTCAATGCTCGCGCGACCGAGAGCCTTCAAGTACTCTGTGCGATCTTCAACACGAACCACCGTCCACGGATACCCACCCGAAGCCAGCAGAACATTCATCAAGAAGCGGGCCATGCGGCCATTGCCATCGGGATAGGGATGAATATCGCCAAAGAGCCAATGACCGAGTACGGCCCGAACAGATGGTTCCGGTTCCGCCTCGATCAAATCGAACAGCGCGGGCATAGCATCGCGCACAGCTTCCCAACGCGGCGGAACATACCTGGAATTTCGCAGGTAAACGGCGTCATTCCGATAACCAGCCAGGGCCGAGGCCGGGATCAGACCGGAAACAACACATGGCTCAAAAAGCTCTCTGTACCACTGCTTGTGATCCGCTCTGGCAATCGCTCCCTGATTCTTACCGGCAAGCACTTTGGACACGGCGGCCTTCACTTTTTGAAAAGCTTGCCAATACCCACGCGCTGCCAGCGCATCCCGGCTTTGCCGATCTGCTTCGTGATGCGCCGGGTCCCATGCTCCCGACATGACCCTCTCAACCAACTCCGGGCTGACGCGGTAGCCTTCGATAGACAGCGAATGATAGGCATCGCTCTGGTAAATCCCATCGACAAAATCCAGATACGCCGTCTGCTTTTTGGGCAACCCAGGCGGCTTAGGAAAACTTTCAAGTACGGCATCTCGCGATGCCGACCAGATGGCCTGAAGCCTGCCAGCGATGGGCGCTTCCGTAGCCGGGCCTATTGCGAATACGCGCTGCGCAACTTCAAATGGGTCTGTCTCTCGAACGTCATACCCTGCGGCCTTCATCGTCGAGAGAATCTCGCCAGCCTGTCCCGCGCGGCCGACACGACGCAAGGCACCTGCTAGACGGCCGGCAATAGCAGAGTGCCCGCCATCCAGAAGAGGCCTGAGCAGTTCAGATGCATCGCGGATGCCCGCCAGGACGACTTGGGTTTCAATCGGGTTGCGAACATAAAAGGACTCTGGTACTCGAATCAGCGCAGCCGCAGGAGAAAACACTCGCAGGCCATTGCGGACAACCAGATTGTTGCGTGATGGAAGTTGCTGCTCCTTCAGGTCGTACAGCGACGAGCGAAAGAGCAGCTCGGCCGTGTTGTTATGACCTTTCGGGCTGTAAATGACCAGTTGAGCCGGAATAATCGTATTTTCAGCGTGGAGCAGAAGCGATTGTTCCGGTGAGAGATGCCAGTCTTTCCCGAAACGTTCGTTGCAATATAGGGCGCAAAACTCCCAGAAGGACGCAAACCACGGCGTGCTGTCTCCGGGCCGCGCGCCAGGACTGGCTGAGATCAGCCAGCCTTTCATGACCGCTTGCATGAATCCATGTTTCAGCAGTCTATCCCGATGAACCCGGCTCAATTCGCTCGATTGAAAAACACGCCGCCCGTCTTTCTGGAGTTCCTGGAGAACGCTCAGAGATGCCGCCAATTTTTCGTTCGGTGTCGCCATTTGCACCTTCCCCTTTCCGGGCGAATACAAGTTTACCGGGCCGCTCAATCGCAAGTATATGCTGACGTGCGCTTACAAGTAAACTGCGCTGTGTTGGTGCAAGTGAATTCGGCCAACGTCGGCTATAGCTTCGCCTTTGCCAGCCTGCGCAGAAAGCTTTCCTTGGCTGCATGGGTCTTGCGGAGATCATCCATTGTCAAATGGAATTCATCTTCACCACCCTGACGAACAGCCAAATCATGCAGATTCGATAGCAGCATCACAGCCCGGTCGTAATCATTTGGCTGCCGCTTCTGAATGTACGCATCCACCTCTTTCCAGACCGCTTTTTCGCGCTTTGCTAGTTGGTCCAGGAAGAGTGCTCGGTCGGCTTCCTCCTTTGCCCTCTTTCGCGCTGCCTCCGCTGCTCGCTGCGCATTCAATTTCCGCTTACGCTCCTCGGCGCGGGCATGGGATGCTACCAGAAGATCAGCGACTGTACGCCGATCAACTGCTCCGCTATCTGAGACATTGACGTTCTCATGCTCGAAGCGGCGCAGAAGTTCGATCCTCCACCGTTCCTCCGTTTCTGTCAGCGCGCTTACAAGCAGGCAATCCTTCTCTTTCTCAGTCAAGCCTCGAATCCAAGTCGCAAGCTCCTTGCGCGACGGTGCCGCTTTCAACGGCTCCGAAGCAGTGGCGGCAACTTCGACGAGATCCTCATCGATGTCAAGAAACTCAATCAACGAATCGTATGGCGCTGACAGTTCGCGCAGCCCGGCAGGTACGAGAGGCTCCAATACTTCGTCGGAGAATTCCCCGTGTTGCACACAGAAAAGCCATCCGAGGTAGAGCGCGCGGAAGTCGCCGCGAAGCAGATCGGCGCGCAAAGAGATCAGCGATCCCATCCAGCCAGTGCCATCATCCCAGTCATCGTCGGGTTCTGCTTCATTTTCAAAGGAGATCGTCACGAATTGTCCGGTACAGCGCACCTGCGCGGACTTTCCCGGAAGCATTGCTTTGAGTTGTTTCGCGTCAACCAACTCCTGCGGCAAACGAAGATGAAACTCTCGCGTGCCCCAATTCGCCACGTAGAGAAACGCATCGAAATACGTGGCCAGGAGTTTGAGCGGATCAGCCTTCAGGTCGCCCCATTCGTAATGATTCGTGAGACTCGTCGAGGTAATTACGGCGCGCGTGGAAATGGACCGCAGGGCGGCCATCTCGGTTTTTGTCAGTGCATGATCAATTGCCTTGAAGTCGTAATACTGGTATTCGCTCATTTAGAACCCTTTGCGCCAATGGCTGTATGCCGCAATCCACTCCGCGCCTGCTGGTGCGGGTTTGGGCAGCGGCAGATCGAGGATTTCAATTCTCTGCTTGACTCCGTCACGCCGACAAACCGCGACAATCCGCCCGTCGCGCGTCATATCCACCTTCTCCACAATGGCCTCAACCCCGAGAATACTCACAGTAAAAGACAGTGCAAGATGCTCCTCGATCATGGTAAAGAAGCCTCCAGTCTGCTCCTCGTCGCCATAAGCATCGACGATGGCTTCCTCGATCAGAGATTCCAGCTTCGCCTTGCTGAAGGAGGGGAGATTGGTCTCCCGTCCAGGTTTCAGTTTGCGATTATCCATGTGAACCACTACCTGCTTGCTTTGTTTCTGCGTCATATTCCTCCATTAAATCCGATGCAGCTATACAATGTAAAAAGAAATCGTTGCAGATTGTGTTTTCTCAAGGATGATGCATATGGATGAATCGCCCGCACAAATAGCCCAGCCATTTCGATGGACGCTCTACTCGTACATTGTCACGCATGATACTGGCTTTGCTCCGAATCCGTTCTTCGGCTACTGCACGCTGGCTTGCTGCAAGCCCGATATCCGCCGAACTGCAAGAATCGGAGACTGGGTGGTCGGCTTGACGCCGAAAGCAGATGGGAACCGCGTCGCATATTTCATGCAAGTCGACGAAGTCATCCTATCGTTTGATTTGTACTGGCACGACAGTAGGTTCGAGAAAAAGAAGCCAAGATATGATGCCTCGGTCGTGTTGAAGTGTGGCGACAATATCTATGAACCGCAAGGTAATGGGGAATATCGACAACTCCGATCCATACATTCACATCGCCAGACTGATGTCGAGGATATTGCAAAAAAAGCGGCGGATATCAGAGGAAAACGAATCCTAGTATCTGAGACATTTGCGTATTTCGGCGCGAGAACGCCGGAACTACCAGCATCGCTTGATTCTCTCATTGTTGGACGAAAACATAAGTGCTGTTTTTCGGACGAAGTGAAGTATGAATTTTTGCGTTTCGTCAAGAGTATTGGCCTAGGTGGCGTACGTGCGATTCCTCGACAGTGGCGAGACGGCGACGACTCTTGGACGAAAGTATGCGGCGGTTGTGCGGGGACAAACAGATGAAAATCATTCTAAGCAGAAAAGGATTCGATTCGTCTTCGGGCGGAGTGCCAAGCCCAATCTTCCCCGATGGTAGGATGCTTTCGTTGCCAATCCCTGACAGAGCATCAATCGTGAAATATAACGAAATTACTGGCAATAGTTGGGCTACTATTGGGGATCTTGTGGAACAGTTGGCGGGAATCCCGCAAACTTATCATGCTCATCTTGATCCCGATCTTTCCGATTGCAGTTTTCCTAGGGCTGAAGGATGGCGACCAATATTCGGACAAGCGGGTTCATCGGAAAGTCACCTCAGGAACCAAAGTGTTGGTTTGGGCGATGTATTCCTCTTCTTCGGCTTATTCCGCCGCGTAGAAATGCAAGGTTCTGAGTGGAAATACATTCGGGGTAGCAAACCAATACATACAATATTCGGGTGGTTGCAAGTCGCTGATCGAGTCGCAGTATCTGATTGGCCAACTACAGACAGATGGGCTCAGTATCATCCTCACTTCGCGCGTAAGGAAAATCCGAATAATGTGCTTTACGTTGCTGCTGATCGACTGAGGCTGCACGGGAAGAACTGCCTCGGCGTCGCCGGCGCCGGAACATTCCATTCATTTTCACCGCTTCTAAAATTAACAGTTCCAGACTCCAACCGTCCGGGTTTATGGTCACTTCCAGGATGGTTTCATCCTGGAAATCATGCCTCGATCTTGAGCTATCATCGTGATTTATCCCGTTGGCAAAGGTGCGAAAGTGGAGTGACACTCTCTTCCGTATCGCGCGGGCAGGAGTTTGTTCTCGACTGCGAGGACTATCCAGAAGCAACCGAATGGCTGTGGAGTATCCTGAGATGCTCCTCTGAGTAACATCAGACGATCAACCTTCTTGCGATCCTCGGCTGTGGCGCTTAGATATGACTTCCAGTCGCGATCTGCCTTGGGCATGTATCCAGATCGACCGTCGGCATTTTCCCAGCGAATGGCATAAACATCTTCACGTCCACGGAACAAACTGCGGAACAAGGCGATTCGCTGCTCTGCAGTGGCCACAACAGGATTCCGTACCTCACGTGCAGAATTGGAGACTTGAGGGGGATCATCAGTGAAATTCGCGGATTCCGGAATTCGTATGTCATGGGCAAACAAGAGGCTACGCAAGCGGGAGTTCTCTTCTCGCAGTCGTCGCACTTCCACGAGGGAAGCGCCAGCGTCGGGAAGCTCACCATCAACTTTATTCACCCTGGGTCTCCGTCCGCCGACAAAAGTCTTCTTGAAATGCGTAAAATAATCGTACATTGCTGGGCTGCTGTGACGCTCAGACGCTATAGTGATTCCCAAGAATCACCGGCTCAATGCCAGATCGTGCCGATGGCCATCCTTTTTCCGTAGCACCGACGGTTCGATGGTCTGGAAGAGCGACTGCGCAGGAACACGCTTTGGCACTGACTGAACCGGCGTCTGCTCTCTCGCCAGTTCAGTTGCCGATGGCCGTGCCGAGGAGACGCCGAGCAAGTTGCGTAATTGCTCACGGTCACTGGTGACCACGACAATTTCCTTTCGGCCACGCGAGGCCCCGACGTAGAACAGCTCCTGCTTCATCGCATCGGCGGAGAGGATTACCGCGTCCACCGTCTTTCCCTGGCTGCGATGCGCGGTGACCGCATAGCCGTGATCGAACTCGTGATAATTCGTCGGAAGCGTCCGGCCATCTTCAAGGTAAATGCGGCCGCCATCGCCATCGACATCGCGTACTTTTACCAGTTCGCCGTTAGTGGCTCGGAAGGCCGCGCCGCCGCGATTGCCCGTCAGCAGCAATCTGTCTCCGGGAGCCACCTCAATCTGTTGACGTTCATGTACCGAGAAAGAGCGAGCCTGTGTTGGACTCACTGTGCGCTCCATGCCATGTTGGTCCTTGGCAATGATGCCCGATTCTTCCATTCGCTCGACGGTGAGCGCCTCATGTTTTTCGATCCCATGCGAAGAGCGATGGAAGAGCAAAAGTTGTCCTGACTTGTAGTTCACCAGGTCCTTCTTTTGCGCCTCGGTCCATTGCAGCGGCACATAACGCTCGGCGACAATGCCGCGATCCAGTTCGCCGTGCTGCTTCATATCCTTACGGATGGCATCGGTAATCTTGCCGATCTCATCATGCGTACCTGCAACAACTAGAACCGAACGGTTTGCATCCGACGTGAGTGTCCGATATGCAGATGCCACCGCCTGCGCCCGCTCCATGTATGGAACCTCTCGGACGGCACCAAGCTTCTCCAGCTTTTCAAACCCCTGCTCTGGCGAATGACGCAGTGTCTGTATCGCATCCCGATATTGAGCCTGTGTCTGCCGCTGCACAGCCATAAGCGACACGCTCTTCATTTGCGATTCCTTCTCCAAAATGCGCAGGGCATCCGATGCCTCGACACTCTGAAGTTGCCGCGTGTCCCCGGAGAACAGAATCCGCGCTTCTTCGCGCTCCGCCAGTTTGAGAAGGCCTTCCATCTGACGCCCTGAGACCATGCCCGCTTCATCCACAACCAGTACTCTGCCGTGCAGCGCGGTCTGCGCCTTTGGATCATCCAGCAATCGCGAGATCGTCATCGCATCGCGAAAGCCGACCTTCTGCAACTCCTCGACCGCGCCGCGCGTTGGCGCAACCGCCAATACTTCCCGGCCAGCCCCGCGTAAACCACAGGCGATTTCTGTAAGTGTTGCGGTCTTGCCGGTACCGGCGGCTCCGCGCAGATTGACGGCAAAATCCTGCGAGTTAAGGATTTGATGAACGGCCCTCAACTGCTCATCTCTCAGTCGCTCTGAAGGTCTGAAGTCGCGCTCTCTACCCAAGCGTTCATAGCGCCCGATGCCACCGTCCACCGTTGCAATCATGCGCTGTTCGCGTTCCAGACTTTCGCGTGTGGCCAGATTGTTCCCGGCCCGGATAAGAGAACCCTGCAACTGTTCCAGTTCCAGAGCACCGCGCAGTTGACGACGATCAATCTTTCCGCGCCCGTACCGCAGGGCCTCCGTCATCAACTCGTGCTCGCGCACAACTGAGCTGCGCTCAAAGAGGTGCTCTTTTGCGTGTTGAAGCGACTCCGCTGCCTGCAAGAGTTCATGCGGAATTACTCCGACACGATCAACAGACTCTTCATGCAGATGCTTCAGCGCATGGCGTTCGTCAGGCAACAGCCTTGCATGCTGTTGTTTCCTCAATCTCTCCGTGGAAATTTCGGCCAATTTGTCGGCGCGGGATTCACGGACCAGCACGGCGACTTCGTTGTTAGTCGGCTTGCGGCCATGCTTCCGGGTGAATCGTTCGATAGCGGCATCCCGCTGCGCGCTGCGCACGCTGTACTTTTCGAGCAACTGGTCCGAGACGCCGCGAATCTCGAAGCCGTGATCTCTGCCCTTGGAATCGCGGCGCGTCTCAATCTCATATCCCAGGCCACACACCTCACGCGCCAATGCGTTCCGGTAAATCTCCGTCAGATATGCACGGCGCTCATACAGTCCCGATGCTTGCAATGCCTTCCAGCGCCCCTCCACCCCATCAAAGGTCAAATTGGCCGTGACAGCATGGGTGTGCAGTTGCGGATCGAGTTCACGGCTGGTGTCGTGCCGGTATGCGGCCACAATCCAGTTTGCCGTTGCCCTATCCTCGTTCGCACCATTCAGCCGGACGCGCGCGGCGGCATAGTTCTCTGACTCAGCGAGTGCCTCACGAACAGCTTTGTCATGGGCGGCAATCAACCGCTCATCGCCGCCGACGAGGGCCTGAATCGAAATCGACTTCGGCGCGGAGAAGGTCAGATCGTACAGGAACCTGCCTTTGCTCTGTTCGCTTCCATTTGCATCAAGGCGGTCAGCACTGTGGCGAGCGCGGAGGAATTCTCCCGTATCAGGATGCAATCCCTCTCGAACTGCTTCAAATTGCTCCCGCGTTACCTCTCCACGCAGACCCAGCAACTCCGCGCCCTGGCCATGCCATTCACCTTGAACACGACGGCCTTCATCGTAATAGTCGCTATGTTCCAGATGCCGTTGAGCATATCCAGCACCACCCGTCATGGCCCGCAAAGTCAGCACAACCCCACGCTAACCCTGTTCGAAATCCGAATGCAACAGCCGGAGTCATCATACCCTGCTGAGGAACACCCCAATGCAGCAACCAGGAGAGCGCATCATGCAAATCCTCATGGCATTCGGGCTGAATGTAAAGATGAAGTAAAGGCCAATCCAACATCGTAATCTTCCCGCATTGCAGACAAATCCGCCAGATTCTGCGAGCATCAATTGGAGAAAATACGCAGAAAAACACTCTCGCTGCGCTCGCTTTGAAGGAAGACACCATCCCTAAGCCTGACGGCTTAGCGATGGTGACGTAATCCGCAAAGATCGAACGACATTCGGACAACGTCGAACAGTGTTCGAAGATGATCGAAGATTGTTCGCACTGCGTTCGAGGATCTATATAGCCAGCAGGAAGGCCATCCAACAGCTCAATCTTCCGTCACGGCGACGTTTTTCCAGACACCTGCCGCACGTGTCCGAGTATCGGCATTCGGGTACGAATGCTGCTCGAAAGTGCCAGCGCCCTCTCGCTTGGAAGATGCGCTGAAGAGGCTACGCGGGAGTCGTCTGTGTTTGATTCTTCAGTTTATGGACGAAGGCTAAATAGGCCACCATCACGCGAAATGCCTTGGAGCGATTCACCCCGCCGAGAATCTCCCCGCCAACTCTTTCCAGCTCATCGGCGATTTCGAACGTCAGAGGAAACACGAAAGCGGTGTCGATACTCTGAAATGGAATGTTCAGCCACTGGTTGTTATAAAACGCAACAAGCTGCGACTGTGCGGCCTTGGTTTTGAAACTCATGATGATGTGCTCGGCGAGGGCGTTCTTTCTCCGGATTTTGAGCACGGCAAAAAGTTGGTTGAAATGGCTCTTGGTGAATTTGGAATCGATGGTAAGCCGGAGTTGAGTGCGCTTCTCTGCGGGAGAAACGACCCTGCGCTTCGGTCGGGTTGTGGCCTTCTTCGCAGTTGGCATGTGGTCTCCTTGTTGTGATGTATCTTACAGCACTCGTGTATGAGTGTGGAAGACCATGCGGCAACCGATAGTTACCAAAGGAGTTCTCGTGAAGGGAACGCCAGGGGAGTAGTGGATTCATTGCATGAAGGCGAGGGTATGAAGCCGAATGAATCACAACAAATCGAACCGTGAAGAGGGATGGAGAAAAGAGAACCGGCCAGAGACCGCGGAGCGCACGACTGTGTTTCAGTCCACGCCCCCCAGCTGGGGGCGACGAAGCCCCTCTACTTGATACAGAGAAACAACTAGTTTCAATCCACGCCCCCCGCGCGGGGGGCGACCACTTGGGCATGGGAAAGGAGCCCAGGACAATGGTTTCAATCCACGCCCCCCGCGCGGGGGGCGACGCCCACGGTGATCGCAACCGGAGCCTATGTGTTTGGTTTCAATCCACGCCCCCCGCGCGGGGGGCGACGAGAACGCCGTCAACACGGTAATCTCTGGCACAGTTTCAATCCACGCCCCCCGCGCGGGGGGCGACTTTGGTGTGGCGGGCTGCACGGGGGCGGGCGTTCGTTTCAATCCACGCCCCCCGCGCGGGGGGCGACATCGGAGCCTGGTCGCTGTCGATGAAACCCACCTGTTTCAATCCACGCCCCCCGCGCGGGGGGCGACCGCCGTGTAAGTCGTGGCCGCTGCGTTCTGCTGGTTTCAATCCACGCCCCCCCGCGCGGGGGGCGACCAAGCCATGCGATCATAGTTGGCGCGTTGACACCGTTTCAATCCACGCCCCCCGCGCGGGGGGCGACCAACTACAATGTGCTCAACTGAGGATTGCAAGCGGTTTCAATCCACGCCCCCCGCGCGGGGGGCGACCCGCACGGCTCTCCGTTTTCATCTTGCTCACGGGGTTTTAATCCACGCCCCCCGCGCGGGGGGCGACCTGCACACACATCGGCAGCGTCTAGGAGATCATCTGTTTCAATCCACGCCCCCCGCGCGGGGGGCGACCGCGACGGCCTGTGCAAGTCTGAGGATTGGATTGCAGTTTCAATCCACGCCCCCCGCGCGGGGGGCGACAGCCTACAGGCATCACCAGGAGATGAGCGTAGGAGTTTCAATCCACGCCCCCCGCGCGGGGGGCGACCAATAGACTCATGAGCACAGCATGGGTGGAATGCTGGTTTCAATCCACGCCCCCCGCGCGGGGGGCGACACGACACGCTCAAGTGGATTGTCGCCAAGCGCAATCCGTTTCAATCCACGCCCCCCGCGCGGGGGGCGACCAAGTTGCGCGGCAATTTCGATGAGAGCCAAAGTTGTTTCAATCCACGCCCCCCGCGCGGGGGGCGACCAAAGCGCATACACCATGCCTTGCGGATAGGATAGTTTCAATCCACGCCCCCCGCGCGGGGGGCGACCAAAGCAGCTTTGCTCATACAATCCCGATATGGACGTTTCAATCCACGCCCCCCGCGCGGGGGGCGACAGGAACCTGCAAGACCCAAACAGCTACAAGTCTGCTGTTTCAATCCACGCCCCCCGCGCGGGGGGCGACCAGACAAGCCGGTCCCAAACTGTGCAAGGATCATTGTTTCAATCCACGCCCCCCGCGCGGGGGGCGACTTGCGTGTCAATAGCTCCACCTGTGTAAAATGTGGTTTCAATCCACGCCCCCCGCGCGGGGGGCGACGTAATCGTCTACATCAACGCTCTGCGCCAACTCGTTTCAATCCACGCCCCCCGCGCGGGGGGCGACCCCAATCTTCGGTAGTCAGATCAGAGATGTTTAGTTTCAATCCACGCCCCCCGCGCGGGGGGCGACCTGTGCTATTCTGCAAGTGCCTAGTTCACATGACGTTTCAATCCACGCCCCCCGCGCGGGGGGCGACCTTCGATGATTTCAGGATCGCGGCGTGTCATTGGCGTTTCAATCCACGCCCCCCGCGCGGGGGGCGACCCAGATGCGCGTCGGGTTATCCACGTCAGGCCGGTTTCAATCCACGCCCCCCGCGCGGGGGGCGACCGTGTCTCCACTGCCCGGCGCATACGTGGTCACGTTTCAATCCACGCCCCCCGCGCGGGGGGCGACAGCCATTGCGCTCTCACTAGAGCCTGTTATTAACTTTGAGGCGCGGCATGTGTTGCCCGAATGCTCAAAACCCGCGTAAAACGCGGCGCTCGCGAGATGTGGCACGGAATGCATTCACTGTTTCCCCCTGAATCCCAGTCGCTTTGCGAAAGCCGCGCTGATTCCATTGGGTTTACGGGCGCAAAGTTAATAACAGGCTCTAGAGTATCCAGACCTCACGTTTCAATCCACGCCCCCCGCGCGGGGGGCGACCATTCAACCGCATCTCGGAATTCGCGCGCCACGTTGTTTCAATCCACGCCCCCCGCGCGGGGGGCGACTAGTACATGCAAGTGATCCTGAGAATTACCGTAGTTTCAATCCACGCCCCCCGCGCGGGGGGCGACTACTTCACACACGTATTCCGAGCTAGGTTGGGTATCGTTTCAATCCACGCCCCCCGCGCGGGGGGCGACGGTTGATTGTGTTGATTCGCCGGCGAGAGCGGGTGTGGTTTCAATCCACGCCCCCCGCGCGGGGGGCGACGATGACGCAATCGGCCAAGTTAACCGGTCCCTTGTTTCAATCCACGCCCCCCGCGCGGGGGGCGACTGGAGCACGGCGGCAAGCACGTAAACTCATCGCCGTTTCAATCCACGCCCCCCGCGCGGGGGGCGACTATTCCAAGCGTTATCAGCGGTAGTTGCTGCTGGTTTCAATCCACGCCCCCCGCGCGGGGGGCGACGATGTTTCGATTCCGCCGACCACTTTAGCTCGTAGTTTCAATCCACGCCCCCCGCGCGGGGGGCGACTTCTGTGTCGTAAGGGCTGGCATCTTGCCATGCGGGTTTCAATCCACGCCCCCCGCGCGGGGGGCGACCAAAACTCAGTTCCGCTCAGTGTTTACGCGGCTGTTTCAATCCACGCCCCCCGCGCGGGGGGCGACATGTAGCGCACAACAACCGAGAGAGAGGACACACGGTTTCAATCCACGCCCCCCGCGCGGGGGGCGACCGGTAAAGTGGCTCTTTCAATGGGTTTCTCCTAGTTTCAATCCACGCCCCCCGCGCGGGGGGCGACTGTGTAGGGGGCGGCGACGCTCTCTTCCTGCATGGTTTCAATCCACGCCCCCCGCGCGGGGGGCGACCCCAAACTCGTCCAGTCCCGCTTCGACATTCTTGTTTCAATCCACGCCCCCCGCGCGGGGGGCGACACATCATGCAAGGGAGGAAACAACCAATGGCAACAGTTTCAATCCACGCCCCCCGCGCGGGGGGCGACTGAATCGGTGTACACGGTCCTCAAGCTGCAAATAGTTTCAATCCACGCCCCCCGCGCGGGGGGCGACGGTGTCATCCGTCCCTCGTTTCAAGGGTTCTCTCTGTTTCAATCCACGCCCCCCGCGCGGGGGGCGACCAACACCGGCGCGGAGAGTACCGTTGTGGCGCGTTTCAATCCACGCCCCCCGCGCGGGGGGCGACAATTTAACCATCGTTTTCATCGGTGTCTCCTTTAGTTTCAATCCACGCCCCCCGCGCGGGGGGCGACGAGCCAGCCAGCTTGTGTGGGATCGCTGGTGTCGTAGTTTCAATCCACGCCCCCCGCGCGGGGGGCGACTCCATGCCACTCCCCACGCCAGACAACTAAACAGGTTTCAATCCACGCCCCCCGCGCGGGGGGCGACCGTAAGCCATGCTTTACTCCGGAATCACGTATCGCGGTTTCAATCCACGCCCCCCGCGCGGGGGGCGACTGGAGCAGCGCTTCGAGAGCAACGGTAAACCTATGGTTTCAATCCACGCCCCCCGCGCGGGGGGCGACCCGCGTCAGCTCCGCGATGCTTCGTTCTGTCCATCTGTTTCAATCCACGCCCCCCGCGCGGGGGGCGACGATCGGAGGTCGGCATGACCAGGGCGGAGTTAGTGTTTCAATCCACGCCCCCCGCGCGGGGGGCGACGACCATCTTCACCCGATCCAGCAGCTGAGTCGAGGTTTCAATCCACGCCCCCCGCGCGGGGGGCGACGATGGCCGAGGTTTTCTGTTTCTCGGCGTTGAAGTTTCAATCCACGCCCCCCGCGCGGGGGGCGACGCCAGCAGTTGAATCAGCGCCCCGGGCCCGCACTCGTTTCAATCCACGCCCCCCGCGCGGGGGGCGACGGTATTCAAGCATGGCCTGCTGCGGGATCTCTTCGTTTCAATCCACGCCCCCCGCGCGGGGGGCGACAGCGGGCCGCCGGACTTGCCGGCCAGGAGCCAGAGTTTCAATCCACGCCCCCCGCGCGGGGGGCGACACTCGATCGCGCCCTCGCTGGGCACGTCGAAGCTGTTTCAATCCACGCCCCCCGCGCGGGGGGCGACAGCGGGCGGCGCTAGAATTGCTCGGCAAGTACCTGTTTCAATCCACGCCCCCCGCGCGGGGGGCGACTCCGAGTATCAATATCAGCATCGCGCCTGCTGCAGTTTCAATCCACGCCCCCCGCGCGGGGGGCGACTTTTCGTGGTATTCCAGCATATCGTTGATAGTTGTTTCAATCCACGCCCCCCGCGCGGGGGGCGACTCCGGCAGGCGGTTACGGTCACTTGGCTTCGGTGTTTCAATCCACGCCCCCCGCGCGGGGGGCGACGCCGTCAATGCGGACGATGTACTGCGACAACTTGTTTCAATCCACGCCCCCCGCGCGGGGGGCGACCATGGGCCACCGGGAACGATGCGCCCATAGAGGTTTGTTTCAATCCACGCCCCCCGCGCGGGGGGCGACGGTGGTCGGATTGCGCTGCGCAATCTGCAAGACCCGTTTCAATCCACGCCCCCCGCGCGGGGGGCGACCTCGGCGGGATGGCCTTCAGGCGGCGGGCTGGGGTTTCAATCCACGCCCCCCGCGCGGGGGGCGACCTCATCAGGCAGCTACAGAGCCTCGTGGTGGAGCGTTTCAATCCACGCCCCCCGCGCGGGGGGCGACGGCAGCGGGCGGATTCTGCTTGCGCGGGATGTGAAGTTTCAATCCACGCCCCCCGCGCGGGGGGCGACTGAACGACCAGGTGGGACGCCGGCGGCACGCGATGTTTCAATCCACGCCCCCCGCGCGGGGGGCGACTGTGTGTGGCCGATAGCGCTCAGTGAGTGATACGGGTTTCAATCCACGCCCCCCGCGCGGGGGGCGACCGGCAGGACAAAGAACACGGGCCACTGCTCTACTGGTTTCAATCCACGCCCCCCGCGCGGGGGGCGACGCAAGCTCCCCGCCGCAAGCCTCACGGAGGCGGTGTTTCAATCCACGCCCCCCGCGCGGGGGGCGACAATGTCGAAGTCGGCACCCAACTGATGACCGATGTTTCAATCCACGCCCCCCGCGCGGGGGGCGACGGCCAGACCAGGACACCCATGCCGTCCGTCCCCGACGTTTCAATCCACGCCCCCCGCGCGGGGGGCGACATTACTGCTTTACGCGCGTTTGGGCACGTTTTTCAGTTTCAATCCACGCCCCCCGCGCGGGGGGCGACCGCGGAGCCTTATCTGAGATGGGCTAATTTAGTCGTTTCAATCCACGCCCCCCGCGCGGGGGGCGACTCAACCATGGAGCAGACTCAGACGGCCAGCAAAGTTTCAATCCACGCCCCCCGCGCGGGGGGCGACGCGGGCAGAGCAAGACACGATTGCGGATCTGCTGTTTCAATCCACGCCCCCCGCGCGGGGGGCGACCGCCGAATCGGATCGATCACCAGGTCGCCGGCGTGTTTCAATCCACGCCCCCCGCGCGGGGGGCGACGGCGCATAGCGTAACAGACTCCATGCGCTAGACATATCTTGCCACAACTGCGGACTGACCGTGCGCGGATTTTCATGAAGCGGGTTGCCTACCTAAGCAATGGGCATCTCTTTGAAACGAAGCTGATTAGGGGCTGCGCGGATGTACTTGAGAATCTATGCTCGCTTGAGGTCCGCGCAAGAGAGGCCACGCTCTCCCGGCAGAGGCGTCATAGAATGAGCGGACCTTCAGGATCGTAGGCAATCTTCGCGCCGACGTGCTCGACTCGCCGCTTCCATTCGGTCCCAAGAAAGTAGAAGCGCAGGCTATCTTCTGTTGGATCGGCTTCTGAGATAAGACTTGCCCGAAGCATCACCCATTGGGCTGCGT
>Ga0224557_1002433_pt1 | contig 15851 bp, 16 predicted proteins | sample 714S31014metaG_FD_180677 | JGI IMG/M metagenome (GOLD analysis project Ga0224557, IMG submission 180677) | Peat soil microbial communities from Stordalen Mire, Sweden - 717 S3 10-14 | ecosystem: Environmental > Terrestrial > Soil > Wetlands > Peat | place: Sweden: Norrbotten County, Stordalen...
CCGAAGGAGCGACGAGGATGAGTCTACCCAGATCGCTCAGCGCGTTTGCTGCTGCAACTAGCCCCAAAGACCGTATGCCATCGTCGTTCGTTATCAGAATTGTTTTTTCCTGCGACATGAGCCCCCTTATAGCACCTATCAGCGCGTAAGCAAACTAGCGCTCGGCACACACACGAAGCATCATCACGCCCAAGGCGAGTTGAAACCTATCGCTTGATGTAACGCGCAGCTCAATGCGTAAGAGTCACGAACGCCCTACGTGCACGGAACGTGATAGTCTTTGCGCAATACAGTTGTTGGAGGAGCCACTCCTGTTTGAGGGTTTTGCGGAACAGCTTTCATCGATTCTTGTACCACACGTTACACGCACCCTCGCCGGAAACCATGCACGGCCCAACCGCTTTGTGCGGCACGCAGGCCTTTGCGAAGAGTTTGCAGTCGGTAGGCACTCTGAGCCCCTGCAAGACAAGGTTGCAGATACACCCAGTTTTGACTTCTCTGCTCGCGAAATCAAGATTGTGCCTCAGCCGGGCATCATATGACGCAAACTCACGCTTCATCGCGTACCCTGACTGACTGATGACAGGAAAGCCACGCCATTCAACGTCAACGACGTCGAATGTCCGTTGCATAAGTTCTTGCGCTTTGACGTTTCCTTCGTAGTGCGCGACGCGCGGATAGGCATTTTCCACCTTGTGCTCGCCATTAACAATTTGCTTCGCGATAAGATAAAGCCCATAGAGCACGTCATTAGGCTCAAATCCTGCAACTACCTGTGGAACTAGGAATTCCTCGAATGGGCGCAACCCAATAATAGTGCAGACGTGTCCCGGCAGCAAAAAGCCGTCTATTTGGGCCCCGGATTGGTGTACTTGCTCCAAAAGCCACCGTAGCGCCGGAGGAATGAGTCGATGCGAGCACATGATCGAAAAATTATCAGGCAGCGTCTGCAATAGCGCTACAGACGTCGTTGGCGCCGTTGTTTCGAATCCCACAGCGATGAATACCACTTCATTGTCGGTCTTTTTTGCGAGCTCTGCGGCGTGTGTGATGCTGCCGACGATGTGCACGTCCCCTCCTGAGTCGGCCAGAGACCCTTCAGTCCCGGGTACGCGCATCAAATCGCCGTAGGTCGCGACCGTAATGCCATCCTTCGCCATCTTTATGGCGGCGTCGATTTCTCCTTGGGGGGTAATGCACACCGGGCAGCCGGGCCCCATTACTACACGCAAGTTTTCGGGCAAGAGGGATCTCACACCGAAGCGAGTTATCGACGCCTCGTGGGTTCCGCAAACGTGCATTATTTTGATCTCTTTCCCGTGTTTGCGCACGAGCTTGCCTATTTTGTCAGACAGCCTGAGTGCCGTTTGGTGGTCGCCATAGTCTACGTTCAAGGTTCTTCTCCTGTTAGTTGGCGCCGAGAGACCGCCACGGCGGCCTCACCGCCCAACTTCATATGGAATATAGACTTGAGCCATGCTAAAAATATTTAGCTACGCCAGACGGAAGTGCGATTTTACGAAGAACGATCAAATCTCCTGCCACGCAATACGCTTCGAAAGACAACGGGGTCACAACATGCCCCGTGAGCTATATTTCATGGTGCCAGACGACACTGTCAAAAGGCAAACATAGTTCGAGTTGCTGACTGACGTCGCCGTCGAGGCAACCTTAGCGCAAACAGCGAGGACTACGTAGACCTTAACAGATGCCCGACGCCGAACATCATCTGTAAAACCAGCTCACGACAAAAAATCGTTACCAGAGAATGGGGCGTGGGCCGCCATTTTTCGCTTACATAAAACCGGGTTCCATACCAATGCTTAATCGAACGCAGCCGAATCTAAGCTTTGATCTGCGCGGCAGAGAATCCTTTTTTCGCAAGAATTTCTTTAACTCTGCCCTTGTGATTCCCCTGCAATTCAATGAGACCGTCTTTCACAGTTCCTCCGCATGCAAGTCGTGCCTTGAGATAGCTCGTAAGCTCTGCGAGATCTATTTCGTGAGGGTCCATTCCCTCGATGACGGTGACCTCCTTGCCGTAGCGCCTCTTGTTTACCTTCACTGTAATTCTCTGCTGTTCTTTGGCTACTTCTTCACAAATGCATAACTCGCTAGGGAGTCCGCAAACGGTACACATTCCAGAGCTCATGCCTTTTTGGAAACCTCCGATCTCTCGGTATGTATCTAGTTATGTCGCTTCAGATTAATAAACATTAGAGTTGCGTCAGGGGCTTTTTCGGCTTCTTGCCGCCAGACTGAACCGCTTCCAAGGAGCCCCTCACGGAAAAAGCCGTCTTCAAAAAATAGAAAAGGTCCGACGGCACCACAAAGACTGACTAAATCCATTAACAGTCTGCTGCTTTCACTTCTACCTATAAATACATTTTTTACTAATCGTGTTTTATGTGGTGAGCATGCAAGAACTCTCAAAAGACGAAGCCATGGCATTTATCAAAACGAAAAAGTACGGAAACTTAGCCCTGTGCAATAAGAATCAGCCTTATAGCATTCCGATCGTCTACACGCACACCGATACCGCACTTCTCCTCTATCAACGCTCGCGCGGACGAACGCTGGAATATCTTGAAGCAAATCAAAGAGCCTGCTTTGAAATTCACGATATCAAGGGCTTTCTCGACTGGACATCGGTCATCATTGAGGGCTGGATCAGCCGCGTCACCGATCCTGCGGAACTCAGAGAGTCGCTCAGGACGATCGAAAAGAACATCAATTTGATCGATGGGTCATATGAGGAGACCGCACGAGCCATAGCAAGTGGCCGAGTTGGAGGCGTCTACAAGATCCTGATGGAAAAGGTCAGTGGCGTCCAATCCTCAGAATAATTACAGCCGACGAGCCTATAGAAGCATTTTTTCCAAACCAGTCAGAAGGGCGACCCGTGGAGCCACCGTCTAAGTTGACATTTGGCTGAGATAGTCGGCCAACGCTGGGGCCACCCGGTTAGCGGTTCTTCCGGACCTCCGAGCAGCACTTGCTTCCCTCGCTTTATACTCGCATTTGTTAGTCCAAAGAGCCACGCGCTTGGCCAGCTTTTCCGCACCTCGCGGGAATGGCACACCGCTAAAACTACTAAAGGTATATCACTCTAGGCACAAGTCTTAAGACGTCTTGGACTCGCTCTGCATGCGTGTCGGCCTGCAGAAGCTTCAACGGCAAGACGTCCGCGGAGGCGCGATAGAAATGAGGAGGCGCGATGAGCAATAGTCAACTGAATTGGAAGATTGGGGGCGAAGCCGGATACGGTATAATGACCGTCGGAGAGATCTTCTCAAAAGCATTTATCAAAGGCGGTTACTACGTTGTTGCGCACACCGAATACCCTTCACTGATCCGCGGTGGCCATAACACCTTTCAGATCAGGATAGACGCTCGGCAGATACGGGCTCCGATCCAGCCCGTCGACGTCCTTGTTGCGCTGAATGCCGAAACGATAGAACTGGATCTGGACGATCTAATCCCCGGAGGTTTGCTTGTCTACGACGCCGCAAACTCCAAGGTTGCTCCAGCGCGCGAAGACATCACCCGGTGTGACGTGCCGCTCACGAAGCTCATGGCGGACCTGCACCTTCCTAAGGTCGCCATCAACATGGCCGCAATGGGGGCCTCCATTGGCCTGATCGGCTATGAGCTTGCCCTATTGAACGCGGCCATCGAAGACGCGTTTGGACATAAAGGCGAAAAAATCGTCGAACAAAACGTGGGCGCGGCAAAGGCCGGGTACGAGTACGTAACCCGCACCTACCCGGAACCGTACAAGGGCGGCATGACCTCGATGGAAGGGCCGCCCAGAATGACGCTGACCGGGAATGACGCGATCTGCATAGGCGCCCTCAAAGCCGGGATGAAGTTCATCGCCATCTATCCGATGACACCAACGCACACCATTATGACGTACATGGCCGCGCACGCGCGCGAGTACGGCGTTATGATGATACAGCCTGAGGATGAAATTGCCGGGATCAACCTCGCCATTGGCGCCAGCTTTGCGGGAGCTCGCTCAATGGTAGCGACCTCTGGGGGGGGCTTTTCGCTCATGGTCGAGGGGCTCGGCCTCGCAGCTGCGACCGAAACCCCGCTGGTCGTCGTCGAAGGTCAGCGCCCCGGCCCTTCCACCGGGCTCGCGACGCGAACGGCCCAAGGCGACCTGCGGTTCTGCCTCCACGCTTCTCAGGGGGACTTCTTTAGGGTGGTGCTCGCGCCAGGCGACCCCGAAGAGTGCTTCTACGAAACGTTCAGGGCGTTCAATCTCGCTGATGCACTCCAAACGCCGGTGCTCGTCCTGACCGACAAGCATCTGGCGACGTCGTTTTTCGCGACAGAGCCGTTCAATACGGACGGACTACACGTAGATCGCGGGCTGCTGCTTGCGGAGGGCAAGGTACCTCCCGATTTCAAGCGCTATGAGACGACGCCCACCGGCGTATCCGCGCGAACCGTTCCCGGAACCGAAGGCGGCGTGTTCAACGCGAACAGCGACGAGCACGACGAGAGTGGGTATTTTTCCGAAGACGCACCGGTCGTCGCGACGTCCGTCGACAAGCGGTGCAGGAAGTACTTCACCGCCGCCGCGTCCCTTGACGGAATAAAGCTCCACGGCAATCTGTCTTCAAGCACGGTGCTCGTCGGCTGGGGCTCGGCGAAAGGGGCCATCCTCGACGCGATGGATTTCCTTCGAGCGAAAGACGGCATTGATCTCGGGTTCCTACAGGTGCTGTTTATGAGCCCATTCCCCTCGCAGCCCGTAAAAGAGCGCCTAGAGGGCAATCGAGTCATTCTAATCGAAAACAACCGGGGTGCGCAGCTTGGCAGCCTCATAAAGGAGCACGCTCAGATCCGCCCAAATCACACCATTTTGAAGTATGACGGAAGGGCGTTCAACGCGGATGAACTCTACAATCTCATCAAGGAGGTGCTCTGAAATGGAAGACGTGCATCGCTACGACGTGCCCGGCACGTGGCCAACGTGGTGCCCAGGGTGCGGGAACTTCGGGATTTGGAACGCGATGAAAAGCGCGTACGCCAGCACGGACCTCGCCCCCCATAAGACGGCAATCGTGTGCGGCATCGGGTGCTCGGGAAACCTCAGCTACTGGATCAACACGTACGTGCTCCACAGCCTGCACGGGAGGTCTGTTCCGGTGGCACAGGGCGTGAAACTCGCCAACAGGAACCTGACTGTCATCGTGCACGCGGGGGACGGCGACACGTACGGTGAGGGGCTCGGCCATCTTTTGCACGCTGCACGGCGAAACATCGACATTACGGTTTTTGTGCACGATAACCAGGTTTACGGCCTTACGACAGGCCAGCCATCACCAACGAGCTTCAAGGGCACTAAGTGGAAAGTGGACCCGGAAGGCGTCGTTGCTTCGCCTGTCACGCCACTCCCCCTGGCGCTTCTTGCCGGAGCGACCTTTGTCGGGCGCGGCTTCAGCGGCGAGAACAAGCACCTCAGCGACCTTATGACTAAAGCGATCCAGCACAAGGGATTCTCGCTCGTCGACATCGGACAGCCGTGCGTCACGTGGAATCACGTCAACACCTGGAAGTGGTGGAACGACCACGTGTACAAGCTCGACGAAACGGAGTACGATCGCTCCAATTACGAGCTCGCCCTCAAAAAAGCGCAGGAAGTCGGAGACAAGCTTCCCATCGGGGTGCTGTACGAGGCCGACAAACCCACGTTCGACGACGAGTACCGCTCCTTGAACGCCGAGCCCCTCGCACAGGTGCCGATCGACGAGATCGACGTCAGCAAGCTTATGGCGAAGCACCTTTAGGTGCTCGCTTGCCACGAGCCGCGGGCTTGCGAAAGATCAGGACGTACTCGTGCTTGAATAGATAGAACCCGCCCACGAGCGCGCGATACTTCCAAAGGTTGCCGTTCTTTCCTTTGCCCCGCTCGTTGTTGAGAATCTCCTTGACGTTAATCGCCTTGAGTACAAAACCCGCGTCTATGCAGCGCTGCATGCACATAAATCCGAGCGGGACGAGCTGCGAATCCACGTATTTGTCGCCGATCACGAGCGCCATGAACCCAGCCGGCTTCAGCAGCTCATACGCGTGCCGCGCGACCAGACCGATCTTGTCCAGAAAAGCGGCCTCTGTTGACACACGCGACAAGTCGCCATCGCGTTCGCTGAACCTAATGATGTCGTGGTAAGGCGGATGCAAGATAATGCAATCTGCCGCGGCTCCGCCCCATTCTTTAAGCGTGGCGCGGACGCGTTTTGCCGTTAGAGTCGTTGTGGAGTCACCCACGAGCACGGCGACCGGAACGTTGTAGGGGTTCTCAGCGGTGTTTATGCGCTCCAATGAGCGTTCAGCCACGCCTGGATCGATTTCGACGCCGAGTCCGGCGCGGCCGAGCCGCTTGCACTCGATAAGCGTCGTGCCCATGCCGCTGAAGAGGTCAACGACCACCTCGCCGCGCTTCGTGAAACGGGTCAACACCTGATATGGGATCTGTGGGATGAAGTTGCCCCAGTAGTCCCCGACGTGCGGCCCGGTCTTATCGCGCGGGCCGAGGAGCCACAGGGAGTCGAGGATGACGTCATTGTAGTCCTTCCAGCGGCTGAGGTCGATGTCGGAAAACTCGGTTGTTTTTTGATTTCCTTGCATGAACGCGTTCCGCTCGGCGGATACTCCGAAAGCGACTCTTCTCGTACTTTCTTTAGCAAAATGGGAATTGAGGTGTCAGAACGATAAACTTATCTGTTTTGCAAAAGAGGTGAAAAACAGGGCTCGTGGTCTAGGTGGTTATGACGTCGCCTTCACACGGCGGAGGTCGCCGGTTCGAATCCGGCCGAGCCCACTGGTTTTTTGGGGTGCTTTGATGAAATAACGGGCTCCGGGGGGCTTTTTGATTTTGAGTTGTGAGAAGAAGTGTTTTAAGCTCGGCGATTTGTGATTCGAGAGCAGAGAGACGCTTGTCGAGGCTTTCATGAGGCTGTTGTTTTAAAACTTCTTCGCTCGGTTTTAAAACCATGTCTTCCTTTGGCACACCATGTTCTGTCACGATGAGGAATGCTTGTTTTCCCTCGTGTTCAGTCTCAAACACATCAGCTACCTCACCCACAGTATTCACATATCGTTGAGGCAAGCGAAGTTGTGGGTAGTTATTCCCTTTGGCAGATAGCTTGCCGATCTTTGATTTTCCTATAGGTTCCATAATTATCCAGCCGGTCTGTATTTTCTTCTTCTTGCGCGTTGAACCAAAGACTAATCCTTATTCTTTTAGAGCTCTACAAACGCTTTAAGGTTCCTTAAACATGCACCGAGGTGATTTGATGCCCCCAGAAGAATTGTTAACGAAAAAGATTGGTGAGGAATTTACTTGTGTTGGAGAATGGTGGATCCCAGACAAGAAAGAGCAGAATCCGCAGCGCAAATACAGTGGCACACTAGCATTTACGCCAGGTGAAGGCATTGTGCTTAGGATAATGGGTCAATTCGAAAGCGAGAAGCCTTCCGGCCCACTAGACTTCAGCCATTTTAAGATGATCTGCGGTCGATCCACTGAGGATGAGTTAATCTCTCTCTATGAATGCGAGAGTGCGGGATCGTCAATTGGCAAGTTTTCCGCTGAAAGTTACAGTATCAGGGCAGTTTTCGTGAGTAAAGATGCTTGGCTTACTCCAGATGAAGAGATCGTGTTTAAGTCTCTACGTCTTGAGTACAGCCACTTAGGTGAATGGGTCGGGGTGAGCACGATTCGCCCTAAATTTGATCAGTCTGACGAAACAATGAATGTAGGAGTATCTTACGAGCCATCTAAAACATTCCCGCCCATCCAAGTCGGAGATTACGACATTTCCCTTAACTTGGGCTATCTCTTCCAAGTACGTGGCACGCCGATCCAACGTGCAGTTCTTGAACAAGCCACGTCATTTACAATTAAACGGCAAGCATCCAAAGAAATCTCTCTAGACGAAGTTCATAAGCTGGTACGAGGCCTTCAAGATTTCTTGAGCCTTGCGATGTATGATGAGCCAATCTATCCGCTCGTCATCGAGGGGGCAGTAGAAATAGAAAGGGGAACACGACCAGATGTCACCATGAGACTGCTTTACCAGCGACTTGGTACAAGAAAGCCCAGTGACAAGATTTTAACGCACGACACGCCCTTTTCGTACAAAGACGTCGCCGATGTCTGGCAAGGCGCCTTGGGCGAGATGATTTTCGCCAGAGATGAAGAGTTGAAACCCGTATTAAACGAGTTTTTTGCAGAGCATTATAGCCCCTCGGCATTCGTCGAGGATCGATTCATGGCGATCATCCGTGCCATCGAGGCGTTTCATAGGCGAACGTGCGAAACGGATTCCTACGTTGAGAAGAAGGTGTGGAAAAAAGACTACTGCCCCGCACTTTACAAACAGGTGGAGCATGCCGTGAAGGAAGTCCCGCTTTCAGGAAGTCTGCGTGAGAGTTTTCTGGCAAGCCTCAAGAGCCGGGTCGAATATGCATATCAGTACTCATTAAGAAAACGACTCGATAATCTTTTTGACTCCGAGTACGGGGAAGATTTCTTAACTCTGTTCGCTGGGAAACGGGGGAAAGAAAGACTGAAAAACGCGATGGAAGAGGCGGAGACTGCAGAAGAGCAAGAAACAAAGCGGAAGCAGTGGATCAAGGAGCAGAGAGGTGATTTCGTGTATGCGACTGTAAAAGCGCGAAACTGGTTTACTCATTTTGACGAAGACGATAAGCCTGAGGCCCTTATCGGTGGGCCCGGGCTAGAATGGCTAAATCGAAAACTAAGACTCTTTATGGCAGCACTGCTGCTTGATCGTATAAATGTACCCTCGGAACAGGTCAAAAATATCTTCAGACATCATAAATTCAGTTACTTGCAAAAAACTGACGAGATCGAAAGCCTACGCTGATTAGTTTCATTAGCATCACCTGAGACGCAAACCAGTTTGCAGGTGCGCACAAGCACGTTTCGAAAAGTAGGTCTTTGATGTCTCCGCGCTTGTGCCAGTTAGTTCACTAGACTCGCGTAGGAGCCTGATAATGGGTAGGCATGAGTAGGCGTTGAGCTTTAAACGTTTATCGTGCGCGCGCAGATCGGTTGCATACGTCATTGGAGGGGGCATTCAAGCATAACCGTTGCGATTCGCCGTAGCTGCGTTTCAAGGCTTTTTAAGGCACACCCGTGCTTTTGCCATCACGCTTCTGAACGGGCCTTAGAAATCAAAGGAATTCGAAAAATAGATAATATGCTAAGAGCTAAAGCGAAGGCGAAAGGAACATGTCAAGCGATAAATGCTCTGCACAGTCATCATCAGTCACAAGAAGTGCCCGCCTGTTATCCTGCTCAGTCTCAAATATTTCGGCGACCTTCCCAATTTCATCTGCGAAGGTCTTTGGCAGCCTAATAAGTGGGCAAACGACGCCCGCTTTGGCATTCAACTTCGTGACCTTGATTTTCCCGTATATCGCATAGATCCCTCAACCCGCTTGACGAGACGTGCCGCGCCGCGTTATGAATTCTCTACCTGCCAGAGCGCTTGCGCGAGCATTTCATACACTTCCGCCGTTTGACCCTGATGGGGCATCCTGCCCAGCTGCTCTGCAGCTTCCGCAAGTCGTCTTAGCACATCGGGAATAGCTCTCTCTGGAATGGATGACACACGCGCACCGCGATAGTTGCTGAGGATAGCTTGGATGGCTTTCGGGAGACGTTTTACGTCTATATTGCCATCCTCTAATAGGTAGGGCAGTTTCCATGTCGTTGGGCGATTTGCATCTCCGACGTAAGCAAAGCACTGTGCGGGGAGGCAATATTTTGGATGAAGCAGTTGAGGATTTGAACCTTCTTCGATGTTCTCGACTCGTGTGACTGATCCTGACTCAAGGAGTGTAAGCGGCTCATCCTGCGACCCTATGCGCGGTCGGTAGACGCCGTGCTCGCTAAGCCACCACAAGTCACTGTGGGGCTCCTTAGATTCCAAAGAGACGAAGACGCGGTCATGTAAGCCCCCCTCCTTGATGTTAGCGGCATAGAACATCACCCCATCGCTGACGGCAATGCACGCCACTTTTTGCTCGTCTGCATAGCGCCGCGCCTGTTCAAGGGCGCGATGCACAGCAGCTCGGTTCCATGCAAGGGCACCGGGGCGTTTCGTCTCGACGATGCAATACTTGATTCCAAGACGCGTAACGACGATGTCAGCGTAGTCGACCTGATTGTTTATGTCACCAAGATTCCATCCGAGGGCTATCGTGAAGAGGTCTTCAACTATGTTCTCGGCAACGCGCTCTGATGCACCGCCAAAGCGGCCTTGCTGTCGAAGGCGCTCGCCTCTTTTCGCGCTGAAGATCGGCCAGTTTGCCTTCAAGTGTGTATCAAAGCGCTTGTACGAGGCGAGATCTCGATAAGGCATCGTTATCTCTTTTCAAATAGTCGAAAAGGGTAAAGCGTTTTTCATTTGAGTCTCGTTCAATCTTGATGGCCTAGTGTTTTCACTTTCTGTACGTGCTTGCAGTTGGGTTATCACCCTTAGCACGAATGCGCCGCATGTGCGAGCAATCCATCCCCAAACCCATGCAGACAATCGGAAACAGGCCCTCTACAACCTTTTTGCCGCCTACCTTCACACGGTGCCACTCGAACAACTGATAGAAAGCGTTGAACAGGCCCGGCGAGACGCTAAACTACGGTATGTGGTAATCTACGGAGCGGCCTGCAGCTACTGCCTAGGTAGGGCCAAACGTCTTGAAGGGTCATATTTGCGAACGTTTGCGCTTGAGTTGAAGGAACAGATTGCGCAGACCCTAGCCACGTTTGTTGCCTCGATTCTAGCTGGGCCACGTAGACGCATAGACGCGGAAAGTGCTGGTGAGCCCCCCCTCCGCCAAATCATTGACGTGTTGCAGCAGGTGATGTGCACACACGACGCAGAGAAGCTTGCAATTTCTGTGCTTGAAATCTACGAAGGCGGTTATCGCGAAGCTCGAAGTTCAAAGCGATGAAATTCTTGGTTCGCGACAACTAGATGTTAGTCAATGAGGCTCAAAATCTTTTTTGTGCAATAAGGGTTATCTTTCTGACGAGCTAGAAAAAAAACGTTAACACTAGCCGTTGTCAAATTGGAACTGCCCTTCATCATATTAATTGGATCTACTCAAGCTCCCCACAAGTAAATCGACGTGCCTTTGTTGCTTGGAACTGCCTCACCATATCCTCGACAGGGTCTATCACTTGCGTTTTGAGCGCGTGACAGAGCTGTCGAGAATCGTCATAACGGAAGATTTTGTTGTCGATCCACTTGTACTTCGTCAGTGGGTCAAGCATCCTCACTTGTTTTTGGCTAGATGATTTGTCGATAATCAGCTTCACAGGTACTTCCCAGTGTGGCACGATCGTGGCCAGTTCGACTAGAACGCCTTTAGGGTTACTAACGTCTGCAATGACGAAGCGAGAAAGCCCCACGAGTATCTGCACGGTCTCCATAAGATCCCGACTTTTTGGGTCGAAGTCGAACATAACCGGGATATATTTGCCCTTCCCTTCTTCATCCTTGTAGGCTTGCAACTCTTTTTGAACTGCTTTAAGTACACCGTACCGCTTCTTTGTGAAACGGCCCAAGATAAGCACGACTTTTGATGTGGATTCTCGTATGATTTCGCGGAGTTTCTCGTGTTGCCTAATCATGTAAATAAAATGGGCAGTTTCGAGCTTATCGACCGTAAATTCCGGCTCGTCTGGTAGGTCTGGTCGGCTAATTGCTAAATTGTCTTGTTCTTTCGGTTCACCCTTGACATCCCACACAGCTGTGCTGTAAACTTTGCAGTTACTGAGTGTTGCGTTAGTAAAATCAGTCTCCCGTAGAACGGCTCCGATTAGGTTGGCGCCTTTAAGGTCAGCCCCCTTGAGCTTAGTACCCCACAGATACGCCCCCTGAAGATCGGCGCCTCGCAGGCTAGCGCCATTAAGAGTAGTTGTTGCAAGATACGCGCCTCTAAGTTTCGCCCCGTCGAGGCAAGCACCTGTTAGGTTAGCATTCCAAAGATCTGCACTTATAAGCTCAGCAAGTTGAAGTTGTGAGCGTTTAAGCTGAGCGTTGTATAAATCAAGCCTTACACTCCTTGCATTTCTAAGGCAAGCATCGTTAAGGTTGGCGTTTTGAAGATAAGCATAACCAAGGTAAGCTTGGTAGAAGTGTGCTCTCTGAAGCTTAGCGTTAACTAGCTGCGCCCGATGGAGGCTAGCTCCGTCAAAGTTGGCTGCTTGAAGACGAGCATCATCGAGATAAGCGCCGTTAAGCTTGGCGCCTTGAAGATTTATGTTCTTAAGATTTCTCCTCTCCAAATGAGCTTCTATAAGATCTGGCGTTATTTCGGGATTATGTTCTCGCCAGCTGTTCCAAGCACTAACCCCTTGCTCAAGGATTTCAAGATGTGAATTGTTAACCATACAATTTCTGGTATATGAGATGCCCTGCTTAGATAAAAGCAGAACATTCTAAGCCGACAGTAAAAGAACCTGGAGTTCAACTGACTACATTTTTGCAAGCAATTCTTTCTTCTTCTGTTGAAACTCCCCCTCTGCCAAGATTCCTTGGTTTATAATGCCTGGGGGCTTTTGTATTTGCCACGGAACGTCGTCTGGTAAGGCTTGCATCGGCTGCTCTTTTAACCCGTTGTAAGTGTTTCGCCAAAAATAGGGCTCTTGCTAACGAAAGTGTATGCGTTCAATCCTATTTTTTCGCGTTCCGGGTCATCAGGGTTTTTTCTGCAAACGTCTGATCCACCATGTTCAAGCGTTGCTCTTTTGCAGTACCTTATATTTGCTTTTTCACTAGGCATCGTTAGCGCCTTTGCGATCAACTTCATCTCATATACTTCTTTACGAAAATTGCTATTAATGCGGCCCACAAAAAAGCCCCAAAAGCTGCTTCAACGGCTACAGAAGCTTCTGGTATCCAAGGCTTGATACTAGAGATGCCGTATCCTGGCGCAATTATTGTAAAAAAGCTGAACAGCCCATTGTTTTCAAGACTATTAAAGCTGAGCGCTGTTTGTTGATTATAAAGGTAATACAGTCCGAAAACGACTATGACTATTATGTACGTTCCCACAAGCCTTGAAAAACGAACGCCATATCCAAAACAGTATTCGACAACAAGAGTGGTGAGGTATCTAGCAGACCTACTGATGAAGGTTCCTAAGTCTTCTATTAAGAATCGGGCGCGTTTTTTTCGTCGCCGCCATGGCTCTTTAATGTAAGCCACATGCAAATAGTCAGCTTGCAAAGACCGTGTCAAACCTCGAGCTGAGCTTGAAAGAAGTTTCAGACTTTTCTTTCTTTTTGCTTCCATCTCGCAATAGTAGTAATCATCGGCAGATGCTCTGTCCCCCAGTCGTTCACAAATTTGCTTTGCCGTTCGACACGCTATTTCCTGGGCGTCCGGCTGCCAAAACTTCGTTTTCTTGAAATTAGCCTCACCTCCTATCTTTGTCATATAGAGTGAAACATCTCCGCCTATTTGAGCACGCTCAAACCAAGCGCTGGCTCCTATTTTTGCCTCGGATAGAACAAGCTCCCCCCATATCGTTGCGGCGTTAAAGAAGATACTGCCCTTTATTGTAGCGTTATACAGGAAAGCGTCGTGAACTACCTTGACGGCAGTGCAAAAAAGACTCCCGCCAATGACAGCTGACTTAAACCATATATCCCCTTTTATTTTGGCGAAAGAAAGCGAAACGTCTCCGCCCACTTCTGCACCTTCGAAGTTGACACTGCCATCCGTTTCAGCGGGAATACTTTCAAATAGAAAGTTTCCACCGAGCTTGGTATTGCGAAAATCAATCCCCCTTCTAACTTTTGCTTTATAGAAATGCGTATTTCCAAGAATTTGCGCATTGTAGAACCGGGCGTCTCCTATCTCAACGTCATTGAAAATCGCATCGCCCTTGATGACAGCGCCTTCAAAACATAGGCCGTACGAAATCTTCCGATCGGAAAAATCGATTTCCCGCAGAACTACGCCAGTGAAATCATAGTTGTTTTTTGCTATTCTTTCATTTAATTTGGCAGTTTTTAGCTGGCTTAATGCTTGAAAAGCCTCGCTCGCCGTATCCTCAGGGAAATCGGTATGAAGCACACAATAAGCGGATGTTCCCCAAGCCTCTTCCGCACACCACCGCTGCCCCGGGAGGCGTTCGTATTTGCATATCATTTTGTATGTTGTCGAAGCCCTATGTAGCTTATTTTAACTCGAAAAGCACGCCACTTCTTTTGCGCGAGCACCGAAATGCAGTTTGATACAACATACTTCATCTCATAACTCAATACAGCACACCGCCCTCAGTCGAAATAACGTTTGCTGTTGTTCCTTGTGTTGTGGCACTAGGAGAAGCCGCACCGAGCACCGCTGCGGTATAATCTGCCATCAAGATGGGCAACCTAATTTCTTCGGTACGTCTCCCATAAGGCGGAGCAATGCTGGGCGTTATTGTCGGCAAATACCTGCAGTGTAACCGTCGCACAGGTTGCCCTTTGATGTAGTGCAATAATTGCTTTGCAGGCCACTCCTTGGGCCGTCACTTAGGGGGTTGCAACCTTTCTATGGTTGCCTCTCAACGGGGTTCAAATTGAACGCCGTTAGCCAATTTGGAAAACGAGGAGGCCGCTACTAAGGGCATTTTCAAAGTCAGCATATAACACTCGAACGAGACCCGGCGGCGTCGGTCTTCGCCCGCCGTGGTGTTGACCCATCTGTGCCCGTTTCACGCGAGTAGAAGGTGATTGCAGTATATTTGGAGTTCAGCAGTAGGCGTTTTCGCTATCGTTGACCCGTTGCCTTCGCACACCCAATGGTAATGTTGTTCCTAATTATGCATCATCGATACCGCTAGTAACTTTGGCTCTTATAGTAACGCCTACACCGAACCACACCGAAGCCGAAAATATAACCGCTTCAGTTATGCCGATTGGTGCATAGTAGAGGTTTTAACCGCATGCGACCACTGACAACAGCTCAAAAATCGCGGAGCGCGTGGCGGCTTAAGTTCCTTTATTCTAATAAGGTGCCTGTATCGTAAGAAACTGAAGGATGTTGTCGTACTGCGTGATCTCATAAAGCGTGTGTGGGCCCGTCGCAGCAGCCGATGTTGACCACTGCTGGAAGGTTTGCGGATCGTGACCCAGAGCGATAGGGTAAGTATCTAGTGCACTGTTGTAGGCAGTACTCATTAAGACGTAATTGGTCTTGTCTAAGGCGTTCAGGTAATTCGTAGCGTCTTGTGTTGTAGGGAATGCGATTAGCGTTTCGTTATCCGACCACGTGCTTTTAGTACCATTCTGCTCTTGTTTAAGGCTGGTCGAAAGCATGGTTACGCTGTTGTCGCTGTTCCATATCACGTTCCATGCCTCAAGCTTCCAACCAATAAGGTTGTTCTTATTATTCTCAGATAGGCTCACGGATTGTTCAAGAACAGCGTTATGCCCGCTCGGTGTTGCCGTTGCTTCCGGCGTTGGCGTTGGTTGTACTGATGGCGTAACTGTTGGCTGCACTGTCGATGTTGAGCCAAAGAACTCGATGACCATATACGGTGCGCCGCTTGCGAGTTCAATTACGCCCGCTCCAACTGGTACACTGTTATACAGCATCGTTCCAGTGCCAATCGGTAGCGTCGAGATAGCTGTCGCTGAATCCCAGTTGTTGCACGAAGGATATTGCAACGCTACGTGCGAGACGCCGGCGGTTCAAACGGTCTTTCTATTAATATTTGCAAAAGCCCTTCATACGCTTCGCGGGCTACGTCTAAGGCATCTTTTGCATTAAATCGCTTGAAGCCAAAGTCTATTTCATCGCCAC
>Ga0224557_1002434_pt1 | contig 15850 bp, 14 predicted proteins | sample 714S31014metaG_FD_180677 | JGI IMG/M metagenome (GOLD analysis project Ga0224557, IMG submission 180677) | Peat soil microbial communities from Stordalen Mire, Sweden - 717 S3 10-14 | ecosystem: Environmental > Terrestrial > Soil > Wetlands > Peat | place: Sweden: Norrbotten County, Stordalen...
ATGGGCGCCGCCTGTGTCGTCGGCATTGTAGCGCGGCTCGATGAAACAGTAGTTCGGCAGGGCTTGCGGATTCTTGCAGTCGTTCAGGAAATCGTCGTACAGGCCGAAGTATTCGGTCTGATTGCCCAGCAATTCTTTGAAGGTCAGGGCCATGGTGTAGTCCTGATAGTAGATTTTGGCGGAGACCTGCTGCTGGTTCAACACTGAATAGATGGTGTGCAGATTGCCGAGGAAAGGCGGCCCCACAGCGGAGCCCATCGACGTGGCCGCATGCGCGAAAGAGCGGTTGGGCAAGGTGGGTCCCGGCACTGACGAAAACCAGCGATCGCAGACCGCATAGTTCTTCGCCAGGTAGGTGAGGTTGGGAAGCGTTTGCGGGGAGAAGCACTTCATCACGTCCTTGGCGCGATTGGGATCGCCGCAGACCTGGAAATAGCTTTGGATGAAGCCCTGCATGGGGGGCGCGGTACCCGGCGTGGCTTGCTGATTGGAAAAGATCTGGACGTTGACGTCGAACAGCTCGTGCCCCGGATCGGGCTCGTAGTCGCCGATGTATTGCGCATTATTGGAAACCTTAACCGGCGCACCGGTGGTGTCCGGATTGGTTTCCGCGCCGGTAAGTCCGTCGATGCCCGGAATACCGGAAAAGCCAAGCATGTGATCGAACGAACGGTTCTCCAGCATCAGGACGATGAAGTGCTCGATCCGGTTGTCATTGAATGGCATATTCCCCCCGCATCATTGAATAGTGACAGAAGGGGCGGATATGTTTCAAGTGGGCCGGCCTCCGTCGTCTTCCCAGCGGGCAAGGGCCAGCCGCTCGGGTTCGCGCAGGCCGGCGCGGTCGTAGTAGCGGCACCAGGCGATGGTGCGGCATCCGCGGCAGTCTTGCAAGGACTGCGAGTATTCGGCGAAGAGGAGGCAATGGCCCTGGCGCACAAAGGTGGCGTTGTGGCGAATCATGACGGGCTTGTAGGCGCAACCGTTCCCTTACGGTCGCGGCTCGGAACGGTCGCGGCTCGGAACCTGCTGACGGGGCTGCGGTCTGGTGGATGGGATCGGCGCAGGGGGCCGCGCGCAGGGCGATGGCGCGGACGCGCAGGCCGTGGCGCGGGGAGTTCATGGAGACACCGGCCTTCCCCTCAGATGTTTTTGGCCCCGTAGATTTCTGCGCGTTGAGGCAATTGGCCTCGATTTGTTTTTCATTTTTTCAGTTGCCATAGCGATTTTGAACGTGCGAAGCCAATTTGGTCCTGGCTGCGCCCGTTTTTGTTCTCCTGACCGAATGATAGGCCGCGGATGGGAGAGAACCGGGGGGCAATTCCGGCAAGTTATTGGCTTGACGGGGAAAACTATTTGGTGTAGCGTGTCACCGAGATTTCACGCTGGGTCGGGCGAGCGGGTCCAGGGGACCCGCGCAGGCTGAGAGCTAGCTGGAGCGCAAGATCGGCGGCCAGCACCCCTCCGACCCGCAATTGGCGCGCGAAGACCGGTAGCCAGTACCAGCCCGCCAGAACAACAGTACAGTACCCCTTGTCCCGCGCGTGAAAAAGCGCACAATGCACTGGATATTCTGGTATCTTAGCCTGAGCCCCTTTTTGCGGGCGTGGAGGCCCAGCATGAAAAGCTCACGAATCAGCCGTGTATCCGGGGCCAGTTGTCTGGTGCGCATGCTGCTGTGCGCGTTGGTTTTGTTTGCCGGTTCGCTCCCGTTGGGGGCAGTCACAAACGTCACGCTGAATGGACTCACTTCGCCCACCGCGGCCGACACGAACGTAACCAGTGTTACGGTCATCGGGCATGGTTTCCCGAGCGGAACGATCCCGCCTGCTAACGTAACTGTAACACTCAACCCCACAACCTCTGGCGGCGGGCCAACCGGCACCACCACGGCTACGGCTGTCACGGTTGAATCGGGCACCACGGAATACGTCACGTTCAAGGTTCCCACCTCTGTCACGGTTTCAGCCGCGACGTCTTACCAGGTTTCCATTTCCGGCACCACCTCCACCGGCAACGCCTTTCAGAGCGTCAACAGTTCGACGCTAACCGTCAACGCTCCCGTGGCGATCACCACCAGCTCACCCCTTCCTATGGGCGTGGTTTCCGACAGCTACTCGCAGACTTTGACCGCTACTGGCGGCAGCGGGACCTACGCCTGGGCGTTGACCGCGGGGACTTTGCCCGGCGGCCTCACGTTGAACACGGCGAGCGGGGTAATCAGCGGCACGCCCACCGCGTCAGGCACCTCACACTTCGAAATCAAGGCTACCGACAGCCTGCACATGCCCGCTTCCAAGGAATTCGCGTTAACCATCAACCACGCGCTTGTCATCACCACCAGTTCACCCTTGCCGGCGGGCGCGGTCGGCTCAAACTACTCGCAGGCTTTGACCGCTGCCGGCGGTAGCGGCACTTACACTTGGGCGGTGGTCGCGGGGAGCTTGCCAGGCGGTCTCACGCTGAATGCGGCCACCGGCGTAATCAGCGGCCAGCCAACCAACACAGGCACCCCCAAATTCGAAATCAGGGTTACCGACGGTAACCAGGATACGGCCGCCAAGTTATTCTCCCTGACCATCAACGCGGCGATCGTCATTACTACCGGCTCACCGTTGCCGACGGGCACCGTAGGAGTGAACTATTCGCAGGGCTTGGCGGCTACTGGCGGCAGCGGGACCTACACCTGGGCGGTGAGCGTGGGATCTTTGCCAGGCGGTCTTACGTTGAATGCGGCCACGGGGCTGATCAGCGGCCAACCTACTATGGCCATTGCCTCGAACTTCACGATTCAGGCGACCGACACCAATCAGGCCACGGGGTCCAAGCAATTTGCCCTGACCGTCAATGCGGCGATCGTCATCACTACCAGCTCACCGCTGCCGCAGGGCACGGTGGGCGTGAACTATTCGCAGACGGTGGCGGCGACGGGAGGCAGCGGGACCTACACCTGGTCGGTGAGCGTGGGATCCTTGCCCGCCGGTCTCACGTTGAATGCAACCACCGGCCTCATCAGCGGCCAACCTACCACGGCCATCGCCGCGAACTTCACCATTCAGGCTACCGATACTAACCAAGCCACGGGATCCAAGCAATTTGCGCTGACCATCAACCCGGCGATTGTCATCACCACCAGCTCGCCCTTGCCGACGGGCACGGTGGGTGTAAGATATTCGCAGACCTTGGCGGCTACTGGCGGCAGCGGGACCTATACCTGGGCGGTGAGCGTGGGCTCATTGCCAGGCGGTCTCACGTTGAACGCAACCACGGGGCTGATCAGCGGCCAGCCCACTGCGGCGGGCACTCCCAGCTTTACGATCCAGGTGACCGATAGCAATCAGGCGACCGCTGCCAAGGCGTTTTCTGTAACCATCGACGCGGCGCCGACGATCACGACTCCTTCACCATTGCCAGCGGGCCAGGTAGGGATCGACTACTCAGAAACCTTAACGGCCACCGGTGGAAGCGGGCAATACACCTGGTCGGTGAGCGCGGGCAGTTTGCCAGCCGGCCTCTCGCTGAATTCAGGCACGGGCTTGATCGGCGGTTTGCCCACCACAGCAGCCACATTCAACTTCACCATCCAGGTGACGGACAGCAACCAGGCGACTGCAAGCCAGGCGTTTGTCCTGACCATCAATCCCGCGGCCCAGATCACCACGGTCTCGCCGAACTGGGGGAACGCGGGGAAGACCCTGCAAGCGACCATTACCGGAGCCAACACGAACTTCGTGCAGGCGACGACGACAGCCAGTTTCGGACCGGGCGTCTCGGTGGGAGGCGCCGCGGATGGGCAGCCGGGGCCGGTTACGGTCAATAGCCCGACCAGTGCCACTGCGGAACTGGCCATCAGCATTACAGCGACAACCGGACCCCAAACAGTGACGGTCGCGACAGGCATGCAGCAAGCGTCTCTGGTGAACGGCTTTACGATCTATTCGGCCGTGCCGACGCTGACCGTCCTGCATAGTTTCGCGGGGGCCCCCAGCGACGGGGCCAATCTCAAACGAGGTGTGCTGATCGGCAGTGGTGGCGCGCTCTACGGTGCCACGGTGTTCGGCGGGTCTTTGAGCAACAACGGCATTGTGTACTCGTTGACACCGCCATCGGGGGGCGGCTCGTGGACCGAGGCCGTCCTACACGATTTCGCCGGCTTCCCCACCGACGGGGCCGAACCCGATGGAGATTTCGTAAGCGACAACAGCGGAGTGCTGTACAGCACGACGTCGATCGGCGGGAGCTACAACAGCGCGCAAAAAGGCCTCGGCACGGCGTTCTCGTTGGCGCCGCCATCGGGGGGCGGCTCCTGGACTGAGACGCTTCTTCACCAGTTCAGCGGCTCGCCGGCCGATGGGGCGAATCCCTACGCAGGCATGGTGATGGACAATAACGGGGTGTTTTACGGTACGACGTTCAACGGCGGGGCTTCGAGTGACGGCTCGGTGTTCTCGCTGACCAACTCGGGAGGCACCTGGACCGAGACCGTTCTGCACAGCTTCAGCGGCAGCGATGGCGCCAATCCTCACGCCAGTGTGCTGATCGGCGCCGGGGGCGTGCTCTACGGCACTACCTACTACGGGGGAACCTCAAGCGATGGCACGGTGTTCATGCTGACACCGCCGGGCACTCCAGGCGGCGCCTGGATGGAGACCGTGCTGCACAATTTTACCGGCAGCGACGGGGCCAATCCCCACGCACCTGTAATAATCGACAGCAACGGGGTGCTCTACGGCACCGCCTTGATGGGGGGAAGCTCGGGCGATGGCACGGTGTTCACGTTGACGCCGCCGGGCACTCCAGGCGGCGCGTGGACATTCGCGCTTCTACATACTTTCACGGGGCCTCCCGGCGACGGGGGCAGTCCCCGAGCCGGTTTGGTGTTCGGCGCCAGCGGGGTGCTTTACGGCGTCTGCGCCAACGGCGGAAGTTCATCCTTTGGTACGGTGTACTCGTTGACGCCACCGGCGTCTCAAGGAGGCTCCTGGACCGAGACTATCCTGCACAACTTCATCAGCAGCGACGGGGCCAATCCGTATGCGACCCTGGTGATCGACGGCAGCGGGCTGCTTTACGGCACGACCTATAACGGTGGCAGTGCGAACGTGGGCACGGTCTTCACCGTAACGCCGTGAGCGTGCGCGCTGGCGGCGAGCCCTGAGGATTGATCTATCCAGCCCCTCTCTCCGGAAGGGCAGAGGGTTGAGTGTCTCCGATACGCGGTGCCAGTCTGGCCCGCGACCACCCCTGATCCGGGCCTGTTGGCGGGCGGATAGATAGTACCGCGCCCCATACCCGTTTGTGCGCAGTGCCATCTCCCACGCCGGCGGGTGCACCGATCCGGTATTTGCCGCGGGTGCAAGGCCGACATGGACCTGGCGGCGCGTGTGCGCGCAGTGCGTGCGGAACTGGGGCCGGACGCCTCGCCCGAGCAGATAACCGAGCGCATGAAGCAACTTGATGAAGACCGTAGGCGCCGTCGCCTCACGGCTCGCGTGCGGCGCGTGATGGAGATCGTGGCGTGAACTCTCCAGCGCGAAGTGCGGGGCTTAAGCCCCGCGCGGGATAAATCCCGCCCTCCACGACCCTGGGTTTCTGCTGCTGGTGATGGCCCCCGGCCGTTGCTGCGATAAAAAGAGGCGGCCTGAGAGGCCGCCGCAGGCGAGAGCCTGCCCCACTAAGATGGCACGTCCATCCAGGCGCGCGCGGCCGTCGAGGCCAGTTCGGCGTCGAGGATCTGCAATTGGCGCAGGCCGTCCACGAACTGCGGATACTCGATGGGCGCGGAAGCATCTTCCACGGAGCGATAGAAGCGGCGGAACAACTGCTTGAAGGTGTCGTCGTAACCTTCGCTGTGACCGCCCGGCAGATCGGCGTAGGGGCGCGCGGCTGGCAGCAGCAGCGAAGGGTCCTTGATGACGATCTCGTTGGGCGTATTGCGGTGTCCGATCCACAACTCGTCGGGCCGCTCCTGGTTCCAGGCGACGGAAGCCTTGCTGCCGTAGACTTCCAGGCTCAGACCGTTCTTGCGACCCGCGTTGACCTGGCTGGCGGTGAATGCGCCGCGAGTGCGGTCGCCCATGCGGAACAGCACCGCGCCGAAATCCTCGGTGTCGATGGGCACTTCGTCATAGTCTTCCGGGTTCAGGGTTTTGCCGGCGAAGGTCTCGATGGACTTCTTGGGCCGCTTGCGGGTCTTATGGAACGTCTGAAGATCGGCGCACACCGACGTGATGCGCTGGCCGGTGACATGTTCGGCCATATCGCACCAGTGCGAGCCGATATCGGCCATGCAGCGCGACGGGCCGTTGGATGTGGAATCGATGCGCCAGTTCCAATCGGTGTCGTAGAGCAGCCAATCCTGCGAATAGCCGCCTTGCACCACCAGGATCTCGCCCAGTTCGCCCGCTTCGCGCATACGGCGCATTTGCTGCACGATGGGGTAGAAGCGCAGGTTGTGGAACGTGCAGTTGCGCAGGTTCTTTTCCTTGCGAGAGCGGCCAGCTTGCGCGCGTTCTCGACGGACGTGGACAAGGGTTTCTCGCAGATCACGTGCTTGCCCGCGTTGAGCGCGTCGGTCACCATGGGGAAGTGCAGCGCATTCGGCGTGCACACGTGGACCACATCCACTTCGGGATCGTCCAGAATCAGGTGGTAGTCGCTGGCGGTCTTATCGACGTGGAACTCTTCGCCCAGGCGGCGAGCCTTCTCTTTCTGGCTCTCGCCGATGGCGTAGACCTGGACGAAGCCCAAGCGGCGAATCCCTTCCAGGTGCACGCGCCCCACGAAGCCCGTGCCGAAAACCGCAGCTTTCAGTCTATGAATCATAATTTGCCTCTTTTCCGAAGCGACTAATTTAACGCAATTACTGATAGAGTGGTAAACAAGATGGTGGTCCGCATCCGCTTTGGAAAGGGTTCGAAAGTGGAGCGCAAGCGGCGCAAGAACCGGCGGGTGGCGATGGCGTTCGCGTCGTTGCTGACGCCCGGGGCAGTGATGGCGGCGGCACTGGGCATCTGGCGGCTGGCGGAGGACCCTCACTGGGCCAGCGACTTCGCCATCCGCAAGGGCTTGTTCTCGCACTGGCAGGTGTGGTTCGCTTTCGCCGGATTGCTGCAGACCGGATCGTACCTTTTGAACCGGTACGGGCGAGCGGAGGACAAGGCTATCCGATGACCACCGCTTGACCGCTTCGTGGCTTGCGCGGGGTAGCTTCGCTCGCTGGCGGGTCTGGAGACCCGTCGCAGGCGTGGACGCCCGCCCAGCTTGGTAAGCTGCGGCCGATTGTCAATCGGCCAAAACGGCGGTAGCCAACCGCCGCGCGCCCAACATGGCATCCTGCAACACAAATTGACACAAGCGGGACAGGTGTTGCATTGATTAAGGTATGCCGATCCGCACCAGCTTGAACGTCTCGCTCACCCCGGAACTTGAGCAGTTCGTCCAGTCCCGCGTGGCCTCCGGCCGGTATCAGACCGCCAGCGAAGTGGTTCGCGAAGGACTGCGCTTGCTCGAGGAACGCGAGCAGGCGCGCGCGACTGCCCTGAAAGAGCTTCGGGCCAAGATCAGGCGGGGCGTCGAGCAGGCCGACCGCGGCGAGTTGCTGGATGGAGACGCCGTGTTTGAAGAGATCCGGCAAATAAGCGCCCGTCGCCGGGCAAACGGCAAATGAGCCGGCGCCGGCGGTTTTTCCTCACGCCGGAGGCGCGGGCGGACCTGATCGGGATCTGGGACCATATCGCCGAACACAGCATCGACGGCGCCGACCAGGCATGCGCGTCCGCCGATGTGAGTAAAGATCGCCAAGACTGCTTGCCGGTCGATAATGAACGTACGCACCCACGTGACATCGCTCCGATCCTTCCGTGAAGTCGTGCAGGCAGCTTCAATATTATCTTTGCGCGATCCTGGTCGCATTTGCACCTCCCCCGGCGGCCTGGACCGCCGGGATCTTCGATGCGTTTGCTGTGCTACTTGACGGTGAATTTCACGGCGGTACTGTTCGTCAACGAGCCGGAGACGCCGGTAAAAGTGATCGTGTAGGTGCCCGGCGCCGTGTTATGCGGGAACAGGACTAAAGTTGCGACGAATGCTCTTCCGTTGACCTTCACCGATTGCGGCACATCCCGGCAGGTGAAGGCGGCGGGACCACCCCCGCAGCTTAGCGTCACGGTGCCGTTGAAACCGTTCACCGATTGCAACTCCAGAGCGGCCACGCCGGGCAGGCCGGCGTGCACGGTTTCCGACGATGGAATCGGGGTGATCGTGAAATTGGCGGGCGGGGCCAGCACTGTAGAGCTTTGCTGGACCGAGGGAGCCGCGGCGTACACTGCGTTACCAGGCTGCGCAGCCTGTATGGTACAGAGTCCGGCGTGAATCAGCGTAGCGGTCGAGCCCGAGACCGTGCAAACCGGCGCGGTCAGCGAGGTGGAACTTACCGGCAATTGGGAGCTGGCGAAGGCCACCAAGGCGACCTGCGTCCCCTGCACTTGGTTCGGAATAGGGATGAAGGTGATGGTCTGGGGCAGTTGGGTCACGGTTTGGGCGATCGCATTTGAACCGCTGGCGAGGAAGTTGGCGTCCCCGCCGTAGCTGCCTGTGATGGAGTGCGTGCCGGCGGCGAGAGCGGTGGTGGTTGAGTAGGCTGCCACGCCGGCGGAGAGCGTGCTCGCGCCGATGGCTGCCGCTCCGTCGTAGAAGGTCACCGTGCCCGTGGGTGTTCCGGCGCCCGGCGCTACGGCCGCAACAGTCGCCACAAATGTCACGGGAACTCCGAATGGAGACGGATTCTGAGAGGAAGCGCCGTCGTCGTTCCGGCCTGGTTCACCAGTTGGTTGACCGGTGTGGATACGCTGGGAGCGAAGGTAGTGTCTCCGGAGTAGCTGGCCGTGATCGTCCGCGGGCCAGCCGTCTGGAACGTTAACAGGCAGGAACCGTTGGGTAGGATGCCGGTGCAACTCTCACCCGGAGTGGCCGTTACCGTGACGGAGCCGGTAGGCGCCGGCGGGGGCGACACGGTGAAGTCGACGGTCACTGCTTGCCCCACGGAGCCGGAATGACTTTCAACGGCCGCCCGCCATCGGCGGAGACTACCGCCAAGGTCGACGGCTCATACTGCGTATTCAGATGCGAATCCGCATTTGGCGCAGACGATCGTTGTTTGTCGTCTGCGCACCGTGCTCGAACTCGGCAGGCCACGAAAAACGATGGCCTGCCCCACAGCTAATCTGCTGTACAGTTATTCCTTGGACACTGCACCCTAGCGGTTCTGTGTGTCCGCTTTCGGAACCGGACGTCCCGCAGGCGGACGCGGGGCCGCGCCGTCAACGGACCTGCGATAATCGGCACAATATGCTACATTGCCGCGAGGTCAGCAAGCGATTTGGGGAATTCGCCGCCCTCGATAATATCTCCTTCGACCTGGCAGGCGGCATCTGCGCGTTACTGGGGCCGAATGGCGCGGGCAAATCCACGCTGCTCAAGATTCTGACCGGCCTGCTGGCGCCCGATCGCGGCGAGGTGCTGATTGCCGGTTGCGACGTCGCCAAAGAGCCGCTGCGCGTGAAGCGCATGATCGGCGTGCTGCCGGAAGACCTGGGCGTGTTCGATGCGCTCACCATCGAAGAGCACCTGGAACTGTGCGGTCCGGTGTATGGCCTCAGCCGCCACGAAACCCGGGAAAGGGCCGGCGCGCTGCTGCGCATTCTGGGCCTGGAACAAGGGCGCTACACGTACCTCGACCAATGCTCCCAGGGGATGCGCAAGAAGACCGCGCTGGCCATGGCATTGCTGCACAATCCGCGCGTGCTGCTGCTCGACGAACCGTTCGAAAGCATCGATCCGTCGTCGTCCGTAACGATTCGCGACCTGCTCATTGCCGTTTCGGGGCGCGGCATCGCCGTATTCCTGACGTCGCATGCGCTGGCGATGATCCCCCAGTTGGCCACCGACGTCATGATGATTCGCGACGGGCGCATCGTCTTGCATTCCGCGGCGGCGGAACTGGAGCGGCCGCTCGAAGAGTTGTACTTCGACCTGGTCGAGACGCCGCTACAGGAGGACTTGCCGTGGCTGCGCTCGGCGCAATCCTGACAGCGCTGCGGCGCGCGGTGGGGCGCGACCTGGCAAGTTCCGTCAAGGCCAACAACCTTCTGTTTCTCGGGTTGCTGGGCAGAAGCGCGGCGGCGCTCTTCGTGCTGCTGGGGTTGCTGCTGCTGTTTCCGCTTTCGTCCGATCCCCTGGGCAAGATCCCCTCGGCGCGGCTGGCGCTGTGGCCCCTCTCCGGGTGGCAGCGATTGGGTCTGCGGCTCGCCAGTCTGGCGCTCAGTCCCGTCGCGTGGATCGGCGCCCTGATTCTGCTGAAGACCAGGCGGCCGGGATTGGCGCTCGCATTTTGCGGGCTGGCGGTGGGGATGCAGTTCATGCTGGCCTTGCGGCGCCGCATGGTCAAGCGCGATCGCCATTGGGATCTGTTGATTGACCTGCCGCAGTTTCCCGGGCGGCTGGGCGGACTGGTGCGCAAGAATGCGCGCGAGATGCTCTGCCTGCTCGACCCCTACGCAGCCGCGCTGTTGAGCCTGGGAGGCGGCGCATACAGGATCTTCGCTGCGCACCCCGATCCGGCGGCATTTACGATCATCGGCCTGTTGGTGGCGTTGGCGATGAGCACCTGCGCGCAATCCCTGTTCGGCCTGGACCTCGATTCGGGTATCACGCGGTACCACCTGATGCCCGTAAGCGGGTGGGAGATTCTGCTGGCGAAGGACATGGCGTTTTTGGCGATCCTCTTGGTGCTGCTGTTGCCGCTCGATCCCTGGCCGGGCATGACCTTCGGACTGGTAGCGCTGGCCTTCGGCCATCATTCTTCCGTGCTCGCGGGGCTGCCGCAGCAGCGATGGCGTTTCGCGAGCGGAAACCTGCCGTTCGGCGCGATGCAGACGGCCGCGGGGATGGCAGTTGGATTTGTGGAACACCAGCGAGGGCTTTCGGTGCTGGCGCTGGCCGCGATGGGCTATCTCGCGTCGGTGTATTATTACGGGCGGCGCTGGGAGCGCGGGTGATGCCCGCGCGCCGTGGGGCGCGACCTGGGAACGCTCGCGTCCATCAAGGTCAGCAACATCTTCCTGTTTGTCGCCTTGCTGATGTCCGGGGCGCTCAACTTCGGCCAGCCGCCCAAAAGCGCGTGTCCGTTCTTTGTGCTGCTGGGATTTCTGTTGCTGTTTCCCCTTTCCTCCGACCCGCTGGGCAATATCCCTCCGGCGCGGCTGGCTTTATGGCCACTCACGGCCGAGCAGCGATTGGGGCTGAGGCTCGCCAGCCTGGCGCTCAGTCCGGTGGCGCGTGGATCGGTGTCCTGATTCTGCTGAAGACCGCGCGTCCGCCGATGGCGCTCGCCTTCTGCGCGCTGGCCGCTGGGATGCAGGTTGCGGCGGACGGCACGCCACGAGGCGCGATCCGCATTGGAACCTGCTGCGCTACATCCCGCAATTCCCCGGTCGGCTGGGCGGACTGGTGCGCAAGAATTTGCCATCCTCGGCCTGCTGGTGGCGTTGACCATGAGCACCTGCGCGCAATCCCTGTTCGGCTTGGATCTAGGTTCCGGCATGACGCGCTACCATCTGCTGCTGCCGCTCGATCCCGCGCCGGGCATGACCTTCGGATTTGTCGCTCTGGCCCTCGGCCATCATTCTTCGGTGCTGCTGGATTTGCCGCAACAGCGCTGGCGCTTCACTGGCGGCCGCCTCCTGCCTGTGGGTGCGCTGCAGGCCGTGGGCGGAATGGCGCTGGGGTTTCTGGAACACCAGCGGGGATTGGCTGTGTTGGTGGCGGCCGCGGTTGCATATCTGGTGTCGCTACATTATTACGGCCGGTGTTGGGAGCGCCGGGCCGCCGCCGGCGCGGCGTGCTAGATTATGCTCGTGACACGACCAATGACCATGGGAGTTATTGTCGGGAACAGAGGCTTCTTTCCCGGCCATCTCGCAAAAGAAGGACGCGAGGAAATCGTCAAGGCGCTCACCGGCGCGGGCATTGAGCCGCTAGTGCTCAGCCCAGAGGAAAGCCAATACGGCGCCGTGGAAACGCGCGTGGAATCGCGCAAGTGCGCCGATCTGTTTCGCGCCAACCGCGACCGCATCGACGGCGTGATCGTCACCCTGCCGAATTTCGGCGAGGAGCGCGCCATCGCCGATGCGCTGCGCCTGGCCGATCTGAACGTTCCCGTGCTGGTGCAGGCCACGCCGGATTCCGCGTCGAAGATGTCCATCAAGTTCCGGCGCGACAGTTTCTGCGGCAAGATGTCGGCCTGCAATAATCTTACGCAGTACGGCATCCCCTACTCCATCACCTCCCAGCACACCGAAGCGCCGGATTCCGATATTTTTCGCAAGGATCTGGAGTGGTTCGCGGGCGTCTGCCGAGTAGTGAAAGGCCTGCGCCGGGTACGCATTGGCTCCCTGGGCGCGCGCCCCGCGGCTTTCAACACCGTGCGCTACAGCGAGAAGATCCTGGAGCAGCATGGCATCTCCATCGAGACCGTGGACCTGACCGAGATTCTCGGCCGCATCCACCGCATGAAAGACAACGACGATGCCGCACAAGCGAAGCTGGCCGCCATCAAGAGCTATGTTTCGACGGGCGGCATTCCGGACGAAGCGCTGATCAAGATGGCCAAGCTCGGCGCGGTGGTCGACGGCTGGATGAAGGAAACCGAAGTGGTGATGAGCGCCGTGCAATGCTGGACCGCCATTGAAGAATACTTCGGCGTGGTCCCCTGCACCGTCATGAGCATGATGAGCAACGATCTGTTGCCCAGCGCCTGCGAAGTGGATATCTGCGGCGTGGTCGGGATGTACGCCCTGCAAATGGCCTCCGGCACGCCCAGCGCGCTGCTCGACTGGAACAACAACTACGGCGAAGATCCCGACAAGGCGGTCTGCTTTCATTGCAGCAACCTGCCCAAACATTTCTTCGCGGATGTGCGCATGGACTTCCAGGAGATTATCGCGGGCACGGTGGGCAAGGCGAACACGTTCGGCACCTGCGTCGGCAGAGTGAAGGCCGGGGCGATGAGTTTTTGCCGCGTCTCCACCGACGACCGCAGCGGCAGACTGCGTTCCTATGTCGGCGAAGGCGAGTTCACCAACGATCCGCTCGACACATTCGGCGGCGCCGGCGTAGTGCGCATTGAACGGTTACAGGATCTGCTGCGCTACATCTGCCTGAACGGCTGGGAGCATCACGTGGCTGCGAATTTTTCTTCCGTGGCGGGGATGGTCTACGAGGCCGGGACGCGTTACCTGGGCTGGGACATGCACTGGCACAAGAGCTAAACCTTGGAGGCGGGCTTTAGCCCGCGCGGGGCTTCAGCCCCGCCTGTAGCGCCCGCTCCACCGCCACCACAATCTCCACAGACCCCGGCGTGTCGCTGTGAACGCAAATCGTCTGCACACGCCCCTCGCTAACCAATCGCAAAGCCTGCGCCGCGGCCTCTCCCGGTTCAGTTATCAAAGCATCGGCGAATTTGCGCGATCGCAGACTGCCATCCGGCTCGTAGCGGCGGTCCGCGAATCCCTCGGCCGCGGTGCGGAAACCCATCGCGCGCCAGACATCCAGCATCGTGGACCCGGCCAGCCCCACCAGCACCAGCCCCTCCCCGTACCGGGCGACTCCCTCGCCAATGGCCCGCGCCACATCCGGATTCTTCGCCGCCACGTTGTATAGCGCGCCGTGCGGCTTCACGTGCGCGAGACCACCCGCGATGGCGGCCAGCGCGCCGATCTGCTGGCACACGGTCTGCGCGATCTGCTCCGCGGAAAGCGCCATCTCCACGCGTCCGAAGTTGGCACGATCCGGATAGCCCGGATGTGCGCCCACCGCGACGCCATGCCGCCGCGCCATCTCCACGGTGCGCTGCATGCTGGCCGCATCGCCCGCATGCCCGCCGCAAGCCACGTTGGCCGACGTGATGTGCGCCATCAACGCCTCCTCCAGCGCAGCATCCGGCAGTTCGCCCATGTCGCAATTCAAATCGATAGTCACCGCGTCACTCGACTTGGAAGCTCTGGTTCACCGGCGTCGCGGCGGCCCAGTCGTCGTTGCCGGGTTGCACCGCGTGGATCGTGCAGGTGCCTACGGCGGCCAGCGTCACACTCGCGCCCGATACCGTGCATACGGCCGGAGTAATCGCTCCGAAGCCCACGGCAAGGCCCGACGAAGCGGTCGCGCTGACGGTGAACGGCGCGGCGCCGAATGCCTGATTCGGCAGTGCGCCAAAAGTGATGGTCTGGCTCCCTCGCGTCACCGGGAAGCTCCGGTTCACCGGCGGCGCGGCGGCCCAGTCGTTGTTGCCGGGCTGCGCCGCGTGGATCGTGCAGGTGCCCGCGGCGATCAGCGTCACCGTCGCGCCCGATACCGTGCATACGGCCGGAGTAATCGCTCCGAAGCCTACGGCAAGGCCCGACGACGCGGTCGCGCTGACGGTGAATGGCGCGGCGCCGAATGCCTGATTCGGCAGTGCCCCGAACGTGATGGTCTGGCTGCCTCGCGTCACTGGGAAGCTCTGGTTCACCGGCGGCGCGGCGGCCCAGTCGTTGTTGCCGGGCTGCGCCGCGTGGATGGTGCAGGTACCCGTGCCGACCAGCGTCACCGTCGCGCCCGATACCGTGCACACGGCCGGAGTGAACGATCCGAAGCCCACGGCAAGGCCCGACGAAGCGGTCGCGCCGACCGCGAACGGCGCGGCGCCGAATGCCTGACTCGGCAGTGCCCCGAAGGCGATGGTCTGGCTCCCTCGCGTCACCAGGAAACTCTGGTTCACCGGTGTCGCGGCGGCCCAGTAGTTGTTACCGGGCTGCACCGCGTGGATGGTGCAGGTGCCGGTTGCGACCAGGGTCACAGTCGCGCCCGATACCGTACACACGGGCGGAGTGAACGATCCGAAGCTCACGGCAAGCCGCGACGAAGCCGTCGCGCCGACCGCGAACGGCGCGGCGCCGAATGCCTGATTCCAGAGCGGCCCGAAGGTGATGGTCTGCGCCGCTTTAACTGTCTCCGTTAGCGTACCGGACGTGCCCGCCAGGAACGCCGCATTCCCGCTATAGGCACCGGCGATCGGATGCTTGCCCACCGCCAGCGACGACGTCGTATATCCGGCCGCGCCGCCGCTCAGACCGACCGTCCCCTCGGGCAGCGCCGTGCCGTTATCGGAAAAGGTCAGCGTTCCCGCCGGCAGGCCGAAGTAGGGCTCCGCCGGCGTGACCGACCCCGTCAACGTCACGGACTGCCCGGCAGTGGATGGATTCGGCGAAGCACTGAGCGCCACGCTGGTGGCCGCTTGCCCCCCCAGCAGTACCTCTGCCGTGCTCCCGCCGCCGCCCGCGGCTACCACGTCGGCCCGGCTATCGCCGTTGAAATCCGCCAGGGCCAGAGAGACCGGGCCGCTTCCCGCTCCAAAAGCCACAGGCGCCTGGAGCGTGCCGTCGCCATTGCCCAGCAGCACGCTCACGCTGCCGCTGCCCGCATCGGCGGCCAGCACATCGGCCATGCCATCGCCGTTGACATCCTCCACGGCTACCGACTGCGGGTTAGCTCCCGCCGCGTAGCTTACGGCCGCCTGGAAGGTCCCGTCGCCGTTGCCCAACAGCACGCTCACACTATTCGCCGCATTGTTGGCCACCACCAAATCCAGCCGGCCGTCGCCGTTCAGGTCGCCCAGCGCCACCGCCTGCGGATTGGCCGCCACGGGGTAGCTCACCGCCGGCTGGAAGGTGCCGTCGCCGTTGCCCAGCAGCACGCTCACCGTCCCATCCACCGCGTTCGCCACCACCAGGTCCGCCTTGCCGTTGCCGATAAA
>Ga0224557_1002450_pt1 | contig 15791 bp, 13 predicted proteins | sample 714S31014metaG_FD_180677 | JGI IMG/M metagenome (GOLD analysis project Ga0224557, IMG submission 180677) | Peat soil microbial communities from Stordalen Mire, Sweden - 717 S3 10-14 | ecosystem: Environmental > Terrestrial > Soil > Wetlands > Peat | place: Sweden: Norrbotten County, Stordalen...
CCTTCCGGCTCGGGCGGTCCTTCCCACCCTGTGGAAGTAGATCAGCGGGTCGACGGGCACGTCGTAGTTCACTACGCAGGCTACCTGCGATACGTCGATGCCCCTGCTCGCTATGTCGGTGGCAACCAGGACGTCGGCTCGGCCGTCCCTGAACGCGTTCATGTAGTGATCTCTGTCGTTCTGCGAGAGGTTCCCGTGGAGCGGCACGACCTTGTACCCCTTCCTGTGAAGGTCCATCGCGAGCTTGTCGGCGCCGTGCTTCGTCCTGCGGAAGATGATGGCGCTCGCAGGTCGCTCCTTCTGTAGCAGGTCGGTGAGGAACTCGAGCTTCTCGTCGTGCTTGAGGACTGCGAAGTACTGGTCTAGCGTCTCGACCGAAGGCTCGTCCGAATCTATCAGGATCTTCTCAGGGTTGTTCATGTACTTCCTCGAGAGGTCAGTGATTTTAGTTGGCATCGTAGCGGAAAAGATGCACACCTGCTTCTCATCGGCCATGAGGCCGAGGATGAAGTCGACGTCGTCGATGAACCCCATGTCGAGCATGGTGTCCGCCTCGTCAAGGACCACGAACTTTACCGCTCCAAGGTCCAACCACCTGCGCTTGATGTGGTCGATGACCCGCCCGGTGGTCCCGACGACGACCTGGGCTCCCCGCCTCAGCTCGTCGCGCTGGACACCTATCGACTGGCCTCCGTAGATCGTCACCACCCTTACTCCGGTGTACGCGCCGACCTTCCTCATCTCCTGCGTAATCTGGACGGCGAGCTCCCGCGTGGGCGCCAGGACCAGCGCCTGGACTCGACGGTCTCTCACATCAATAGTCTGCAGCAGAGGGAGCGAGAACGCGACCGTCTTACCAGACCCGGTCTTGGCCTGCCCTATCACGTCCTTGCCCTTCATCAGCGGCACGATGGCCTTCTCTTGGATCGGGGTCGGCTTCTTGAACCCCATCCCCGCAATTCCCCTAAGGAGGGCGGGGTCGAGTTCCATATCTTCGAAATTACTCAATCTTGTTTGCTTCTACAGGAAGATCCTTGTCAGAGAATCAGAATCGTAAAACGCTGAGTCGTCGAACCGAGGCTTGCCTGTAGGGGAAGAATTCTCGGGCTGCGTATTTAACTTTGACGCACCGTCCCCTTTCCATCCGGTCTCGGTCTGCGGTCAATGCGACCCACCTTCGGACAGACCGGGACCGAGGCCGATCCAGCGGACTCGATAGTGAGATATACCGCCCGGCGTTTCAGAACCTGGAGATCTCGAGAGTTGTCCCTTCCTAGGCTTCTTACGAGAGAGGAGAGGGCCTCGCTCAAGCAGCAACCCGGGAGGGTCGAGGCCACCTACGCCAACAGCTCGGGTTCCGTGGACGTGGTGTGGGGTTGGTATGACAGGAGACGGGGCGTCGTCGTGTGGGCCTTCAAGAACTCCAGTTCGAGCGAGCGGCAGGTGATGCTATTCAGGAACTCTTACTACTTTGGGGACGGGTATTGGAGCGTCTATTACAACAACGCGTCCTTCCACACCCCTTTCCTGGACGGGAGTGGGCGGGCACCTCCACTGACCCAGAATTCGCTCCAGGGGAACAGCCCGCCTCTGGCGCTCGTACAGTTCGATAGCTTCCCTCAATCGATTGTCTGCTTCGTCTTCACTCTTTCGGCAGGGCAGACCTGGGCGATGCTCGAGGGAGGGTACGGCCCGTCGATGGAACCATCAGGAGTGAGCTTGCACGACCTCTCTCCGCTTGTGTCCGGGGAGTTCTGCGCAGCCTACGACGCTCAGGCCGTGAAGGACTGGGACGAGCAGACCCGGACTACGCTCGGAGGTTACTCACCGAACCCGTCCACATTCAACACCTGGCTCTTCCAGGCAGAGAGCAACGCGACGTTCCGGAGGGTCTTCGGCGGGGACTCGTTCGTCAACGGGAGGTGTGCTCAGTTCCCGGCGGCGAACACGGAGGGCTCGGAGAAGAGGCCTGCGTACGAGGGCGGCCTCTTCCCTGCGGTCTTCCCAGGCACGCTCTCCCCTCCGCTCAATCCGTGAACCGAAGCGGAGGCGCACGCCCACACCTTCCGAGAGGCATTGGATCCGGGCAAGACCACCCTCCTACTCCCATGGTCCAGTTTGCAACCACCGTGTCGGCGTTCTTCGAAGTGACCGAGACGGTGCAACTGCCAGACTTTGCAACAAGAGACCTCTCCCTATTCAAGCGAGTCTGGGCTTGCCACGACTGGGCAGTCCGAATCGGCAAGGCGCGTAGGGATTGGAAGGCCGCCGAGGCCAAACTTGTTCATCACATCAGAAACAGCCAACCACAGAAGATGGCTGTCGAAGCAGCGAAGAGTATGACCCAGAGAAGCTTGCTGTGGTCGAAGATGTCTCTCCCGCTCATCGGAGCCACGGGAAAGGTGCTTGAGAAAGAGCCGAGCACACACATTGCCAAGCCCGCTCCTCCGACGGCCGCGTAACCTTCCCGGAAGAGGAGGAAGAAGAGACCCGTGAAGGCGAGGCCGACAACGACTTCAGATGCTGAGGCCAGAGCGCCCAGCCGTTCAGTGTATTTCTCGGATTGGTGAATGCTGCGAGTGGGTGACGAGAAAGGGACCTTGAAGGCGAAAGTGCTGATGAGGTAGAGAACAAGTCCGAATGGCCAGATCTTGTATTCACTCCACACACCGCGGCTTCGCAAGAACAGAATAGAGAAGAACTTCTGTGCAAAGCCGACCAGAATGCTCGTTGCGAAGAAGACAGGAAGCAGATCCCATATCTGGCTGAGAGCACTGACCTTGACATAGGAGAAGGAAAGTGCCAGAACGACGATTGAAGTAATGTACGCTAGGACTTCAGGCTTTGTGGGCACTAGCGTAAGTTCTTTCTTCGCCTCCGCCTCAATTTCACGCCTGGAAGAAATGTTCTCCTCAAGCCAGTCTTTTATGTTGTCGGGAAGAAATCCCTTGGTCTTTCCGCCGGCTTTCCCATCAAGTTCCCCAAGTGGATTATCAACAAAAGAGTAAGCAAGTGAAACTGCTTCTGCTAACACTGCGAATATCGCCACCGCCGCCACCGCGCTCGCTGGCTTTGGTACCCAGACTTGCTGCAGGAGATCTACCGCAGTCGAGTTGCTCGAAGATGAACTGGTGGTGTATGAACTGCTCACAGATGAAGTGCTATTCGTTGGGGATGTGCTACTGCCCGTAGTGGATGAACTTGACGTAGAAGAACTGCCGATGGCATAGACGTCGCCGCTCCAAGAACCAACAAAGAGCACACCACCAACAAGAGCTGGAGATGACCTGATCTCGTTACCGGTGGCATAACTCCAGACTTTGGCACCCGTGCTCGCATTCAAGGCATAAACACTGCCATCGTGAGAGCCTATGTAGACTACACCCCCGACAACTGCGGCAGATGACCCGACGCCATTGCCTGTAGTGAATTCCCAAATCCTCGCGCCATTGTTGGCGCTCAAGGCATAGACGTTGCCGTCCAGCGAGCCTACGTAGACTGTCCCCCCGACAACGGCAGGAGAGGAATCAACATAGCCGCCAGTAGTGTAGCTCCATATCTTGGCGCCGGTGTTGGCGCTCAAGGCATAGACATTGTCATCCCAAGAGCCCACGTAGACTACGCCGCCAACGACAGCGGGCGGTGACCAGATCGCATTTCCAGTGGTGTAGCTCCAGACTTCTGTGCCGGTATTGGCATTCAACGCATAGACGATGCCGTTCTCAGAGCCTACGTAGACTACGCCCCCCACTACAGCAGGAATCGAAGCGACCGGCTCGCCGGTTGGGTAGCTCCAGATTTTTGCGCCGGTGTTGGCGCTTAGAGCATAGATGCTGCCACTATCGGATCCGATGTAGACCACGCCTCCAACGACCGTAGGAGACGAGTTGATTGCGGCGCCGGTAGAGAAGTTCCAGACCGCGGCGCCGTCATCAGCTAGCAGGGCGTAGACTCTGCCGTCCCCAGACCCTATGTAGACCACGCCGTTGACTAGGGTGGGAGAAGAAACGACCGCGGAACCGGTCGTGAATCTCCATATTCTGGCGCCGGTGGTAGCATTTAGAGCATAGACGTTAGCATCATTCGATCCGAAGTAAACTACGCCTCCCACGACGGCGGGGGACGACCAAACCTGTCCGCCGGTGCTGAAGTTCCAAAGCAACGTGGATGTCGCGGTCATGTTATCTGTCCCGGCGCCGCTGTGGGATGGATTACCATGGAAGGTTGGCCAATCTGCACTCACAAATGGAAATGGGGTGAGAGCTGTGGCCAGAAAGACCAGGCATACAATTGCGGCTGCGCTTGATATCTTGTTCATGCGCATCTCGCTCTTTGTTGCAGGGATGGCCTCTCAGTTACTGGGTGAACACTTCTCGGTATCTGTCCACTTTGAGAAACGCTCAGGATTTCAGAGAATTCATTGGTTTGGTCCAAACGGGCTTCTCGATGAAACGAGTCAAGCGCTCCAGATTCCAAAGTTTCCAAGCCCCGGCCGCAAAAAAGGGCCTTATATTCACTCATATTCTGTCGAAAACGCACAAACAGAGGGCGGTTGGAGTAGGGTAACGGGGTGATGTGGCTGAATTTGGTGGGAGAGGCCGGTCCGTCCTTATTTGGAATGAAAGGGCATGAATCGGACTTGTTCATTGTTACTGGGTCCGGGAGGGCCGGCTACACCAATGAAGATTCTCTCTCCGACGAGAAAGGGTGTGCAGGATAGCGCTTGAATCATGCCGATTGGCAAAGGGTCGACGATCATCATGTAGTTTGACTTACTACTTGCGTTGTAGACCTGACTGGCCCATAATGGAGCGCTGTTCAACTGTCAATTGGAATTCGACAGAGTTTGCGCAACGCACGAAGGACAGCTGCAGTTTCTGACTAGGACCGGGGGCGCTCGCTCGGAAGCGGATGAGGTGGTCTCGACCGAGTGGGTGGAGCGTCCGGGTTTGGGCGTCAGTGAGGCGACCCGAAGGCCCTGTCCCCAGCATCACCCAGACCGGGCACTATGTAGCCATGCTCGTCGACTTTCGGGTCGATTGCGCAGGTGTAGAACTCGGCCTCCGGGAACTCCTTTCCCACGTGGCGGATTCCCTTCTTCGTCGAGATAACGGAGAAGAAGACGAGCCGTTTTGGCTTCCCTCTCTCCAAGGTCTTCCTCGCGACCTTCAGTAGCGTGTGTCCGGTCGCGAGCATGGGGTCGGCTATGATCACGATGTCGTCCGGATGGATGTCGGGGATCTTCGAGTAGTTGATTTCGATTTGGAAGGCGGGCGCCTTCCCCCTCCAGGCACTGATTATCCCGGTCCTCGCCATCGGGAGCTCCTTGTACATCCCATCGACAAAGGGGATCGAGGCGCGGAGGATCAGGATTATCTCGATTTTATCGTTGCCCTTGACCTTGTAGCCCGTCGTCTTCCCGAACGGAGTCTCGACGGGGAACTCCTGGGTCTCGAGCGTCCGGAGGAACTCGTGCGCCATAAGGCGGCCGAGCCGGAAGATTGCCTTGCGGAACGCGATCTGATTGGTCGTCTTGTTCCTCGCTAGCGTCAGCTGCTCCAGAACCATAGGGTGCCGTACCACCGTCACTTTCGGCCCTTTCAAGGTCCCCGTTCCTCGCGTGAAATTAGTTCGTATATAAGGGGTGGAAGCCGCGTGGACGGCTGCTGACATCCAGGGTGTGGCGTCGAACGCCTCTTCTCCGACCCTACCCGCTCGTCAGGAGGAACTCCTTCACCCTATTCCCCTCCAGGCTCACTATGGCGCCGCGAAGGATCCCGTCTCCGTATTCGCTCCCTGGGTTCAGGCAGAGCGTCCTTCCGATCCTCACGAACCCCTTCGACTCGTGGATGTGTCCGTGCAGTCCGACGAGGGGCTGATGCTTCTCGATCGAGGCCCGCACCGCCGTGCTTCCCGCATGGATCATCTTGACCCTTAGGCCGTCCTTGACGTACCTGAACTCGGAATCGACGGCCGGGGCCTTGTCGAGCTCGGTCCCGAACGGAGGGACGTGGAGGTTGAAGATGGCGTTCTCAGGATGGGAGAGGCCCGAGGCGAGCCGCTCGATCATCTCCCCCAGCCTCTCCTCCGTCACCTCGCGGGGGCTCTTCCAGGGAGTCTGGTTGGCGTACCCGAGAGTTATCATCTCGTATCCTCCGTCCAGCTGCACCACCCTGTTCTCCGGGTTGACCAGGTGGCCTGAATCGACGAGGAGGTCGTCTATCTCGAGCTTGTCGTCGTTCCCAGGGGAGATGTAGCACTTGATGTTGGTGCCGCTGAGCCGCTCCTCGGCGAGGGCGAGCCACGACCTGAGCATTTCGAGCATGCAGTCGGTGAAAACCCTCTCCCTCTTCTCGTCCGAGGCGTTCATCTCCTCTATCCCTTGAGGGTTCGTCATGTAGTAGTACTCCCCGGCGTCCCTGATCTTCTTCTGGGTCTCTTCGAGGTCGGACTTCCCTAGGGTGACGGACTCTCCGAAGAGCGTGAGCGCGTATTTGCCATTGCCCTGCTCCACAATCGGGACGAGCACCTTCCCCGTGACATCTCCTCCGAGGATTAGCGTGTCGGCCTTGTACGCCTTGGCGGCGTTGAGGAACTTGCGGAAGCACCTGTCGGAGCCGTGGACGTCGGTGATGAAGAAGAGCCGGGTCAACCGCGTCGCCGAGCCTCAGTCGCTCTATAAAATCGTGGTTGTGTGGACTCTTCCGCCCTGCAAGGACGCAAAAGGAGGCGTTCTTCGGCTGGGGACGCAAAGATAGCGCGTGGATTGCGGTTTTCTCGGATAAAATCCCCGATAATAACAGTTAAATAAGCTTCGAGGAAATTTCTGATTCCGGATTGGGGTCCAAGGTACCCGTTTACGTGAGGGAGAGTACGGGCCTCGTAAAGAACGCAAGCCTCTTTGACGCCATCGCTCTCAACATCAGCAACATGTCTGCCGGGGTTGCGCTCGGCACCGTCGGATTCACCCTGATACTGCTTCCCTCGGTCAGCGGGGTGAACATGGTCTATGCTTCCATGATCGCGTTCGCCCTGTCTATCCCTCAGATCGTCGTCTACTCTATGCTCTCGACGCGCCTCGCGCGCACGGGCGGCGACTATGTTTGGGTCTCGAGGAACGTGAACGGCGCAGTAGGGTCAGTGATGACGTTCGCGGGCTGGACGATGGGCAACATGCCCTACTTCTCGCTGACGGCGCTATCTGCGGTGTTCGCCTTGGGCTCCGTCGGGGTCATCCTCGGGAACAGCAGCTTCCTCCAGCTCTCGCTTCCTTCGACGACGGTGGGCTCTGCGCCGGTGCTCCAGTTCGTGGTCGCGACCGTCATGATCCTCGCCCTGATACTGGTCAACATCTTCAAGCCGAGCGCGGGGTTCAAGCTCGTCTCGGTCCTCACTGTGGTCGGCGTCGTCTCGGTGGTCGCGGGAATACTCTCGCTCGTTCTGGGCGGGCAGACCGGCGTGGTCAACTACATGAACTCGCTTAACGCCCAGGGTTCCGGCCTCACCTACTCGTCGGTCGCGAGCGCCTACACGGGAGGAAACTTCAACTTCGGGAACACGTTCCTCGTCCTTCCGTTTTTCGCCCTCTTCATCTACCCCTATCTGAGCGCCGGTCCTGCGGTCTCCTCTGAGCTGAAGGGGGGTGGCCGTACGAAGAAGTGGAACGTCCCCATAGGCGCGGTCGCGGTCTTCCTGCTGGTGACGGGAGCCTTCGCCGCGATGTACTACGCCGGCGGGATAGCGTTCATCAACAGCGCCCTGAGCAACTCCACGCTGGTCTACAACTACTCGTTCAACTTCTGGACTCTCGCGATGGGGGTGTCAGGGAACTCCGTGATCAGGTTCCTGCTGGGTCTCGGCTGGATTCTCTGGAACGTCCAGATTCTGGCGTACCTCGTCATCGTGATGTCCAGGTACCTCTTCGCCCAGGCCTTCGACAGGTATCTCCCGACCAGGATCGCCTCCCTCAATACGAGGTGGGGGTCGCCGGTGACAGCCTACATGATAGAGCTCGGCATCGGAGTCGGCCTCGTCGCCGCCGTCATAGCATACTATGGGTCCCTCGTCGCCCTGTACGGCACCGCGGCGCTGACCATGCTCTACTTCGCCACGGTTGGCCTCGCGGCGATATTCTACGCCCGCAAGCACGAGAAGGGGAGCTCCAAGGTCATAATGGCCGTCGCAGGGGCGCTGACGACCGTGGTCTTCCTGATCTTCGACTACCTATTCCTCGCCTATCCGGGCATCTGGGGAGGCAACTCCCTGGCCTACGGGTACAACGTCGGCGCGCTGGTCGCCGGTGTGCTGATCTTCTTCGCATCGAGGTGGTACCACCTGAAGCGCGGTATCGACATCTCGATGACGTTCAAGGAACTGCCACCCGAGTAGGCTGTCAGATGAGCCGTCCCACGATAGTCGTCAAGCACGCGATTGTGATGCCGTCGGACCCGCGTCCCGATTCGTTCATCTCCGACGGGTCGGTGGTCGTCGAGGAAGGAAGGATCGTCGCGGTCGGGGAGAGCGACGACGTCCTCAAGGGCTACCCTCAGAGCGACGTGGTGATCGACGGGTCCAGGTCGATCGTCATGCCGGGCCTCGTCAGCGCGCACACGCACATCACGGGAGACTTCCTGAGAGGTCTGACCGAGGACATCGACAACCACTTCTACGGCTTCGCGCTCCCGCTCGAGGACTACCTCACCGACGAGATCAGCTACCGAATAGACGTACTGGGCGCGATAGAGTGCGTGAAGTACGGAATAACCTGCATCAACGACATTTACCACTACGCCGACTCGATGGCTCGGGGTGTCTCCGAGGTCGGCCTGAGGGGAGTCATAGCCCACAAGGTCTTCGACGTCAACCTGAGGAACCTGGAGCACGACGACTACAGCCGCGACGAGGACCAGGGATACCAGAAGCTCAAGACGAACATCAAACTGATCGAGGATTGGCACGGCAAGTCGGAGGGCCGCATAACCTGCAGGATCGGGACCCATTCGACCGACACCTGCAGCCCTGAGCTCCTGAAAGCGGCCAAGGAGGAGGCCGTGAAGCGCAACGTAGGGATCCACATCCACGTCGCCCAATCGGACAGGGAGGCGGCGTACATCCGACGCACCCACGGGAAGACCTCGGTAGGGTACCTGGACGGCCTAGGTTTCTTCGACGAGAACGTCCTGGCCGCGCACCTGCTCCTCGCGAACGAAGAGGACCTGGAGATCATCAGACAGAGGGGGACGGCCATAGGCCACTGCCCCGTCATCTATGGCAAGGTCGGCGCCTACCCGAACCTCGAGATGATGCTCGCGAAGGGGATCCGAGTCGGACTGGGGGTGGACTGGCTCTCCATGGACATCTGGGAGAACATGCGACAGGCGATCGCGATCAACAGAATCCTCGACCACGGGAAGAGGACCATGGACGCCAGCACGGTCTTCCACCTCGCGACCATGGGCAGCGCCAGGGCCCTCGGGATGGCCCAGAGCATAGGTTCGCTCACCGCTGGAAAGAAGGCCGACATCACGATAATAGACAGGCACAGCGCGCACATGGCTCCCCTGCGCAACCCGCTCCAGAACACGGTCTACTACGCCAACGGCGGAGACGTCAGGACCGTGATAGTCGATGGGAGGATTATCGTGCAGGACGGCGCCGTCAAGACCGTCGACGAGGACGAGGCCGTAGACGCGGCCCAGCAGGCCGCCGAGCAGGTCTGGTCGAACATCAAGTAGCCGAGGCGATGGACTGCGGGGCGACGGCGGAAGCGGCGTGTCCCGCTCGCCAATCGGTGTTAAATAGGAAATCCCCGGCCGCGGGCTCGATGCAGCTAGTCGTACGCAACGCCAGACTTCGTGGAAGGAGCGGAACCTTCGACCTGGCGGTCGACGGAGGGATCATCAGAAAGGTCTCCAAGAGCTTGGCCCAGAGGGGGGAGGAGGAGCTAGACGCTCACGGGAACCTCGTCGTCCCGCCTTTCATGGACATGCACTTCCATCTTGATTCGGCCCTGGCCTACGGAGATCCGAGGTTCAACAAGTCAGGCACCCTGCTCGAAGGCATCGAGATCTGGGCCGATAAGAAGAGGAAGATCAGCGAGGATGAGATTCATGGTAGGGCGGTGAAGATGCTGAAGCTGATGCTCGCGAACGGGACGCAGGTACTTAGGACAAACGCGGACACCACCGAGCCCAAACAGAGGCCTCTGCGGGCCCTGCTAGGGGTGAAGGAGGAGTTCAAGGACCTGATGGACGTCCAGGTGACCGCGTTCCCCCAGGACGGGATAATGACGGACCCGCGCAACCAGGAGTTCCTCGAAAAATCGGTCGAACTCGGGGCCGACAACGTGGGGATGATACCCCACCACGAGTTCACCAGGGAGGACGGGGTGAGGTCCATCGAGTTCGCGTTCGACCTCGCGCAGAAGTACGGGAAAGACATCGACGGCCACGTCGACGAGACCGACGACGACCAGTCGAGGTTCCTCGAGGTGGTCGCGGCCCAGTCGATCAAGAGGCACTACGAGGGACGGGTCACGGCGGGGCACGCCACTGCCATGGGCTCCTACAACGACGCCTACGCGGCCAAGCTCTACCGAATCCTGCGCAGAGCAGGAGTCACAATCGTCGTCAATCCACTCATCAACATAACGATCCAGGGACGGTTCGACTCCTACCCGAAGAGGAGGGGGATGGCTCGGGTCAAGGAGCTCTTGGAGTGGGGTGTCAACGTCGCGCTCGGGCACGACTGTGTCATGGACCCGTGGTATCCCCTTGGGAAGGGCGACATGATGCAGGCCCTCTTCATGGGCGTCCACGTCGGCCAGCTAACGGGCTACCGGGAGCTGGCGAACTCCTTCGACCTGATCACCACCAACCCAGCGAAGGCCCTCAGGATGGAGAGAAGGTACGGGGTGGAGGCCGGCAAACCGGCTAACCTGGTCGTTCTGGAGGCCAAATCCGAGATCCAGGCGCTGGCGCGGCTGGCTCCTCCTCTCTACGTCGTGAGGAGGGGGAAGGTGATCGTCAGGCGGACCCCCAGCGTAACCGAACTGATAGGTCCCAGGGGGACGGAGAGGCTGGACCTGGAAGAACTGATGCAGACCGGTAAGGCTTCCTAGCTGATGACGCCCTTGAGGAAGGTCTTCCCCTCCTCCAACTCCTTTCTGCCTTTCTCGGTAATCTCGTAGTACCTGCGCCTCTCGACCGTTCGGCTCTTCACCATCCCTGCCGCCTCGAGGCTGTACAGCACCCTGTACGCGGTGACAGTCCCGCTCCAGAACCCAAACCGCTCCTTCACCAGTCCCCTGAGCTCGTAACCGTACCGGGACTCGGTCGAGAGCAGGAGCAAGAGGAAGAACCAGAGGTTCTCCTTCTGGACCTTGTCCTTGAGCCTTTCCACGAAGCCCATTTTACGAATCTTCCCCTGTGGTCATATTTGGCGCGCCGGGAGTCAAGAGAAACCTTTATCCCTGAATATTTTACTGGTATAAAATATGTCCGGTGTAAAAGTCGGTGTCGTAGGGGTGGGTAACTGTGCCTCAGGGATAATCCAGGGTGTGTATCTTCGAAAGTCGGGAGACAGGGAGGCGGCGAAGTACGGTAACGACAAGATAGGCAAGTACGGCATAGAGGACCTCGAGTTTGTGAGCGCGTTCGACGTCGGGGCGAACAAGATCGGCAAGCCCCTCTCCATGGCTATCTACCAGCCTCCCAACGTGGTAGACTGGGTCGATTCCATCCCAGGCACCGAAGCAGTGGTCATGGAGTCGCCAGCTCTCGACGGCGTCGGGATTTTCGTCGACAACAAGGTCAAGCCTCTGAAAGACGGCAAGTCGGCAGCGAAGCTGCGGGGCGCAATCCTCGACCAACTCAAGGATACCAAAACTGAGGTGCTGGTGAACTACCTGCCGGTCGGCAGCCAGAAGGCGACCGAATTCTGGGCGGACGTCGCCCTCGAAGCGGGAGTCGGGATGGTCAACTGCATGCCCGTCTTCATCGCATCCCGGAGGGAATGGGCAGACCGTTTCACCGAGAGAAACCTCCCGATAGTCGGCGACGACGTGAAGGGCGTGGTCGGCGCCACGATCGTCCACCGCACGCTCGCCCAGCTGTGTGCGGACAGGGGTGTGGAGATCACCAAGACCTACCAGATCAACGTGGGAGGTAACACCGACTTCCTCAACATGAAGGAGGCGTCAAGGCTGGAATCCAAGAAGATATCCAAGACCGAGGCGGTGCAGGACGTGCTCCGGGAGCGGCTCCCCGACGACAGGATTTACGTCGGTCCCAGCGACTTCATACCGTTCCTCGGGAACACCAAGCTCGCTTTCATCAGGGTAGAGGGGAAGATGTTCCCCGGCGTGCCGTTCAACATGGAGGTCAGGCTCGAGGTCGATGACAAGGCCAACTCTGCCGGGGTGGTCGTCGACGCAATCAGATACTGCAAGGTCGCGCTCGACAGAAAGATAGGCGGACCCCTGCTCGCGCCCAGCGCGTGGCTCATGAAGCACCCGCCTATGCCGATGAACGATGACGTCGCCCAGGCAAATGCGAGGGCCTGGCTGGAAGGTGATGCATCGACGGTCCCGACTCAGCGCCGGATTTCCAGACATTCCTAGTCCGTCCGGGCCTCCGGAACCGTCCTCCGTTCAACAGTTTTATATGAGAACCACGGCTGAATTTCTCATCTAGGGTAATTGGAAATAATGTCACAAGACAATCCGGATATCCGTCAGCAGGTCGATGAAAATAGGGGTTTTCAGAAGAAGCTTGAGCTGCTCGTTCCGGGTCTCAGGGGATACAGGACACTCGAGGACCTTCGGGTCGCCGATAACCTCCTGCGCAATCAGGTGGCCGACAAGCTTGACCAGTCGAAGGGCAATCTCGAAGCATTGCGCAAGCAGATGGCCACAGCCGGCGATTACACGAACCTGACATCAGTGGGATCGCTAATCTCTCAGGTCCAGCAGATCGGCGGCGAGGTCAGGCACGCCGCGCAGGGATATTCGGGCTGGGTCGCCACCATCTCGATCAACCAGGACAAGCTGAACAAGCTGTATGAGTACGACTACGGGTTCGTCAACTCGGCGTTCCAACTCCAGTCCCTCACGACATCGCCCAGCCTCGTGTACGACACCACAGCGCCCAACTCCATCCAGACCTCCCTGTCCCTCGTAGGGTCTGCCATCACCGACTTCAAGCAGAAGTGGGTGATTCGGATGGAAACGATAGAGAATATATCAGTCCAGCCCAGCAGTGAAGTGAAAGCATGACCGGCCTATTCTCGAAGAAGACGACGGACATCCCCCCTACGGGCGGGAGCGTCCTCGGGTCGATAACGATCAACTGGGAGGACCAGGACAAGCAGAACAACGTGATGTGGAAGGTCCCCCGAAACATCAGGCTCAACGACAACATCGTGGTCAGGGAGGACGAGATCGCGGTCTTCTACAGGGACGGAAAGGTCCTCACCTACTTCGACCAGCCGAACAGGTACGCCCTCACGGACTTCAACGCCCCCATCGTGGGGAACCTCCTCAAGTTCTTCACGGGCGTCCAGCAGCAGGCCGAGGTCTACTACCTCCAGAAAAGGTACCTCGACGGGAAGTTCGGGAGCACCCAGCCCTACCAGTTCACCGACCCCACCTTCGGGCTTGTCAACCTGAGGGTCTTCGGCGAGTACAGGTGGAAGGTGTCGTCCCCTGAGAACTTCATCAACCAGTTCGTGGGCACCTTCGCGGCAGAGTCTTCCGACGACGTGGAGTCACGGTTGAAGGAGCAGATGGTCATCCTGGTCTACAACGCGATGGGCAAGATGAAGGCCCAGGGGCTGAAGGTCACCGACCTGGCTGCGAACCTCACAACGATCGAACAGGCGGTGCTCGCGCTAGCCCCGGACAACTTCGGGCAGTATGGCGTTGAGATCAACAAGATCTCGGGCCTCACGATCAGCCTCCCCGACGAGGTGCAGAAGGCAATCGACACCAGGTCGCAGATCCAGGTCCTCGGCGTCAACTACATGCAGTACCAGGCTGGACAGGCGATGGTCGATGCCGCAAACAACCAGAGCGGGACAGCGGGCATCGGGGCGGGCCTCGGTGTCGGCATCGGTGCCGGCGCCGGGATGGGCTACGCCTTCGGCGGCCAGATGGCACAGGGGATGGCGGGAGGGATGCAGCCCAACAGGTCCTGCCCGAACTGCGGTTCTCTCATTGCGGCCTCGAGCACCTTCTGTCCGAACTGCGGGACCTCGCTGCAGCAGCAACAGCCCCCAGCGCAGGCCAAGGCACAGACCTGTGCCCAGTGCGGCTCTCCTCTGCAGGTGGGCGCCAAGTTCTGCCCGAACTGTGGCGCCGCAGTCGCGCAGGCCCCCCAGGCGAGCGCGCCAGTCCAGACCAAGACCTGTCCCAGTTGCGGGGCCAGCGTCTCGGGCAGCCCGAAGTTCTGCCCACAGTGCGGAAAGCCGATGTAGAGCCGGTCATAGTCGATGGTATACTGCCCGAGGTGCGGCACCCAGCTCCCCGACGACGCGGTCTACTGCATAAAGTGCGGCGCTAGCGTCAACCCCACGGGATCGGCCGCACAACCCCAAGCTCAGGCGGCGCCAAGGGCTCCCGTGATCGCGCCGATGGGTGCTACCTCCATGAAGTGCCCCGACTGCGGGGCTCCCATCTCACCGAAGTTCGGAGAGATGGTCATCACCTGCGAGTACTGCGGGAGCGGGATAACCCTGGGCAACGACGGATGGTCGAGCATCCAGAAGCAGACGATGCTGCTCGCCAAGTTCACGGACAAGGACCAGATGACCGATCGCATCCGCCAGCTCATGGACCAGGGACTCCTGCACCGGCACCTGCAGGAGAGTTCCACTCTCGTGGACCTGAACCTGTCGCTCGTCCCGTACTGGATCGTCCCGGTCTCGGCCAGGACCTCGATCGTGGCCACCAGCATGGTGATGGAAACCGCCAACATCGCGACGACCGCGGCTCTCTTCGGCGTCATGGCCGGAGGCTTCCGGAGGTCGTTCCCCGTCGCCCCGGCTGTCCGGTTCGGGATGCCATTCGGCCTGGGCCTCGGCGGCGCGTCTCGCCTCGGGATGATGTTGGGCGGATTCGGAATGATGGGCGGTGGCGGCGGGAATCGCAAGACCGCGGAGCTGGACAACAACTACAACTTTCCGGTCGTTGCCCTGAAGGCGCTGAGCGAGTACCAGCCGAAGAACTACACCTTCAACCTCGCCGAGAGGGCGCTCTTCGACCTGACGAAGGTCCCGAAAGGGATACCGGTGCTCAACGGCGACATCGGAGAGGAGGACGCGAAGAATCAGGCACGGACGTTCGTCTCGCAGGTCCAGTCCGACAAGGCCCACTCACAGTACCACATGATTCAGCAGATGAACACCGAGATGGACGTCGGGGACGGCGAGCTCCTCCACGCGCCCATCTGGTTCGCCAAGTACACGCACAAGGGACAGGACATCATTCTGATACTGGACGCGAATACGGGCACCCCGGTGAACGTGATGGGCCTCAACTAGAAGTCTTTTCTCTGGTAATCTCGTAGACCAATAGCGACTCGAAGAAGAGCTTGGCCCTCGCCGCCTCGCGGATCGAGAGCCCCGACCCGACACAGTGAGAGACGAAGCCGTCTAGGTCTCCTTGGTCCGAGAGCAGGACGTAGATCCTGCCTGCGGCCTTCACGACCCTGAGCGCGTCCTCGAGGAATCTCATCGGCACCTCGACCCCTCCCCGGCCGCCGTCCACCACCCGGTCCTCGACCAGCCCGGACGGT